>Ga0302326_10004373_pt1 | contig 32747 bp, 27 predicted proteins | sample Palsa_T0_3_FD_202264 | JGI IMG/M metagenome (GOLD analysis project Ga0302326, IMG submission 202264) | Peat permafrost microbial communities from Stordalen Mire near Abisko, Sweden - Palsa_T0_3 | ecosystem: Environmental > Terrestrial > Soil > Palsa > Peat permafrost | place: Sweden: Abisko...
ACAACATCGGCGTGTTCGATCGCAGCAAGCCCCTGCCCGGCGGTGGCACGCTCGAGCAGGCCGACGCGACGAGCTGGATGGGGATGTACTGCCTCAACATGCTCGACATCGCGCTCGAGCTCGCGAAGGAGAACTCGAGCTACCAGGACGTCGCGAACAAGTTCTTCGAGCACTTCTTGCTGATCGCCCACGCGACCAACCACATCGCGGGCGGCGACGTGAGCCTCTGGGACGAGGTCGACGGCTTCTATTACGATGTCATGCGGCGCCGATCGGGCGAGAGCTTTCCCATGCGCGTGCGCTCGATGGTGGGGCTCACGCCGCTCTTCGCCGTGTCGACGCTCGAGCCAGAGACGGTGAGCCGATTCCCGGCCTTCTGGCGACGGGCGCGCTGGTTTCTGAAGAACCGCCCGGAGCTCGCGCAGTACTGCCCGATGATGGAGGTGCCCGGGCACGGGCAACGCCGGCTCCTGTCGCTCGTGGACCGCGACAAGCTGGTGCGCGTGATGTCGCGGATGCTCTCCGAATCCGAGTTTCTTTCGCCGTTCGGCATTCGCTCGCTCTCGCGGGCGCACCAGACCTCGCCGTACCAACTGGTCATCGACGGGCAGACCCATCGCGTGGAGTACGAGCCCGCCGAGTCGCGGACGGGCCTCTTCGGCGGCAACTCGAACTGGCGCGGTCCGATCTGGCTGCCGGTGAACTACCTGGTCATCGAGTCGCTGCAGCGGCTCCACCACTACTACGGCGACTCGCTGCGCGTGGAGTGCCCCGTCGGCTCGGGGCACTCGTTGACGCTGTGGGAGGTCGCGTCGGAGATCTCCAGGCGCATCATCGCGTTGTTTCTCGAGGGTCAGGACGGGCGGCGGCCCGCGCACGGCGCGCGCGACCTCGTCCAGCGCCACCCGCACTTCAAGGACCACATCACGTTTTACGAGTACTTCAACGGCGACACCGGCGAGGGCCTCGGCGCCCGCGCGCAGACGGGCTGGACGGCCCTCGTGGCCAAGCTGCTCGAGCAGTCCCGCCTGCGCGGGTGACTACTGCGAGATGGGTTGCGAGCAGTACCCGCCGATGCACGCTTCGGAGTGGTCGCAGCAGGGGATGGTCGAGCTGCACCGGCCCATGTCGGCCGCACACCCTGCCGGGACGCCGCACGTGCCCGTCGCGGCGGCGTCGGACGCCATCACGCACGAGCCGCCGCAGCAGTCGAGGCCCGACTCGCACGTGGCACCGTTGGCCGAGCACGGCGCGAGCACCGGGAACGCGCGGATGTTGCCGCTGCCCACTTCTTGCCCTGGCAGGTAGAACGCGGGGTGGCTCGGGTCGGACCCGGCCGCCGGGGCGATGTCGATCGCGGTGACCCAGATCGCCTTGGTCCCGGTGTCGGACTCGGTGCCGCCGGCAGGTCCAGCGGGGGTCGTGGTCGCGTTCGGACTGCCCGGATACACGTTGCCGTACGCGCGGCGGCTGGTGAAGAAGACCCAGAAGTAGCCGCCCGACGCGATCGGGTTGATCGTCGGGTAGAAATCGTAACCCTCGTCGCGTCCCGGAAACGGCAGGTACTCCGTCCCTGAGCTGTTGAAACCCGAGGCCTCGTCGAGCCGGTGGGATGTGCCGGACGCCACGTCGACGATGTAGAGGTACGACGACCAGAGCTGGAGGTCGCCGGGCGGGACCTCGGTGGCGAAGTTGTTCCCGTTGCCGAGCGCGAAGACGACGTCCTTGTCGTCGGGCGTGAAGAACGGCCAGCCGGGGTAGAGCGTCGAGCTCGTGTAGAGCGTCTTCACGTTCGAGAAGCTCATCGAGCTTTTGGTGAAATCCGCCGTGGACAGCGTGCCCCCGACCACCGCTGCGGCGTCCGCGGCGCTGTCGGGACAGTCGTTGTAGACGAGGTGGTCCCCGTCCACCGAGAAGCTCGGCATCATCGCGTACTGGGTGTCGAGCCCCGTCGGCGTCGTCTTCGCCCCCGTGGTCGTGTCGTAGAAGACGCTCGGCTTCGGGCCGATCATCGCGGGGTTATTCCCCGGGGCGGCGGGGAACGCCAGGCTGACCGCGGAGTTTTGCGACTCCCCCGACGTCAGCAGGAACGTGCCGTCCGGGTACACCGCCGAGAAGCCCCAGTCGTCGTTCAGCGTGTTGGCGAGCGGCATCGCCGGGTTGGGCATCGGCGTCGTCAGCAGGTCGAAGGACATGCTGCCCTCGCCGTAAAGGGCCGTGGTGCTCGGGTACATGTGCTCCTGCGCCACGATGTACGAACCGTTGGCCGAGACCGCGTGGCAGTTGACGCACGGCCCGAACGGCGAGAGCCCGTTCACGTACAAGAACGCGACCGGCGCCGTGGCGCCCTTGTTGATGCGCATGACCGCGCCGTTCGACCCGGTCGCACCGGGCACGAGCTTGGACCCGTAGGTGTTGTAATAGGTGTCGCCGGCGAGGCTCCCCTTGGCGAAGATCCACTGCGTCGTGACCGACGCGATCGTGCCGCCGGTGCTCGTCGCGATCTCCACGGTGAGCGGGTCGGCCTTGCCCTTGCTTTGCGACCACGCGGTGAGCCACGGCGTCGTGGCCATCGTGAAGTTCGTGGGCGATGCGCCGGCGAAGCACACCTTGTAATCGAAGAGCTGCGACGTGAAGTGGGCGTAGACGCCGTCGGGCGTCCCGGTCTGGCTCCACTGGAGGGTGGGCGCCGGAATGCCGCCCGGGAAGACCGTCTGGCTGTACGGGTAAAGCATCTTCATGGAGCCCGACGACGCGGCCGCGGCCTGCAGCGCGGTGACCATCGAAGTCGACAGGGTCCCCGGACAGTTGTCGACCGTGACGACCGAGTTCGTCATCGGGGGCGCGTTGCCGACGGACCCTGCGTCGCCGCCCATGAACCCGCTGCTGGTGCCGCCGCCGCTGCCGCCGCTGCTGTTGGGGCAAAACCCGGTACACGTGCCGCTGCTGCCACCGCCGTCATCGTTCTGGTCCGCGCCCGACGACGAGCCGCTGCCTCCGAGGCCCCCGCTCGTGTTTGTCCCACACGCGGTCGCCACGGCGACGCCGAGCGTCAGGAGCAGTCCAAAACTGGAAGCGGAGTGTCCAAGAGAAGGTCGCATCGTATCTCACCTCGACAAGGGCCAACGTCTTGCTGCCCCTCTCAATTTGAAGGCAGAGCAGATCGCGTGCCGTCAGGTTGTCCGGGAAGTGTTTGAAGCGTACAGCCCGTGCGCACTGCCGTTCGGCGATATTTCTGCACGGAAACACAATATACAGCCTGCGCTGGTCCATGCGCCAATTGGGCAGCTTAATGCGCACAGTGCGCACACGAGAACCGTGTGGTACGCCGCCTTGCATGGGCCGCAAGCTCAACGCGTCACTCGCGGTGCTCAATGGTGTAATCGGGGATTATCTCGTCAAGACCGGCAACGACCTGGCGATCGAGCTGCAGCTCTTCGCCAAGGTGGGCGGCGAGAGGCCGCTCGTCCTTGCACGCGCCGATCTCGCCCGCGCTCTCCCCGCGGCCGCGGGCCGCCTCGTCGTCCTCGTGCACGGCCTGATGAGCACCGAGCAGATCTGGGAGATGACCGACGGCACGGACTACGGCACCCGCCTGATGAGCGACCTCGGGTACACGCCCCTTTACGTTCGCTACAACTCGGGGCGGCAAATCGGAGAGAACGGCGCACGGCTCTCCGAAACACTCACGTCGCTGATGGCGGCGTATCCCGTCCCCGTGGAGGAGATCGTTCTTCTGGCGCACAGCATGGGAGGCCTCGTCGTGCGCAGCGCGTGCCACGTGGCGCGCCGTGACGCGAGCTCGTGGCTCTCGAAGGTCAAGCGCGCCATCTATCTCGGCACGCCGCACCTGGGCGCGCCGCTCGAGCGCATCGGGCGTGTCGTCACCAGCGCTCTTCGCATGGTGGACGATCCGTACACGCGGCTCGTCGCCGACATCGCGAACCTTCGCAGCGAGGGTCTCAAAGACCTGGGCAATGCCGACCTCACGCGCGAGGACCGTGCGCGCGACCGCGGATGGTCCATCGCGCTGACCGACCCGCGCCATCCCGTGCCCCTGCTTCCGGAGATCGAGCATCATCTCGTGGCGGGATCGATCGCCGAGCACCCGGTGCTGACGGCGCTCTTCGGAGACTCGATCGTTCCTGTCGAGAGCGCGACCGCGGGGCTCGACGGCGTCGGGCTGCCACCCGGGAACGTGCGGCGGGTGCCCGGCATGAATCACCTGGCGCTCGCCAGGTCGCCGGCGGTCTACGAGTTCGTCCGCGCGTGGTGCGCGGGCCAGCTCGCGCCGGCCCTTGCCGGGGCGCCGCAAGCAAGTCAGACGGGACAGCCAGGACAGGAGGATGCGTCATGACGAAGATGGACCAATGGCGTGGACTGCGCGCCCTGATCGAGGCCGCGGTCGACGAAGGTGCCTCGGCGGTCGAACGGGTGCACCGCGCCACCGCGGCGCGGCCCTTCGCGGTGCTCGACGCGATCCCACCCATCGCGGCCCCTGCGCGCGGCGTCCGGGTGGTGCACGACGCGATTCTCGACACCGTGTACGGGTCGATTCGCGGGATAAACCACCTGGTCGGAGGAACGCTGGCGTCCGCGATCGACGCGCTCGACCAGGCGGAGGAGCTCGTGGACCCGCCGCTGCAAGAGCCCGCGCCGATCGGGGCGCCCGAGGAGCCCACCCCGTAGCGCGAGCGCATCGATCGAGAAAACGACGAGCCGTGCGTCCGAGCCGACGAATGGAGACACGCCACGCGTCGCAATCGATGTATTGACCCGATGATGGTCCGAACACCCGCGCGCCTCGTCGCGCTGCTTGTCCTCGCCGGGTGCGGTGCGGCTACGCCGTTTCACCCTTCGGCGTCGTCTTACCAGGTGGTCCCGGCGACGCCCCTCGGGACGGGGTACGTGCTCTTGCCGCGATCGAACGACGATCGCTCGCTCCTCGGACGCGTTCTCGTCGACCCACCGAGCGACGGGCGGCCGCTCGACGAAGTCGCGCGCCCGAACCCCTGCGCCGACAAGCTCGGCGCGCCGAACGAGGAGCCCGTCGTCAGCGGTTTCGAGGACACGATGGCGCTCGCCTCCGACGGCAGGGCCCGGGTGCTCCATCCCTACGGGTTCGACGATGACGCGTCCTCGGCGACGCATTTCTACTACAAGCTGGACGTCGACAAGCGCGCCTCGGTGGCTGTCACGCCCGAGTACACTGCGTGCTGCACGGAGAAGGGAACGTGCGGCTACGGTGTCGTCACGGCCCTCGGTCACGGCCAGGGCGAGTTCGCCGTGCTCAGCGAGCAGCGCAGCGGTAGCGCGAGCACTCAGATCCCCGCCTCGTCGGAAGAGCGCGGCGTCATCAACGCCAAGTTCGTGCGCAAGCGCTACGTCTACGGGTACATCGCGGCGCTCGTCACGGTCGCCGACGCGGCCAAGGCCAGGCCCCTCAGCCTCCTCGGGGATCCGGCGGCCGGGGCCACCGAGCCGACCGAGCAGGACCTGCCCGAGCAAGCCAGGGCTGACTACCAGCGGAAGAAGATCCAGGTCGAGGCCCGCAGCGGGGCCCAGGCCGAGTTCGCGTACGCGTTCAAGGACGGTAGCGGCGCGATATCGGAGAACGAGTTCGTTCGCCGCTACGAGGACCTCACCGGAGCGAGGGACCTGTCCGCGGCCAAGACAAACCGGAACCCTTTCTGGCTCTACTACGGCATCGCCGCCACCGGCGTCGGGACCTTCTTGGTCGGCTCCGCTCTCTATGTCTCCAACGCGACCCAACAAAGGACGGAGATCTTCCCCAACGGCGAGCCCCCGGCGGGGACGTTGTCCTCGAGTTGCAACTTCTCCACCGGGCAGAACGTTCCCATGGAGGGCTACCAGATCCAGTGCTCGGCGCCCCTCGATCCGGGCCTCGGCAAGTCCATGGGCATCATCGGAGGAGCGATGCTCGGCTCGGGGCTCGCCAGCTTCGTCGTCTACGGCGTCCTCGGCTACGACGGGTCCACGACCGATCACGTCATCAGCCGGTCCGACGGCGACGCATACGTCGCTCGGTACAACCGCGCCCTCCTTCGAGCCGCCGTGCGGAACGCTCCGGCCACGACGACGGCGCCGCAGCTCTCGAGCCAGAACGTGGTCTCCACCGTCCAGTGGATGCCCGTGCTCTCGCCGGGCTTCGCCGGCGTGGTCGGGCGGTTCTAATCTAGCCCGCGCGGACGGACACCCCGACCCGCTGGGCCCACCGGCCCCGCAGGAACACGGAGCCGTTCACGGCGAGGCGGGCGAGGTGATCGAAGACGAGGGCCGACCACACCCACGCGAGCGGGGCGCCCAGCACCCGTGCGAACAACCACGCGAGCGGCACGCGAAAGCAAAGGTTCCCGACCGCGGCGCCCAAGAAGGGCGTCATCGTGTCGCCGGCGCCCCGGAGCACGCCGCCGAGGGCGAAGTGCGTGCCCATGAACGGCTGCGCGACGGCGAGCATCAACATCATCGGAGCCAGGTCAGCGGCGACGATCTCGTCGCTCGTGAACGCGCGGGCAAGCGGTCGCCGCAGGAAAAGAAACGCCACCGCCATCCCGCACATGACGACGAGGGCCTGCCCCATGGCGCGGAAGCCGAGGCGACGCGCGCGCGCGGAGTCGCCCGCGCCGAGCGCCTGCCCGACGAAGGCCGATGCGGCGGCGGCGAAGCCGACGCCCGGCACCCACGACAGCGAGAGGAGTCGTACCCCGATCGCGTACGCCGCGATTGCGGCGGTCCCGTAGCTCGACAGAATCTTGAAATAGGTGAGCAAGGCGAGGCTCATGACGAGCCTCTCGCCCATCGACGGGAGCGATACGCGCAAGACATCGGCGACGACTCCGTGAACGCCGGGCTGTCGTGACGCGGTCCGGATCGCGCGAAGGTCCGCCCAGCCGAACGTGACGCACAGCCCCTGCCGCGCCAGCGCGCGCGAGATGAAGACATAGAGGGCCAGACCGACCGCGTGGGCACCGAGGGTCGCAAGGCCTGCGCCGAGGAGGCCGAGGCGCGGTGCCCCGAGGAAGCCGAAGATGAGAACGACGCTCAGCAGCGTCTTGACGAGCATGACGGCCACGGCCACCGCCATGGGAGCGCGGGTGTTCTTGTTGGCGCGTAGCCCGCTCTCGAAGGTGTAGGCCGCGCCATAGAGGAGCATCGACGCCGCCAGAAGCCGGAAAAAGGGGACGGCGAGCTCGATGACGTCCGGCCCGGCGTCGAGCAGCCGCAAGATCGCGCGCGGCACGATCAGCGCGAGGAGCAGCCCGACCCCGGCGACTCCCTGCGATACGAGGAGCGACGCGGCCAGCACCCGACTGGCGCGCTCGCCGTCGCCCGCTCCGATGGCGCGCGCCATGAGGGCCACGCAGCCGATCCCCACCGAGAGCAACAGCGTCTCGACCAGGTTGACGCATTGGGAGGCGTAGCCCCAGGCGGCCATCGTCTCGCGGCCCAGGTGCCCGATGAGCGCAACGTCGACGACGTCGACGATGTTGACCACCACCAGCGACAGCATCGCGGGCCATGCCATCGCCCAGAGCTCGCGATCGAGGGTCCTGTCGTCCGAGCGATCGGGTGTCCGCTCCGCGACCGAGTCCACCACGACCGACGCACGTTACACCATCGCGCCATCACACGCCGGTCGGCGGTCTCGGCCCGAAAGGCCCGAGCTCCTTTCGCCGGGTCAGTCGTTCGGCGCGGAGTCAGCGGAACCGTCCGTGGGAGCCTGCGCCTCGGCGGCGGCTTCCGACGTGCCCGCGTCCGCAGGTCCGGCCTCCGAGACGGCGGCTTCCGGAGTCGCATCGCTCGGCGCGGCGTCGGCCACGGGCTCCACGGCGCCGCCCTCGCTCTCCGCCACGCACGTCGTCGGGTCGGCTGCGTCAGCGAGGCAGGCCGCGACGGCGCACGCTTCTGCATCGGCCGGGGACGTCGACACCGCGCACTCGCTGGCTGCTCCTCCGTTGCAACCAGGCTGACAGTACGGGCTCGACGCCGACGCGTAGTCGAGCATCCCGTCGGCGTTGAGAGGACAGCAGTAGTTCTCGGGGCAAAACGGGATGGCGTACGCAGTCGATTGCCCGATGGGGTTGCCCGCGCAGACCAGACCGCCGCCGCACTCGTTGCTCGACCGAAGCGGATTGCAGCGATCCCCTTGACCCCCCTCGTTGCACGCTCCCATCCCGAGGATCGCCGCACCCGCGAGCGCGACGAAACAGGCACCGAAACGCCGCAGCATCGGCCTCTCACATACGACACGAGCATGCCGCCGTCGAGCGTGATTGCGGCACCGAGGAGCGATCTCCGCCGGTGCCGTTCCCACGTATTTATTTTACGTATCTGGCTCCGTATCTGGCTCCGTATCTGGCTCCGTATCTGGCGTACGCCCAAAGACCGCTCGCGCGCGGATCGGCGGCTTGCTGTCAATCCGTCGTCGAGCCTTCGACGGAGGCCTCGACCGGGGCTGCGGCTTCGACCGCGGCTTCGGGTGAGGTCGACGCCTCGGACGCGGTTTCCTGGCTCGATACGACGTCGGCCCCGGCTTCGGAGGTCGGCGTCGCATCCGTCGCTCCGTCGTCCGTCGCGTCGTCCGTCCCGGTGGCGTCAGCCGCCTCGGCATCGGCGCCCGGCACCGGGCACGTCGTCGGGTCCGAAGCATCGGCCAAGCAGGCAGCGTAAATGCATGCTTCAGCGTCGGCGGCGTTGTCGTTGGCGATGCAGATGGCCTCTGCCCCTCCGTTGCACCCCGGCTGGCAGAAGGGATTGGTGTTGGTAAAGTCGACTGTGCCGTCGGGGTTGATCGGGCAGCAGTAGTTCTCCGGGCAATACGGGATCGGATAGTTGGCCGAGATCCCGATGGGATTGCCGGAGCAGTGGAGTCCGCTGCCGCACTCGTCGCTCGACCGGAGTGGATTGCAGCGATCTCCCAGTTGGGCCTGGTCGTAGCACCCTCCGAACAAGGCCGCCCCGCCGAGAGCCATTGCGAGACCAAAAGCGAGGCGGCGCAACATGGGGGTCCCTTTCACGAACGCTGACGTCTTCATACGATTGATCTCCATGGACTTTCGCCGCTAAAAGCGCACGAGAAGGGCGCCGATGATTCTCGAGTCGCCCTTGACGAGGTCGGGCCTCCAGCCGGTGGGTATCGAGGTGGTGATGTACCCGTCGGGCGAGGTCACGCCGCCGTGGCCCGCGAAGTAGGGGACGCTTGCCTGGCGATGGTTGAACTCGAGGTCGTACGTTACCTGTTCGACCGGCATGTATTGGACGCCGAACTCGTAGTCGTAGGCATCGAAGGTGGAACCGGGGGCCGTCCAGTAGGGAGTCGTCGGCGGGACATACTGGATGCCCTGGATGCTCAAGTTTTGAGGGATGGGGGATGCCTGACCGGTGGGATCGAGTATCAGGTAGCGGCCGGGATTGTGCATCATGCCACCGCCTACGGTGAAGCCGAGTTTGTCATCGAAGAACCAAAATCGGTTGTAGACCATCCAGCTCACGAAATTCATGTCGCAGGGACGGTTGTTCGCGCTGACGGTCTTGGTGTTGCAGTTGTACGACGACGCCCCTTGCGAGGAGTTGGTCGTCGAGCCATTTTGGACCTGTCCGCCGAAGACCGTGACCCCGTCGCCTTGCTCGCCGCCGATGTCGAACGTGGCCGAAAATGCGGCCTTCGTGAAGAAGTGGTTGGACGGGTTGTTGTAATACCGAAGCTCGGCGCTGTTGTCGCTGTGGAATCGGAAATCGCCGGGCTCGTTCTGATTGTCCCAACCCAAGTATCCGTTGGCGAGAACCGAGAACATCTCCACCGGGCGCCAGAGAATCTGATAGCCGAAGCCCGGCATCTCGTTGAACGTGCCGTACGTCTGCCAGCCGTTGATGAGCCATGGCTCGATCTTGAGCTTGTCACTCGGGAAGAGCTGCAGGCGAAAGCCGTTGAAGAACCACGGGGTGTTGTCCGACGTGAACGAAGCGAGGTACATCCAGTTCTCGAAGTTGTCGTACGAGAAGAGGCCGACGTACGACATGAAGATGCCGCCGTCGAGGTTGATGCCGTTCATGGCGTCCCAATGGTATCCGCCGTAGGCTTCGCTGATGTAGCGGAGCGAATCCTGCAGGTCGAACTGGCCGCGGAAGCTGCTGAAATCGTTGCGTGGTACGAGCTCCGAGCGCAGGCCGTATTGCATGAGGAGTCGAGCGCGCGCGTTCTGGTAATGGAAGTCGCCGCCAAACCCCACGAAGGCCAGGGTGACTTCGTTGTCTCGCGACAGTGCGGTCGACCCGACGACCGTGTCGTCGACCGGGTGCTGCTTCGACTGGGTGTAGTTGACGTCGAGGAGGAAGCTGCCCGTGAACAGCGGTGAGTCCAGCAGCGAGCTGTGCTGCCGGTTGGTGCCGTTGAGCCAGGTGAAGTCACCGTAGGCAAAGGGCTGGGCGGCCACTGGCTCCTCGGGAGCCTTTGCTGCAGGCGGCGTCGGTGCAAACGGCGCCGGCGGGGGGGTGGCCGGTGCGGCTGGAGCGGCCGTCGCAGCCGCGGGCGGTGGTTCCGCCGGGGGAGGCGCGGCCGCCGCAGACGGCGCGGGTGGTGGCGCGGCTGGAGGGGCCGCTTCCGTGGGCGGTGGCGTGGCTTGCGCATGCGCAAGCCCCTCGACGAGCATGAAGCTCGAGACTCCGACGATCCATGCGCAGCGTGTTCGCGCGATTATTGAACGCTTCATGGTCAAGCTCCGACGCTCTGGCCGGCCCCGGCCGCCAGACCTGCGATGCATTCGCAAATATTTTTCGACGACTTCGACCAATCCATGGGGCACACTCCTCCTGTGAGCGAACGGGGTTGCCGCTCGCGCCGCGCGCAGGACTGCGCATCGACGTGGCGCGCTCGAAAGCGCGTCACCTGCGCACTGGCGTCGTGCCGGCGTCGGTTACGCCGTCACCACGCTTTCCTCACGCACAGCGCCGGGTCCGTCGGGCGCCGACCATCACGGTCCGCGCGCGACGACCCCGAGGCCTACGCCGTACTGCTCGCTTCGTGTCGCACAAGCGGGACCATAGACAGCGAGCCTTAAAGATGCCGTAAATTGGATTCGTATGCGCGTAAGTATTCGATCAAGTACCAAGCAGAGATGCATAAGAGTGCATCACGACGCGACTACGAAACGCTCCGGACGCAATGCGCCGCGGTGCACCCCTTGTTCTGTCGGCTTTGTCGGCTTTTCGCCGCGCGCACGTGAACTCGGCGCTCTTCGAATGGAGGCGACGCGCGCTACGTGGTGCGGAGGCGATAGCCGACGCCGGGCTCGGTGATGAGATAGCGCGGGCGCGCAGGATCTTCTTCGAACTTTTGCCGCAGCTGGCCCATGTACACGCGCAGGTACTGCGTTTCCTTGGTGTACGCGGGGCCCCACACCGTAAAGAGGATCTGCTCGTGCGTGAGGACCTTGCCGGCGTTGCGCATCAGCGTGCCAAAGAGCTTGTATTGCGTCGGGGTGAGGCGAACCTCGCGGTCCCCGACGAACGCCAACCTCCGGCTGAAGTCGATGCGCAGGGCCCCCACTTCCAGGTTCGAATCGAGCGAATCGGACGTGGCCCGCTGCGTCTGCCGGAGCCAGACGCGGATTCGCGCCAGTAGCTCCCCGGTGCCGAAGGGCTTCGTGAGGTAGTCGTTCGCGCCCGCGTCGAGCGCCGCCACCTTGTCGTACTCCTCGTCGCGGGCCGAGATCATGAGGATGGGGGCCGCCGTCCACTCGCGTAGTTTGGTCGTGACATGGATCCCGTCCATGTCCGGGAGACCGAAGTCGAGCAGGACGAGATCCGGGTTGTGCCCCTGGGCCTGCACGAGGGCCTCGCCGCCCGTTTCGGCGTCGACGACGCGAAACCGCTGATCGGCCAGCGTCGCGCGCAAGTACTTGCGCATCCTGCGGTCATCCTCGACGACGAGGACGAGGGGCATGACCGAGACGGTGGCGTCCGCGTCATCGACGAGCGACTGCGCGCTACCCCACGGCTGGCCGGCGGTGTCAGGCCCCATTCACAGCCTCCTCGTCAACACGTACCCCTTGCTACCATTAAAATCGTCGCAAAAATCGGCCGACCGATGTTCTGAATGCATCAAGACCGTACACGATAAATGTTACAGGAACAGGCCTAAAGATCGCTGATTTTACCACATTTTGATGTGAGTGAGCGTTAGGTCCATCATGAGCAACCGGTACGCTCCGACATGAGTCGACCTTTGGCCGTCCAACCGCTGGTCTTGGTCGTCGAGGACGAACCGCAGATGAGGCGTCTCCTCGTCTCTGCGCTCGCCACCGTCGGCTATCGCAGTCTGCACGTCGAGACGACGGCCGCCACGCTGCTGCGGATCGTGGGCCACGAGCCGGATCTCATCCTCGTCGACGTGAGCCAGCCGGGGGTCGACGCGGTGGGCCTGACGACGCAGCTGAGGGAGTGGACGTCGGCTCCGATCCTGGTGCTGACCGCGCCGGGGCACGAACGCGAGCGTGCCGACATCCTCGATGCCGGCGCCAACGACTACGTGGTCCGCCCTTTCGCCACGGCCGACTTGCTCACGCGCGTGCGCGTCTGGTTGCGCCAGGAAGAGCGCGCGAGGCGCCAGTCGGCGCCGCCCGCGACCCCCAAGCCCAAGGCTGGGGGCAAGGCGCCCAAGCTGCAGATCGATCGTGAGCGGCGCACGATCCTGGTCGAGGGGCGCGAGGTGCATCTCACTCCGCTCGAGTGCAAGCTGCTCCTCGCGCTGGCCAAGAGCCGCTCCAAGTCGATGACCGAGAAGCAGCTCCTCGTCGCCATCTGGGGGAGCCGATCGGCACCCGATTCGACATATCTACGCGCGCAGGTGCGGCATCTGCGGCAAAAGATCGAAGCGGATCCCTCTCGCCCACGACACCTGTTACCGGGGCCAGGCGGTGGATACCGGCTGAAGCTGAGCTAGGGTGGCGCGAGACTCCAGGCGAGTGAGCTTGCCACCGGCGGCCCCGCTCACGAAGAGGGCGGTCTTCGGGTGGGTGCTCGCGCTCGTCGGCAGCACCGCCACGGTGGTGGCCGAGACGGCCATCTTCTCCGTCAGCATCGGGCACCGGCTCCCGGACGTCGCCATGCTGTACCTGCTTGGCGTCGTCGTGATGGCGATGCGATACGGCTATCCGTCGTCGCTGTTCACCGCGGCGCTCAGCGTGGCGGCTTTCGACCTCTTCTTCATCGAGCCGTTTTACTCGCTGGCGGTCGAGGACAAGCGGTACGTCCTGACCTTCGCCATCATGTTCGCCGTCGCCTTCGCGTTCAGCAACCGGACGGAGTCGATCCGGCGGAGCGAAGCCGCGGCCAAGCGTCGCGAGATGCGTACGGCCAAGCTGTACGCGATGAGCCGCGAGCTTGCCGTGGCACCGTCGAGCGACGAGATCATCCGCGCCGCCAGCCGTCACCTGAGAGAGGCGTTTGCGAGCGATGTCGCCATCCTCCTCGCGAGCGAGGGCAGCCGGCTGACCGTGGCGCCGGCTGCGTCCGGCATGGCGATCGAGCCCGACGTCGAGGCCGCGGCCGCCAATCTCTGCTTGGCGGCGGCGAAGCGTGGCGCGCCGTCGAGTGGTGTCGCCAGCGGCGGGACGCGGCTCGTGCTGCTTCGCGCGTCGACCGGTCCCGTCGGTGTCCTCGTGATCCGACCGGTCTCGGGGGGGCCGGCCGCGGATGCGACGAACGAGGGGCTCCTCGGAGCCTTCGCCAACCAGATCGCCCTCGCGGTCGAGCGGGCGAGGATGGCCGAGGACGCGCAGACGGCGCAGCTGCAAGTCCAGAACGAGCGCCTCCGCAACGCGCTCCTCAGCTCCGTGTCGCATGACCTCAGGACGCCACTCGCGGTCATCAAAGGCGCCGTCACGGCGCTGATCGAGGGAAAGGAGACGACGCCGCAGCGGCGAGGCGAGTACCTCGCGACCATCTCCGACGAGGCGAGCCGCCTCGATCGCCTCGTCCGCAACCTGCTGCATATGACGTCGCTCGAAGCCGGGGCGCTGCGTGTGCAGAACAAGGAGTGGCAATCGCTCGAAGAGGTGGTGGGCGTCGTGCTGGCCCGGCTCGAGGACCACCTCGGGCGTCATCCCGTGCAAGTGAATATCCCGCCGGACGCGGCGCTCGCGCCGTTCGACGGCACGCTCATCGGCCAGGTCCTCGTCAACTTGATCGAGAACGCCGCGAAGCACACGCCGGCGGCGACCCCTATCGAGATCAACGTCTCCAAGATCGAACACGGGGTCGAAGTCGAAGTGGCCGACGCTGGGCCCGGCGTGCCCGAGGGGCACGAGCACGCGATCTTCGAGAAGTTCCACCGCGTCTCGAACACGTCGGTGGGCATGGGGATCGGGCTTACGATTTGCCGCGGAATCGTGACGGCGCACGGGGGGCGCATCTGGTACGAGCACGGCAAGAAGGGCGGGTCTTCGTTCCGATTCGTCCTGCCTCGCGAGGGCGAGGCGCCCCCCATTGGCGGGCTGCCGGAGCTGCCCAGTGATGTCTGAGGTTTTCGTTCGCTTGGTGGCCGCGGTACTTGGAGCCTTTTGCCTCGCCGTCACGGGCTGCGCGCTCCTTTCACCGTTGCCGGACATGCGCACGCCCGCCGACCGCGCACGCGAGGTGAGCCCGCTCTGCAAGAGCGTGGGCGAGGACGGGATGGCGACGTTGCTCTCGCCGGCGTTCATCGACACCGTGCAGCCCGCGTATGCAACGGTTCCGTCGGGCGCGGCCGAGCGCGAAGCGCGCCTGCGCGGAGCGCGCATCCAGCTCCGGCCGATGCCGGGCATGTCGACCGAAGGGCTCACGCGCGCGGTCGAGTGCCATCAGTCGCGGGTGGCTCTGGGCGAGGTAGCCCCGGTCGCGGACGATCCATACGTGCTGCCCGGCTCCTGGCTCGACCTCGATGCCACGTCGGCGCGCGACAGCTTCGTCATCGTCGTCAGCGCGGGCGACTTCGAAGACGCCCGTCAGGTGCTCGAGCGAGCCCGGCGATTCGTGGCTCGGGCTGCAACACCGTGAGATGTCGACCCTTTTGAAGGGCGCCGCGAAAAGTGTAGCAACTTCGGCACAGTGGACGTGTTGAGACCGCTGCCCGCCGCAACCTTGACACCGGGATCGATCCATTCCTACACAGAGGGCCGCGTACGCTTCCGAGGGGATGCGTCTCCCGCGATCCGGCGCACCAACCATGGCCCTAAGCGACGTGACCGAGCCGTCCCAGCGCACCCGCGCCGGAGTCGATCGCGTTTCGTCACGTGCGCCCGGGGGCGGGCTTCGGGGATCCTCTCCTGCGCCGAGTGGGCCGGGGTCGCCAGCCGCCGCGCGCGACCTCCTCGGCTCGCCTTATCCCCAAGCCGTCGCGCGCGGCGTCGAGATCGCAGCGCACCTCCAGGTTCGCTCGTGGGACACGGCGCTGAGCCACCTGCAAAAGACGCAGGAAGCCGCCCTTGCCGACATCCTGCGCCACGCCCGGTCCACGGCGTTCGGGCGCAAGCACGACTTTGCTCGGGTGCGACACCACGACGACTTCGTGCGCCACGTCCCCGTCGGCGACTACGACACCTTCTCGCCCTACATCGATCGCATGCGCGCTGGGGAGCGCAATTTGCTCGTCCCCGAGAGCGTCGTTTACTTCGGCAACTCGTCGGGCAGCTCGAACCACGGCAAGTCGAAGTTCCTGCCGATCACCGACCGTCAGATCCGCCACCAACAGCGCGCCGGGGCCGATGCGGCCCTGCGCTACATGAACTGGGCGGCCGACTACGGGCTGTTCTCGGGCTTCACCCTGGGCCTGTTCCCGGCGACGACGATGCGCCGCGAAGGCCCCGTGCTCGTCACGTCCAATCCTGCGCTGATGATGACGAAGATGCCGTTCTTCACCCGGCCGGTGTACCTGCCGGAGGAGAGCGTCCGCGCCATCCCGAACTACGAGGAGAAGCTGGGCGTCATCGCGGAGCGGTACCTCGATCACGACGTACGCGCGGTCACGGGCACCACGTGTTGGTTCACGCTCCTCTTCGAGAAGGTGCTCGCCGCGGCGCGCGCCCGTGGGCGGAGCGCTCGGACCGTGTCCGACGTGTGGCCCAATCTTCGCGTCCTCTTCGGTGGCGGCGTGGCAGCGGCCCCCTACCTGCCGGTCATTCGCGAGCTCACGGGCCGCGCGGACATGACGCTCGTCGACACGTACAACGCCACCGAGGGCGGCGTCTATGCGTCGTCGGATTTCCTCGGCCTTCCGGGCATGCTGATGCTGCCCCACCGCGGCACGTTCTTCGAGTTCGTGCGTCTCGAGGACCGAGGCACACCGGGCGCAACGCGCTACCCGCTGTGGGCGGTCGAAAAGGATCGCCCTTACTCGATCGTCGTCACCACCGTATCGGGCCTCTATGCCTACGAGCTCGGCGACATCGTGCGCTTTGCGTCGGCCGACCCGCCGCGCATCGAGTTCATGGGGCGCCTCTCGGGGTGCCTCTCGGTGACGCAGGAACTTACTACGCACGTCGAGATCGAGCGCGCAGTGGCTTACGCACTTTCGACATGTCCCTCGAGCACAGTCACCGTCGACTTCGGCGCCGCGGCCGACGTCGCCGTGGACGGTACAGCGAAGTCGCGTTATGTGCTCTTCGTCGAATTTCAGGCCGGAGCCGCTCCGGCCGATCTCAAGGCGTTCAGCGCCGCGTTCGACGAAGGCCTCTGCAAGCAAAACCGCGTGTACGGGGAGCATCGAAAGAACGAGGTCGCGCTGCTACCGGCCCTGGTGGTGCCCCTCGCGATGGGTGGGGCGCGGCGCTTCATGGAGCTCGTGACCAAAGGAAACGTGCAGGGGAAGTTTCCCCGCATCATCGACGACACGAAGAAGAAACTCCTTTGGGACCAAGCGGGCACCCGCTAGCCTCCCCGGGGCATCGAATTAAGAAGGCAGCCATGAATCGCATCGGAGTCGCCATCGTAGGGATCAACGGAGCCGTAGCGTCGACGCTCGTCGCCGGCGTTGAGCTGATGAAGAAGGGCTTGGCCCCTCGCATCGGCATGGTGACGGAGAAGACTGAGGCTCGCATCCAGGAGTCGATCACGGAGTTGCTCGACCTCGCGCCGCTCGAGGGGCTCGTCTTCGCAGGCTGGGACCTGCACTTCGCCAACGTGTTCGAAGGGGCGCTGAATCACAAGGTGATCCCAGCCCACGTTCTCGAGTCGGTCCGACCGGAGCTCGAACGAGTCAAGCCGTGGCCCGCGGTCTTCTCCAACTCGTACGTCGAGAAGCTGTCCGGCAGCCACGTCGTCAAGGCCAAAAACCACCGCGAAGAGATCGCGATCCTCGAGGCCAACCTCGAATCGTTCCGCAAGGCCAACAACCTCGATCGCGTCGTGATGGTGAACCTGGCGTCCACCGAGACCTTCATCGAGGTGCAGCCGGTGCACCGGGATCTGCGCGCCTTCGAGGCGGGGCTCGACACGAGCGACGCGGGCATCTCCCCCGCGATGCGGTACTTCTACGCGGCCAACAAGCTGCAGATCCCGTACTGCAACTTCACGCCAAGCCTGACGAACGTCCCTGCGCTCGAGGCGCATGCGATGGAGAAGGGCAACCCGTACGCCGGTATGGACGGCAAGACGGGCCAGACGCTGCTCAAGACGGCGCTCGCTTCGATGTTCCGCGTCCGCCGCCTGCAGATCGAGGGTTGGTACTCCACCAACGTGCTCGGCAACAGCGACGGCATGGTCCTCGACTCGCCCGGATCCAACAAGACCAAGGTGCTCAGCAAGGCGGCGGTGCTCGACTCGATCGTTGGCTACCCCGTGCCAAACCACCAGGTGCACATCCACTACTACAAGCCCCGCGGCGACTCGAAAGAAGCCTGGGACAACATCGACATCGTGGGCTTTGCCGGCATCCCGATGCAGATCAAGGTCAACTTCCTCTGCCAGGATTCGGCGCTCGCGGCGCCGCTCGTCATCGATCTGGTCCGCCTGCTCGACGTCGCGAAGCGCGCCGGTGAGCGCGGCATCCAGCGGCAGCTGTCGATGTTCTTCAAGTCGCCCTACCACGGCGCGGGCGAGTCGCCGGTGCACGACCTCTTCAAGCAGGAGAAGCTCCTACTCGACTGGGCCCGCGCGCATGCCACGGTAAAGAACGTGGTGCACACCAACGGCGCCAAGTCGCACGTGGAGCACACTCCGTGATTGCTCGCGGCGATGCGCCGCGAGATCGGCCGCTCGCGGCAACGGGAGACCTGGGGCTTTTTGGAGGGACGCCGGTGCTCGCGCCGGGTTCACACACGATCTGGCCGATCGTGACGGAGGCCGAGCGGGCAGGCGTGATGGGGGTGCTCGATCGGGGCGTTCTCTCGGGGCCTTTTGCGCCGGAGGCGGTCGCGCTCGAAGGCGAGTTCGCGCGGTACGTCGGGGCGAAGCACTGCCTTCTGGCCCATTGCGGGACGAGCGCGCTGGTGATGGGGCTTGCCGCTTCGGGCGTACGCGCGGGCGACGAGGTGATCGTCCCGGCGTACAGCTTCGTGGCGACGCCGCTGTCCGTGGTGCAAATGGGCGCGATCCCCGTGTTCGTCGACGTCGAGGCGGAGACCGGTTGCATCGATCCATCCGCGATCGCAGCGGCGATCACGCCACGCACCCGCGCCGTCATGCCAGTCCACATGCACGGCTGCGCGGCCGACATGGCCGCGATCCTTGCCGTCGCGCAGGAGCACCGACTCGTCGTGGTGGAGGACGCGGCGCAGGCGCACGGCGCCACCTTCGACGGCCGCCCCGTCGGCGCCATCGGCCACGCGGGTGGGTTCTCGCTGCAGTCGAGCAAGAACCTGGCGGGCGGGGAGGGGGGCCTCTTCGTCACGAACGACGAGGCCATTGCCGCCCAAGCCAACTCGATCCGCAATTTTGGGCAAGACGTGACGGGCGCCGACGCCACCGCCTACGATCCCGAGCGGCCGCTCGACGGTACCCGAGCGCTCGATTCGCAGCGGACCGGATCGATGTACCGCGGCAACGAGATGATGGCTGCCTTCGCGCGCGCGCAGCTGTCGCGCCTTGCCGAGCGCACCGCGGCTTGCCAGGGGCGCGCCGAGAAGCTCTCGGCGGCGCTGCGCGAGTTGCCCGGCGTCATCCCCCCGCGCACGCCGCCCCGGCGGACGTCGGTTCACCACAAATACCGCGTTCACTTCGACCCGGTGCGCGCGGGCACCGACGTGCCGCCGCAACACCTGCGCGACGCGATGATTCGAGCGCTGCGGGCCGAGGGGCTCGAGGTGGTCCTCTGGCAGGGCGCGCCGCTCCCCGCGCAAAGGGTCTTCCAGAGGCGCGATGCGTCGACGGGATTCCCGCCGCCGATCGAGGGCGGCACCGACCTCGCGGCCAACTACGATCCGTCGCGTTACCCGGTCACGTCCAAGCTCCTCACGGGGTCGCTCGTCCTGTTCTCCCAGTCGTGCCCGCTCATCGCGCAGTCCGACGAGGTGGTCGACGGCTACATCGAGGCCTTCCGACGCGTGTGGCATCAGCGGGGATCCCTCGTCGAATGGATCGCGCGGCAGCCGTCGTAGCTTCTCCCCTCGGCTCGGTCAGCGGACACCCGCGCGGTCGCGAAGGAGCTCGATGAGCGTCGCGTGCACGTGGCCGTTGGTCGCGAGTACGTCCCCGAGCGACACGACGTCGCCGTCGCCTCCGTCGGGTTCCGATACGCGGCCCCCCGCTTCGCGCACGAGGAGCGCCCCGGCCGCGACGTCCCAGGGCTTCAGGCCTGTCTCGAAGAACGCGGCGAACCGCCCAGCGGCGACGTAGGCCAGATCGAGGGCGGCAGCCCCGAAGCGACGGATCCCGGCGGCTTCTTTCATGACCGCGGCGAGCTTGCCCAGGTACGCCTCGTGGCGTTCGGGCGCGTTCGAGTGCGGGATGCCCGTCCCGACCAGCGCCAGCGCGAGGTCGCGGTCGGGGGCGACGCGGAGCGCCTCTCCGTTGAGCGTCGCTCCGGCTCCTGCGCGCGCCGCGAACAGCTCGTTCTTCGCGGGATCGAAGACGACACCGGCGACGATGCGCCCCTCGCGCTGCAGGGCGATGGCGACCGCGAAGTGGGGCAGGCCGTGGACGAAATTCGTCGTTCCGTCGAGCGGATCGACGATGAATCGCGCTTCGTGCGCGCCGCCGTCCGCCGCGGCGGCGCCCTCTTCGCCCCAGAAGCCGAAGGCAGGGTAGTCGCCGAGGAGGCGGGCGCGCAGCGTTTCCTGGCTCTCGAGATCCGCGGTCGACACCAGATCTGCGCGTCCCTTGAGCTCGACGCGGAGGCTCGCGCGATCACCGAAGCGTCGCATCAGGCCTTGGCCGGCGGCGAGCGCCGCCGACACCATCGCGTCGAGCTCCCGGGAGGGGTCGCTCACGTGGGCGGCCTGCCGCCCATCCGCTTCATCGTGCGCCGAGCCGCCGCGGCGACCACGGCGTGGTACGAGCCCGGCGCGACGCGCTGCAAAAGGTCGAGGAAGATGGCGTCCGTGCCGATGAGCACGCGGCGCGAGTTCCGCTCCACTCCGCGCAGGATCGTCTCGGCCGCGTCCTCCGCGGTGACGCGGAAAGCCTTCTCGAAGTTGCGCCGGCCTTTCTCCAGGTCGGTGAATCCCAGGTCTTTCATGCTCGGATCGATTCGACCGCTCCGCGCGATGTTCGTCTTGATCCCACCCGGGTGCACGCACGTGGCGCTCACGGGCGAACGCGTGAGCTCGAGCTCCTCGCGGAGCGCTTCGGTGAACCCCCGGACGGCGAACTTGGTCGCGTTGTAGGTCGACTGGCTAGGGATCGCGAGGAGGCCGAAGAGACTCGACGTGTTGATGATGTGACCCTCGCCCGCGGCCTTGAGATGCGGTAGGAACGCCTTGGTCCCGTAGACGACCCCCCAGAAGTTGATCCCCATGATCCACTCGAAGTCCGCGTACTCGAGGCCCTCGATGGTGCTCGTATGCGAGACGCCTGCGTTGTTGAAGATGAGGTGACACCGACCGTGGTCGCGGACGACGTCGTCTGCCCACGCGTAGACCTGGTCGCGCTTCGACACGTCGACCCGTTTGGACGTGACCTTCACCGCGTGCTTGGCGGCGAGGTTCACCGTCTCGGCCAGCCCGCGCTCGTCGACGTCGCTTACGGCCACGTCGCATCCGCGCCGCACCAGCGAGAGCGCCAGCGTGCGTCCCATCCCGGACCCTGCCCCCGTGATCGCGGCCACCTTGCCGTCGAAGGATTTCATGGAGAGCGTTTATGGTACCGCGCGGTACCAAATTCAAGTCACTCGATGCGACCTGTCTCCTCGCTTGACGTGGTCCACTATAGAAGACATAGTTCCATCGGTATGGAGCCCGGGACGAGCCTCCCCAATAAAGCCATCGCGCGGCGCGCGCCCGCCAATCGTGCGGTCGGCGGGCACCCCGGACGCCGACCTGGCTGTCCTTTAAAGTGGAGCTAGCCGATGACGAACGTTGCAAGCATCCGTGACTTCCCGGCGGTGGCGCCGGAGGTTGCCCCCGCGGGCGTCCCCCTCGTGCCCATCCTGATGATCCTTGCCCCGGGCGACGATATGGACAATCAGCTGCGCGAGCTGGCGCGACGCATCGAGGGGATGCTGTCGCGGGAGCCCGGCCCCGATCGGGCGGCCGTGGTCGAGGCGGGAGAGCTGCGCATCGATCGGAAGGCGCACCGTGTCACCGTCGAAGGCGAAGTCGTGCGACTCACGGGGCTCGAGTACAAGCTGCTCGCGCGGCTCGTCGATCGCAAGGACTCGGTCCAGGCCCGCGCCGTTCTGCTCCGCGAGGTCTGGGAGCTCAACGCCCTGAACCAGACGCGAACGGTGGACACCCACGTCAAGCGGCTGCGCGACAAGCTGAAGACCGCCGGGCGATACATCCAGACGGTGCGTGGCATCGGCTACCGCTTCAGCGAGACGCTGCTCGAGGAGGCCGCAGCGCCCGCCGCGTTCGAGCGTCACATCCCGCACATGAAGGTCGCCAGCGACGTGTAGTCGTCCAAGGTCACGGCGTTCTCGCTGCCGATCGCGCAGAGAGCGCCTGCCGGATGGTCCGGTCCGGTGAGCTGCGTCATGCAGCCCCCGGCCTGCGTGTATGCCTCGCACGCCGTGCAGGTTTCCGCGGTCATCGTGCACTCGATCAGATCGTCCTGATCGGCGCACTCGCTCGACGTGCACGCCGCCTCGCGGCACTCGATGCCGGCGAGCCACGCCTTCGCGCATTCGAGGTTGCACGGTTCGGCCAGCGCGACGCATCCGGCTTCGTTGAGCTCCACCACGTCACCCGAGAACTGGATCAGCGCGCCGTAGGCCGTCGCCGTCGAAGGCGTCTTGAGGCACCCGAGGCACGTGGCGTTGGCCGAGGCGTCCGTCCACGCGCCGCAAGCGGCATCGCTCGCCGTGCCGCCGAGGCACGACGTGTAGAAGTCCGTGATCTGCGTCGACGTGCACTGGCCGAGACGCGGCAGGGGCGGGACCCACGTGGAAGAGAACGCGGTTTCGTTTTGCGGGTAACACGTCGTGCCGCTCGCCGGACACGCGATCCCGCCACTCGACGGCTCGCCGGTGACGACCACGGGGGTGCACGCAGCCCCATCGCCCGTGCCGCCGCCCGCGGCGTCGCTCGAATGGAGCAGGAGCGATCCATCGGATCCATCGGGCGCTGCGTCCGTCGTCGCCGCGTCACCGAGGCCAGCGGCCGAGTCCTTGCCCTCGAGGATTTCGAAGGTGGTGCTCGCCTCGGTCCCGGACGTCCCGGGCTCTTCGATCAGCACGGGATCGGTGGCCGCGCCGCAGGCGACCAGAGCGCAGACGACCAGCGCGGGCGCGAAGCGACCGCCCGTCACTTGACCTGAGGCAGGCGCTCCCGGAGGCGCGTCGCAAGCCCCTGAAAGTCGTAAAGCTCGGGCTTACCGCCGCCAGGAAGGCAAGCGATGTCGTTCGCCGCCGCGGCCGCGCGCTTGCGGATCGCCTCGGAGAGGCCCAGGCGATCGCCGAGCGTCGCCATCGCCTGCGATTCGCTCGTGGACACGACGCCGTCGACTTGGGTGAGCCACGCTGCCAGCGAATACGTCAGCACCTTGTGCCACTCGCTGAGCGTCTCGACCTCGACGTCAGCCAGTTTGGTCCGGGTCTTCGCGGCGTTCTCGACGATCGCGATCTCGGCGGCGGAGAGGCCCGCCTCGCGGGCCGCCCGCAACAGGCCCGCCGCCTCGTTGCGCTGCATGGAGCCGTCGCCCCAGCCGATCGCGGCGAGGGCAAGGAAAGATTGCGTCGGGAGGTTCATGGCACAGGGAGCGTAGCCGATGCGCGCGCGGCGATCGCCGCTTCGAATACGCTCCCTGCCCGACGCTTTGCTGAACTACATCATCCCACCGGTGATGGCCGAGTGCTCGCCCGTCGCCGGAGGCGTCACGCAGAACAACTGCACCTCGCTCGCCGTGCAATCGCTATTGGAGCTGCACCCGAGCGGGGTGCAGTACCCGCTGGAGCACACCTGGCCGCCGAACGTCGTCGGCACGGTGGCCCCGCCGCTGTTGCACTCATAGTCCGTCGTGCAAGGGATCTTGCAAGCCCCCGAGACGCACGTCGCGAGCACGTTGTTCGTCGTGGCGACGCAGTCGGCGGCGGTGGAACACCCGGCCGGCTGGCAGAGGTGCGTCGACGTGTCGCAGGTGGACCCGGCCGCGCAGTCGATGTTGCCCTGGCAGGGCAGGTAGCAAGCCGAGTTGTTGCAAACGCAGTCGCCGTCGGTGCACGTGGCGCCCGAAACGTCGACCACGGCCTTGCCGTTGCAGTCGGTGGCCGTCATGCAGCCACCGGGCGGAAGACAACTGCCCGTCGACGCGCCCGCGGGGATGGTGCAGGTCGTTTCGCCGGATGCGCCCACGCGATTGCTCGAGGGGCATCCGCCGACCGTGTTCTCGGAGTTGACCGTGCAAGGCGCGGTGTACTGGCACTGGTTGCTCGCGGAGCACGCCCACGTTCCCATCGCGCACTGGCAGTACGTCTCGTAGTAGAAGCAGGCTTGCTTCTGGTAAATGTTCTGCGGTCCGCTCACGCACACGGCGTTGCTCCCGCCGAGCGCCGTCAGCACGTCCTGACAGCTGTGGACCACGATGTCCTGGGCGAAGGCGCTGGCGTCGGTGAGGTACGCGAGCTCCACGTCGAGCGGCAGCTCGCAGCAATCCGTGCCGCCGTTGGCAGGGTTGCACTGGCCGCTGCACGTCTTGCCCGTCGGGGTCAGCCCGTAGGAGACCGGCGCGCATACCGTTCCGAACTCCGAGGCCACGCAGTCGAGGCCCGAGCTGCAATCGCTGAGCGTTTGACACGCCTCGCCCACGAGGGCGAGATGCGGACCGATGGCCGTGGTGCCGGCGTCACCGGCGTCGCCCGTGCCCGCGTCCGACGAGGTGTTCGTCGTGGTCGTGGAGGCTGGGTTCGGCAAGCACACGTTGTTGAGGCAGATGAGCGGCGACTTGCAGTCCGCGGTCTGCTCACACGACTGCCCCGAGGCGCTCTCGCCGGGCGTCGGGCTGCTGCCGCTGCCGCACGCGACGAGCAAAGCTCCCACGGCGAGCGAAAGCCCCCCGAAAGACAAAACGATACGTCCCCTGATGTTCATGGTCGAAATCCCTCCATGTATCCAAAGAAGCGCCCGAAAAACGAACTTCACCCGGGCGCGCAGCCTTGAAGGGTACCCCGCTTTCGCCGCCGTCCAATCTCTTTCGCCGCGCAGGTAGGGGCACCTCCTCTATCAAAGGCTCTCCGAATGGCTCTCGGAAGGAGTGCGTTTTCGCGCTTGGCAAGGCGGCCGTGATACCGTGGATTCGTCGTGAAATTCGCTGCACACGGGCCGGTGCGGGGGCTCGCCGCAGGCGCGCTTGCCGCGTGGTCCATGGTACCGGCGGCGCGCGCGGACCCGGCCGATACGACGGTCGTCGCCGCGTGGCACCCCCAGCCCGCGGCGGATGTGTTGCCGGCGCCGAGCAGGGAGGTCGACGTGGGCGACGCCGTCGACGCGCTGCCTGGCCTCATCCGCGTCCCGGTCGCCGGGAGCATCGACCGAAGAGGGATCGCGCTCGCGTCCTCGGCCGGGTACGGATGGACCGAGTCGGTGCTGGGCCAGGGAGACTCTCACGATCGCGTCTTTGGATCGCTCGCGGCGAGCGTGCGCCCGGTGTCGTTCTTCGCCGCGTCGCTGCAGCTCGACGGCCGCTACGACTGGCACACCGATCCCGACGGCAGCAGCGGTTCGACAGGCGATCCGCGCCTCGCGCTGCGCGTGGGCGCTCCGGTCGGAACCGCGTTTCACGTCGGAGCACAGGTCGGCGTGTGGTTTCCCGGTGGCATGGCCCCCTCGGTCGACTTCAAGGCGACGACGCCGGACGCCTCGCTGCTCGCCACGATCCATGCGCCGGACTCGCCACTGGTCGTCACGTCGCGCCTGGGATTTCGCTGGGACAACAGCGCCCAGAGCGCGCCTGATCCCGAGCGGCTGTCGCTCTCGGACCGCGTCGCCCTCGGCATCAATCAGGCGAGCGCCGCCCTCGTCGGCCTGGGCGTCGCGGTCAAGACTTCGCCCCGCGTGTCGCTGCTCGCCGACGCGACGTGGGATCTCCTGGTGGGTACCGGCGCTCCGAGCGCACTCCAATCCCCCATTGTCATCAGCGGCGGGGTGCGCGCGTCGCTCGACCGAGCGGGGACGTGGCAGGTCTCCGTGACGGGCGCGACGAGCCCGAGCGAGCGACCCGTCATCGCCGCCGGATCGCCCCTGGTCGATATCGAGCCGCGGGTCAGCGGCTTCGTCGCCTTCACGATGCGTCCCGCGCCGCCTCCGCCGCCGGAGCCCGCCGCCGCCATCGCGCCGGAGCCGCCGCCGGCGCCCGCGCCTTCAGCCGCGGCACCGCCTCCCGTCGTCGCCCGCGCGGTCGTACGCGGTCGCGTCGTCGCCGACGCGGACCACTCGCCGGTGCCCCACGCGCACCTGGCCGTGCAGACGACGGGCGGCACGCCCAAGGAAGCCGCGACCGACGAACAGGGTCGATTCGAGGTCGACGATCTCGACCCGGGCGCCGCGTCGATCGACGTGACCGCCGAGGGCTACGCCCCCGTGACGCGCACCCTGACGCTCTCCGCGTCGCCCTTGCCCCGGCCGCCTGCGACGCCCGCCCCCGCCGGGGGTCCCGCCGGCGACGCGGAGGGCGCGATCGAGATCACCTTGACCAAGGCGCTCCCGAGCGGCCAGGTGCGGGGCCTCGTTCGCGACTTCACCGGCAAGCCGGTGGCCGCGCAGATTCGCCTCGAGCCGGTCGGCGTCGACGCGCAGGTCGGCCCCGACGGGATGTTCGAGGTCAACGTGGCCCCCGGCTCGTACGACGTCGTGGTCCACGCCACCGGCTTCGTCGATCAGCGCCGGCACGTGTCGGTCGAGCGCGATGGCGTGACCATGATGAACGTCGAGCTGCGGAAGGTCCGATGAGCGAGCGCCGTCGGCTTCGCGTCGCCGCGTGTCTTGCGCTGGCGATCGGCTTCGCGTCGCCGGTGGCGATGGCAATCCTGGCGTCGGGCTGCCGCGCGTGCGCGCCGGGCGAGGGCGTCGTCGCGCAGCTCGCTGACTTTCAGGGGACGGCGATGCGCGCCGGACCCGGCGATGGCGCGGTATGGTCCCCGGCGTCCAAGGGCGCGACATTCGTCCTGGGCGACGCCGTTCGAACGGAAGCGGCATCGACGGCGAAGGTGGATCTGACCGCGGGCGGCGCGCTGAAGCTGAGCGAGAAGACCGTGGTCCGCTTTCTCGCGCAGGGCGTCGCGGTAGGAGCCCGCCGTGTCCATGTCGAGACGGGCGAGGCCGAGGTCGAATCGGGCGGTACGGGCATCGACATCGACACCGCGATCGGCCTCGCGCAGATCGAGCCGGGCACGCGCATCCGCATCACGGCGACCGCCTCGGACGCGCGCTTTCAGGTGCTGGTCGGGCGCGCCGAGATCGACGCCGATGGAGGCGTCGCCGCGCGGCTGGCAGCGGGTGACAAGTTCACGGTGAGCACGGGCGCCGCGCTGCTCGATCCCACGGCGCCCGCCGAGCGCGACGCGGGGATCGCCGACGCCGCAACGCTCGACGCAGGGGGCGACGCCGGCGTACCGCCCGCGATCGTGACGGCCGACGTCCGCGGCGCAGGCGTCCGCATGGCAGCATCCAGACTGGCGCCGCTCGTGGCGCTGGCCCCCGGGACGGCGCGCGTCGCCGAGGGCGCCCGCCTCGTCGTGCCGGACGGTGCGAGCGTCGAAGTCTCGCGGGGCGACGACCGCGCCGTGGTCGCGGGACAGGCCGACATCGTCGTCGGGCACGACGGCGGAGCCTTGCTCGAGGCCAAGACCGGTCGCGTGATGATCGTCTCGCCCAACGCGGGCACGCGCGTCGACGTACCGGGAGGATCGATCGTCCTGGCCGTGGGCAACGGGGGCGGTGCGCAGGCGCAGGTATCGCTCGATCGCGGCACGGCCCATGTCATCTCCAACACCGGCCAGCTCGAGCTCCGCGGCCGGGCGGGCGTCGCGGTGCTCTCGCCGGGGCAGAGCGGGACTCTCGACGCCGCCGGCGTTGCCGTGGCCGACATCAAGGCGCCCTCGGCGGCCGACGTGACCGTGCCGGGCGGCGAGTCACCCGTCGTGCACAGCCCGCGCGGCGCGGCCGCTGTACGCATCCGCTTCGACGGAGCGTGCCCGGGCGACGCGCTGGTCGACGTCGGCGCAGGCCGCGCCACGCGCACGATGTTCGTCGGCGGCGCGCTGTCCGCGGTCGTCGTGCCGCTCGGCGTCGGCTCCTACCGGTACCGGGTCCGGTGCGTCGACGCCGGCGTGCCCGGCGAGGCCCGACAGACCGGCACGATCCAGATCTTGCGCGACGGGGGCGCTGCCCCGCTCCCGCGCTCGGCGCCGCACGACTTCATCGACGCCGACGGCCGCAAGTACAGCGTCCTCTATCAGAACGTCTTGCCGCAGATCACCGTGCGCTGGCCGCACGCGCCCGACCAGCCCTCGTCTTTGCACCTCGAACGCACCGCCGGCAAGGTCGAGACGATCCACGCGCCGTCCGGGATCGCGGTGCTGCCCGCCGGCGCCGTCGAAGAGGGGTCCTACCGTCTCTGGTTCGAGGCCGACGCCGATGCCGCCACGCGCTCTCCCGACACGACGTTGAAGATCGCCTTCGACAACGCCGCGCCCGCGGCCGAGGTGCTGCAACCCGTCGACGGGCAGGCCCCCGCGGACACCGTGCACGTGGCGGGTATCGCGCTCGAGGGAGCGCAGGTGAGCGTCAACGGCGTCGCCGTGCAGATGGACCCGGAGTTCCGCTTCCGCGGCGACGTGCCCGCGCCCACGACGGGGGGCGACCGCTCGATCGCCATTCGCATCGCGCACCCGCTCCGTGGGGTACACTACTATCTTCGTACGCTCGGAGGCGCGTGACACGATTGACGGCCGATCCGTTCGTCGGGCGAAAGGTACTCGGGCGCTACCGCGTCGTGCGGAGCATCGGTCGCGGCGGGATGGGGCTCATCTACCTGGCGCGGCTCGAGGGCGCGGCCAACTTCATCAAGCCGGTGGTGGTCAAGCGCGCCGCGCCCGATCTCCTCGCGAAGGAGCCCTCGCTCCTGCAAGTGATGGGGCGCGAGGCGCGGATCATGTCGCACCTGCACCACCCCTCGATCGTGAGCGTCATCGACTTCGCCGAAGAGGACGGCGCGTACTTGCTCGTGCTCGACTACGTGCACGGCTATCACCTGGGGCAGTGGCACCGGTACGTCCGCGGTGCGGGCCGTTCGTTCCCCGCGGACGTGGCGATCCACATCGTGTGCATCGTGCTCGACGCGCTCCACTACGCGCACACGATCTGCGGCCCCGACGGGATCGCCCTCGGCATCGTGCACCGCGACGTGAGCCCCGGCAATGTCCTGCTCGACGTCGACGGTCACGTGAAGCTCGCGGACTTCGGCATCGCGCGCATGCACTCGGATCAGACCGAGACGACCGACCAGCCGGGGCTCATCAAGGGCAAGTTCGCGTACATGGCGCCGGAGCTCTTGTCGCGGGCGTCGCCCAACCCCGTCACCGACGTGTACGCCGCCGCGGTGGTGCTGCACGAGCTGCTCTCGGGCCGCAACGAGCTACGCGCCACCGGGTCGATCGAGGCGACGATCGCGCGCGTGGTCCATCACACGCCGTCGCGCATCGCCGCGAATCGGGCCGACGTGCCCAAGGGCCTCGACGACGTCCTCGTGCGCGCGCTGGCCAAGTCCCCGGACGACCGCTTCCGCGACGCCGCGGAGCTCGCGGGCGCCCTGCGCCGCGTCCTCGGCGTGCCCGACGACGAGCTCGATCGCCGGTTGGCCGCCGCGATCGCGGCCGACTTCCGCGGAAGCGCGATCGCCGCGACGCTCGACGTCACCGATCTGGCCACGCTCGATCGCGCGTGGCGCGGGGACCCGAGCGGGACCGACTTCGAGGCCGTCGTCGCCGTGGCGCAGTCGCGCGCCGAAGCGGCGCTCGATCGGGCCGATGCAGAGACGGTGATCGCGCCCGCCACGGTCGCGCGCGGCCGGGGCGCGGCCCGGCCATCGCGAGGAATGCTGTACGCCGGGGGCGCGGCGGCGCTCGCGGCGCTCGGCGGTGCAGGCCTCTTCTTGGCTCGGCCCGGTCCTGCGCGCACGGGCAGCTCCGCGGTCGTCGTCGTCAACGGCCAGGTGAGCGGCGTCGACGGCCTTGTCATCGACGCGGGGCCCGCCGCGACCGCTCCCGATCCGGTGGCCGCCATCGCCGCGGCCGCTCCACCGTCCGCCACATCACCGGCGTCGCCGGCGGTGTCCGGATCGTCCGCGTCGCGTACCCCGGGTGCCGCCGCGCACACGGACGGCGCCGAGGGTCTGACCCGCGCCTTCTCGCGCCAGCAGCCACAGGTGGCCAGCTGTTTCGCCGCCCACGCCTCCGACGTCACGGGCTCCCCGGAGATCGCGATTCGCTTCGGCGTCGACACCGCGGGTCACGTCACCGCCGCCCAGGTGTTGCCCCCCGCAGTCGCGTCGACGCCCCTCGGCGCGTGCCTCGCCACGGTCGCTCAGGCCACCAAGTTCTCTCCCCAGGCGCACGACGTCTCGTTTCGCATCCCCATCGTCGCGCGCCGCGCGCCGTAGGTCGGTCGAGCACGGCCGCGTGCTCGACGTCGGCGCACCCGCGAGTCAGGGGCCGAGGACGGGCGTGCAGAACGATCGCACGTCGTCGAACGGCGGGCCGTCGGGCGGCGGGGCGATGTACATGAAGAACTGGCCGAGCCGGTGGCCGTCGTTGCCTGTCGTCGTCGGCGAGGCGAAGGTCACGTTGACGGCAACGTTGAAGCCGACCATGCCGCCCGAGGCGAGCGACCACGTCGTCAGGTTCAGATCCGACGCGACGATGAAGGCCTCGAGCACGTAGCCCGTCGGCGTCCCGTAAAGCTCGAATTTCGTCGATGTCCAGGGACCCACGTAGGCGGCGTTGCGCCACACCTCGCCCGTCGTGCTGGTCGACGCGCCGCTGTCGGGCGCCTCGGTCACCAGCTGCTCGGTGCCGGCGTCGTCGTAGAGCGGCGAGCTCGGGAAGAGGCCGTTGCTGTCGACGTAGAGCTCCACGCCGTTGCCTTCCCACGCGTACTCGCCCGCCCCCGCGACGATGAGCTGCGGGCAGGTGACCGAGACGTAGACGTAGAGCCCATCGGGGCGCCATGCCGCCGCGACGCTGGCCGAGTTGCCCGCCGGCACCACTCCGGGTCCGCTCCAACCGACCGGGACGACCGGCAGCAGCTGCGGTCCGCAATCGAGCACGCCGTCGATGTTCGGCGGCGCCGGCAGCAGCGGCAGGGCGGCGCAGTAATTGACGATGGGGCTCTGCGCGCAACCCGCTTCACCAGAACCGGGCCCCGCGTCCGGCGTGCCCGCCTCGGCGTCTGCGTCGGGGGCCTCGGCGTCCGCGGCCTCGGTAACGCCGATGGCATCCGCGACGTCGGCAGCGGTCGCGTCGATCGTCTGCGCATCCGCCGGCACCGCCGTGGCGTCGGCCGGCGAGGCGTCGTGCCGCTCGTCCGCCCCGGAGTCGGCGGGGGGCAACTCGAGGAGCGTGAATCCGATACGCCCGCAAGCGCCCGTGGCGACGAGCAGCGCCGCGGCGTACGCGCCGCCCATCGGCCGACCCGGCAGACCTGGCCGACCTGCTGGCGGCGCGCGGTCGGCGGCCGCCGGCTCTGACCCGTGCCGCCTATGCCATGGCTGCGCGGAGCTCATGGTCTGCCCTTGTAAACATTCAAGCACCTCGAACCCAGCGAGTCACCTTTCGAGGCCTTGGCTTGACAGTGCGGCCGCCGCGGGCTTGGCTTTGGCCATCATGCGCGCTTCTGCCGCTATCGCTTTGATTGCTTACTCGGGGTTCTTGGTCGGTGTTGCTTGCGTCGGCATCAGTGTCGACGGCTGCGCCACCGCTCCCGACGACTCCGACGCCGGCTACGTGTCGACCACGCCGACGGGAACGACGAGGACGCCGACGCCCGAAGCCGCGTCCCCCTCGCAAGGGGATGACGAAGCCTCTTCGCCGCCGCCCGACGAAGACGCGCCGACGACGACCACTGGGGACGACGGGGGCGAGGACGCCGCGGGCGACGACGCGAGCGACGAAGCCGCGACTCCACCGTGCGCCTCGAACCAGACGTGCGTCGATCAGGCGCCGATGGGCTGGACGGGCTACGTGCAGCTTCGCATCGCGACGGCCGACGCAGGGGTGGGAGCGTGCGGGTCCCCGTACGGAGCCGTGCAGCAGTCCGGCGTGGCCGACCCTTCGGGTCCGCCGGCGCAGTGTTCGCCGTGCACGTGCGGATCGCCGACCAGCGCCGTCACGTGCTCGTCGGGAATCACCACCGGATTTCTCTGCACGAGCAACGACGTCGCGACGACGTTGCCGGCAGGCGCGTGCACGCAGGTCATCATTCCGAACAGCGGCACGCAGGCCCCCACGGCAACGGGAAGCGCCACCTGCGCCACCGATGGCGGGCACGTCGTCGGAACCCCCGACGCCGCCGCGTCGACGCCCGCGATCGTGTGCGCGCTCGGCGCGGGCGACGCGGGTGCGACGGCCGTCGATGCAGGGGCCGCCGCCCCGGGGCCGATCTGCAGCTCGACGCAGGCCTGCGCCGCAGCCATCGGCTCGCAGTCGGGTCCTTCGGGAGTGTGCATCTATCAGATGGGGATCACGACGTGCCCCATGGGTGTCATCTTCACCGAACAGCACCTTGTCGGCGCGTCGCTCGACGACACGAGGGGCTGCGGCTGCTCGTGCGGCCCCGCTCAGTGCCCGGCCGATTGGAAGATCGAGGGGTTCACGAACAACGGCTGCACCGGCACCCCGGCGGTCACTCTCGCCGCCGGGACCGCGTGCGGGACGAGCGTCAACAACGCAACGTCGTTCAAGTACATCCAGTCCGCGTCGGCGTCGCCGGGCAGCTGCGAGGTCGACGACGCGGGCCCCACGGGCGGCGTCAGCGTCGACAGCACGACGGCCATGACGCTCTGCTGCATTCCCTAGCGGGGTGCTGAAGAGATTTTGAGATCACAGGAAGACGGGAAGACGGGAAGGTTCTCCGGCCAAACGATCCTTCCCGTCTTCCCGCCTTCCTGTT
>Ga0302326_10004374_pt1 | contig 32746 bp, 27 predicted proteins | sample Palsa_T0_3_FD_202264 | JGI IMG/M metagenome (GOLD analysis project Ga0302326, IMG submission 202264) | Peat permafrost microbial communities from Stordalen Mire near Abisko, Sweden - Palsa_T0_3 | ecosystem: Environmental > Terrestrial > Soil > Palsa > Peat permafrost | place: Sweden: Abisko...
TGCTCCGTGATCGTCTGATCATCTTTCGCGGACGGCGCTAGCGATGGATCGTTTCGAATCGCCGCACGCAGTTCATCCTGATGCTCGCGTTGCCATTCGAGAAAGGCATCCAGGAGCACGAGTCCTCCCGGCGAAACTGTCGACCGATCCGCATGGGCCGTTAGCAGATTGCATGTATGCATCGAAATCAGCAGGGCTGCATAGGGATCTCTCTCGGCCATGATGCGCACGGCCCGATCGCGCACAGCTAGATACTCTTCCAAGTCGATCTCTTCAAACGCCGAATACTTCCCTACCAGTTCAATTGAGAAGGCCGATGGATTCCCTTGCCGCGTGACGACCGGGTGCGCATCGCGCGTTCCCCATCCATCATCGTGCCGGGCGATGCCGAGCAAAACACGCTCCCGCGGCTCGGGTTTGCGAAACATCGCGTTGCCCCATGCCGCGGCGAAAGCGCCTGCCAAGTCCGCGTGATCGGGATGCTTGATGAGCCACCAGCCCGTTTCCGTTTCCATGCGCAACATCGTTCGTGCGCCTCCTATTCCGATATCTGTGGCAGGCTCGACTCGTGCCAGTTGTGCAGGAAAACCCACTCGAGAAACATCACCACAAAAAAGAAGCCGAATCCCAGCACTGTGGCCGCAAGAACCAGCGCGAACATGTAACTGGTCTCCATCTGATTATTGGCATAGATGATCGCATAACCCAGCCCACCCTCTCCCACGCGCGTTGAGCCCGCGAATAACTCGCCGGTCAAGGCGCCGATGACGCTGATGCCGGCTGAAATGCGAATGCCTGTGAAGAGATTGGGCGTTGCATTTGGCAATCGCAGTTTGAACAGAACCTGCGCCGGCGTCGCCTTGTGCATCACGAACAAGTGGATCAGATTCTCGTCCACACTGATTAGTCCTTGCGTTGTGTTGGCGATAATTGGCGCAAGGCAGATGATGAATGTCACCACTGTGACAGCAAGGATTCCGGCTCCAGCCCAAAGGATGATTGGCGGCGCGATCGCCACGATGGGCACCGTCTGAAGCAGGATGGTGTAGGGGTAAAGTGTCTGCCGCAGCCATCGCCACTGGGCGAAAATCATGGCTGTCGCCACTCCCACGACAATACTTCCCGCCAATCCGCCGGCTGCTTCCTCGGTCGTAATCCAAAGCGAATTCAAGAGCGACAGATATCGATCATGCAGCGCCAATGCCACGAGTTTTGGTCCGGGCAGGATGTAAGGTGGCAGGTGATTGAGACCCACCACGGCCTGCCACAATCCAATCAGACAAAGAAACACAACGATGGCATTGATAGCGAGCAGCCCTTGTCGCTTCATGCCACCGAGACTCCCCGCAAGAGCCGCGACGTGTGCATCACCATTGCTTCAAATGCGCTTGATTCGCGCGCATCGCCGGTGCGCGGCCATGGCAAATCCACTTTGACTTCGTGCGCGATCCGTCCCGGATGGGCAGCCAGGATCACAATGCGCGAAGACAAAAATACTGCTTCGGCCACCGAATGCGTGACAAACAGAACGGTCCATTTTTGTTCGGCATATAGCCTGAGCAATTCCTCATTCATACGGTCGCGCGTCATCTCATCGAGCGCGGCAAAGGGTTCGTCTAGCAGCAATATCCGAGGACGGCTCACGAGAGCGCGCGCGATTGAGACACGCATTTTCATTCCGCCCGAGAGCTGGCGCGGATAGCGCTGCGCCACATCGCCCAAACTCACAAGATCCAACATTTGCGCCACGCGTTCTTTTCGCAGTGCGCGAGCGGCATATTCCAGTTCGAGCCCGAGTCCCACATTCTGCGCTACGGTGCGCCACGGCAGCAGCGTTGCATCCTGAAAGATAAAACTCATCATCTCGCGCGCATTCTCCGGCGTCATTCCGTTCACCTGCACGTTTCCGCTACTCACGGAGCTGAGGCCCGAGATGAGCTTCAGGATCGTCGACTTGCCGCAGCCCGAGGGCCCAAGAAACGTCACAAATTCGCCGCGCTCGACTATGAGCGAAATATCCTCGAGCGCGACGGCCGCATTCCTGTAGCGCTTCGTCACGCCGTGCAGCGCGATCTCAGGAACCGTTCCAGTTTCATGACTCACCATCCCGGCGCTCCTTTGATTGGGAGATAGAGCGCCGAAGGGAACTCCGCCGTATGCAGTACGTGTTGCGTCGAGCGTGCCCAATTCCAATTGTCCGCGCGTTGCGGGGGCACATCCGTGGATGGATTGCGATCATAGAGCGGAAATGCGGAGCTGGCGATCTCGAGACGCAGCCGCTCACCGGCGACGAGCACAAACGCGATGGGCTCGAGCGTAAACTCCCACGCGTGGATTTTGTCGGCCGTGTATTCCGCATTGCGAAATAACCAGGAGCTGCGTGCGATCCCGATGCAGAGGAATTCAGCTCGATCATTCGCTGACACCCGTACGAGCTTAGCGATAAAATCCGCGTGGGCCGCAGAGGTGGCGGCGTGCAACTTGATCCGCGGCTGGCCGAAGATCTCCGTTGGTTGCTGGACTGGATCAGACGTGTAGACGAGCAGATTGTTTCCCATCTCCAGTGCCGACTGATCGAAGGGCCCGCTCAAGGCTTGCGGTCCGCCGGGCGCCGTTACAGGCACTTCCGGATCATAGACAAACACGTCGCGCGGCTCTTCACTATCCGGTGCGTTGGGAGAGAGGTGACCGTCCCCTTCGCGTGAATTCGCTTTGCCTGCGCTATGCAAATAGAGCGTGTGGGTCTCATCATTCCAGTCGTGGGCGCCACGCCAGTTGTTAATGCCCAGCCGGAAGTAGCGGACGCGCGCGTCGATCGAGAATTCAGATGTGTCCTTTAGCCAGTGGCTAAACCAGCGGAGCAGGATCTCGTCGGTGTTGAGATTCGCGGCCTCACCCAGGTTGGTGTCGCCGACGCGATCTCCCCAGGGGATGTGCACCCACGGGCCGACAAACAGGTATTGATGCTCCCGTGCGAATTCTGTGCCAGCGTGTTTGCGTAGCGCAAGGTAGCCGGCGATGGAGCCCTCGAGATAGGTGTCGTACCACCCCGCGATGTGGAGGGCCGGGACTTGGATACGATCGATGCGTGTACTGATATCCTGCGCGGTCCAATACTCGCTCGGCTCGCGATGCGCAAACCAATCGCGCACGTAGCTGGGCAACGCCGGATCGGTGATCGCTGGATGCTCGGCATACGGAACGCATGCTGCCTGCGCGCGGATGTTGGCCCATGCGGCCTCCAACTTTTCGCTCGCCTCGCGCAAACCTTTGCGCCGAGCATCTTCGCGCAGCATCTGGATACCCCATCCCAGCGCCGAACTTAGCCGCAATGCACCCTGATGGTAAAACCAGCCGTGATACAAATCCGTCGCCGTCATGTGCGGAGCAATGCACTGCAGTCCCTCCGGTTGCTCTGCTGCGGTCAGCAGTTGCGTCGCGCCTTGATACGAAAATCCATACATTCCGATACACCCATTGCACGCCACATTGCCGCGCAACCATGCGATCGTCTCTGCGCCATCGCGACCCTCGTAACGAAACGGATAGAAATCACCCTCGGATTCGCCGCGGCCGCGCACATCCTGGATGGCAACGTGAAAGCCATTTCGCGCGAACCAGACCGGATGAGCGTAAACCACGGTCGATGCGATGTCGCGGCCATACGGTTGGCGCATCAATAACGTCGGCCACGGCCCCGCGCCCGCAGGATAGTAATGATCTGAGACCAGCGTGACACCATCGCCGAGTTTGCAACGAACGCCTCGCTCAAGGCGGACTCCATTGCCGCAATCGACGAGAGCCATCGTTATGCCTCGTGCCTTGGCTCGAAGTTGTACATCGCGACAAGCATCTCGGCAATCCGCGCCGCCGCCTCGTTGGCCCAACGTTCGCCGTTCTCTGCAGTAGCTGCGGTCGGATCGCCCAACACACCGCTCGAAGCGATGTCTCTCGTAAGCCATGCGAAGTTTGCCGCCGAGCCCTCGGGCTTGAGCAACTCCGGTTCGTCGACGCGCGCAATGTAGTTCTTTGTGTATTCCTCGGGATGGACCAACTCAGGCGTTCCATGCAGAAGATATGCCGTTTCGATTTCGCCTGCATGAAAACCATAGGTGCGTTCCTGTTTGCTTACGCCCTCAAACGTCGCTCCAGGCGAACCAAACAGCGAGAAGGTCCGCAGCCCGAACTCCGCGCGCAGATCGCGGGCCAGCACATCGACGAGCGAGGTGTTGCCACCATGCGTGTTGTAGAGAACCACCTTCTTGAACCCGTTGTTTGCGATGCTCGCGCCCAGGTCCCGCACCACGGCCAGAAACGTCTGCGCACTTACTGAAAGCGTCCCGGGGAATCCGAGATGCTCATTGCTTTTGCCATAGCAAACCGGGGGCAGCGCGTACAACGACAACTCGGCCGGAACGAGCTTCAGCGCTTTGCCGAGCAGCAGATTGTTGATCAAAGTGTCTGTCGCGAGCGGCAGGTGGTGGCCGTGCTGCTCTATCGCGGCCGTGGGTAATACGAGCAACGTGGTTTCGCGCGGCAGTGCGTCCACTTGCTTCCACGTGAGATAAGCAAAATTGCGTTCGTCTGGAATCCAGGTTTTCACGGCGCGACCGCCTGCTTCTGAAAGCTGATCATCTTCCCGGGATTCAAAAGGCCACGCGGGTCGTACTTTTGTTTCGCCATAAGCTGCAAATTATCCGGGCGAAAGCGGCCGCCGTCTTCAAGGTAGTTCACGTGCGGATTCGCGACAAACACGCCGATCGAGCGACAGAACGCGATCATCTCATTCAGACGCTCTTCCGTCGTGAAGCGCACCACTGGAATCGCTCCCGGAATCACAACACCCTCGCCATTCTTTATGAATTCGATGTGAAACAGAATCTCATCCCCGAAGCGCTCGCGCAGCAATCGAAACTGTTCCCGGCATTCGGTCGGCGAAAAACCGCATTGCAAATAGGTGTACGCTGCATCAGCCTTCATCGCCCAAAGGGTCGTGTGGTTCCAGGTGTAATCGCTCAGCAGCGGCTGTGTCCGCGGCCCTTCGTATGGGCCGGAAAACGTCACTTCGCCTCCGGACGCTTTTGCCCCCGCGGTCAGAGCTGCCAACTGCGCGGCTGCGATCATGATTAGCGCCATTGATTTTCCGTCCCGCACCACCTTCTTGATCGGCGTGAAAAACGAGGGGATCGGCCACTCGAAAACGGTCGCCAGCCGTTTGGTCCATTTCGCATCGGTCGCGATCGATTCAGTAAATGTGAAGGCCTGCTCGTACGTCTCGAAAACGGCGGAGAATTGCGTCCACTGTTCTGCCTTCGCCAACGCGAACCAAATCCGCGTCAGCACGCCGTTGGTTCCCCACGCATGCAGAATCTCGTGCACTGCCGCGCCCTTGTGCAGCACCACACGCGGCTCCTCTTCCATCGTGACCACTTCAAATGCACGCACGGTGTCGAAGTCGCGCAGACCGCCGTGCATCACGGACCCGATGCCGCCTGAACCTCCTGCGAGAAATCCCCCGACCGATGCCTTCACGAGAGTTGACGGGTACATGCGGAGTTCCCAGCCTTGCTTGCGTGCTTCGGTCTCCAACATACCAAGCCGCAGGCCGGGCTGACATACGGCGACTCCATCGGACGTGATCTCCTCCAGCTTGTCCATCAGGGAGAGGTCGAGAACAATGCCACCCTCGAGCGGAACGCACTGCCCGTAGTTGCCGGTACCGGCGCCACGCACCGTTACCGGGACGTCGTTCTTGCCTGCAAAGCGAAGGACTGCCACGATTTCGTCCACGTCTAACGGCAGCACCGCGATGTCCCCGTTCTTGCTTGCCAACTTTGGCCGCAGCACTGGCGAGTACCAATAAAAATCGTGTGACAACCGCCCCAGCACGGCGGGCGCCGTCAGCAAGCGCGCGGGATCCGCAATGATTGCCGACAACCCCTCTGCGAGCCGGTCATGCATGGGCAAAGACCTCTTCAGCAAAAACGCTCGTGCGACCCGTCACTTGCGCTTGCGATTCGACGAGCGACGAATTGCGCGCTGCATCGTGGGGTGGGTAAAGAGAGCATAGCAGTCGTCTCGCAGAAATGGCCCATCGATCACGCAATCCATGTCGCTCCGCGCTGCGACCTCTTGCGCGGGTATTTGAATCTGATTGAAATGCCGATTCGCGTCTTCGATGGTTGCGCCGTACACCACGCGATCGACGCCCGCCCAGAGCGCTGTACTCATGCACATGGGGCATGGCTCGCAGGTGGTATAGAGCGTGTAACCGGCGAGGGAAAGCTGCTTGAGACGCTTGGTCGCCAGGCGAATGGCCCTGACTTCGGCGTGAGCGCTTGGATCGAACTCCTGCGCTACGTTGTTGAGGGCTTGTAGGAGCGTTTTGCCGGATATTGTCTGAACAATCGATGCGCCGAAGGGGCGCGGGCGTACGGTGCGCAGAGAGCGCGCGGTGAACGCAATGAGCGCTTTCATGCGCTCTGTGTCGGTGCTTGAATTGCGTGGAGGCCGCTTGGTCACCGGGCGCGCAGCCATCGAAACAACTCCCATACCCGAACGTAGCATGTCGTTTCAAGGGAGCAGGACACAAAAAGCCATCTCTTATGCGGTCTTTATGCGGACTAATCGTGTATTCGATCTGGGGCTTGCAATCAGCACCTACAATCGCAGTATGACCGCGCTCCCATGGACGCTCCGTGGCCTCCGCACCGCTCTCGCGCAGGGCACCGTCCGGCCCTCCGAGTTAGCGGAAGAAGCCCTGGCCTGCGCCAATCGAAATGCGGGACACAATACGTATCTGTGGCGCGATCCGGTGTGGACGAGCGCAGAGGCAGAACGCGTTGCGCTGATGCCAAGGGGCGAAGGCGGCCCGCTCGGCGATGGCCGCGATGCGCTTTGGGGTTTGCCCGTTTCTGTGAAAGACTGCTTCGATCTAGCTGGCGCACCTACGACGTGCGGTGTTCAGTTCTATCGCGACCTGCATGGGATTGCGGCGCACGACTCGTGGCTGGCTGAGCGACTGCGCGCAGCCGGCGCAGTTATCACGGGCAAGACGCATCTTCATCCGCTGGCCTATGGCATTACGGGCGAGAATCCAGAGTTCGGCGATTGTGTGCAACCCGGAAATCCCGGAGCGCTGACTGGTGGGTCGTCTTCCGGCGCTGCGGCCAGCGTGCTTGAGGGCTCGGCTGTCGCCGCGATTGGTACCGACACCGGAGGCTCCATTCGCGCCCCTGCGTCACTGTGCGGACTGGCTGGATATCGCGCTTCGCTCGGACGCGGCAACTGGCGCGGCGGTGCACATCTGGCGCAGTCCTTCGACACGATAGGGTGGCTTTTTCGCGATCTCGAAGATGCGCCGCTGCTCGGCCAGTTGTTCGCGCCTGAACACGTTGAGCCGCACGCGCCGTTCAGGCGCTTCGCTGTGATTGATAAGGGTTTTCTGCACGACTGCGATCCGAAGATCGTAGAAGCGCTTCAAGCGACAGCCGACGAACTGCAGGCTCTCGGGCTTCGCCGCAACACGTTCGATCCGAATTGGTGGGCCAGCTCTTTCGATATCTTTGCGCCCATCCAGGCATGGGAGGCCGCACGCATTCACGCCGGTTATCACGATCAGTTCGAACCTGCCATTCGCGAGCGATTGGAATGGGGTTCCCGGATCACCGAAGCCGAGATCCTTGCGTTACGCCAGCGTCTCGCTGATTTCAATTCACACATCGACGAACTTTTCGCCGCGCACGAATTGCTTCTGATGCCCGCCGCACCTGTTACCCGTCTCGCCGTCGGCGCGGATCACAGTCAGACGCGCGCACGGCTGCTTCGTTACACCACACCGTTCAGCCTCGCCGGCGTGCCGGTCGTTACCGTCCCTACAAAAAGTGGAGGCATGCAGCTGGCCGCTGCTCGAGGGAATGACGAGCCCTTGCTGGAGCTCGCCGCGCGGCTCGGCGCACGAAGAAAGATCGCTGCCCCCGCCCCTACTCCGTGATAAGTTCCATTGCAAGGAATCACTGATACTGGCGAGGTCAAGATTGAGACAAAGCCGAGTTCTTCCCTTCTCCGCATTTATTCTTATTGCTCTGTTTGGCTTTGCTTTTGATGGCTGCAGGGCCCATGAGTCTGCACCCGCCAACGGACTTACTCCTGTCCGCCTGCAGCTTGACTGGTATCCGCAGCCCGAGCATGGTGGATTCTTCACGGCCGCGCTGCAGGGCTACTACAAGGCCGAGGGCCTTGACGTCAGTTTGCTGCCGTTGCCGCAATATGGCAGCGTCGCTCAATTGGTTTCGACGGGGAAAGCAGACTTTGGCCTTGGCTCCAGCGATCAGATTCTGGAGTGGGATTCAAATGGGTTGCCACTGATTGCCGTTGCCGCGACGATGCAGCACGACCCGCAGGCTGTGATGGTGCACAAAGATTCACCGGTGCATGATTTCAAGGATCTCGAAGGCCACACCATCGCCGCTCAAACGGGCGCCACGTGGCTCAAATACGTCGTCTCGCGCTACAACCTGCACGAGGTGCGCCAGATTCAATCCACTCTGTCGATTGCCAATTTTCTGGCCGATCCCAATTACGTCCAGCAGATCTTCATCACCAGCGAGCCGTTTTTCGCCAAGCAGGCAGGGGCCGACGTGCGCACATTTCTCATCAGTTCATCCGGCTACGATCCTTACCGGGTCCAGTTCACGAATCGGGACTTTGTCGCGCAACATCCGGACGTCGTAGCAAAATTTGTGCGCGCCAGCGTCCATGGGTGGCAAGAATATCTGCGCAACCCGGGTCCCACAAATGAGTATCTGCTCAAGCTGAATCCCGCGTTGAATCCCACCCAGGAGGCGTACACGGCGCAGGCCTTGCGGGATGGCGGGTTCATCACCGGAGGCGATGCCAGCGGTGCGCAAGCAGGACGGATGACGGCGATGCGGTGGCAGACGAGCTACGAGCAGCTCAAGTCGCTCGGGATTCTGCATGGGCCGATTGACCCGGCTACGGCCTATTCGCTAAAGTTTGTGCCATAGGCGTTTCGCCGCGGATCACGTCCTCGGAAGCTCCGAGTCAGGTTGGTTACAGTACAGAGATTCCCTCAGCGGCTAAAGCCGGCAATTCTTTGCTCCTCTTACGGCACGGCTAAAGCCGTGTCCCTTCAAAACAGCAGCAAGGAAACTTGCTTGAAAGGTTCTTAGACTTGCGAGAAATCCAGCGGGCTCAGAATCAGGTTCGTGATATTCGAGACGATCGCCTCATAGGCGAAACGTGGGTCGGCTGACAGTTTCTTCCACGCAGGATCGTTGCGGAAGACGTCCCACTTTGCGTCCAGCTCCGCGCTATCGGCAAAGCTCAGCATGTAGGTCAGGTTCGGCAAACGCGGACCGGCGAGCGTGTCGCCAAAGAAGACCATGTGGAACCCGGCATTCCTGAAGATCTCGAACTCGCCCGAGTGAAACATTTGCACCTTCACCACATGGGCTTTGTAGCTGGGGCTTTCATAGGTCCGGAGTTGGAAAATCCGCTTTGCTTTCGTGGCCGATGAGGGTGGAGGGGTGAGCCTCGGCCATCCTTCAAACGCTGAGAGCAGTGAATACTCCACACGCTGAAAGGCCGGAGCCGTCGCCGGCGCACTCCAAAAGGGCTCCGCTGCTTTCAGAAATTCAGAGTCCTGCGCGAGGTGCAGGTCCACCTCAGCTAACGCGGCCAGATCCGAACCGGGGATCAGCACATCGTAGGTCGGCGTTTCGGGTCCAATATCTACTCTGAATGCGCCTACCGGTCCCATACCCATGCGCGTCAGGGCCGGAATCAGCGCACTACTCAAATAGGTTTCTGTAAGCTTCAGTTGCGGGCCCGACTGCAGGAAGTAGCGGCGAAGCTGATAGAACTCGCGTGTATGTTCAGCACGCATCTCGGTTCCCCCCAACATTGCTGCGGCTGAAGAAGCTAAAGAAGCCGCAAGAAATTTCCGACGTTGCATCGTCCCTCCTCAGAAACATCACTGCCCACAACAGGAATCCGAACCAATCCTATACGCTCCCAGCCACGCGCCGTTACTCTTCACCGATATCCTCGTTCCACACTTCGGGATGTTCGGCAATGTAGCCCTCCAGCAGTTCGCGGCAGGCGCGATCGTCGAGATCGATCACTTCAACGCCATTCTCGCGAAGCCAGTCCAGTCCGCCGACAAATGTGCGGCTGTCGCCCACCACGAGCGTACCGATGCGGAATTGGCGTACCAATCCACTGCAATACCAGCAGGGGGCCAGCGTCGTGACCATCACCAGGTCGCGGTAACTGCGCTGCCGGCCCGCACGACGAAAGGCATCGGTCTCGCCGTGCACGCTGGGGTCGCCATCCTGCACGCGTCGGTTGTGTCCGCGGCTCACGAGATCACCCGCACGCGTAAAGAGCGCTGCCCCGATCGGAATGCCGCCCTCAGCGCGCCCTCGACGGGCCTCTTCGAGAGCCACGGTCAGCATTTTCTTGTAGAGGTCGATATCGACAGCCTTCTCTGCGCCCACGCTCACAATTGCTCACCGTGTTCGATCATACGAGATGAAATCCGTTCAAAGCAGACCGGAACACTTCCTGCTGCGGGTCCTGCATGACCGACGCAACGGAAGCTCCATTCCTTAAGAATTGTTAAGCGAGCGCCGCGAGCGCGCTGAAAGCGAGATCAGTATCTTATTGAGGACGCAATGGTTGCGGCTCTCTCGCTTCTACCACCGTCCGGCCTTTCGTTGCCCGCGTACCGGACAGGGCTTCCGTCGCACAAGCGGCGCTTGACTTCGAGCGCGCTTTAAGTTGTACGGTGATGGTATGCAGAACCCGGGATACACCATACGAAGCATGGCCGAGCGTTGCGGAATGACCGCGCACACGCTTCGCTACTATGAGCGCGTAGGGCTGATCCAGCCGGTAGGACGCGCGCGTAACGGTCACAGGCGCTATTCCGAAGCCGACGAGGCGTGGCTTCACTTCCTCCACTGTATGCGTGCGACCAGCATGCCGATTCGCGAAATGCAGCGTTACGCCGAGTTGCGCGAACTGGGCGATGCCACGTCGCTCGAGCGGCGCAAGATCCTTGAGGATCATCAAGCCGGCATTGCCGGGCAGATCGTAGAATTGCAGCAAGCGCACGCGCTCCTGACCCACAAGATCGCCAACTACAAGATCATTGAAGAGCGCATTCGCATTACCCATCCGGTCGTGGCCGAGCCGGAAGCCGATTGCGAGTTGACTCCTGTCAGCTGACGAGCAATCAGAATCTCAGAGGTATTCACCATGAAGACCCGCAAGTTGGGCTCGAACGGGCCCATGGTCTCGGCCATTGGCCTTGGCTGCATGGGGATGAGCGAGTTTTATGGTGGACGCGACGACCAGGAATCTCTGGCCACCATCGATCGCGCTCTGGAACTGGGTATCGACTTCCTCGATACCTCGGATGTCTACGGCCCTCACAAGAATGAGGTCCTGGTGGGGAAGGCTCTGAAGGGGCGGCGGAATCGATTTTTCGTCGCCACCAAGTTCGGCATTGTGCGCGACCCCTCCGATCCAACGCGCCGCGGGGTGGATGGCAGCCCCGCCTATGTGCGCAAGTCGGTCGAAGGCAGCTTGCAACGACTGGGCATTGAAACCATCGATCTTTATTACCAGCATCGCGTCGATCCCAAAACACCCATTGAAGAGACCGTGGGCGCTATGGCGCGCCTGATCGAAGAAGGTAAGGTCCGATATCTTGGCCTGTCTGAAGCTGCCCCGACCACCATCGAGCGCGCGCACCGTGTTCACCCAATTACGGCTCTGCAGACCGAATACTCTCTCTGGACGCGCGATCCTGAACCCGAAATTCTGCCCACGTGCCGTCGTCTCGGCATCGCGTTTGTGGCGTACAGCCCGCTCGGTCGCGGATTCCTGACCGGCGCCATCAAGAGTCCCGACGACTTCGACCCTGACGACTACCGCCGCAACAGTCCACGTTTTCAGGGCGAGAATTTCCAGCACAATCTTGAACTGATTGCAAAGGTAAGGCAGTTTGCCGAGGCCGCAGGCATGACACCCGGTCAACTGGCACTGGCTTGGGTGCTGGCACAGGGCGAAGATATTGTTCCGATACCCGGAACGAAACGACGGAAGTATCTTGAAGAGAATGCGGCCGCAGTGGACTTCGCGCTTCCACCAGAAGTGGTGAATTCGTTGCAGGAACTTTTCCCTCTGGATGCAGCAGCCGGCGATCGATACCAGCCTGCGATGAAGGCTTTGGTCAATGTTTAGCTTTAGGGTTTAGGGTCTGCTGAACTGTTCTCCGATTTCTTACAGCAGACAAGGCAAGAAATTCTCTCCGGATCGCAACGATTCTCCACGTTTCGATCCGGTCTTTTCACTCGACGCGAACGAATCGTTGTTGCGCGCCGAATCACTCTTCCTGCCCTTGCGAAAACTCGGGTAGGATGGCGGCACGGGCATTGCCCCCAGGAGGTCCCCTGTGGCAGACACGCTCCCTCAGCATCTCAAACACCTGCGCGCACAATCGACTCGCCAGGAACTCGCTCCAGACCAGCAGACGCTGGAACTCGAACCCTTGCCTGCGCCCGGTTCACTGTCGAGCGGCTCTCGCTTGAGCCGCCGGTCGTTCCTCTCCGGCATCGGCGCGACCGGGCTCCTGGCGGGCGCGGCGCCGTTAGCAGCGGCCGCTCCGGTGATTGCTCCAGAGGCCGACGAGGCCACGGACGCCGCTGGGACCACGACCGTCTCTCTCCGCATCAATGGCAAAGACTACACGCTGCGCGGGCTGGATACGCGGGCCACACTGCTTGATACGCTGCGCGAACGCATTCACCTCACCGGCACGAAGAAGGGCTGCGACCACGGCCAGTGCGGAGCATGCACCGTGCACGTGAACGGCCGCCGCGTGAACAGCTGCCTTTCGTTCGCGGTAATGCATGAGGGCGACGAGATCACCACCATTGAAGGCATCGGCCAGCCCGACAATCTGCACGCCATGCAGGCGGCTTTCGTGGAGCATGACGGCTACCAGTGCGGCTACTGCACCAGCGGGCAGATCATGAGCGCTGTCGCGTTGCTCAAAGAGCCGATCGGTCCCACCGAAGAAGACATCAAGCACGCCATGGCCGGCAACATCTGCCGCTGCGGCGCCTATACCAATATTGTTGCCGCCGTGAAGCGGGTGCGGGCGCAAGCCTGACGAAGGAGTGAAACCATGCAGACCTTTAGCTACGTCAAGGCATCGAGCGTCGACAAGGCCCTGGCCGGCGCATCGGCAGGCAAATTCATCGCCGGGGGCACAACGCTCGTCGACCTGATGAAGCTCAGCGTCGAGCAGCCGCCTGCGCTGGTCGACATCAATCTGTTGCCGCTCGACAAAATAGAACAGCTGCCCGACGGCGGATTTCGCATCGGCGCGCTCGTGCGCAACTCCGACCTGGCCTGGAATGCCGACGTAAAGGAGAAATACGCGGTGCTATCGGAGGCTCTTCTTTCTGGGGCGTCCCCGCAGCTGCGCAACATGGCCACCACAGGCGGCAACCTGCTGCAGCGCACACGCTGCGCCTACTTCCGCGAGCCCAGTGCTGGAACTCCAGGTGGTTACGGATGCAACAAACGCACACCCGGGACAGGATGCGCGGCGCTCGAAGGATTTCACCGAACGCATGCGATTCTCGGTACGAGTGAGCATTGCATCGCTACGCATCCATCGGATATGTGCGTGGCGATGGCCGCTCTCGAGGCCGTGATTCATGTCGAAGGGCCCAAGGGGAAGCGGACGATTCCCCTTGCCGAGTTCCACAAACTGCCTGGCGATACGCCTCACATCGAGAATGCTCTCGAGGCCGGCGAGCTGATCACATACGTTGACTTGCCGAAGCCGATTGAAGGATCGAAGTCGGTGTATCTCAAGCTTCGCGATCGCGCGAGCTACGAGTTTGCCCTCTCATCGGCGGCTGTCGTCGCCAAAGTCGAGGGCGGTCATATTCGTTACGTGCGCGTTGCCATGGGCGGCGTGGGAACAAAGCCATGGCGCTCACACGAGGCCGAGGCCGCTCTGATGGGCAAGGCTGCGGATGCTGCCACTTTCCGCAAAGCTGCCGAAGCAGCATTGGCCGCCGCGAAGCCCCACACCGACAACGCCTTCAAGGTCGAACTGGCAAAGCGCTGCCTGGTCCGTACGCTCAAGCTCGCAACCGCCTAGGAGAATTGCAATGGCGACCGAAACACTTTCCCCCGCAGCCAACATTATTGGCGCGGCCGTGCCCCGCATCGATGGACCGTTGAAGACCACGGGCACTGCACGTTATGCCGTCGATCACGATTTCCCTAATCTCGTCCATGCCGTTGCTCTGCAAAGCACCATCGGCAAGGGGCGCATCCGGACTCTCGACGTCAGCGCTGCAGAGAAGATGCCCGGCGTTCTGCTTGTCCTGCGCCACGGCAACATTCAGAACGTCTTCCGCACATTCCCACGCCAGCAGGATGGAGCGATGGCCGAGTCGCGCCCTCCGTTTGAGGACGAGAACATCTACTATTGGGGCCAGTACATCGCAGTCGTGGTGGCCGACACGCTGGAACAGGCAAGAGCCGCTGCATCCGCCATTCACGCGGACTACGAGGTCGAACCGCCGGACGTCCGGACTGACCTGAGTGCGGACTTCGACGGGAAGCGCGAAAGCAGCTGGAAACGCGGCGATCCCGACCAGGCCCTGGCGTCAGCGCCGGTGGTGATCGATCAGACCTACTCCACGCCGGTAGAAACACACAACCCGATGGAGATGCACGGCACGGTCGCGGTGTGGGATGGCGATAACGTGACGCTCTACGACAGTTCGCAGGGGGTCGTAAGTTTTCGGACGGTCATGTCTGAGGTTCTCGGCGTGCCGCGTGAAAACGTCCGCATCATCTCGCGGTTTGTCGGTTCGGGTTTCGGAGGCAAGCTTTCTCCGTGGCCGCAGGCGACGCTCGCGGCTGCGGCTGCGCGCCAATTGAACCGGCCCGTGAAGCTCAGCGTCGACCGGCGCATGATGTTTTCCAATGTCGGGCATCGCCCGCGCACACAGCAACGCATTCGACTGGGCGCCACGCCGGACGGAAAGCTCACGGCGATCCGGCACGACTTCTACACAGAAACCTCCCAGCTTGACGACTTTGTGGAGCATTGCGGCGAGCAGACTCCGTTCATTTACAGCTGCCCGAATCTCGAGGTCACCACCGCCATGGTCCACCGCAATGTGGGTGCGCCGGCGCCCATGCGCGGCCCAGGTGCTGTACCTGGGCTGTTCGCGCTTGAGTCCGCCATCGACGAGCTAGCCATCAAGCTCAAGATGGATCCTCTCGAGCTGCGTTACAAAAACGATGCCGAGCGCGACGAAGGCAAGAATCTTCCCTTCTCCTCGCGTCATTTGAAGGAGTGCTACCAAGTCGGCGCCGAAAAGATCGGCTGGAAGCAGCGCACGCCCGATGTGGGCTCGATGCGCCGTAATGGCAAGGTCGTTGGCATGGGCGTCGGCGCCGCATCGTGGTCGGCGGCTCGTATTCCCTGCACCGCTTCATTCGAATTCTGCCCCAACGGGCGCGTTTGCGTGCGCTGTGCGACGCAGGATATCGGCACCGGAACCTACACGCTCTTTGCGCAGGTAGCTCATGCGAAGACCGGCGTGCCTCTGGATCGCATCGATGTCTTCCTCGGGGATTCCTCGCTTCCGGATGGGCCCACCTCTGGCGGGTCCATGGTAACCAGCGCCATTCTGCCCGCGGCCACCGCAGCTGTGAGCCAGGCGGTGACGCGCCTGCTCAACATTGCTGCGCAAACGCCCGGTTCACCCTTCCATGGCGCGCATCCAGACTCGCTCACAATCGCCGATGGCCGCGTGGTCGCAAAAGACCAGCAGGCGCAGGTCGTAGGTGTCGCATTGCACTCCGGCGCCGATCTGACAGCGAATGGCTTGCCATTTGAAGACGTGCTCAAGCTGGCGAATCTGAGCGGCATATCCGCGACGGGCCGCACGTTTCCTTCATTCGAAGATCCCAAGGCGCAAAAATATTCGCTGCACTCGTTCGGCGCACATTTTGCTGAAGTGGAGTGGGAGCCGGAAATTGCCCACCTGCGGGTAAGCCGTATCTTCTCCATCTTCGATTGCGGTCGCATCATCAACAAGAAGGCTGGGACGAATCAGATTCTCGGCGCGGCAGTGATGGGCGTCGGCATGTCGCTCTTTGAGGAGACGCATTACGACAAGCACTTTGGCCAACCCATCAATGGCAACTTCGCGGACTATCTCGTTGCCACGTGCGCCGATCTTCCCGATCTCGACGTGACTTTCCTCGATTATCCTGACCTGATCGTGAACGAGTATGGCGCGCGCGGCATCGGCGAGATCGGAATGGCTGGCGTTGCTCCGGCTATCACCTCTGCGGTTTACCACGCCACTGGTGTTCGAGTCCGCGAACTGCCCGTGCGCATTGAAGACCTGCTGCAATCGAAGGTGCTCGAGGTCTGAAGAGAGATACGGTGCCCCATAGCTACAAGAAAAGCGATCCGCAAGAAAGGCAAGCATGAGCACGACCGATTCGATGATTGGCACTGCGACTCCGCGCATTGACGGACCGCTGAAGACCACCGGCGCTGCAAAGTACGCGGCTGACTTTCACTTCGACCGCATGGTCCATGCCGTGCCTGTGGTTTCCGCGATCGCGAGCGGCGGCATCCGCAAGATTGACGCGAGCGCAGCAGAACAGATGCCCGGCGTACTGCTCATCCTGCATCACGGCAATATCGGGCCGCTCTATCGCACGGTCCCCGGGGACGACAACGCGACCAACAGCGAAGTGCGATCGGCCTTTGAGGATAATGTCGTTCGGCACTGGGGCCAGCATGTCGCGGTCGTAGTCGCCGAGACGCTGGAAGAGGCCACTGCTGCGGCCGCTGCTGTCAAAGTTGAATACGAACCGCAAGCCGCCAACCTGCGTCCCAGCCTCGACGACTATACCGGCGCGCGCAAGTCTGTCTCCAAGCGCGGCGATCCCGACGCGGCTTTCGCGTCCGCTCCGGTTAAGGTCGACCAGACCTACATCACCCCGAACGAAACACACAATCCCATTGAACTGCACGCTTCCGTTGCACTGTGGGACGGGGATCGCGTCACCCTCTACGAGACCTCACAGGGTGTTGTGAATCATCGCGTCGTGATGGCCCAGGTGCTTGGGCTTCCCGTTGAAAATGTCCGCGTCGTTACACGGTTTCTCGGTTCCGGATTCGGCGGCAAGCTCTTCCCATGGCCACACACCGCTATGGCCGCAGTCGCCTCGCGCCAACTTGGTCGCCCCGTCAAGCTCAGCCTCGATCGGCGCATGATGTTTTCCGCCGTCGGTTATCGGCCGCGCACCGAACAACGCATCAAGCTTGGTGCATCGAAGGACGGTAAGCTGCTGGCCCTGCGCCACGACTATCTCAATGTCACCTCGCAGCTCGACGACTTTAACGAAGGCTGCGGCGAGGCAACTCCCTATCTATATAGTGTGGCGAACCTCGAGGTCACAAGCGGACTTGTGCGCCGCCACGTGGGTGCACCCATGTACATGCGCGGACCCGGCGCCGTGCCGGGCCTTTATGCGCTCGAAGCCGGCATGAACGAACTGGCTGAGCAATTGAACATTGATCCGCTTCAGCTTCGTCTCATCAACGATGCGGAGAAGGATGAAAGCACGAACACGCCCTTTTCCTCGCGACACCTGAAGGAGTGTTTCGAAGTTGGTGCGAAGAAATTCGCCTGGGACAAGCGCACCGCCGCCATGGGATCGATGCGCCGCGACGGCAAAATCCTCGGTTGGGGCCTCGCCGGTGCGAGCTGGGTTGCGCTGCGCCTGCCTTGCACGGCCAACGTCGAGTTTTGCGCAAATGGCCGCCTGTGCGTGCGCTGCGGAACGCAAGATATCGGTACTGGAACCTACACCGTTTTTGCCCAGGTTCTCAGCGAGAAGACGGGCATGCCGCTTGACCGCATCGACGTGATTCTCGGCGACAGCGCATTGCCTGACGGCCCGATGTCTGGCGGCTCCATGGTTACAGGCTCCGTCCTCAATGCCATCGCCGTAGGCGCCGATGGAGCGATTCAGAAACTGCAAAAACTGGCCGCCGCCACCGAGGGTTCGCCGTTCCAAAACGCCAAAGTTGAGAATGTCTCATTCACGAAGGGCCGTATCTACGGGAAAGATCAGAATCCTGACAGCGGAATGCATTTCGCCGAACTGCTTAAACTGGCGCGGCTCAATAGCCTCAGCGCGGAAGGCAAGACGCAACCGTCGTGGGAAGATCCAAAGGCCAAAGGCGTCTCGTTGCATTCCTACGGTGCGCAATTCGTCGAGGTAGAGTGGGAGCCCGAAATCGCGCGCCTGCGGGTTAGCCGCGTGGTCACCGTGATTGATGCCGGCCGCATTATCAATCCCAAGGCAGCCGCGAATCAGATCGCCGGCGCCGTCGTGATGGGCGTAGGCATGGGCCTCCTCGAAGAGACAGTCTACGATCAGCGCACCGGCCAGCCCATCAACGGCAGCATGGCCGACTATTTGATGGCCACCTGTGCTGATTTGCCGGATATCGACGTGACTTTTCTTGATTACCCCGATCCGGCCATGGGCGAATATGGCGCGCGCGGCGTGGGCGAAATCGGACTTGCCGGTGTTGCGCCGGCCATCACGGCGGCTGTGTATCACGCCACAGGCGTGCGCGTCCGCGAACTACCCGTGCGCATCGAGCACTTGTTGCAATCGAAGATTGTTTCAGTCTAAGCAACACCAACTGCGCGAGAATAGGAGTCAATGACCGATCTCGGACAGATCCTGACCCTTTGGCGCGAACTCGAAGCCACGGGGGTGGACTACGTTCTCGCCACGGTCGCAGCGGTTGAAGGGTCTAGTTATCGCAAGCCGGGCGCACGCATGCTTCTTGCGCAAGATGGCCGGCGTGCCGGCACAGTGAGCGGGGGATGCCTTGAGGGTGAAGTAGCGCGCCGCGCATGGTGGCTCACTGCCTCAGGACCAATAGTTGAGCGCTATTCGACAGCTGATGACGACGGCGAGCGTCCCTTCGGTTCTGGATGCGGCGGGGTGGTCCATCTTCTGCTTGAGCGCCGCTCGACTGCAGCACCTTTGCTAGCGGCTCTAGAAAGCGCGTTCGAGGCACGCACGGGGTTGGCCGTTACCACGGTTCTAGAGGGACCCCATCTCGGACAACGAGCGATTGCTAGCCCCTCAGACCGTGATTCACCCGAGGTATATAGATCTCATCCTTTCGGCGACGAATCTCCTTCATCGATCGAAAATGAACTGCAAGGCCTTGCCCGTATCGCGCTCGATAACCGTGCATCGTTCGAACAAGGCATTGCGCTCGATGGCAACTCGACTCGCGTTCTCGCGGACTACCGGCCTGCGCGGCCCGGGCTTTGGGCTTTCGGCGCGGGCGACGACGCCAAGCCGCTTGTCCAATTGGCGCAGACGTTGGGTTGGTTCGTCGCTGTTGCGGATGGGCGCTCTCATTTGGCCACGCGTGAGCGCTTCCCCACCGCCGATGACCTGCGTGTTCTGCCAATCTTCGATTTGCCCGACGCCGCACCGCAACATCTGCAACCGCGCCCTACCGATGCCGCCGTCGTCATGACGCACAGCTTCGATCAGGATTCGCGCATCCTCGCCTCATTGCTTGCGCTCAATGTGCCGCCTGCCTATCTCGGAGTTCTCGGGCCGCAGCGACGTACCCGGGAACTCCTCGCCGAATCCGCTCGTCTGCTTCAGATACCTGCAACCAACGACCGCATCGAGCGGTGGCTCGCGCAATTGCACGCGCCCACCGGCCTTGACCTCGGCGCAGAAACACCCGCAACTATTGCGCTTTCTATCGTTGCGGAGATCCAGAAATCGCTTCAGGCAGCTTCGGGCCTGCCACTGCGCGAGGTGCGTGCAGCGAGGGAAATCCCTACAGCCTCTTAAGCGAGCTGCAGCGCGGGGCCACCCTCGCGGCCCGGTCGCTCTTCCAGCATCACGCGGCTTTATTCGCCAGGTGCGCTTCCAGCACGTTCAGAAACTTCGCCAGCCACGCCGGATGCGCCGTCCACGCCGGGCCTGTCACCAGGTTTCCATCCACGACGGCGTCGCTGAAATCCAATTTCACAAACGTTCCGCCAGCCAGTTCCACCTCCGGGGCACACGCAGGATAGGCATTCAGCTTGCGGCCCTTCAGCACGCCTGCGGCTGCCAGCAACTGCGGCCCGTGGCACAGCGCGGCAATCGGTTTTCCGGTTTTGTCGAAATGCCGAATCACATCGAGCACCTGTGCGTTCAGCCGCAGATACTCCGGCGCACGACCTCCGGGAATCACCAAACCGTCATAGTCCGCCGGCTTCACTTCATCGAACGTCGCGTTCAAGGTGAAGTTGTGCCCGCGCTTTTCTGAATACGTCTGGTCGCCCTCAAAATCGTGGATTGCCGTCCGCACCTGTTCTCCTTTTTTCTTGCCCGGGCAAACCGCGTCGACCATGTGGCCCACCATCTGCAACGCCTGAAAAGGAACCATGATCTCGTAATCCTCAACAAAATCGCCGGCGAGCAGCAACAACTTTGCAGCCTTCATCGCATTCATCTCCAATTCGAGGAATTAACTCGTCAAAAAATCGTCCGACTTCCACCGCCAGTATCTCTCTTCGCCAAGCCAAAGACGAAGAATTGGCCGCATAATTTTCCCAACTTTTCGATGCTTTCGGACCGTCGCCGATTCGCGGCGATACCGATCTTGAAGCGCGCCCCAACTTCGACCGTGCGCCATCGATGCCATAGAATTCCACTATGGTTTCGTCCTCCGCGCTCGACGCTCTCAACAGCCGCATCGTTGCCTGCGAGCGTTGTCAGCGCCTGCGCAGCCATTGCGCCGATGTGGCTAGTGTCCGCCGCCGCGCCTATGCCGATTGGGAATACTGGGGTCGGCCGGTTCCCTCCTTCGGCGATCCAGCCGCGCGAGTACTGGCCCTAGGCCTTGCCCCAGGCGCGCATGGATCGAACCGCACCGGTCGCCCATTCACCGGCGACGGGTCTGGCGATTTCTTATATCCCGTGCTCCACGAAGCAGGATTCGCGTCCCAACCACACGCGGCGTCGCGCGACGACGGCATGAAGCTCACCGATCTATGGATCAGCGCCGTAGTCCGTTGCGCGCCGCCCGGCAACAAGCCAACACCTGAAGAGCAGCGCAACTGCGCCCCGTGGCTCGATGAAGAGCTGAGCCTTCTTCGCAATCTTCGCGTCGTAGTTTGCCTCGGCCGAATCGCCTTCGACGGACTCCTCACCTTCGCTCAACGCGCCCTCATCATCTCTTGGCGCTCCGAATATATATTCCGCCATGGCGCCGAATACATACTGCCGGGCGGCCTCCACGTCATCGCAAGCTTCCATCCCTCCTTGCAAAACACCAACACCGGAAGACTCACGCGTCCCATGTTTTTAGCCATTTTCACGCGCGCACGGGAACTGGCGGGCCTCGATAGTCCCATCCTTTCCGGCGTAAAATAGAATTGAGCTAATCCAATGGATGACTTCTCCAAGACGATCCTGAAAGAACTTCTTCCTGTCGAGAAAGAGCCGCAGTTCCCGTCGAAAGGCAAACGAGGCCGCCGTGACGATGCTCTCGATCATCTCGCCGGACCGATTCTTCTGGAGCGTGCGGCCCATCTGCGCAAGCTTGCAAAGGTTGGCGACGGCTCCGCCGGCGAAGTCCTCAAGGAGTATCCACAGCACGCCGTTCATCTTCTGGTGCGCAGCCGCAATGGCGGCGCCGAATTGCATGAAAACTTCGCCGATCTCTTTTTCGTCATCGAAGGCCGCGCGGCTCTCGTCACCGGCGGCACCATCGCGGATGCCAAGGCCATCGCCCCCGGAGAGACTCGCGGCTCATCGGTCGAGGATGGTATGCGACAAGAGCTGCGCGCAGGCGATGTGGCGCACGTTCCCGCTGGACTGCCGCACCAGATGCTCGTTTCAGGAGACAAGTTCGTCACTTGCCTCGTCCTCAAGATTCGGCAGGAATCGCAAAAATCCTGAATGTGCAGAAGGAATCTGAATTTGGAGCGGGAGACGGGGATCGAACCCGCAACCAACGGCTTGGGAAGCCGCTACTCTACCATTGAGCTACTCCCGCTTGAGACCGAATTATACCTTGCAGGATCGATGACATGAAATCTGCCTTTGCGCCGCCAAGTCTCCAAAAGCGCGAAAACGGCTTTCGATTTCTGCCGCGCGATTCAGTGCCGCGGTGGCCCGATGATCGGAGATTCCTGGTGGCGATTTTTGGGGCCGATCTCTTCCCGCTCTTCTGCGTGGATGGCCCCGCAGCCGCGCCTTTTACGGCGCACGGTTACTGCCGGTTGGGCGGTGATCCAGGTGTTGACAGAAATGAGTCGATACAATCTGGGCATGCCTGAGATCGGGAACCCGTGTAGGGAGCCGCTCAACCGTGCCCTCACTCAGCAGGAGCACAGTCTAATTCGCTGGCTGATCGAACACAGCTTTGTTAAGGACGCAGCTCGCCACCCTCAGGGTGGAACACCGGTCGCGCTGAGCGTGTAGATGAAATCGGGAGGCTCTGACCCCGGTATCCCTGAAGGGCATGGAGAAGCCATCCACACGCCTGACCCAAATGCGAGTTAATGCACGTGACTGATGTCGTCGTTCTGCGAGAACTGGCCCTTGAAATCGCTCTCGTAGGGGAAGACGTGAATCATCCACGTAAAGACCTCAGGGAAAAAGTTTCCTCCTTCGGCCACGCAGGCCGAGCGGGTATGGATAGAGCCGAACATGCCGAACTTCGGGTGCTCGCCAAAGTACTCCTTCACCTTGTTCGCCGGGGCGCCGCAGAAGTTGGTGTGCTTGTGCCAGCGTGCCACGCTGAGAGGAATGCGCCGGTTCAATTCGTCCTCGGAGGCGCTGGGGCGGGTGGTGAACATGACGCCTTCTAGGGCGAAGCGCTTCTGGGCCGTGTGGTAGTAGAGCAGCGAAGTGGGACGGGTGGGATCGAAGACGGTGTCGGCGTATTTGGCGTTGGCGTCGTTGGTGAAATGAAACTGGGGCTGATCCACGGTTGGATTGGCTTGGATGTAGCCATCGGCGATGGCTTTCTTGTAGTCCTTGTACTTTTCAATTGCGGCCCGAACCTGGTCGACGACCGCTTTGGCGCGGTCCTCGTCGCCGGGCACCTCCGGACGGGTGGGAGTGATGCACATGTGGTTGGTCATGGCTTCCATGCTTTCGCCCATGACGCTCATGCCCTTCATGGTGTCCATCATGGTGTCGCAAGGATTGCCGTAGAGGTCGGCAGTGGGGGTGGATTCGACGGTGGCGCTTGGCTGTTGCCCGGGGCTCTGGAGTGTGAGTTGCGACGGCACACCCAAAGACGCACTGCCGGACAAGAAGATCAAGACGAATGCCCCGTAGAAGGGCGCGCCGGCAGGCCGTTTCACTCGTGTTGCGCCGGCGCGAGCTGTTCGACGCCAGAGAATGACGAGTCCGGCGGCGAACTCGATGAAGGCCGTGAAATAGGCGAGCGGCTCCCCGAGCGGTACGTTCGGGCCGACGCGCTGACATGTGGTAGCGAAATCGCCGGAAGCCAACCCGACAAGACCGAGGAAGATGGCCCCGGCGGCGTAGGCGTAAAGTCCGAGATTGGATTCGAGGTTGCGGTTCTGCATGGTTGACGGACTACGATTTTCCGCCGGGGAGGGGTTACGGACACTGCAAGAGTAGCCTGATTCCGGCAGACCAGAGAGGTTCAGTTGCGGGAAGGATGATGAAGGTTGCGGGCGGGACGAAATCGAGAACTAGCCGGTGAAAACCTAAACAGCAGTCAGCACCAATTCTCGATGGCCAGCCTACAAAAGACGCGAAACCAGATGCTGTCTTTCAAATGAGTCGTCCTGTATGCGAATCGCTTCTGCAAACGTCATGACGATTCATGACACGTAACTGCGCGATTGAGTGGTTGCCAGTTCGTCAGTGATCGAGTAGTAATTTCCGCGTTGACGGTTAACCGCCCGGAACTCAAAAAACCGGAAGTCTCACCGCCGCCGCAAGCGTCAATGGTCAGCTAATTGTCTGGCGGCTCATTGTAATAACTCGTATTGGTCCGCACCGTGAGTCCCGCCTGATTCACTTGCAACTTAATGGAATGGTACTCATCGGCGTGTGCCGCAAGTGGGGGATTGAAGGAGGTCGTATAGAAGGCATTTGCATCCGAAATGCAACGATCAATCTGATCCACCAGATCGTTACCCGGTCCCATGATTTGGCCGCCAGTCTGGGTAACAAGCACCTTCAGGGCCAGGTTGCCGGTCGTTGCCTGATGGGCCGACTGCACTCCCTTCAAAAAAGCTTGATAGAGAAGATTGGAACTGCCGCTTCCCACCGATGAGTCGAGGGGCGTCACGCTGTAGAGCGCGATCCGCGCCTCTCTCAATTGCGTAGAAAGCTCGATGATGGTATCGAAGTATCTGCGCTGATCCTTGTCGGAAAACCCATCCGCGGGTCTGTCCAGCATCGGCCAGCCTGGCCCCAGCCAGATGAGTAGCTTTCTACCCGGCTTTCTTGCTTCGTTCTCCGCGATGGCTGTTAGTTGGCGCACCGACAACTGAACGCGTTCCAGATAGCCATCGCTTCCCATGGCAGAGTTGATGGTGCTGATATTGCCGTTGACCTGATGCACGACGTCCACCAGCGCATTCCCGTCCACCGAAGGGCGGGGCTGCACGCGCAATCCGTTATCTGTAAGCAGAAAGAGGGAAACGGGCTGCGTCAGATGGCCGCCGTTCGTACGCAAAAACTTCTCAAGCTCTTGGCGCACAAATGCTACCTGCTGGAAAGGCAGGTTTACCGTGTCGACGAGCAAAATCACCTCGACAGGTGGATCAGGCTTGACAGCGACTCCATCGAAAGAGCGGAAGGACAAGATCTTTCTCGGCGAGCCGTTATCCAACAGCTTGAAATCCCATGGTTGGAGGCCGCTGACTGGCTTGCCTGCAGAATCGCTTACCACGACGTCAAGATGGATATGGCCTTCCGGGGTCACCAAATTCGACGCTTTAGGCTCTGGCCTGTGGACCAGCACCGGGGTAGTATCGGCCGGCCTGGGCTGCGGTGCCGCTTCCGTTGCTGCGGTGGGCACCTCAGCAGACACCGTGGCAGAACAACATTCGCTTGCAGGTTGACCAGATGCAAGCGAGTCGGCAGCATAGTTCACTGGTATTTCAAGTGTTCCAATCCTTTGGGAGCCCCAGTCGTAGACTCCAGTTGTCACGAATGCATCGAGCTTGGGGAGGTCGATTTCCAAATGCGCCGGTATACCAGATTGTTCTGCACGTGCATACGACGCTGCATCAAGACTCTCCATCATTGATCCGGCAGTCCAGTTCAGTTCTTTCCCTTTACGATCGTAGGCGACAAGCGCAACTTCGATCTTGCCGGTGTGGGTCCCATTCGGCCCTGGCTGCAAACTCACATCCTTCGCCGGTATTTCAAAGTCTATCCGGTAGCGGATGAGAGGGTCGGCGAGCTTCGCATTGCCGCCAGCTCGCACCCCATTCGGTGCAGGCTGCACAGCAGACGGAACCACGCGGACCTGATAAATGATTTGCGTGGAGCTTGGCAGGCCAGGCACCAAGAACCGCGCCAGCGGATCAGTGGTCTGAGCACTTTGTGGTGCTGCGCCGTTATCGGCGTAATAGCCGCGCCGGTAAGCCAGAGTAGATTTGCCTTGTATTAGTTTGACCTCGATGCGGCGGAATTTGCCGTCCATTTTGGTGTTGGTCGGCGTGTATACCAGCGTGTAGTAGTGGGCTCCGTTCTGAATGGCTTGAGCCATCGCTTTCGTCAGGTCATTGGTGGAGTAGTTGGCCTCTCCGCCCGTATCCGAGGCCAACTGTTCCATGGAGGCAGTATTTGCGGCATTCGCTGAGGTCTGCTGGAGCGGATTCGTCGCAAAAGGGTCTCCCTCCGGTTGACCGCCCGAATCTGCATTCATGGTTTGATCGACGAGGATGCCCTGGGCCGACATGGGATAGATGGCGACTCTGGCCTGTGCGAGAAGATTCACCGTCTCGCGGAGAGCATCGGGAATTTCGCTTCCGTTGCTGAGCTCCGCGCGCGTTGAACCATCGGGGAAGACAGAAAGTGGAAAAGTGCTCGCAAACCAAATAAGGTTCTTGCGGCCCGGAATCGCGGCAAGAGATCGGGCGAGCTGCTGTAGCGCCATGAACGTCAGGGAAGTCCGCACCCCAGCTTGTTTGCCGGCTTGCTCGGCCAATGACCTCGCATTGGCCTCTGCGGCCTCCGGGTGATCCGCATGGAAAGCCATGGAAATTTCTTCCTTGTCGCGAAGATCGTCGTCGCGGGTGCGGGAATCCATCGTGGTCCCAGGTGCGGCAGCCTTGCTGTTGACAGCGGCAATCAGTAGAGAAGTGTCCGAAGTGAATTCCTGCAGAAGATGGAGCTTTGTATTAATGCTGAAGATGGCTATCGCTCCGTTGGGATGGAGATTTCTTAGGAAATCAACGGCGTGTTTGTGAACGTTGGCCTGGTTCGCCTCCGAAGTGTTGAGACTATCAAGAAGGAGCACGGTCACCGAATCAGCCTGAGAGGTCGAAAGCTGATTGGAGAATACATGCGGCGGCAACTTGGGCAGCGCGGCAGCAGGCGCGCCGGTGACCGAGTGTTCTTCGAAAAAATCAATCGCTTGTGGCTTGCCGTCTTCGGTTAAGTCAAAATCTCGTTTGCTGAGGCCAAGTGCCGGTTTACCGCTGTGGTCGGTCACCACGACATCCACAGCCACGGCATTGGTCTGGGTTCTTACGAGGGATTGTCGTTCTTGAGAAGAAAAATTGGGAGCCTGGGCGCCAAGTGGAGTACGACCGACAAGCAGACCCACGGAAGCGAAAACTAAACTGCGCAACCACATTCAGTCTCCCCCTGAGCCCATTGATTCTTGGTACGCAGGTCCTCTGTCAATTGGACATGCCGTTTTCGCCTTTGGTTATGCCTCGTTTTCGCCAAACCGCCATCGCGGACGCTTAAGTGGCCAAGTGTGTAGACGCCTGCGATTCCTGGCCTTCAATCGCGGCGACGTTGCCTTATTCGATCTCCTCATCATTGCCCACAGAGTAGGCGCTCTAATTGAGCCTGACTGGGCACAATTGCACACAATAGCGGGTGATACTTGGAAACGGTAGCAACGCATTAAAGCTTCTCGCAACGTTGTCCCGCCCCGCAATGCAGGGATCGGACTGGAAACTGAGAGTTGTTCTTCCGATAGTTGAAAGCTCGCAGACGCTTTTCGTGACCCAGCCAATTTCGCGAAGGCGCCGGCCTGTTGAAGGACCGCCCGTTTTCTTTGACGCCCTAGCGCCGCTTTATCGGCTTCCTTGCCCCTTCAGCATTGCCTGAAGCTGAAGAGCGTCCTTGTTTTCGGGGTCCATGTGCAGAACCTGCTGCACCACTTTATCCGCTTCGGAGAAACGTGACTCGCTTGCCAGCGTTGCCGCCAGATTTACGAGAGCTCGTGGAAATGCGGGATCGCTTTTGACTGCCTCGCGAAACATTTGCTCCGCTGCAGCATCGTTCCCTCGCTGGCCGTAGAGAGTGCCCAGATTGTTCTCCGCATCTGCGAAATCCGGCTTGAGCGTGATCGCAGTTCTAAATTCCTGTTCTGCTGCGGCCTGCGCTTCCGCTTGTTCCTTCGAGAGCAGCGCTAGACCGAGATGGTTATGCGCATCTGCGAGCTTGGGATCGATCTGAATCGCCGCCTTGAATTGCGTGATTGCGTCGTCAACGCGGCCCTGTTGTTCAAGCGCGCTACCAAGACTGTTGTGCAGGTCTGCCGAGTCTGGATAAAACTGGATCGCTTTCTCGTACTCGGCCACAGCGGCGTCGGTCTGTCCGGTGCCGATCAGCGCACGCCCCAGGTTTACGTGGACTAGGTTGTACTGCGGATTCAATTCCAGGGCCTTCTGAAACTGCGGAACGGCCTCGTCGTATTTGCCGGTTCGCGTCAACACGACGCCAAGATTATTCGCGATGCGCGCATTATCGGGGTTGTCATTCCTGAGCTTGATCCATTCTGCGATTGCCGCCGATTCTTGCCCTTTCTCGGCCAACTCGACGGCGTGGTCGAACTGCGTATACATCTCCACAGCCGGCGTATTGATTTTCACCAGACCATCGGGTGGAATGTTCACGAATTCCGGCAAATTCACGGCGCGATTCGCCGCGGTGGGGTTGTCGATGTAGATCGGTGGACTGTCGTCGCCGTCAGCGTCCACGTGCGTCAGATACATGCGCGTATACGGCCCTCGGCTCTTGGATGAAAACACAAGCCATCGGCCGTTGGGCGACCAACTGTGCCAGGAGTTCATGGGATACATGTTGGCGCGCATTTTCCGCGGAGTTCCGCCATCGGCCGGCACGATATACAACTGGCCATCGGGCCGCATCAGCAAGCCATTGTGCGCCTGTACAAATACGAGCCACTTGCCGTCCGGCGATATTTTTGGGAACGAATTGCTCATCCCGTTCGCTGACGCGCCATCGATTGGTTCGGCTTTGCCGCCTTTGCCGTCGTTGAATGGAACGCGATACAGGTCGTATTGAATCTGACTTTCGTTTGGGTCGTTGGAATGTGTCGCGATGGGCCGGCCGGGCGGATACGGATCCTGTGCTTTCGCCCGGATAAACACGATGTACTTTCCGTCGGGACTCCACACGCCGTTGGCTTGTACGTAATTGGGATCATCGGCGCCGGGCAACGGATGCCGCTCGCCGGTGGTGCGATCGTACCAGTACAAAACCCCCCGCGTGGGATAGAAGACCTGGAGAAATCTGTAGTCGAGAAAGTTGGCGACGTAGTAGTTGTTCTCCGATGGCCGTTCCGCGCTAGTCACCATGGTCAACACGTATCGGCCGTCTGGCGAGACCTGGGACATAAATCCAACGCGATTGAACGCGAATTGACGATCGCCGGTCGGATTCCAGGAGATCATGTCCTGGCTGCGAATCTCCGTCTGCGGCTTGAGCGACACCAGCGCGTACAGACCTTTGTCGTTTTGCGGACCGTCCATATCCATGCCGAAGGTTTTGCCGTCGCGCGAGAACGAATGACAATTGGCGCAGGTGTGCATGCCTTCAAGAACGACGCGGCTCTGCGGTTGATCGATGGATCGAAGACGCCATTGGATGAGCGGGATTGCTGTAGGCGCGAGCGGCTTAATGACGCCTTTTTCGGTTTCGGACGGCATCAGCGGGACATCGCGATAGAAGATCGGCGCGCCGACTGTATCTTTCGATGTGGAGATAGCAACTTGGCCGACGGAGACGGGATGGCATCGATCTTCTGACGCAAAGCCGTTGATGGTGATGTGCGCCGTACTGGACACGGAATGCTGCTTGATTCGCTGCCAGGTCTTTTCATCGGGGATCCACGTGTGGGCGGCGGCTTGTTCGGGACTTAGTTTCGGCAATTCATTGCGCGCAGAGATGCAGCGCTGATCGATTTCGCCGATGCTGATTGGTGGACCTGGCGATTCGACGCGAATCGGCGATGAACCATCGCTGAATATTACTTCGATTCGCCAACGATTTACGCGTTCAGCGCCATCGCGCCAGATGAATGTGGGTGGAGTGATCTCGGGAGGAAAGACGGAATTGTTTTGAGGGTAGTCGATGAGGATTGCAGCGGGCTTGATTTCCGCGGCGATGACAGCCGGCCACGGTTGATCGCCCACGTGCAAAAGCATTGCGAGGATTGCTCCTGCTACGGCGATAACGATACCATTCAGCTTCACGACAGGTCCCTTTTCAATTCTCATTTGCCATTAAGCTTTCAGGGGGGAATCGATTGGCGCCGTGCTGCCAAGGCACTTGCTTCCGATGCACAGGATTGTTTGCTTTTTCCCGTCGCTCTGTCAAGCTTGTCGCGCGCCGGATCGAGCTTGGGGAGGAAAAGGTTCCAGCTACGGGCTGCGCTCGCCGGTTAAAAACATGGCGATGGCCTCGATCTCCACCAGCAATTCTGGGCGGCACAAATGAGCTTGAATGCCTGTTGAGGCAGGCAGAGGATCAAGGCCATGTTCCTTATAGAACGCGGTGCGTTCTTCATTGAAGGTCTCATAGTCACGATCGATGTCGCGCAGGTAGCAGGTGGTGCGCACGATGTCGTGCCAGGTGCATCCTTCGCTCTCCAGCAGGCCTGTAATGTTGCTGAGTGTCCTTCGCATCTGCGCTCGAAAATCTCCGACATGCACTGTATTGCCGTTCTCGTCGATAGACGCGGTGCCGGAAATGAGCAGTATGGCGAGCCCGTTCAGGTCGACCCGCATGCCGCGCGAGAAGGAACTCGGCTTGGCGTATTGATAGGCTTCGTTGAGCACACCGTGATTCGCGATGGCGCGTTTCTTGATCCGCTCATGCGCGATGTTTCGCAACAGATCGTTCACAGGGCTCGCGCTTTTCATTCCTTTGGGTTTCCGCATCGATTCTCAGGCGGCAGGTTCTCACTTTCTGAATGATCGGCCGCAATGGGAGTGTAACAAATGGCGGCGACGTCCTCGGGGTGCGAAGAGATGCGCTGAATCTCGCGGTTCAGATCGCGCGCCTTCAATATCTTATTTAGCTGCCCGGTTCGGCTCTGGGCCACGATGCTTCTGATTCCGAGCTGCTGGTTTGTCACTGTGCCAAACCGCGTTGAATCTCAAACACCCGCAGCGGGAAGCAGCCAGCAAATCGCATCAGAGGCACGTTCCACTCCTCCTCGCCAAAGCATCGCAACGATACCTTTCGAGATGTATTTCAATGAAATCTTCGTTCAGGTCCGGGTGAATAATTATGAACCACCGCTTTGTGAAGCAATGGCGCGAGCAGATCCATGGTGCTCCGGTCTGTCCCCCCACCGCCGCACGAGATGTATGTGCCGCGCGGCTGCACTGGGCACAGGTAGTGATTGGCACAGTCTTCCATTACCAACAGCACGCTTCCCGTACTTGCTTTTAACTGAGTGTCTGGGCCGCCAAGCGCCCATCAAACCGCTCGGACGGCTGCGAAAACCTTCCCGCCAGCAACAGCACCTGGCGTTCCCGAGTCATGTCGGATAGCCTTTGCGCCAACTCGGGCGCGATGCCGTCCACCCGGTAAACAGCGAACCGCGTACCGCGCGGCATCCACGGCAGAGCCTCCTCGAGTTGCGGCAACGTGATGCCAATCTCAGTTTCGAACCGCTTCGACCCCGCCGCGGCCGAATCGTCGTCGAGAAGATGAAACACCACCAGATCAGGATCGGCATCGATCAACCGCTTCAGTTCATCGGCCTTGATCCACCGCAGCCGGCTCCCCGTGACTCGCTGCTCGAGCCAGCGCCTACGGATAACGCCGAACCTTCCCGCTGCTCCGTGGCGATGCTCGAGATACCGCACAGCAACCAGATAGGAAACCAGAATGGGAAAAACGACGCTCGTAGTCAGCAATAATGACGCAAGATTCATGGAAGACTCCTCTCCCGGCTCAGCCCGTGCATGGCAGAAGAACCGGGCTTACGGAAAGCCCACGGACGGAGGGCCTGGCTGTTTGATTGCGGCTCTCTTTGAAGCGGCAGGACCAGGGCGTTAGACCGTAGAAGGAGGAGGTCTGAAGCGAAGCGCGTACGTGTGGGAGGGAGCGGAATCGGGTGCCGGCTTGTGCACCTGCTGGATTCTGCCCACGATCAATCGCGGTTGAGAATAAACTGCCGCAAGGTCGGCAGAGTTCAGAAATGAGCTGCGAGGTGCGGCCGGCGCGGAAACTGCGAGCCGCCGCGTCTGATCGTCCTGGATCAGCTTTACACCCGATTTGGGATGAGAGTGATTTGGCGCCTTATAGTCGGAGAGTTTGCCGTGCAGTCCCCAGGCGAAGAGTGCCGCACAGAGAACCAGCGCGACGAACCTCACGGCAGCTGGGCCTTGTCTTCTTCTTGCCATCGCACCTCCTGCAATTCTTCGTTTGAAAACCCGCTCGCTAGCGGGCTTACTTAGTTAGACGAACTGCGGGCGCATTCGCTCATGCCCCGCCAACTCGTTCTTCTGCAGGGGCGATTTTCGGGTCCTGTCTGGATCGGGGGTCACGTCCCAAACTTGCAAAGTTGGAAATTGTCCGCCTGGGCGAACCTATCGTCTCAATCCCGCAAGGAGGAGTTTCGGATTACTGTTCCACCACGGTGGATTCTAAAGAATATTTACGGCCCGCGCTGCCAACAGAACTACGGTCGCAAACGAGATGAGCGCCTGAATCATCATCAAGAGCTTGGCCCAGGACGACAGAACCGGAGAGTCAGTCGGCGAGAATGCTGTGCTTGTGTTGAAAGCTAGAAACAAGTAATCCACGAAACCGGGGCTCCAGCCTTGCTGACCAATATCACGCTTTGCCTGACGATTCAGCGTCATCTGCGGAAACAGAAAGGCTCCGTCGGTGTGGACGCCGCGTAACTCGCGGGCGCGGGGGCCACCCGCGTCAAGCCGCCAATACCATAATGCGAATACGAGGATGTTCGTAATCCACAATGCAGATGCGGAGCGCAACAGGTCCAGAGGCGATTCTTTATGTGCGGGTAGCGCCGCGAGCAGCAGACCAAGTGACCAGACCATATCGACCGTTACGATGGAGGTCAACACGTACCCCAGAATCTTATTGA
>Ga0302326_10004375_pt1 | contig 32730 bp, 24 predicted proteins | sample Palsa_T0_3_FD_202264 | JGI IMG/M metagenome (GOLD analysis project Ga0302326, IMG submission 202264) | Peat permafrost microbial communities from Stordalen Mire near Abisko, Sweden - Palsa_T0_3 | ecosystem: Environmental > Terrestrial > Soil > Palsa > Peat permafrost | place: Sweden: Abisko...
TAACTACCGGCGAGAAGGCCCGTGAAGACCGCAATGCCAGCCAGCATCAGCCAGACCGCCGGGTCCACGAACAGGGTGCGTTGAATACCCGCGCCGGTTACCTGGTTCAGCCAGGGCAACAGCAACGACAGCAACGGCAGCGTGATCAGCATGGCAACCACGGAGAGCAGAAACGACTCGACCAGGAATTGAAGCACGAGTCCCCTCCTTCCCGCACCGATTATTTTTCGCACACCCACTTCCTTTGCCCGCTTCGACGCCCTCGCAGTTGCCAGGTTCATAAAATTGATGCACGCGATCAATTGGATCAGGATCGCGATAGCCAGCAGTATCCCCAGGAAAACCCGGCTAACCGTCTTGCCCATCTCCCCCTCATATCCGCCGTTGGTGTGCATATCACTGATCGGTTGAAGCAGTATTTCTTTTTTGTTGCCGGCGCCGGCTCCAACCCCGACACCCACGCCCCTGCCGCTGCTCGTTGCATCCTCCGCATGTTTCGCCAAAAACTCGGGCAGACGCCGCTCCAACTCGCCGACATCCTGACCGGGCTTCAATTTCACGAACGTAAAAACAAAATTATGATCCTCCCAGTTAGGATCGGCAAGAAAGTGAAACGCCTTGGGGTCCGCCCGGATAAACAGTCCGGCCTGGATACTGGATTTGCCGACACTTTCGTCGACTACGCCGGTTACTTCAAACTGATTATCCCCGTACCCGTCCTCAATGTAAACCGTTTTTCCAAGTGGGTCTTCAGTTTCAAACAATTTGTCGGCCACTTCTTTTGACAACACGATCCCATTGGGAGAATGTAATGCAGTTTCAGCACTGCCCGCGGAAAAATGAAAATCGAACAGCTCAAAAAAATTAGGGTCTGCCAGGTAGGCGGATTTTTCATACACCTCACGCCCTCTACACCTAAGGAGGTGTTGATCCGACCCAATGGTCGGTGCGATGCGCGTGCTGGTAAGCAGTTCCGGAAACTCGGCCGCCAGGGCTGGTCCGACCGGCGGGGTAGAAGTCGCCTGGATGCGGGGCGTACCAAGCCTCGTCTCCCCAACCTTGTTCACGACCCGGTACATATCCCCGGAACGACTAAACGACCGGTCATAACTAAACTGATCCCGCACGTACAAAAGAATGTACAGACAACAGAACGTCCCCATGGACAGGCCAATGATATTAATAAAGGCAAATCCCTTATTTCTTGCGAGAAACCGCAGCGACGTCTTCAGGTAATTTAAAAACATAAAAAAGTTTTCTCCGCCCGCAGGCTCCCGCCGAAAGCCGCAGCCCGCTACTCAGAGCGTAGCGTCCTAACCGGATTCGCCAGCGCCGCCCGCACCGCCTGGTACCCTATCGTCAGCACCGTGATCACCGTAACCCCAACCGCCGCCTCAAAAAAGATAAGCCCCCCAATCTCGATCCTATACGCAAACCCCTGCAGCCATTCAGTCATGGCCCACCAGGAAAGTGGAAAAGCGACAACGATCGCCACAAGCACCAGCCGCAGGAATTCCCCGGACAACATCACCGCGATCCCGCCCACCGAAGCGCCCACGACCTTGCGGATGCCGATCTCTTTCTGCCGCCGCTGCGCAGTAAAAGCCGCCAGACCAAAAAGCCCCAAACAAGAAATGAGAATAGCAAGACCGGAAAAATACTTCGCCAGCGTCGCCACCCGCACTTCTGTATCGTATTGTCGCTGGTAGTCCTCATCCAAAAAATGATAAGTAAAGGGGAAACCGGGGTTATAAGCAGTATAGGCCTGCTGGATCATGTCGATCGTCGCAGCCTGGTTGCCCGGCCTGATCCGCACCATGACCTTGCCCCAGTTACTCCCATCCGCCAGCAGCAAAAAGAACGACGGCTTCACCGCCTCGTGCAACGACTCATAATGGAAGTCTTTCACGACACCCACAACGGCAAAAGGCTGATTATTTACCCGGATCGTCTTGCCCACCGGATTCGTCAGGTGCATGGCGGCCACCGCGGCCTCGTTGACCAATATCTTGGACGTGTCACCCCCATAGGCTTTCGAAAAAGCCCGTCCCGCAGCCATATGCATACCCATCGTTTCGATAAATCCGTCACTGATCAAAAAGCCCTCAAAATAGATCGCACCCTTTGGATCCCGCCCCGGCCAGTTGATGCCATAGGTGCCATAACTGCGACCCGTCATGTTATGCGTAGTAACAGCAGCATCCACGACGCCCGGGATCCCCTTCAGGGCATCCACGAAACTGGTCTCCCGCCCTTGTAGCTTTCCCTCCACATCAAACTTCACGATATTCTCCTTGTTATAGCCCGGATCGGAGGATTGAATATAGCGCACCTGTTTGTAGATCACCAGCACCGAGACGATGAGGATGGCCGACAAAGTATATTGAAAGATCACCAACCCCTTACGCGACAACACTTCCGTCACCGACGACGGCAGCTTCCCCTTCAGCACGACAAGCGGATTGAATTTTGAGAGATACAAGGCAGGATAACTCCCCGCAACGATCCCCGTGATCAACGCAATACCGAGCAAAGCGACGACAAGACTCAAATCCAGTCGCAACACGATGCTCTTACCCGTCAATCCATTAAAAGCCGGCAGCAGCAGCCACGCCAGCCCCAACGCAAGCACCGTCGCAAACAACGTCAGCAGTACGCTCTCAGACAACAACTGAGTCACCAGCTGACCCCGCGTGGCGCCAACCACCTTTTTAATCCCCACCTCCTTCATCCTCCGGCTGGCCTTGGCCGTGGAGAGATTCATAAAGTTTATACACGCGATCACTAAAATAAACACCGCAATCAGCGAGAACAACCGCACATAAACGATCTTACTGCCGGTGCTCACCCCATGGTTAAAGGTATGCTGCAGATAAATATCGGAGAACTTCACCGCCATCGGCCTACGACTCGTGTCGCCACTATTCTTGGCTATCAATCCCGAGATCTTCTTGTTCAAAACATTGATATCAGTACCCGCTTTCACAAGCACAAAATTATGCGGGCCATTACCATCCCAACTCTTCACCCAGGGTTGTTCCTGGAACAGATAGTCAAAAGAAAGCACGAAGTCAAATTGCTGCGAGGAATTGCTGGGCGTTGCCTTGAAGACCCCCGAAACAAAGAAGGTCTGTTGCTGATTAAACCGGACCGGCTTCCCAATAATATCATCCGTCCGGCCAAAAAGCTTCCGGGCCAGCTCATCCGACAGCACGATAGACTGTCTGTCCTTCAACACCTCAGCCTGCTTCCCTGCTAAAAGCGGGAACGAAAAAATATTAAAATAGTCCTTGCCCGCATATTGCCCGACCGCTTTTATGTTCTTGTCCCCGACCGAGAGCGTGTATTTCGGCCACCAGTTCGGCGGCGCCAGCGACGCGGCATATTGCACTTCGGGTACTTGGGCAATAAGCAGATCACTCACCAACCCCGAAGATTCATCGCTGACCTGCACCTGACCATTGGCCCGGTTTGTTTCCATCACCTCGTAGACCCGGTCCTCGTTGGGGAAGAACTTGTCGACGCTTCGTTCGTCCGCGACCCACAGCCAGATCAGCAGGGCGCAACAAACGCCCGACGAAAGCCCAACGATATTGAGCACCGTAAATTGGCGATCCTTCAACAAGCTCCGCCAGGCGATTTTCATATAGTTTTTAAGCATACCCACCCCACCACCAATAAAGTACCAGCTTTTTACCACTTGTCGCCCAACCAGTTACCCGCCCGCCGCCACCGTCGTGTCCGCTTTCGATACAACCACTGTACGGCCTGGCCCTATCAAACAGACCAATCCGCCACAAGAACTACCGCCCTCAGCCTACGTCAAAAACAAACTGGTGAACGTCTAATCAGAATTCAGGCAGGGCATCTGCAACACTTTCATCCGAATGTTATTCCCTATTTTTACTGTAGCAAAGTAGGGATAATAAAAAATAGACATGCAAGGAGAGGAATCGGCTCAAAGAAGGAGGAAATTAATATTCGCGATCTGCTTGTTGGCGGTAGTCGGCTGTGGATATTTGATAATACATTTTATAAATGAACGAAAGAAAGCGGCTATGTTGCGTTCCGGAGCTTATTCAGTAGGCAAAATGTTCAGAGTATTTAGTATGAAGAGCAGAGGTACAGTAGGATACTACACATTCAATATCGGTGAAGAGCAATGGGCCGGAGAAATTGAAAGCGCTCGATTGCTTGATCTTGGGTCTGCAGTCTTCAAAAGATCATTCCCCGTGATTTATGATAGTGACGACCCTAAGGAGAGTCAAATACTTATTTTTCCTGATCAGTTTGAGTATTATAATCTACCATTCCCGGATAGCTTGCAATGGATTCAAGACATTGAAAATAAATGATATTACGTTGTAGCAGAGGAACGCTATTTTTTTACTCGAACGCAATTTACGCGTAACCCTTCCTCTACAACACTTTCAACGATTTTTATTCAACAACAAATACCTCGCATCTTATATCCGAGCCGAACCCCAATCGCTTAGCAGAATAAGGAAAAGAATAAGGAAAAGAATAAGATCCAGGCCAAGCCTTTAATGCGCAATATTTGTCAACAGCAGCGCTAGCGAATCAGGCTTCACACTTTCCCAGGCGTAAGGCCCGGACCAGGCCCCTGGTACAATGACAGAGGTTGTAGGAGGGGCCGTAATAGGATGACTCTTGCTACACGAAACTATCACTCCCCAAAACGGAAAACTTTACCCTGGGTTAAAATGCAATATGTATTGGGACCCGCCCCCCAAATAGCGACATATCCCGGCCAACTTTCGTCACTAGCCAATTAATCTCCTAAAAAACCGCGTGGAACATCCCTTAAGTTCACAGACGAGAAACTGGACAACTTAAGTCCAGTTTCTCGTCCCAGAACTATAGTTTCAAGCCCCACTTTTTTTTAAGATCCCCACCTCGCCACCTTCAACCTGCCACCGGAATATCGATACGACACCCCGCCCTACTCCGACTGATCCCCCACCGTCAACTCAAACATCGCCCCCACAGGCTGCGGCTTCAGCGTAACCACACACCCGATCGCCTTCGCCATATCCCGGATAATATGCAGCCCCAACCCCTGCCTCGCGCCGGTGATCGTGGCGTCATCGTCATACAACGCTTTCAGTTGCGAAGCCGCAATGCCCGGCCCATTGTCACTGATCGAGCAAACAACCGCTCCAGCCGCGCAAACAAGTCAGCAACTTCCACCACCACAACACGCGGCTTGAAATGCTCCATCTGTCCCTTGCTCCAAAGCAACATGGCCTCCATGGTCTCCAACAACGCGGAAGCAGAGCCCCCGACCCGATCCCAATACTCGGCAATCTCGGCAGTATTCATACTCCCCGGCTTCCGCTTCTGCAATTGCAGAAAATTCAACAAACCGGCGATGGGACTCCGCAAGTCATGACTCGAAATCGCAAAGAATTTGGCCTTAACCCTATTGGCCGCGCTCAACTCATCGTTCAGCCGCACCAAAACACCATTGGTCCTCTTCCGAACCACCCCCTGCCGGTACAAGATGACCCCGATCGCCCCCAACAAACCAACGCCCACGACGAGCAGCCACAGCGTCTTCCGCTGGTTGGCGATCTGCAAACCCCTGTTCTCGATCTCCTCGTTCTTCAACTGAATCGCCCGCTGACTCTCCAAAGAAGGACTAACCGAATCGATCAAAACCTGTGCTTTCAGGAAAAGTGCGATCGCCTTCCTGGGATCGGGCTCGGTCGCGCCCATATTGGCCAGGATCCCTTGCCGGCCGGCTGCGCCCGCAACAGCACAGAAGACAACAAAAGCATAATGAAAAGATAAAACCGCATCACACCCTCCCCCGTTTTAGACCCTGAACCATTTCCTTATAGCTCCTGCCCACCGGCAACGAAACATCCCCGATCACCACTTCATTGCTGCCGATCTTTTCAATAAAATGCCGCTGCACCGCATAGCTCCTGTGGATCCGCACGAACCCCTTGAATGCTTCCTCCTGAATAAGGCTATTGAGGGTAGATAGCACGGTATATTTCCGCGACGCCGTCACGATGCAGGTGTAGTTGTTCAGTGCTTCCAGGTAGATCATCTCATGCAGCGCCAACTTGACCTGGGTCGTGCAAGCGTATCCAGTTCAAAACTCTCAACGGCATAATCGGGAAACGAAGTGATAAAGATACAGGCGGGGATCGGCATCAGCTGTTGGCGCAATTGTAGCCCGCTCATCCCGGGCATATCGATGTCCATAAATAAGGCGTCGGGTGGCGACGCCGTAGCCGCCTTCAATGCCAGCGAAGGACTGGAAAAGGTACCGGTTATTTGTATGAATGGATACGGCTCCAGAAAGGCGACAGTCGTCAGCAAGTCCACCCTGTCATCGTCCACTACCATACAGGTGATTGTGTTTTTCATGGTCGTTCACCAATTATTTACGTCGTTCGCCGATCCGTCCTTGCCTACACCCACCCCAACAAGTAGGTTTGGAAAAAAGGCCGATGAAACTAATTTTTATACTCCTGGCGACCCTGCTCACATCCACCGCCCCGCACACCCCCAACCCCCGGACAGCCCAAGCCCCCGAAGCGCAGGCCGCCCCCCGCCACCATCCCATCGAAAAATTCATCCGTTAACACCAGCTCATGGATTCCCCTTGGGATTCACCGCCGGAGCCGGATGCGCAAAACTCATCTTCAAACTCTGCAACTGCCGCATGATCCCCTCAGCAGACTGCCGGTCCTGCTGAAAACTGGCCTGCGCATCTTCCGACAACGAGCCATAGTAAGCCAGTTGCTGTTCGCAATCCTTGATAATGGCAGCACCGATCCGATCCCCCATCTTAGTATCTCCCGAAATATAATACGCATAGGCATACTGCAACGATTCAATGTTCTCGGAGTTGCCGGCCGACACCATCCCATAAGGCGCCGAACTGGGATCCATCATCTTGTACCCATAGTTCAGCACCGCGAGGGCACTGTCCTTGCTACCACCGGCCGCCAGCGCACTGCTTAGCTCGGTAAACGCATGCCTGATCGTCATCAACTCCCGCCTGCCATTCTCATCAAAATAAATATCCCGCTTCTCCGCCCCCCCAAACTTGAATTTTGTCATCAGGTTGCTGTACATCCTGGATACATTCACACCCTGACCCGTATTCGCATTCTGTTGCTGTTGAGGCACGAGCGTGTACACCAATCCATCATCCTGTACATAATTGTTCAAACCCAGCCCATAAGGCGGATAGGTAAAGCAGACCGGGCGTTGCCACTTATTGGCGGCGATGACATTGAGTTCTGCCCAATCATTCTTCAACAAGCCGTTGCCGGCAAAACGGAAATTAACCCGGGCCCCGCTGTCCACCGGGATATAAAAATTATGCGTGGGGAAATAGTTCATGGGATCGCCACCTTCCGATTGCAGCCGGTTACTGTCGCTGCCCATAAAAACCATGGCATCGTTCAGGTTCATAAAACTGTCTTTGGGCACGATACCCCGATCATAAAACGGGATATAGTTCCGGTTATCCCCGACATATTTATCGTGTGACCAACTAAACGGTAGGGGGGGACTCGTATTGACCCGCCGCAGCATTTGGTCGATCATCCAGTCCGTACCCAACAAAGTAGTGACGATCACCCGAACGTCCGGCCGCACATTCTCCACTTCCTGCGCATACCAGAGCGGATAGGTATCATTGTCCGCACTCGTAAACAGGATGGCATCCGGCCCACAGGAACTCAGATGGTCCTCGGCGATATCCCTTGCCAACGTCTTCTTGCTTCGATCATGCGCCTTCCATTCCTGACCAATCATCAGCACAGGCACCGCCAACACGCAGATCGCCGCAGCCGCCACGGCCGATTGGACACCACTCAATTTCTTCTTGAAAAGATCGTACACGAACAGTACCCCCAACCCGATCCAGATGGCAAAGGCATAGAACGAGCCCACCATCGAATAATCCCTTTCCCGGGGCTGAGGTCCCGCCTGGTTCAGGTACAGGGTGATAGCGATACCGGTAAAAAAATACAGCAGGAACACCACCCCGGCACTCTTCCGGTCCCTTTTATATTGATAAACAAGCCCCATCACCCCCAACAACAGCGGCAACATAAACAAGGTCGTATGTGCCTTATTATTCTTAAGCGAATCAGGCAGTCTATCCTGATCGCCCAAACGCCAGTTATCGAGCGGCGAGATGCCCGAGATCCAGTTCCCGTCCCTGGGATTGCCCTTGCCCTGGATATCATTTTGACGACCCGCGAAGTTCCAAAGGAAATAACGCCAGTACATCCAATTGAACTGGTACCCGATCAACCATTTGATATTGTCCAGGTTGGAAGGCGGCTCGGTCCCGTCGATCCCCAGCCATGATTTATAATAGTCCACATGACCCTGGCTATTATCCGTGTCCCAGATCCTGGTGAACCAATGGATATCGTTGGGATCATACTCATAGCCGATCTTTTTCCCGACTACATCGTATTTGCCGGTCGTCTCATCCTTATCGTAGATATTCCCCTTGTCGGTGGTGCCGGTGGGCTTGGCAGTAAAATCCGCGCCCCGCAGGACAGGCCATTCACCATATTGGCTTCGGTCCAAATAAGCTACCAGGTCAATGGGGTTGTTGACATTCTGCATATTGATGGCCGGGCCGGCATTGGCCCTGATCAGGATCACCGCATAAGTGGAATAGCCGATCAGCAGAAAGGCAAAACAGTATAACCCGAGTTCCAGCAGGTGGCGTCCTTTTCGGACGGCATAGCGCACGCCCAGGATGATCACAGCCGCAAACAACGCGATGCAGAAATAAGACCCTGAATTAAAGGGCAGCCCCATGCCATTCACGAACAGCAGTTCAAACGACCCGATCAACTTCACCGTACCCTGGATCACGAGGATCTGCACGACACCCGTAAGTACGCACGCGAGGAGTCCGGCCAGGATCGCCCCCTTCCAGGAGAACGTGTACCGGCGGAAATAATAGGTCATGACGATCGCGGGGATGCTAAGAATACTAAGCAAATGCACGCCGATCGATAGCCCGACGATGAAAGCCAGCAACACGATCCACCGGTCCCCCCTGGGCTGGTCCGCCTGGTCCTCCCACTTGAGGATGGCCCAGAACGCAGAAGCAATAAACACAGGAGATACCCCAAACACGATGCCTTCCACCGCGGAGAACCAAAAGGAGTCCGAAAAGGCAAAGGCCAGCCCACCTACTACACCCGCCCCCACAATCACAATCGTTGTTGAAAGGCTAATCTTCTCATCTTTTGCGACCAACAACTTCCTGGCCAAATGCGTGATGGTCCAGAACAGGAAAAGTATGGTAAACCCGCTGCTCATGGCGGAAAGGAGGTTGACCTGGATGGCGGCATGCGCGTTGGCCACAGTGGCGTCAAAACTCCCGCTAAAAAGAATAATGAAAAGCCGGCCAAGAAGAATGAACAGGGGTGCACCCGGCGGGTGGGAGATCTCCAATTTGTACGCACAAGGAACGAACTCCCCGCAGTCCCAGAAACTGACCGTCGCCTCCCTCGTAAGAATGAACACTAAACACGCAATCGCGCAGACGATCCAGCCCGCAATCGTATTAACCTTTTTGAAATTCATGCGAGAAATTACCAAAAGTATCCCACCCGTCAAAAAAACCAGCTCCCTGATTAGTTGAATGCTATCGATTCCACGTCCACCGTAACCAGAACGGGCTCGGTTTGAAAGCTGTCGTCTTTGTTTCGGGTATAGATCTTACTTTTGGACGGCAGCATGATACCGGAGTACTCCCGGTATTCCGACACGATCTGTGTGGAAGGAAAGCTTCCCAGGATATCGGGGGCGTAATCGTGTCTCTTGAGAAATCCGTTTTTGTCATAAAAAAAGACCTGTATCCTGTTGTGTGTGGCAATATTGTCCGGAAACGTCACCTGCAGTCTGCGCCATGTATCGGCTCCGGCTTGCCAGGGTCGGATCTCTTCGGTCTGGTATCCCGGCAACACGAAATTGAAAGGCGCGGTAAAATAGGTCCAAAAAGCATAATTGCTGAAATACAACATTTGCAACACGCTCCAGGGTGTATCCCAAACGTTGTCGGCGAAAGAATCCCTGGGAGAGGCCAGTTGCTCCAATATCTTGCCGTCCGCCGCTTCGATGCTGATCAGATCGGGGGTGAAAGTCGTGTCCTCGCCAGGTAGTGGGTAATTGGTAAATCCCGCCTGTTGCTTATGAGTGTCCGTGTGATAGTGCACATTGTTAAAAATGCCGGGCTTTCCCTTAACCGCCCAGACAACCCCGTCGACATGTAAATGTGCTTTCAGGGTCGAAAATCCGTTCCACTTATCAGACCCACCATGCGCCGAGAGGGCGAGGGCCAATAGATCATTCATCTTATTTTTACTGAATGCGGTGCGAAGAACATGCCAGGACCTGGCCCAAGCGGTAAATCTGTGAATGCTGTAATAGTTGACCAACCGGTGGCACTACATTTGATGCCTATAAAGAAAACAAATCGCTATGCAACGTACGGTAATTGACCAATTTGGCCACAATCTTCAGGCCACGGACGGCGAATTAGGCCACGTGGAAGACTTCTTCTTCGATGATGCAACCTGGACCATCCGATACCTGGTCGTGAAGACGGGAAGCTGGCTCTTCGGCCGTAAGGTGCTGATTGCCCGAAACGCACTCGTCCAACATTCCTGGGAATCCGACATTTTCCCGGTAAACCTTTCCAAAGAACAGATTCGCAACAGCCCGGACGTCAATACGGTTGAACCCGTTTCACGCCAACAGGAAGAGGAACTGGCTTCCTACTACTCCTGGGAGCCCTATTGGGGAACGGGATTTTTTCCCGGCGAACCCGTGGGCATTATCCCAACCACCCCGGTGCTTGTTCCCAACGCGATCATCGACCAGGAGACGACAAAAACGCAGACCGGAGATCCGCATCTCAGGAGTTGCCGGGAGATCCGGTCCTACCATATCGAGACTCCCGGGGGCGATATCGGCCATGTCGACGATTTCCTCATGGACGACCGGGCCTGGCAGATCACTCATCTCGTCGTGAATACCCATCATTCGGTCGGCGGGGAAAAAGTACTCATTGCAGTATCCCATATTCAAGACATAGAATGGGAAAACCACAAAGTCGTAGTCGATTTAAGCATTGACGCCATCGTACATAACACCGCAAGCTAACGCGGCTTAAACACATAATACCTCGACGCCACCGTCGTATTCGCAAACGCACCCGGCCCGGGGATCATATTCAACGGATACCCCTGAAACCCCTGCACAGCCGGCAACCCCATGATCCGGCTGAGCGCCTGACAGGCAAAGGGCTTCCCCGCATCAAGGACAAATTGGACATCAAAACCATTGGGCCATAGACCCGCCGCATCCAACCACCGATACCTCGGATGCCCCCCGGGCGCACCCTCCACACTCACCCCATTCACAAGGATATCCAGCGCCGCACTCGTCGAATCGAGATCAAAATGCGCACCGGCGGCGCTATCGTACAATACACAATGCACCGTCAACTCACGCCGCCCCTCGACGACAGTGTCCCGAACCACAGTAAGGTCCGGCGCCGAAAAATTCACAAACTCCGCCTTATCCATCAACACCGACGCCACCCCGCCGCGCAACCCGGCATAATTATAAACCGATTGCCCCGACACCGGATGTGGCAAAAACTGCCGGTTCCAGCGATCGACAGGCGTATTCCGCAACACCCAGAAGGCCGTACTATCATCCGTATTGACGATATACCCGAGACTGGTCTTATACGGTTGACCAGCCGAGAACCGGCCATGCAACACACCGAAACCCGTACTGATCAAACAAAGCAGAAAAGCCGCACCCGGCAATAACCACCGGGACTCGCGAACCACGAGCGCGATCAATGGCATCAGCAACCCAAGTAGCAATCCCGTCAAAACACCCAATGCCGCAGCCTCGGGTTGTACGTCAAATGCGATAAACAGCCCATAGATCAGCGGCGCCAGCAACAGCAGCGCCGGCAACAAGGACACGAACCTCACCAACGTCTGCCGGAAGAAACATCCCGCCAACACAAACAATAACGGAAAACAAAGGAAATAGATCGCAGTCGGTATAACCCCATACAACACATCCAATACGATCACCTCGAAAACAAAAACGCCCATCATCAGACCGGACAGATCAAACCGCCGCAACAAGAACTGAAAAACAAAAGTAAACAACGCCACCGCCAGGGCGATCACGGCCAGATAAAAATACCCGCTATTATACGCATTGCTATAATAACCCTGATAAAGAGGATACGCCGCCCTCACCCCCCGCAGCGCCAGCCCCACCACAAAATACTCCAGCAGCAACACCACCAAAAACGCCCCGAAACCCATCAGCAGCGCCTTCCAATCAAGACGCCGCTTGACCACGCCCAAAACGACCCAGCCAACCAACACCAGGTGCGCCAAAACAAGGAATAACATATTCCAGGACACCGGATACGTGACCATCCAACCCCCCAGCACATTAAAAAAGGTCCGCTGGCCACCCTTCTGCGAACGAATGTCGATCTTCCCAAAACACTTCACCTCGGCAAGCATATTATCCCCGGTTTCCTGGAACGTGTTCCGGTCCATATCCTCCGGCCGGTCGGTCATAGCGTGATAATTCACGAACCCATCCACATATGCAAAATCAAGCCCAGGGATATTTTTCTTTGAAAACGGAAGCAGATCCGTCGAATTCGGAATAACGCGGAACAACTCATGATACAATGAACTCGCACTTGTATGCGGACAGCTCCGCACATACTCATTCACCATCCAGCTGCTGCTGCCATTGGAGATCGTAAACGTCTTGCCCGCATTCCCCCGGCCGTCAAAGTTCAACACAACGCCAACCCGCGAAAAAAGCGAATCAAAACGTACGAACGCCGTCGAGCCAAGCAAACCCGGCTCCTCGCCATCCGTAAAAAGAAAGATCACGTTGTTGCGCAACCGCGGCCCAACTTTAATCAATCTCGCCGTTTCCAACATCGCCGCACACCCGACGCCGTCATCACCCGCACCCACCGCATTGGGCTGCGAATCATAATGCGCCATCACCAACACCGCCGACCCCGGCGAAAGCACACTATCCGAACCGCGATACACCCCCACAACATTCGTCACCTCGCCCGCCTGCACCCCCGTATGCCCATACACCGCCGATGTGGTATGTTGCGTCAAAGTATCCAACCCCAATGCGGCACATTGCGACAAAATATATCCGCGCACGAGATCCTTCTCCGCCGTCCCAATACTATGCGGCCTCCCCGCAATCTGACGGAGATGCTCATAGGCTTTGCCAACAGAAAAACCAGTGTCCGCCGGATGCTCGATCACCGGCGCAGGCGTATAGTCGAGATGAACAGCTAAGACGAGGACTAAAATGGCCAAAATAGCCAAAAACGTTCCGGGCTTCCGCATCATAACTATCGTTTGATTATCAATTTAACGAAAAGCGTCCTTCCTCCCAAACCAATTGGAATTCAACAAGCAAACAAATACAGGAAAAACGGTATATTGGGAGATCGTATGAAAGGCGACGAAATCAGCAACGACCAACGCATCCTGGCGGGCATCTTCTCAAATGACCTCAATGCCATTATCCACCAGCTGTATAAACAATATAGCGGTATGGTCATCGCCTATATCATCTCCAACCAGGGCAGCCAGCAAGATGGGGAAGACGTCTTCCAGGAAGCCCTGATCGCCTTCATAAACCTGGTAAAAAGCGGCAAATTCAGGGGCGAAGCCTCCCTCCAGACCGCTTTCGTGTCCATTGCCCGGAATATCTGGCTCAACGAGCAAAAAAAACGTAAAAGCCTGGATACCAGGGGCAAGATCTACGAAAATACCCGCCAGCAAGAGGCCGACCCCGCTAACCTCCTCCTGCAAAGGGAAGTCAGCGAGCAATTCCTGGACCTGATGTCCCGGCTCGGGGACTCCTGTAAGTCCCTGCTAACCATGGTCTACTACGAAAACCTGAGCAACAAGGAAATCCTGGAGCGAACGCACTATGAAAACGAGCAAGTTATACGTAACAAAAAATATAAATGCATGAAGGAATTGACTGATCTGATCAAGGATAATCCCCTCTTAAAAAACTTTTTTTAAAAAAGTTGCTTTTTGAGGTTACAAAACGGCCTCCAGCTTTTACTAATATGAATCAGCTGTTCATTGAAAAGGCGGGAAAACGATCTCTGAAATCAGTCACTTATCCTCCACTTACCAAAGAAGCTAACATCAAGAAACTAACATTGTAGAAGAACCTGAAGCCAAACTGACTAACCTCTGAAAAACCATTTTTCCGCCTTTTCATTTGAACACCGGACCCTATTTAACCCTGAAACCTAACCACCCTAATGACCCGTCGCCCGAATTAGGAGTACAACACGAAAAAACCATGACACCAGATCAACACAGGCTCCTATTTGATCGCTTTGACCAGGAACGCCCCGAAATGCCTACCCCCGCCGACGCCGAAATGGCGCACGAATGGGAAGTGTACAAACTGGCGCTCCAGGCTATCCAATATTCCGCCATCACCGAAGCAGTCAAAAAAGCCCGGGCCGAACGCGAAATGGCCCCCGTTGCTCCTGTACCTGCCATCATCCGTCATATTCCTTTAGTCGCCAGGATCAAGGCAAACGGGATGAAAATTGCCGCAGTCATGATCTTCGTGATCTCGATCGGTGGTGTGTTGGCAAAATTCTTTGTCACTACCCCTTCTTCTTTAGCAGCAAAATATTTTACGCCCTACGAACTGGGTATCACCCGGGGCGGAGCCGTGAGAGATCAACTGGATGTGGCCTACGAGGCCAAAGATTGGACAGCCGTCATCGCAGCCTTCCAGACCCGTGCTCCAAAAACAGCTAAAGATTACTTCCTGACCGGCCTGGCTTACCTCCAACAAAAAAACTACCCCAGCGCCAATACCCTTTTCAATACGCTCATGCAGCTCAACAGCAAGACCACAAATCCTTTGTTTGAGGACGAAGCGGAATATTATGCTGCGATGAGCTATCTGTCCAACAACCAGGCCGACAAGGCCCTGCCCCTGCTCGACAAGATCGAGGAGGATCCCGACCACCTGTATCATCGCCGGGTCACCGAGATGAGCGGTCTCGAGAACCTGATCTTACACGCCAAATAAAACCTCCGACCACCATAAGAACCAGGATCCCGCCGCAAAGCAGGATCCATTTTTTTTGCCCGCCCACCCGCATCACCGGCTCGGTATTGCCGATCAGGATCAGGTGCGCCCAATAATTAGGCGTTATATATACGGCATTGCTATGGATATAATCCAACTTGGCCTTTTGCAGCGCCACCGACTTGGACAGGCCCCGTTCCAGATACACATGGAACCGCGACAGTATAAAAGCGGTCGATTCATCATCCGCTTTCCAAAGGCTGTTCACCGTACTCGCACAACCCGCATACATAAAGCCCCGGCTAAGACTGATAATGCCCTCATTGTCGACGGTCTCGCCCTTCCCGCTCTCACAGGCGCTGAGGATCACGAGCTCCGTGGAGTCCATATTCAACCCATACAACTCCGGCAGATACAAATTGTCATCGTCGGTTTCCCCTCCTTCCGGATAAAAAAAGATCCTCGATCCTTTACTATCCGCTGGATCTGACCACGCATGTGTCGCCAGATGGATCACCGGAAACTGATTGATCTCCCGCAAAAAATTCGCCTTCGTCGCCTGTGCATTTACAAACTGCCGCCCCGGCAGACCCGCAATCTCTTTCCCCGAACCCGGCAAAGACCCCATATACCCGATGTCCCCGCGCATATTCCCGCTGTCCCCGGCCAGCGAGAACGTATCGGTCACCGAAATATCCCCCGCAAACGGCGCGAAGCTCAGCACGGCATATTGCGCAAAGTCCGAGCGCTCCCGCCGGAAAGCCTCCGATAAGAACCGCGCCGACAACTGATAACTAATAGTCACCGTCTCGATCAATGCATGATGATGCGCATCTACCGGCAACGATTCGAACGGCAATTGATAAAAGATCCCGTCCGGGATCACCGTCCACTCCGTCTTACCCGGCAATGCCGACACCAAAGGCCTTACAAGCACCTCCACCAACGAAGCCTCCAGGGCCTTGTTACCAAAACGCTGCCCCTTCTCCGTACTATTCAACAACCCGATCCACCCGGCCACATCTCCCTCGAGTAACCGCGAATCGATCAGTCGGTAGGCAAACGAATGCCGGCCGATCAGGAAGACATGCAGCCCCTTGGCCGACACGAACAGGCTCACGATGGCCTGGTCATCGCCGAGCTGCCCCTGCAGCTCACCCACACTGGGACAGGTATCGGCGAACTTCATCTGGTAATACCCGCTGTTCTGCTCCAGCGTCTTCTGCAGGAACGACAACTGGATCTCATCCTGCGCCTTCTCACTCGCCATCGCCGGCGAGATGTTCTTGCCCCGCTCGGGATCGCTGTGCAATTCCAACCGGGCGATCTTGTATTTCAGCTCCCGCTGCTGTGCTAACAGCTTCGGGTCCACGCCCGGCATCCGGGCCGAAGCCATCTGGTCGAGACTGGCCGAAACGATCGAGGCCTTGCTCTTCTCGGCGAGGATAAAGGCCTGTTCTAAGTAAGGTCCGCCGGGATGCAGCCTGTCCAGTTCAAGGCAAACGACAACCGCATTCTCATACAAGTCGCGGTTGTTTGTCTTGAGGAAGATCTTCGCGTCATCCGTCGTATACGTCTTCTCGATATACCTGAATAACCCGATAGCACTCTTGTACGCCGCCAGGGCATCCGCCAGATCGCCGCTACGCTGCAACAAATGCGCCTTGTACGACAAGGCATCAAATAATTTATAAGACCCAAAAGAACCGGTAAAGCTCGTAGGATTGGAATGAACATCCGGATTGGCAAAAACCCCTGAAAACGTGCTGATAGCCTGCTGCAGGAAGGGAAGCGCCGCATCCGTCGCGCCCTTGGCCACCAACACCTGGCTCCGATACAGCGCATTGATCCCGCTATCCGTCCGGCTCTGCTGCGCCCGGTCGACGTGGTCCAGCCATTGGTCCAGGTAGAACAAAGCCGAGTCTTTCTGCCCCCGCACCAAATGCGCATACGCCATTTCGTTATAAACACCCGGCAACTTCCCCGCATCCACCCTCCTAAAGAACCCCAGCGCCTTCTCCTGATCCCCCAACCCGCCATAACACTTGCCAATATTGAAATAGAGCTGACTGGAGGAAACGCCAAAACGCAACAAACTGTCGTAAAGCGTCAACGCGGATGCATACAAACCCAATTTGTACTGGCTGCCGGCGATATTGTTGTCAAAGTTCATGGCCGACACCCGGTCCGTCGGCCGCTCAGAACGCACGATCTCCAGCGCCCGCCCAAAATACTCCCTCGCCTGAATATAGTTACCGCTCTCATACCGCAGCGCGCCCAATACATTATATAACCGGTCCCGCTCCGCAAGACCAGCAAACCGCCCGGCCAAACGTTCAGCCTTATCCAGAAAGAAATTTGCGGAATCATAGTCATCTAAGTTGTAATGATCGGTCCCGGCATACACATAGACGGTAAAGCCCAGCGAATCCTGTTTCGGCAAAAAACGGTGCAGACAGCGCAGCGCACCGGTATAGGCTGCCAAGGCGCCGGCATAGGAAGCCTGTACATCCAGCAGGATACCTTTTTTCACGTAGGAATCGAAGAGGATCGTCGCGACGGCAGCGTCGCTGCGGGCAGCGCTATCACTAACCCCGTCGATGAGGCGTTGGAACACGGTCAGGGCCAGGGAATCCGTGACCGGACTGGGTGGGTTGCTATTAAAATATTTCTCTGCCTTGTTGTAAAGCGTCTTTACGTCGGCAGTGGTCAACACCGGCGTAGCCGCGGTAAGCAGGGCGGAACAAAGAAGTAAAAAAGCTAATACAAAGGCCTTAGCGGGCATTTATAGGTTTATATCTATAAAAATATGCTTTTACAGATAATCACCTAACCCTTTGATACAATTTTAATGCCCTTTGACAACTAATACAACCTGCGGCGGTCTCGGCGCCACGGGAGCGGCAACGGCAGTCGCGGTAGTCTTTGCTGCCGTCGTCGGCGTCGTTGAGGTCGGAGCGGAGGCGTCAGACTCGGTCGACAAGACAGCACCCTGGCCGGTGAAGGCCTTTTGGCTGGCCTGGGCGGCTACAAGCAAGGCCACCGGCACGTCCGCCAACGTATTATAATAATGTACGATCACGGTCGACCTGAGCAGGCTATGCCTGGAAGCGTCACCGAGACGGTAATAAATGGGAACTTCTTTGGTGTCACCGTTCTGCGGGTTGCTGCCGAAGAGCCCCTGACGAACGGAATTGGCCAGATTAATAGATCCATCTGCAGTGCTCACGTTCAGACCCTGTTCGTTGGCACTCAGCATACCGCCAACGGATACGTCGAATGCAGGACTGTGCGACCGGGTGTCACCTACGAAATCGGACACAATATTATTGGCAGTCCAGGGCGTAATGGCGCTGGTATTATAATAAGGTTGCAAAACACTGTCTTTGGAGTCCAGGGTGTAGATGCCGTCGACGTAAGTCACCCCGTCGATGATCACCTGGTTATAGGCCGTGTCGCCGGTAGTGGCGCTCACGAAACCCACGTTATACCGCGAACCCGGCTCACTCTTGCTGACGTCGATGATACCTGTCTGCGCATCGATCGCCAAACCTGCCGGCCAGGCTACGTAGGTGCCGTTGCCAAGGCTGTTGGTGGGTTTAAACTGGTATGCCGAAGCCTCATTGCCTCGTACATATAATATGGAGTCGCCGTAGTAAGGTGATTTCGTCACATCCGTGGTAAAAGTCGCGGTGTTGGCGATAGAGCCATTCGCGACGACGTCGGAATGCGAATTCGATTTGGAGCAAGAAGCGACTATTACGCAAAATGGCAATAGACGCAAGGGTGCGAGTAAAGTTTGTTTCATTGGGTGTACGATAAAGGGTGACTTTAGACAGATATTGGGATGACAACAAAATACAAACAATCATGTAGACCGCATAGCGTTTCGACGAAAAGTTTTCACTTTCCCATCGCGGGAAACCACGTAGTTTTAAGAACCCCCATTATACCGTGTTTTTCACGGTTTTGCGTCCGTCGACTTCCCTTATATTGCAATCCAATTACCTAATCACTAAACACAATTCTCATGAACAAACTCCACCTGGCAGGCCTTGTCGGCCTGTTCACTACCTGCTTATTTTCATGTCAAAGTCCTGGTAACACGCCAACCGCGAAGGCCGCGGCGGCAGTCGACAGCACCATTACCCCCAATCCGCATGGCGGCGGCGGTCAACGAGTCCCCATGAACGAGATCACCCCCTGTCTGCAAGCCTATCAAACGACCATGGCTCAGTACGGCATCACCACCGACTCTCCGTCCGTTCCCATCACCAAATGTCCGCCGCAGACTTACCGCATCACGCTTACCGAAGCCCTCACCTACACCAGTTTCCGCAGCTGGCTGGACAGCGCCGTCAACGCCCTCGACTCCGCGGGTAAAGGCGCCAATGTCAATCTCGAGATCCTGCCCGGTATCTGCACGGCAAAATTCGTGGCCGACATGGGCCAGCCGGCCTCCCGCATTGGCCGGATCAGTTTCTTCATTGTGCCCGTGCTCATCGACACCTCCAGCACCCCATCGGCGAAGGCCAACGGTTCCGGCGGCGACGGCTACGAAATAGGCGGCATCCAACCCTAGCGCGCACTATGACCATCATGTGGCATCAATACTTCGAATTATTCAGTCTCCTGTGCGCGGTCATCTTCGCCAGGGGACTGAATTCCTTTGGCATCGGCGTCCTCATCCCCTTGCTGCTCATCGACAATATCGCCGAGATCATCGGCGTCAACTTCCAGTATTTTGGCTGGAAGGACAATTATTTTGTATATAGCATCTATCTCCTGGTGTCCACACCGCTCATCTTGTGGCTGTTTGGGGCGATGCTCGGTGGCAGCCCGCGCCAGCGTAAACAGTATTGGTGGATCGGCATCGCCATCCAGGGCTTCATCCTCATCAACTACTGTTTTATCCAGGGCCCTTTCGAGTTCGACACATATTCCTATCTGCTGATCACCACGGCGGAGATCGTAATGTGCTGTCTGGTACTGGCCCGGCTGGCCATTCACAAAGACGACCAGGCCGGTCTGTTGCGTGACCCTTATTTCTGGATCAATGGTACGACCCTGCTCTTCAACCTCGTCTCACTGATCCTGCTGGGGGCGCTAAAATTTATTGCGCTAAACCATCTTGAGATCAGGCATAAGAATTTGTATCTTGCTATCCTGCCGGCAGCCAACGCTTTGTTGTACACCGGTTATAGCTACGCCTTTATCTTATGCCACTTGCAAGCGCGCAAATGACCACGACTTTCCTGGCGATGATAATCGTCCTGCTGTTCTTCGGCGTCTTCTTTTTGTTGATGCTGAAGTACTATAATATACGGCGGCAACAGGCCGCGCGCGAGAAGCAGGAACTGGAGACGCGGTATGAACAACAGCTCATGCAGGCCCGGCTCGAGATCCAGGAGCAGACCCTCACCTATCTGGCGGAGGAGATCCATGACCATGTCGGCCAGATCCTGAGCCTGGCGCGTATCCAGCTAAGCAGCTTCCGCGAAGGCGAAGCCGTCGACTTCCCCCTGCTCCACGATGCCCGCGACAATGTCGCGCGTTCGCTGCACGACCTGCGCAGCCTTACAAAGACCATGCATAGCGGCCATGTCCGCAGCTTCGATATCCGCAAGGCGGTGGACGAAGAAGTCCAGCGCATCACCCGTTCCGGCATTGTCGCGATCTCCATCACCTCTGAAGGTGACGAACACTCGATCGGCGACGACAAACAACTAATACTCTTCCGGATCATCCAGGAGTGCCTGAACAACTGCCTCAAACACGCCCGTGCCACCAACGTCAATATCGGTTTCGTCTGGTCGCCCGCCCAGCTGCACATCCGCGTCCGCGACGACGGCCAGGGCTTCGACGCCGACCGCGCCCTCCGCCTCAAAGGCGGCCTCGGCCTCCAGAACATCCTCAACCGCGCTCGCCTCTCCGGCGGCACCTCCTTCATCCACTCCACCCCCGGCGAAGGCACCACCGTCACGGTCCAGATCCCCTATGAGTAGATGCGGACGATCATTGTACCGGTTCCGTACATTGGTACACCGCTCAAAAACTCTTAGGCATTGAAAATCAACTAGCTGAACGAATGGCATGGTTCTTTAACGGTATGCTCATTATGATCAAAAGCTATTTCCTCACCGCCTGGCGGAATATCACAAGGAACAAGCTCACCGGATTCATCAATGTATTCGGGCTGGCGATTGGTTTATCCTGCAGTCTGCTGATCTGGCTTTGGGTAAGCGATCAATTGAGCTACAACCGCTATATACCCGGTGCAAAAGATGTTTACGAGGTACATGTCAATGCGCCTTTTAATGGCGACACCGTAACATTAACCGCCTGCCCGGGGCCCCTGGAGGAGGCGATTCAACATAATATTCCTCAAATTGACCAGGCAACAAAAATGACCTGGACCCACGACTTGTTGTTTACTGTCGCGGATAAGTCATTGAAAGAAAAAGGCGCCTACGCCAGCACTGGGTTTTTTAAAGTATTTCCGTTTAAACCGATCGATGGCAACGCCGGCGAGGCGATTGCCGCCACTGACCAGGTTGTTATTACAAGAAAAATGGCCGAACATTTTTTTAATACGGCCAACGCCGTGGGCAAAACGATGAGGGTTGACAACAAAAAGTATTACAAGGTCGGCGCAGTGATCGAGGACCTTCCGGCTAACAGCACGATCCAGTTCGATTGGCTCATCAACTTCAAAGAACAGGAGGAGGACTGGATGAAAACCTGGGGCAATATTGCTTTTTATACATACGTGAGACTAAAGCCGCATGTAGACCTGGCAGGCACGGCGCAAAGCCTGCGTTCTATTTATCCCAAATTTGCATCCGCGGGTTTTAAGCCAAACTTCCCCTCACTGCAGCCCATTACGGATGTATATCTCTATGCCGATTACAAGAATGGCAAGCCGACCGGAAGAGGCCGTATTGAATATGTAAAGGTGTTTGCCGCGGTAGCCATCTTTATTCTGCTGATCGCATGCATGAATTTTATGAATCTGGCTACGGCAAGAGCATCCCTTCGGGCAAAAGAGATAGGCATCCGCAAAGTAGCAGGGGCCGGGAAAGCGTCACTGGTTGGACAGTTTATGACCGAGTCCCTCTTGACCTGCCTGCTGGCCACCATGGCTTCAATATTGATCACGTGGCTCCTGTTGCCCGTTTTCAACCGTGTATTCGACAAACACATCCAATTGAACTTTTCTCAGCCAGCACTATGGTGTTCCATTATACTCCTTGTAACGGCGACCTCGCTGATCGCGGGAAGTTATCCCTCCCTGTTTTTAGCCTCTTTCAAGCCTATTCGTATATTAAAAGGGAATTCCGGTTCACAAAGCGGTCATGTCGCATCTGTGCGCAAAGGCCTCGTGATCGTGCAATTTGCCTTATCGGCGTTTTTAATCGTTGGAATGCTGGCCATCTCAAATCAGGTGAATTATATTCAGAACAAAAACCTTGGCTTCGACAAAGAACATATCATTTACTTGCCGCTCGAAGGGGAATTAGCCAATAAAGTAGCGGCCTATCAAAACGAGTTAAACCGGCTGTCCTACGTAGCGGCCTCAGTTCCGATCAATCAGCTCCCGATGGATTTGAGGTCCACATCCGGAGATCTGTCATGGCCGGCCAAACCGGCTGACCTGCAGACAGACGTGGTGGCTACCTCGACTGGCTATGGGTTTGCAAAAACAATGGGGATTGCGATGGCGGAAGGGCGCGATTTTTCCAAAGACTATCCCGGCGACTCCTCAAATTATGTCATCAATGAATCCGCCGCCAAAATGATGGGTATGCAAAATGCCGCGGTCGGCAAACAGGTAAAATTCTGGAACGGCAACGGGAAGATCATAGGGGTAATGAAAGATTTTCATATCGCTTCACTGCACACCCCGATCAAGCCAATGATACTGTGCCTGACACCATCAAATACATCCTACATGATGATCCGTTTTCACGGCGTGAAAGTAAACGAAGCGCTTGCTGAGATCAAAGCTATTACAACAACCTTCAATCCCGCATACCCCTTCGAATACCATTTCGCCGACGAAACCTATGCGACAATGTATAAGAGCGAAATGCAGGTCAGTGCCCTGGTAAAATATTTTGGATTGCTGGCCGTGCTGATTTCCTGCTTGGGACTGTTCGGAATGGTCGCCTTCAGCGCCGAAAGACGTACAAAGGAAATTGGCATCCGCAAAGTGCTGGGCTCGTCCGTGGCGGATATTGTCAGGCTGCTTTCAATGGACTCCTTGAAGACCATCATGCTTTCAATGGCAATTGCTTTTCCGCTGGCTTATTGGGCGGTGGATGAATGGCTGGCTTCCTTCGCCTATAAACCGTCCGGGGGCATCTGGATCTTTGTTATAACAGCGTCGGTCATGTTATTTGTATCCTGTGTGACGATCAGTTTCCAGGCAATAAAAGCGGCAATGGCAAACCCTGTCAAGTCACTTCGCACGGAATGACAATGATCCTTACTCCATATCAAACATCTTACACGGCCACCTCATTCGGCAATCACCCCGCCAATCCGCGCAGGACATCCATGGCCCTGGCCAGGTCACGGGTATCCACAAAAATATGATCGTGATAGTAGGCTGCAACCACATTGCAGCTAATGCCATTGGAGGCAAGGGCCGTCGAAAACGCAGCCGTCAACCCAACAGCGGCCAGCGAAGAATGCACCATCAATGTTATCCAGGCCGCGACAAACGAATAATCGAGCCCGTTACGATCCGCCCACTCCTTTCGAACAATAAGGGTAACTCCCTCGGCCTCTTTAAACACCATGACCACCTCATCGATCGGAAAGCCCCCTGCATCCGCGACCCGGCAAAACACATACTCCCCCGCGTTGTGCTCCGGCTTCGCCGTCTTCAACAAAGTCGCTAAATTGGTTTCTCCCGTCATAAAGCCTAAGTTACCCAATTGCTGTGAAGCCCCCTCACTCCCCTTCCAATTTCTTCCCCGCCTTCTTCAAAACCGCCTTCTGTTCCTCATCCACCTCCGGAAAATGCAAATCCATCTTCTCCATCGTATTGACCACGATCCGCCCGATCACCGCCCGGCTAAACCATTTCTCATCCGAAGGGACTACCCACCAGGGCGCGGCCGAAGTACTCGTATGCCTGAGCATATCTTCGTACGAAGACTGATAATCTTTCCAAAACGCCCTCTCCTTAATATCATCCGCACTGAATTTCCAGTTCTTCGACTCATCGTCGATACGCGCCAGCAACCTGCTCTTCTGCTCCGCCTTAGAAATATGCAGAAAAAACTTCAAAATGGTCGTGCCCGAATCGACCAAGCCCTTCTCGAAAGCATTGATGGTCGCGAACCGCGACTTCCAAAACGCCTCGTCCGCATCACCCGGCTTCCCGATACAAGGAATATGCTCTTTAAGCAAAAGCTCCGGATGAACCCTCGTCACCAACACATTCTCATAGTATGACCGGTTATAGATCGAAATAGCCCCCTTCCCCGGCAACGCAGCATAATGCCGCCACATAAAATCATGCGACAACTCCAGCGGGGTCGGCTGCTTAAAACTCGTCGCGGTGCATCCCTCCGGATTCATACCCGAGAACAGATGCCGGATACACCCGTCCTTCCCGGCCGTGTCCATGCCCTGAAAAATGAGCAGCAGGGCATGGGTACCCTCCGCATAAAATCGCTGCTGCAACCGCCCCATTGTCTTTACATCTTTCGCGACGGTGTCTTTCGCCTCGGCTTCGCCCGTAAAAAAACTCCCAGAATCCCGGGTTGCCAGATCAGACAAGCTCACCCGTCCGCCCGACGATATCTTATATTTCTTTTGCATAGTTCTGCTTGTTTACTTAGCTTTAGTAAGTGTATTTCTAACACTTAGACATTCAATTTAAACTTTCTTGCCATGCCAAACAGAAGAAAATTCCTCCAGCAATCCAGCACACTCGCGATCGCCAGCCTCCTGGGACCACGCCTCGCCCATGCCGCACAACTCTTTGCCGCCAACCCATGGAAAGCCTCCATGCCCATCGGCCTCCAATTATATACGATGGGCGATCTGATGGTCTCGGACCCACAAGGCACCCTGCAAAAGATCGCAGCCATCGGCTACAAAGAGATGGAGAGCGCAGGCTCGGCAAAAGGAAACTACTACGGCTTCACCCCAAAGGATTTTTCCGCCATGGTCAAGGCCGCAGGCATGAATTGGCGCTCCGCACACATCGGCGGCGCCCCGTTTAGCCCCGCCCAGATCATGAAGATGGCCAAAACAGCGGACGACTCCGCCCGGATCCAAAAGTACATGGAACGAATGAAGGATCGGCCCAAAACCGCCAACCTCAAGGAGAACTACCAGCAGATCGCCGACGAAGCAGCAGCAGGCGGACTAAGCTATGTCGTCTGCTCGAGTATCCCCGTGAACACTATGGATGAAATAAAGGTCGCAGTCGACGTCTTCAGCAAAGCCGGCGAGGCCTGCAAAAAGAACGGCGTCCAATTCGCCTACCACAACCACGTAACGGAATTCGATACGATAGAAGGCACCCGCCCTTTCGATTATATCCTGAACAACACCGACAAAGATCTGGTAAAAATGGAGCTCGACCTGGCCTGGGCCACCAAAGCCAAACAAAACCCTGTCGAACTCTTCAAGCTCCACCCCGGCCGCTATCCCCTCTGGCACGTAAAAGACCTGGACAAGGAAAAACTGCAGCCGGCGGAAGTAGGCTCGGGCATCGTGGACTTCAAACCGATCTTCGACAACACCAAGGAATCGGGCGTAAAATATTTCTTCGTCGAGCAGGACGGCGCGCCCCAACCACTGCAAAACGTCGCCAACAGCTACGCCTACCTCAAAAACACCCTGGCGCAAGGATAAAGGCTAAAACCGGCCCAGGGGTAAAAAAAACCCGCAAAAAAAAGCCCTCGCGAAAGCGAGGGCGATGCTAAACGATTGCTTATAAATACCAAAAACTAAACAAACTATTTCTCGGCGGCTTGCACCAGCTCACAGTTGAAACTGACCTGCACGATCTGACCAAGCCCGGGGGGGCCAATACCCCAATCCGAAATATACAATTTGCCATCAGGCCCAAAAGTCATGGCCGAAGGCAGATGCAAACCAGAAGTGATCAGATGCCGCGACCCATTCGGATCGATCCGCACGACCTCGCCAAGACCAGGGGTCAGCTCGTCGGCCCCGACCGTACTCTCCAGCACATATAACCGGTCATGATCATCAAAAGCGATCCCCAGGATCGTCGTCAGATCGGAGGCAAAAAGACTATACGAACCATCGGGCGAAAGCTTATACACCCCGGCCTGCCCCTGGACGATCGGAAACTTCCCCAGCGTTCCAAAATAAAAGCTGCCGTTATGATACACCAGGGAGGTCGGACCGCGCCAGGTGTCCCCGGTACCAGGATGCAGGATCGAGAAATCCACCACCCTGGTGATCTTCCCGGTCACTGGCGAGATCTTGTCGATCTCCTGTTGATTGGGCTCCGTAATATAGAGGTCATTCCCAACGCTGGTCGCGCTATAAGGCGTTCCATCCGGTTCAAAGTCATCCGGGTCGGGATGCGCAACAGGATGCGTCATCAGGTACTCGCTGCAGTTGGCCACGGCCGTCCAGGAGTGGTCCGGATTGACCCTGAAGACACTGTTCGGAATATCCGGCACGCCATGAGAACAGCCGGCGCCCGCCATCACCCCATACAATGTATTGCCGATAAACTGCACATCACACACGCCTTGTAAGCCGCTGCCGCCAGCCGGCTGCGTAACACTCGACGGAAGATGGTCGGCAACTGTCGTCCGGACCCCGTTCCAATCGACCCGGGAGATCCGGCTGCCGGTATCGCTGCCCGCATAAGGCCCCACCGGGGGTACGACCTGCGGCACACAGGTACTAAAATGCGTTCCGCCAACGCCCGCCTCCGCCACATACAGCAGACCGTCCGGCCCGAACTTCAAACCACGCGGATCATTAAAACCGGTCGCGATCACCTTGGTGGTAGTGACCGTACTATCGGGCCCGCCGCAAACCGGTGGACCCTCCTTGGACAACTTGCTGCAGGCAGCAAAAGCAAATGGCAAGACCAGCGACAAGAGCGCCCATCGGCGCAACGAATACAGTGTTCTCATAAATAGTTTTTTTAATGGCGATAAAAGTAAGCACTCCCGCAAACGCCCCCCGTTCTAATCGCCAAACAACCCGTTTGCCGCCACATAAACCGTTCGTAGCCCGGCAACGACAACTTTTGGGCGACGAACGGCATCTGTCGACTACCCGCACTTTCCGGCAAGAAAGCGCCACCGGAAAGAAATTGCGCTTTACCTTTAAGCAAAGCCAAAGCCGCGCTGACCATGAAATCATTCTTCTACTCGAACAAAATAGCGCCCAGGCTGTCGCGGCATCTCGCTTTTTGGGGTTGTTACTTTCTCCTCAACATGCAGACCGGCCTGCCAAATTTCTGGAGATGGGGCCTTATCACCCCCTACATGCTGACCACCGTATTTTTAGAAACCCTCCGCTTCCTGCCTGTTTACCTGTTGGCAGTCTATTCCGCCCTCTATCTGATACTCCCCATCTACCTGCGGAAAAGGCGGCTCAACTTGCTCTTCGGCTACGCCTTCGTTCTCTTTAGCATCGCGATCCCCGCGAGTTACTACGTCACCGAAAAAAACTTCATGCTCCGGGGTTTCGACTCGGACGCACTCGACATCTTCGCCGCTTCCCTGCAAAATGGCTTGGCCAATCTCATCACCTTTACCGGGGCGGCCGTCATCCTCAAGATCATGAAGGATTATTGGCTCCGCCAGCGGGAAAACGAGCTCCTCGCCGTCGAAAATATTCGCAATAAACTCCATTTGCTAAAGATGCAAATGCATCCCCGGATCCTGTTCGCCTCCCTGCAGCGGATCTATCTCGCTATCGACGACGCGACTGGGGAAGCCCCGGAAATGATCCTGAAACTATCCGATCTGCTAAGCTACCTGCTCTATCAGTCGGAAACAGAACTCGTACTACTGGGCAAAGAAATTCAAATGATCCAAAATTACCTGGCCCTAAAAAAACTGGAGTACAAACAGGAGATCGATATCCAATTCGTAACCAGCAGCACGCTCTACTCATATTGGATCACGCCGGGCCTGTTCCTTCCCTTGCTGGAGATCGGCCTCGAGCGAAGCGCTGGCATCAAACAGCAAACCTCGGTCATCATACAATTGCTTGCCATGGGAACAAAGATCCATTTTAGTCTCACGAACGACTTGCCCGGGGAGACGATCGCCAAAGACCCCGCCGTACAAGCGACCCTCCGCGCCGTACGGGAGCAGCTCCGGAACGCCGGGTTTCAAAAGACCAGGCTCACGCTCCAATCCAGGGCAGACAGCCTGACCATCGTCATGCAGCTCAAAGGGATTACAAGCCGGGTTCCCGATCACCTGGCGAAAATGGAAAAACCATAGCCATGGATCTCCGCGCATTCATATTTTCCAGGGGCAGAAAAGCATCCATCAAAAGACACCTGGCGCTTTGGATCGGCGGCTATGCCTTTCTCCTGTTCACCTATCCACCCCATGGCACCCTGGGCGCCGTCGGCGCCGTCGAATTCGACGGTATTGTCATTTACTACAAGACGGCAGCAATAAGGTGCTTCTTTCATCTGCTCTGCCAAATGTTTCTTTGCTACCCATTACTCTATTACCTGGTTCCCGTATTCCTGAGGCAAAAAAAATACGCCACATTCATCTCCCTACTCCTGCTCCTCCTGGCCATGACGGCCTCATTTCGGATCGTGGTCTTTATGTATGTGTACAACCCGATCATGCGGGCATTGAAATTTCACGTAAATTCCCCTGCGGACATTTTCCACATCAGCATTATTCATATCTTCGATGGACCGGCTTTCATAGGTTTCCTGTTCATCTCATTCAAGCTCTTTAAGGACTGGCAGCAGAAACAAATAGATAACCTCGACCTCAAAAAGGAAAATGCCGAAGCCGAACTGCTCTTACTAAAGGCCCAGATCCACCCTCATTTCCTTTTCAACACGCTCAACAACATTTACTCCTTTACCCTGGACAAATCGCCGCAAGCAAAAAAGATGGTGAGAATGCTGGAAGACATGCTGCACTATATGATCGAAGAATGCGAACAACCGCAGGTTTCCCTTGACAAGGAATTAGCGATTCTAAAAGACTATTTCGAGTTGGAGCGGATCCGTTATGGCAACAGTATCGACATGCAGTTTGAGATCACCGGCGATACCACCGGCAAACGCATTACGCCGCTGCTGATGATCCCCTTCGTGGAAAACAGCTTCAAACACGGCACCAGCCGGATCCTCAGGGAGCCCTGGATAAAATTGTTTGTCCAGGCCGACGACGATGTCCTGCATTTTTCGCTGACCAACAGCAAGCCCGCCGACGAAACCCCGCATCACCGCAAAGGCATCGGGCTCCACAATGTACGGAAGCGACTCGATCTCCTCTACCCCGCCGCACACCTGCTCCTTATCGAATCGACAACGAATACATTCACCGTAAATATGCAAATCCCGATTACTGACCCATGAACGGAAAAAAAATACACTGTCTCGCAGTCGACGATGAACCGCCTGCCCTGCTACTGATGGAGCGATTCATCAACGCCGTCCCCATCCTCCACCTGGCGGGAAAATGCAGCAATGCCGTGGACGCATTGACCATCCTGCAGGAACAGCCCGTCGACCTGATCTTTCTCGATATTCAAATGCCCTATATCCTCGGCACCGATTTTATCCGCAGCCTCGCCGACCCGCCCAAAGTGGTGTTTACAACGGCATTCAGAAAATTCGCGGTGGAAGGGTTCGAACTCGACGCCGTGGACTACCTGCTGAAGCCCATTTCCTTCGAACGGTTCCTCAAGGCAGTCAACAAGGCAATGAAATTGAATTTGCCCCTCGCGCAGGGCCTCCCACAGGAACCGGTCCGCATACCCGAAACCGAAACGGCCTTTCTCTTCCTCCGCGCCGACCGCAAAAACCTGAAGATCCAGCTAAAGGACATCCTCTTCATAGAAAGCCTGAAGGATTATATCAAAGTAGTGACAAAAGACCGTACCATAGTCTCAAAACAATCCATCTCCACCATCGAAGAAAGCCTGCCCGACCATGCCTTCCTCCGCATCCACCGCTCCTTCATCGTCTCCCGCGCCAAAGTCGACAGCTTCACCTCGGGCATCGTCCAGATCGGCAAATACGAACTACCCGTCAGCCGCAGCTACCGCCACGAAGTCGAAAAGGCCCTGCGGGTGCAATAGCTCATTCAGTGCTCAAACTCTTCGCAGGGTTGGCAATAGCAGCTTTAATCGACTCATAGCTAACCGTCAACCATGCCATCGCCATGACCGCCAGCGAGGCGCCGGCAAACAGCACCCAGCTAACAGGAATATGATAAGCAAAACCCGCCAACCACTTGTTCACCGCATACCAGGAAACCGGCACGGCTATAACGATCGCGATCAGGATCAGCCTGGTGACGCCGGAAGATAACAAATAGACGAGGTTGAACACCGACGCCCCCAATACTTTCCGGACGCCGATCTCTTTAGTGCGCTGTTCGGCCATAAAGGCGGATAAGCCATAAAGACCAAGACTGGAAATAAAAATGCCTAACAGCGCAAAAAGGTTGAAAAGTTTGCCAAGCTGTTGTTCCCCCTTATAAAGATTGGCCAGGTCCTGGTCAAGGAATTCGAAGGTGAAGGGATAGGCAGGGTTGAGTTGTTGGCTTATCGTCGCCAAAGCCTGTATCGTGGCGCTGGTTTTTCCCGGGGGTGTTCTAATAAAGGTATAGCCACCCGACCTGTTAAAAGACAAGATCAATGGTTCTATGGCCTGCTGAGCGGGTTTAAAATTAAAGTCTTTTACAACCCCGACAATAACGCCTTTGGTTCCCCAAAGCGTTACCCACTTGCCCAAGGCCGTGCTGGCCGTCAGCCCCATAAGGCCCAGCATCTTTTCGTTGATCATGAAATTAGAAGAATCACCCTTGAAGCCACTCGAAAAACCCCGGCCAGCCAATACCGGCACCTTGAATACATGCAAAAAATTATCGTCGACCACCAGCACGTGGACCGGTAGCGGCGAGCGCAAGTCCTTCCCGTCCCAGTGGGCATCGAACGTCCAGGCCCCAAGATCGGTGGGAAGGTCTTCAATGATGCTGTAATCGCTGGTCAACGGGTTTTGTTTTAGCTCATTTTTAAAAGCAGCCTGCTTGTTCCACATATCCCCTTTCATCGGCACATACAGCAGGTTGGCTTTCTCAAAACCGGGATTCCGTTCTTTGAGGAAGCTGAGCTGACGGTAGATAATCACAGTGCCTATCAGCAACACGATGGAAACCATGAATTGGACGACGACCAACGCATTGCGGAACAGTAAATTGCCGCCCATGGATTTGACATTTCCCTTGAGGACCTTAACCGGGTTGAAGCGCGAAAGGAACAAGGCCGGATAGCTGCCGGCGATAAGCCCGGTTACAAAGGCAATACCCAAAAGACTAAGCCAAAGCTTCACATCCGATCCATCGAGGGCGAGTTTTCTGTCGGCCAGCCCATTAAATACCGGCAGAAACAAGCGGACGAGCATGAGTGCGATCAACAAGGACAAAAACGAAATAAATACGGACTCGCTCAGGAACTGCAGGATCAATTGCCCGCGCAGCGCGCCCGACACTTTGCGCAAGCCAATTTCTTTGGCCCTCCGCGCCGACCGGGCGGTAGCCAGGTTCATAAAATTGATGCAGGCAACGACAAGGATCAGGATAGCGATAATAAAAAAGATCTTGACATATTGCGCATTCCCGCGGCCTGGCATCATCTCCCCCATCGATGGCGGAGCGAGGTGAATGTCGGTTAAGGGCAGCAATATAAAGGAGGCTTTCACATCGGGATTATTTTTACGGAAGATCTGACCCATCTGCTTCTCCACCTTCGCCAGATTGGCAACACCAGGATCAAAACCCTTGTCCAATTGCACATATTCAAAAAAGCTAAAATTACCCCACACATTATTCCGCAGCCTGTCATCCGTTTTGGAAAAGGAAGCCATGGGAAGCAGCATGTCGAATTGCAGATCCGAATTGCCGGGTACATTGGCCAGCACGCCCGTGACTACAAGATCTTCTTTATCGCCTTTCCTGATGACCTTGCCGATCGGGTCCTCGTTCCCAAAATATCTTGTAGCCGTTTCCTCCGTTATCATTACGCCATTTTCCGCTTGTAACGCCGTTGGGCGATGACCCTTCACCAGCGGATAGGAAAACATCTCCAGGAAACTCGAGTCGGCATACCAGGCGTGTTTTTCCTCGAATTTCTTGCCACCCGATTCCATCAGGACGGGAGACCAGGCCCAGTACAGGCGAACGGCATTTTTCACGACGGGCATCTCGCCTTTCAAGGCCGCGGGCATGCCTGCCGGCGTCCCGAGGGTTTTTGAATCCCCGAAATCGGTGATGATGCGATAGAGCTGACCCGCATTTTTGTGGAATTTGTCATAGCTCA
>Ga0302326_10004376_pt1 | contig 32718 bp, 36 predicted proteins | sample Palsa_T0_3_FD_202264 | JGI IMG/M metagenome (GOLD analysis project Ga0302326, IMG submission 202264) | Peat permafrost microbial communities from Stordalen Mire near Abisko, Sweden - Palsa_T0_3 | ecosystem: Environmental > Terrestrial > Soil > Palsa > Peat permafrost | place: Sweden: Abisko...
GCGAAGTAGTAGCGCCAGGTCGTGCCCGTGGGAACGCGGATCGCTGCCCATTGGAAGTAGGCCGCTGGGCCGGGCGCAGGAGGCGGCACGGGCTTGGAGGCGGTCCACCCATGGTTGCCGCTGCAGTTATCGCCGGCGACGCCGGTGAACCCGCCTGGCGGTTCGTCGACGACGATCCTGCCGCCCGCCTTCTTGCCCGTGATCCGGCCGGTGATCGTCAGCGAAACGAGCTTCTGATACTCGTCCAGGACGTAGAGCTGCAACCTGAAGACCCCGCTCTTGGTCGTCTGGAGCGTCGGGTATCCGTAAGCGGTCGCGTTCACGGTAGCTGAGTCGACGCTTTGTCCGCATTGGAAGTTCGCTTGCACCTGAAGTTTGCGCACCACGCCGTCCGCATAGTCGAAGCTCAGGAACTGGCTCTGGTACGCGGCTTTGTCGGGGGTGGTTCTCGTCGCGGTGACTGTCGGAATCGCGATGAAGCTGTAGCTGCCGGAGCAGCCGCTGACGAATGGATCCTGCGCGTTCGAGAGACTCACCGTTGCCGTCACGAACGTGTGCGCCGGGTTGACCTTGCCGGCGATCGTGAATTGGCCGCCGTAGGACTCGCCGGCCGAGCCGCCGCCATAGTCGGCGCTCGTCGCGGAGCCGGTGTAGCTGAAGCTACCGTTGGTCAGCTCAACCGCTGCGCCGGGTGCCAACGCCAGCTGGAACACGGCATCGGAGTCACTCTGCCAATCCGATGGGGATGCGCAGGCGGTCGGCCGCAGCATCGCCGAGAAGCTCGTCACCTGATCGCCATCGAGGGAAAAGCTCGTGCCCTCCGGCAGCGAGGTAGGACTGAACTGGCCGGTGAAGTCGACCGTAGCGGCGCGGGCGGTCGCCGTCAGCGCGCCCAGCAAGATGGCGCCAACCAAACCCAGCAGCGCGACCATCCGGGGCAAGCGTCGGCAGCACCGGACGTTCAGGGTCATCAGACCTGAGTTATCGTCTTCGGAACCGAGACACTTGAGCCGGATGACCTCCCGAACCGGCAATCCCGGCCAGGCGCTCGCTCGCCGCGAGACGGCTGGTCCTCGCCAGGCGAAGCCATGTCCCAAGGTCTACGCAATCCCCGGGACATACTCGGGACGCACAGCCCTAAATCAGACGGAGCTGGGAGAACCAAACCCCCAGTTTCCTTACCCAACCAAGCCTGCCTTCGGACTCGAACCGAAAACCTCTTCATTACGAGTTGCACCTGTGGAGATCGAGGGAGAAGGCTCCGATTGTTCGTTTTCTCCGACTTCGCGGCCCGCGAATCCCTCTAGACGCAACGTTATGCCCGAATAGCGGGCACAACGTTGCGTTCATCACTGACGCGCGCGACCAACCTCGAGCCGACTTCCCCAATGGGCCTGCAGCAGCACAGATCCGCGCCAGCCGGTCACGTCGCGACCCTAATTACGCGGCGCCATCTCTGATACCAGATGCCGTCCCGAAGACTGGCAATGAAGAGTGGCTTCGGGCTCGCCTGAGCTGCGGGGCCGCTTGACGAGAGTTCCTTTGCGCGATCAAAGCGGGAGGGCCGCCTCGGCACATCCCGGCCGTCGTGGCGGGGGTCCGAGGGGTGAGACACTGGAGGAGTGGTGACGGACACGGATGTGGCGCTGGTTGACCGGCTGTGGCAGGAGCTTGAGGGTCATCGGTGGGAGGAAGCGATTCTGCTCAGCGGTCAACTCGCGGGGTGGCTGAATCAGGACCGGGATCGGGAGGCGGCGCGGTGGTTCGATGAGGTTCTGCTGATCGCGGCAGACCAGTTCGCCTGGATCGGTGGCACAGCGTCGCGCGTGACTCGGCTGGTCGTCCTACTCACGCCCAGGCGTTGCTCGAGCGCGGGATGGCGATCAGTTGGCGACTGGCGCCTCCGGCGGCTCGGTCGATCCGCCCTCGACTGCGCTGGACGAGGTCGGTCGACGTCAAGTTGCACTACGACCGGATGAAGCAGGCTTTGTGGCTCTTTGACTGCTTGATCGCCCGCTTTGACGGCGACCTCGATCCTGAAGCACGCCGGCTCGTTGTCCAGCGGGCTCTCGCTTGCTCGCTGCCGCTTCGCACACGAGATGCGGGTGTCTGCGTGGTGTCGTCTCTTGGTGGTTCTCAGACCGTTTGCGTCGGAACGGCGTCTCCGGATGTCCTATCGTTAAGGGGCGTCGGAGAGGGGCGCCGCATCAGGAGGTTGGGGTTCCTCGCGATGGCTTGCTGACCACCCAGGATCGGAGTCGACCGTGACTACTCCCGCTACCATTTCTGAGGGCGCTACCGGACCCACCGTCAGGTGGCTGCAGTACCTTCTTGTCCGTCGGACTCTGAGCGACAGCCAGATCGATGGCATCTTCGGCCCCGTGACAAAAGCGGCCGTGGAGGAGTTCCAGGCCGGCGATCACCTCGCTGCCGATGGAATCGTCGGGCCACTCACCTGGTCGGCGCTGCATGGTGACGGCGCAGAGCCTCCGACACTCACCGAAGGATCTCACGGCACCGTGGTCGAAAAGCTTCAGACCGCGCTAAACGAGGGACGCGGTGACTTCGCGCCCAGCTCGAACCCGGTGCTTGCCACCGACGGTGACTATGGCCCGCATACCGCCGCCGCAGTAAAGGGGGCCCAGAAGTCGGGCGCCATCGAAGCAGATGGCGTCGTCGGCCTGCAGACATGGCCCTACCAGTGCACGCCGCCGGGCAGGTGCTGGCCGATCTCTGCGGCGTTCCAGGGCCGGGGGAAGGATGACGCTATCCGTCCCATAGCCTTGGCAGTAGGCGCGCTGCGACGGGTTCGACGCTTCGCGCTCGCCAGGCCGGTGATGGACTCCTCGTAATCGTCCATCGCAATAGCGGTGACTCAGGCGCAAGGCACGCTTCCTTATCTCCAAGCGCCAGCGCGCCGCGGCCGTTAAGTAGTCGCGCTGCGGGTTGACGCGGAGCAGCTGTCAGGCGGCGAGGGCGGTCTCCGAGTCAGACGCCGCAGTAGTGGGTAGGCACCTGGGAGATGGCGACCTCCCCGCTGAACGTACTCGTCGCACGGCTTGAGTCGATCGAGGCGCTCGACGTTCCGGGGCGGCTGGCGGGCCGTGCCGTCCGGGCGCTGATTCCAGATGGCGCTCCCAAGGACGTTCTGAACGGCGCGTGGCTCGGTCACGCCCTGCATCCGATCATGAGCGATATTCCGATCGGCGCGTGGACGAGCTCGGTGATTCTGGACTGGACGGGCGGAAAAGATAGTCGGTCCGCCTCGGATCGCCTCATCCTGACAGGCGTGCTCGCTGCAGGCGCGACCGCCGCCACCGGCTGGTCGGACTGGGCGGACGCCGAGCAGGATAGTGCCGCCGTGCGTCGCTCCGGACTCGTCCACGCCGCCGCAAACGGGACCGCAACCGCGCTCATGGTCGGCTCCTACCTCGCACGCAAGCGAGGAGCGCGCGGGCGCGGGAGGCTGCTCTCGCTAGCCGGCTCGGCTGCGCTTGGCACCGGCGGCTGGCTGGGCGGGCACCTGAGCTACACGCTTGGAGCCGGGGTCACGGCCGGGGAGCCAGCGGCGACGGCGACCACGCAGCTTCCCTGAGCGTCGGCGCGCGGAGACCGACCCGGCGGCGTTTGCCGCCGCTGCAAGATTCGCGTGCACTGGGCCGGGCTGTAGCGGCGCGCGGCCAGACTGTCCGGAGACCGCGAAGGCTGGGTCCCGCGTGGTAAGGGTGTTGTTTTCGGTCGTCCGAAGCGGCAGCAAGGATCAGCGAGATCAGGATGCACCGCCCGGCGGATCTTGTGCGGCGCCTCGCACCTGTTGCACGATGGTGGACACGAACCGCTCGAGATTCTTGGCTCCCGTTTCCGGCGTCGCGTCCGGTACTTCCGCCTTCAGCCCCTCCCCGGCCAAGTCCGCCTCCACTAGATCGGGTCGCAGCGACAGCATCACGGACGTTAGCCATCTGCCTGAGTGGGTCCCCGCGTCAGTGCCGACATCGCCTCGAGGCGCACACACGACGACATCGCGGTACTCGCGGCTGAGCTCCAGCGCAGCCCGCTCCAGGACGCCCTGGTTACCGCCATGCGTCGAGACGAGCACGATTACTCGGAAGCCGTGACCGATCAGGCTTCGGGCCATCGCCAACACGACCCCACATAGCGTCTCCATCGAGATCATCAGCGTTCCGGCACCGGCCATGTGCTGATCTGCGCACCCGACGCGAAATGTTGGCGCCAGTACGGCACCAAGTTGTTCTGCGACCGCCGCCCCCACCGCGTCGGCCAGCAGCGCGTCGCTCCCGAGAGGGAGGTGGCCGCCGTGATACTCCACCGAGCCGAACGGAACGACAACAACCCTCCCACCGCCGTCGATCAATCGCCGCAGCTCAAAGCTCGTCATCTCCTCCAGCACCGGCATACCACCACAATAGGCTGCCCGAATAGGGTCCGCGATCCAACGCCGTGCGCCACCCCGACGGCAGCGCGCTGCCCCTCTCCATGCGGAGCAGTAACCAGCCCGTCGTGACCGCTCAGGCGTCAAGGACCAGCCTCCCGAAAGCGATCAATGACGGCGCTCGAGGACTGGACGACTCGCGGCAGTCCTGCTTCGTGGTCGCGACGAGCATGCCGCCCGGACCGGGCCCAGACCTGCTCCGTGCCGCCCGTCGGGCAGCCGGTCCGGTACTTCGCGCACCACACCGCCCCGCGCGTGAACACGTTCCCTGACGGAGGCTGGAACCCAGGCGAAGCCATGTCCCAAGGTCTACGCAATCCTCGGGACATATTCGGGACACGCCCTAAATCAGACGCAGCTGGGAGAACCAAACCCCCCAGTTTCCTTCCCCAAACAAGCCCGCCTTCGGACTCGAACCGAAAACCTCTTCATTACAAGTTGCGCCTGTAGAGATCGAATACGGTGATTTGCAGGTATTTTAGGTAGTCTGAGATCACCTCAGTTCGGGTCAGAAATGCTGAGTTCGGGACATATTTCGGGACACGTTTGGTGCGCTGATACCATGCCACCATGGCTAAGAACCTTACCGTGCGTCTCGACGACGAACTCGCCGCGGACACCGAGGCGCTCGCGCGGGCCGAGGGCATGAGCCTGAACGAGACCGTAAAGCTGGCTCTGTCCGAGGCCGTTGAGCGCCGGCGTAAGGACCCGAAGTTCAAGGCCCGCGTGCGCGGGATCATCGAGCAGGACCGAGAGCTGCTCGAACGACTCGCGAAGTGAGCATTGAGTACGTCGACCTCGTCGACTACATCGCGATCGCTGTCGAAGCGCCTGGCGGGACGGGCTCCGGCGACCCGTTTAGGCTCGCGGTACGCTGGCACGGATGACTTTACGAGAATCAAGGTCAGGCCTGAGTAGATGGGCGGCGTGCCGTGTATCCGGGGTTTGCGGATCCCGGTCGCGACAGTGGTTGGCCTGGTCGCTGACAGCATGGGCGACGCGGAGATCCTCGCCGCCTACCCGGACCTTGAGGCTGAGGACATCCGCGAGGCTTCGCTGACGAGGTCGTCCTCGACGGTCGCGAGGTTCGCGAACAGAAGCTCGGCCTGCTCCTCGGGCCGACGCGGGAAGCAGAGGCGTTGAGGCGCCGTCGATGCCTTGTTTCTCGCGACGAGGCTCTCGCTTTGACGTAGCAGTAGCATTATGTCGTCGACAAGGTGGTTGACTAAACAATGCTGAGCGGTTTACACCTTTACGCATTGTTGTTCGTCGTGATTCTGTTGTATCAGGCCGCAGATTACGCTGGCACCCATACCAGGGCGAGACGCATGAAGCGGCCAGCTCCGCTGCCTCTGGATTTGGCGACACGTCGCCAGATTAGACGTGAATTTCCTGCAGGTACTGCGCTGACGCCACGATCACGTGGAGAAAAGGTAGTCGCTATCGGCTTTGCGGCTATTGCCTTTGCTCTCGTCGATGCCGCCATTTTCAGCCCGTGTCAAGGGGAATCGCGCGAACTCATTGGCTTAGGCGTGGGTGACAGCGTCACCCACGCTAGTTCGCGCGATGTAGCTGACCCGCGCCAAGACGTCCGGCCTTGGGTATCGATCCCAGTGAGATCCTGCATTGGCGAGACGTCGTCGAATCAGTTGCCCGCGACGGACCTGATCCGTGCGCGAATCCGCATCCGGAGGGACTCCCGCCGCTGCCGATCGACCCCGATCAGGGCATGGTGAGGCTGAAGTTGCCGACGGAGATGGATCCGTCGTGACCAGTCGGTCCGGAGCCGAAGCCGGCGGCGCCGCTGGCAGGAACGTAAGAGACCGTGCCGTGCACGACGCCGGTGCAGCCATCGGGGATCTCATCCTGGAAGAGGACGCGCTGCCCCGCGCGGACGTTGGCGAGGGTCGTGCCGCTTGTGCCGCTCCGCGGACAGCCCCGGCGACCATGCGATGGATACGCATCCGAGAACTCGTAATAGCTGTTGCCGCTGGTCACGGCGACGTGCGCCGTGAAGCTGATGTTGATCAGCAGGACTCCCTGCTCTCCCTTAAGCGGTGTCTGGCCCGCCCTGCACGGGGCAAACGTGAGCGGTCCGCTCGAGCAGTAGTGCTTGGCCGGAAGCTTCTGGACGGTGACTGGTGCAGCGACCTGAGCTGCGGTGACGTGCTGGACACGGGGCGTGGCGTATCCGACGGGAGGGCAGCTTGCCTGCGGGGTCCCGCCCGAGGTGGGTGTCGGCAGGTTGCACACATGCCCATCACGATAGGTCACCGCGGTAATCACGCCCGGCTGGAGCGCCGGGCCGGAAGTCTGCCCGCTGCCGCTCTCGCAGGCACGACCTCCACCTGACTGCTGCGAGCAGGTCTGCGTGGTGCCAGCCGCGACGATCAGATATGCGCCATCGGGTCCGTTCGTGGGCTCGGTGAAGAGCCGGCCACCCGCGCCGACGTAGGTGATGCTCGCTGCGTTTGGGCCGAGCAGCCCGTAGTCGAGGTCGCGTAGATCCGCCTTCGGACACGGCGGCTCTGGACGATCCCCGTTCTGACCTCCGCATCCGTCGCCCTGAAGACCCGTTCCCCACTGAACGTCGGCGCTAGCGATCGCGCCTTGAACAGTGACGTTATTGAACGCGTTTCCGTTCCGGTCGGTTTCGCTGCAGCTGTCTCCCGTGTACGCGTTCGGGGAGATCGGGTGAAACCGGCCGTCGCTTGCCCACGCGCCATCCTGGCCGATCACGCCGATCGTGCCGTCCTGGACCCGGCCCTTCTGCAGGCAGGTCTGCCCACGGGTGGTTTGAAATTGCCGGAGTCCCCACGGGAGCCCTCCGTGCGGGTCGGGGGTCTCGGCGACGAGCTTGACAGTGCTCGGAATAGCCGCTCCTTGGAAGGTGTTGGGGTTCGCCGTCTGCGGACCTGCTGCCTGGCCGACCCGGAGCTTCGCGGTCGTTGGGGCGACAGCTGGCACGGCGTCGGTGGTTCGGATCGGGATTGGCGACTGGTGGTGACTCAGCAGGGCGATCGCGAGAACGGCGATCGCCACCGACGATGCCGCTGCCAGGACAGTGAAGATGGTCCCTAGGTTGGGCCTGCGGAATCCCTGGCGTCTGTCGGCCGTTCGAGTCGCAACGCCTTCCCGGTCGATGCTGGTCTCCAGACGCGGCACCGGATCCGTGTGGGTAACCGCAGAAGACGTAGGGCGCCAACGGCTCGGCGCCGCGAGCGGGAGTCGTCGCCGCCGACGGTTCGCGGCCAGCACTCGCTCGAGCACGGCTTGGGCCTCAGGGCCTGTCTGCGACACGACGTCCTGCGGGATCGCGGGTCGAGCCGCGCGCACGGCCGTCAGTAGCTCGTCGTCAAGTTGGTAGTCGCTCATGCTCCTGACCTCCGAAGGGGTGTGCTCTCACCAGGCTCATGTCCTGTGGGCGCCGAGCGTTGCTCGACATCCAAGATCGCCGCGAGCTTCGCCCGAGCGCGGTGCAGCCGGCTCCTCGCGGCTACCGGCGTAAGGCCGAGCACGCCGCCGGCCTGGGCTGGACTCAGCCCGTCCCAGGCGACCAGCAGCACCAGCTCTCTGTCGTCTGCCGATAGCGTGTCCAGGGCCTCGCGAATATTCCGCCAGGTGACGATCGACGGGTCCAACGGTGGCGGAGCGTTCTCCGGTGCAGGCAACCGCTCCAACAGCGCCTGCTCACGGATCCGCTTGCGACGGTGGTTGCGTAGCTGATTGAGCGCGACCGCGAACAACCATGGCAGCGCCTGCTCCCCGATCGGCACAGCGTCGAGCCGGCGCCAGGCGACCTCATAGGTCGCCGCCACGAGATCTTCGGCGTCCTGGCCCGAGAGCCCACGATGACGCACGTACCTCGCGACGGATGAATACGTCGCGTCGAACAGCGCGCGGAAGCGAGCGTCAGCGCTCATCACGGTATTCATGTCGGAAGCAGGCCGAGCGTTGCAGACATCCTCTGCTTTGCGCTGACTCGGGACCGGTCGGGGTTGGCGGCTGGCGCGGTGATCTGGCCCGCAGCGGTCCAGCCGCCTGATTTTGGCATCCCTTCGGGCTGCGGTTGGGGCGGCACAGGCCCGCAGCGGGCGGGCCCAAGCGAAGGGAGCCGTGATGGCCACCAAGTCACGAAGCCGTCTCTCGGACGAGGAGCGCGATGAGCGCCGTCGTCAGGACCGCGAGCGGTTGCAGCACGCCGCGCAGGAATTGCTCAGCTCTGACGGCTGGGCGCGATGGGTCAAGACCCGGGCGATGTTCCACTCGTATTCAGCCGGCAACTGCATGCTGTTGGCAGCACAAGCCCACCAGCGGGGGATCGCTCTGACCCACGTCGCCGGGTTCCGAACCTGGCTGAAATTGGGGAGGAGCGTCCGGCAGGGTGAGACCGCGCTTCGGATCCTTGCGCCGATCACGGTTAAGGACCGCCCCAAGCTGGCCGGCGAGGAGACCAACGAGCGGCGCGTGTTCTTCAAGACCGCGTTCGTGTTCGACGTGTCGCAGACCGACATCCTCCCGGGCGCGGAGCCCGCGGCGCTCGAGCCGCCGCACGAGCCGTTGACCGGCGACTCGCACGCGCACCTGCTCACTCCGCTGGGTCGCTTCGCGGAGTCGCTCGGATACTCCGTCTCCTTTGAGGTGATCAGGGGTCGGCCGGAGGCTGGTGCGACCCGGAGGCTAAGCGGATCGTCGTCGACGCCGGCGTGCCGGCCAACGCGCAGCTACGCACCCTGATCCAGTGGGTGCTCGTGATGCTCGCGTGCCCGAGGATCGCCTGCGCGACATCCAGCCCGCCCGCGGCAGTCAGCGCCGACCCCGCCGCATGGCGCAGCATGTGCGGCGTCACCGCGCGGGCCAGGCCCGCCCGGCGCGACAGCGACCCAAACAGGTCCGCCACCCGGCCGTAACGCATCGGCGCGCCCAACGGCTCAGCGAACAGGTTCACGACCACGAAGTCGCACTCGGCCGCCGGCCGGCAGCGCTCGCGCTCATCCAGATACAGGTCGTAGTAAGCCACCACGTAATGCCAGCGGAACCACCCGCTCGCGCCGGCTCTTCACCCGCGCACCGTTGACGTTCTCGCGCGGCACGACATGCAGATGCGCGCCCGGCACCCGACAGCCGAGCTCGGTCGCTGACGCCATCAAGTGCATGTCCGAGCGCCGCAACCCCAGCGCCTCGCCGATCCGCAGCCCCGAGAACCACAACAACACCAACAAAAACCGGTCGCGCCAGCAGCCCGCGGCGAGCAGCAGCGCCTCCCACTCCGAAAGCTCGCACGCCCGCACCTGCCCCGTCGTGCTGGCGCGGAGCTGGTGGCGGGGCCTAACGCGGTAGCGCAGCGCCCCGTCCTCGGCGCGCAGCTCCGCCGGTAGAAACCGATCATCACCGACCTCGTAGAGCGCGGCGATCACGCTCGCGCTCACCCGGCCGTGCGCGACCGCGTGCTTATAGAACTCGCGGACCACCGACAGGACATGGTTGATCCGCCCGGGGCTGCGCAACTGCCCGTAGCCACGCCCACGCCGCGTCACCGGCGTCGTCCGCAACATCAGCACGAACCGCGACAGCTCCCGTCCCGCCCGCTCCAGATCGCGCCCCGACGAGGTCGCCCAATCCAGGAACAGCGCCAGCTCGCTCGCGTAGAGACGCGTCGTCGATTCCGTCCGATCCGCGCCGAACCGCAGATCCCGCAGAAACGCATCCGCCGCCGCGACCAGCTCGTAGGTCTCGTCGACGACGGTCCAGTACGCCAGGTCACCAGGCAACACGATCCGCAGCGCCGACAAGCGGGCAGACGAAGACGGCGCCACCGCCACCGAGGGGCGAAAGCCGCTCACCCCACGACCCTAAGGTCCGCCGCGGACAAGGAAGGGGGGTCGCCGGCGGCGCGCCCGCCGACGACCCTCCAGCTCGGCCCTCCGGGCCATCGCTTCCGGCTCGACGGCGGCATCCCCACCACCACCCGGTCACGTCGGTAACACGCCCAGAAAGCCGTCCCCAGCAAAGCCGGGAAGCCCGTCCGCGGACACAGTGCGAAACGCTCCACCCACGGCATAAAACAAACGCTTATGTGCCCTTACTGATCTTCACGGTGGCCGCGATGATCGCTGGCGCGATAGTGACAGCCATCCGTAGGAAGTGAGCCTGTCCGGCCGCCGGGCATTAGACGTCCGGCCAGCTGGCCGGTGGGTTGCCTGACGGGTTAGGTCTGCATCCCGGTCGGGGGGACCGGCACCTGGTCCACGCGCTCCGGTGGGGCAACTGGGAGCAGGTTTCCAGGAAGTGCACCGCCAGGTAAGAACACGCAGAGGACGAGACTCTGCGGACGGGCAGCGCTGGGCGCCACCAAACCGGCGTAGCCATTCTTGTGGAGTTGCTCGCCGATGGCCTGGAATGCTGGCCATCCACGCCGCCCCGGGGTCGGCAGCGGCAACCCGGCGCGAGCGAGCCGCTCAGTCGTCTTCAGATCAGCGACCTTGAGCGCGTCGACCTCGTAGCTCCAGAGATCGCGGGGGAGCGCCATCCGCGGAGGGATCCCGCGCTCGGCGAGATAGCGATACCACTCAGCCCACACGCAAGCCAGCTCGTCGCACAGGTAGAGGGCATCGATCACGCTACCCCGCTGCCAGCGGTTGTCATCTGGTGGGACCGGTCGTAACGCTGGATCCGCGTCGGCAGGCGTGTGCCGCAGCCACCGGCCGTTGACTGTCGTCAGCTCGACATCGCACGCCACGTCACGTCAGGAAGCGCCAGGCGACTCGAGCCCAGAGATCACCTGCGCGACGCGTCGCGCTTGCCCGCGCGCGAGCAGCTCGATCGGCCGCCGGTCATCGAGCGCCTCGATCGGCTTCAGTAGCCAGACCTGAATGTAATCGGCGTCGATCACGCGCGCCAGACGGTCGGTGATCTCGCCGAGCTCCGCGACCCGTCGCGCCCGATCCCCGGTAGGGGAGCTCCGACCCGCGAACCAGTCCCGGACGGTGCTCGGCGCCGCACCCACCGCCTCAGCGATCACGTCGTGCGGCAGATGAGCCTGATCATGAATTCGGACGGCTTCGACGGCAAATGCTGTCGGCATGACACCGATCGTAGACCTCCGTCGCGATTACGTCAAGAACCCGCGCTACTGGAGCAGCACAGATCCGCGCCAGCCGGTCACGTCACGACCCTGATTACGCGGCGCCATCTCTGATACCAGATGCCGTCCCGAAGGCAGGCAATGAAGGCGGCGGACTCGATGGGCGGGCCCGGGCGTTACGGTCACGCACGGAGAACGGGCCTTGCATCCATGCTCGGCTGGGCCGTCGTGCGCGTCGACGGCGGCGACGGTCCGGCGCGGGCTGGCCGGCGAAACGGCATGTCACACGCGCACGGAAACGAACGCCTTGATCTGGCGTCCGTGCCAAATGCCAGTTCCGCGTGCGCGGAGAACAAGCATTAGGCCGTATCCCGGTGGTGGTCCCGTGCCCTTGTCAACGGGCAGTCCAACCTCCCACGACTCACACTATGGCGATCCGCTCCGGCGTACAGGTCGGCCGACCTCGCCAGGTCCGCACCAACCTCGTGCCGATTGACGCACTCGCAGTGCTGGGCCATCCCGCGGCCCGGGACGTCTTGGGACGTCTCGGGACGACTTGGGACGTCTCGCTCCAAAAGCCGTCGCTCAGCTCGCGGGAGCCGGCGCCCCTGGTGCATCCGTCGGGTGCCTCTCGTCGGTGACGGCGGGCCGGCTGAACGCTTCGGCCACGAGCCGGGCGTCGTCAGCGCGGGGAACATAGTGCAGGTACTTCATGGTGGTCTGGATGTCGGCGTGGCCCATCCATTCCTGGACGCGGCGGATGTCGGCCTTGGCGATCATCCGGGTTCCGAAGGTATGCCTGAGATCGTGAAAGCGAAGGCGGCGCAACCCCGCGCGCCCGAGCGCGGCGTCGTAGCGGCGCCGCAGCGCGGACGGGTCGAGAAACCCTCCCGTCACGCCGACGAACACGAGGTCGTCGTCGGCGACGTAATGGGGTCGGTGGCCGAGCTTCACGAGCGCCGCGGCGACGTCGGGGGCCATCGGCACCGAGCGGACCTTGCCGGACTTCGGGGTCGTCAGCTGCCCTGCTGCGTAGCTCGCCCGGACGCGGATCACCGAGCCCGGGAAAGTCGACGTCTCGCCAGTGGAGCGCGAGCAGCTCACCGCGGCGCAGGCCGGTGAACGCGGCCGTGAGGAACAGCATCGCGTCCTGCTCGCTGGCGGCGGCGCGGACGAGCGCATGAACCTCCTCGGGGGAGAACACCTCGATGTCACCGCTGCGGCTCAACGGGGGCTTCTCGACGTCCGCGACGGGGTTGATGGGCAGTCCCCAGACTTTCTTCGCGCGCTGGAAGATCCCGTGCAGGAGCACGAGCGCCTTCGTGCGGGTGCTCGAGGAGCGGTGCATCGACCCAATCCAGTTCTCGATCATCGTCGTCGTGATCGACTCGAGCGGGCGCTCCCCGAAGGCGGGCGGCAGCTGCGCGCGAACGATCGCCTTGTACCCCGCAACCGTGGAAGGCTTCCGGCCGCGGTCGTGCTCGATGTAGCGCAACCGCCCGTCGGGCAGCCGGTACTTCGCGCACCACACCGCCGCGCGCGTGAACACGTTCCCTGACGGAGGCTGGAACCCAGGCGAAGCCATGTCCCAAGGTCTACGCAATCCTCGGGACATATTCGGGACACGCCCTAAATTCCTTCCCCAAACAAGCCCGCCTTCGGACTCGAACCGAAAACCTCTTCATTACAAGTGAAGTGCTCTACCAGTTGAGCTAGGCGGGCGATTGGCCGCGCGGACCGGAGTGTGAGTTTACGGTTCCGGGAGCCGCGCTTCCCACCATGCCACCGTGTCGACCATGGTCTGGCGGAAGCTGATCTCGGGCATCCAACCGGTGTCCGCGGTCAGGCGCTCGTGGGAGCCGCGGCGGTCCATCACCTCGTGGGCGCGGACCAGCGCCGGGTCGATGACGTGATCGATGCGGGTGGGTGCGATCAGCTCGGCGAGCAGCGCGAGCTGCTCCCCGGCCGAGACGGAGGTACCGGTGCTGATGTTGTAGACCCCCGGGCGGCCGCGCTCGGCGAGCAGCCGATAGGCGCGGACGACATCGCGGACGTCGGTGAAGTCGCGACGCGTGTCGGGATTGCCGGTGACGATGCGGACGACCTCGGCGCGGGTGCGCCGCGCCTCGGCGGCTTGGCGAGCCAGCGAAGACAGGACGAAGATCGGCCGCTGCCCGGGACCGGCGTGGTTGAACGGGCGCACGCGGATGATCTCGAGGCCATGCGCTTCCGCGTAGAGCCGTGCGAGCAGATCGCCCGAGACCTTGGACACGGCGTACGGGGTCGCCGGACCGAGCTCGCCGGATTCGGCGATCGGGAGGGGCTGCTCCGCCGCGTACACCTCGCACGAGCTCACCCAGATCACCCGAGCGGACGGCGCCTCGTGCCGGATGGCTTCGAGGACGCTGACCGCGGTTTCGGTGTTCTCGATCATTGTCTGCGCGGGGTCCTCCCACGACCGGCCGACGGAGCTGAGCGCGGCCAGGTGGTAGATGACATCGGGCCGGACCTCGCGGAATGCGTCGCGGGTCGCGACCGGGTCGCGCAGCTCGACGGAGCGTCCCTGTCCGCTTGTGACCTCGCCGCTGCGCGAGAGGCCGATGATGTCGTCGCCTGCGGCGGCACACGAGGCGGCCAGATGGCCGCCGGCGAAGCCCGATGCGCCGGTGATCAGAACGCGCAACCTCACGAGACGACGAACCGCCGAGACCGCGGCTCCGGCTCCAATCAGGACGCGGGCTCGACCGACACCGCGTGCGCCAGGGTCCCGTGCCCGTTGCTCGAGAATTCGCCCTGGTAGGCCGGCGGCGCCGGCTCCGGCTCGGCGTTCAGGCGCCGCTCGAGCTCGCCCAGCACAACGCCGAACAGCAGGTGGCGCCAGGTCGCCTGGGCGAGGGCGCGACGATTCCCGGTGAGCGTGGGCAGACGCTTGCGCGCTGGGTGGAAGCGGTCGGAGACCCTTCCGAGCGGCCAGGCCAGCGCGTTCTCGAGCAGCGCGACGGCGGGACCGCGAGCTACCGGAGGGAGCGGCAGCAGCGGCGCCAAGTTCGCGTACGCGGCCCCGAAGATCGCGCCGTTCTGCACGTGCAGGAACAATCCCGCCGGATACCAGCCATCGCCCGTGTCGAAGATCCGGCCGAGCAGCTCGACATCGTCGGAGCGGCTCGCGAACACAAGCTTGTCGAGCGGCTGCTGAAGTGCCCACACCGCGGATGCCACGGCGCCGCATACGGCGCCTCGGAGCGTTCGTGTCCGGTCGATCGCCATGGTCGAGACCAGCAACTGTAACGGGCGGGGCGCGAACGGGTACGCCATGTGCGATGGATTACGAGTCACTGCACCGCAAGGCGCGCGAGGACGGTGTCAACGTTCTGGTCTACTGGATCGTCCGCGCCGTCCTTCAGCCGTTCTTCCATATCTACTTCCGCTTCAGTCGAATCGGACGCGAGCACATCCCCAGCGAAGGTCCGGTGATCATCGCCTCGAACCACCGCAGCTTCCTCGACCCGTTCGTGATCGGGACGATGGCGAAGCGGCCGATGTACTACGTGGCCAAGTCAGAGCTCTTCACTCATCGCTGGCAGTCGTGGATCCTCAGTGCTCTTGGCGCCTTTCCGGTGATCCGGGGCAGCGGCGACATGGACATGGTCGAGACGGCGAAGGCGATCCTGGCCCGGGGGGACATCGTGCTGATGTTTCCCGAGGGCACTCGCATCCGGCCGGGCTCGCTGGCCAAGCCCCGGCGCGGAGTCGGACGCCTGGCGCTCGAGACCGGCGCGCCGGTCGTCCCGTTGGCGGTCATCGGCACCGAGGAGGTGCGTCGCGGCTGGCGGATCCGTCCGCACAAGGTGCGGATCCGTGCCGGCAGCCCGCTCCGGTTCCCGACCGTGGCCGAACCCTCGCCGGCGCTCGCGGCGGCGGTGGCCGACCGCATCTGGCCGTGCGTGATGCTGCAATGGGAATGGCTTGGCGGTCTGCCCCCGGTGCGCCGCGCGGCGGTCATCGGCGCCGGGTCGTGGGGCACGAGCCTCGCCGTGTGCCTGGCGCGCGCCGGGCTCGAGGTCGACCTCGGCTGTCGTACCCGCGAGCAGGCCGCGCAGCTTGCGCTCACCCGCGAGAACGCGGCCTATCTACCCGGCGTATCGCTCCCGGACTCGATCCGCGTGGAGCGCGCGGTTGACCTCGAGCTCGGTGGTCACGATCTCGTCTGCCTGGCGGTGCCGGCGCGGTCCCTGCCCGCCGTGCTCGCCGCCCACGGCGAGCGGATCCCGCAACGCGCCGGCGTGCTTGTGCTGTCGAAGGGGCTGGTCCCGCCGCTCGGCACGCTGCCTTCGGCATTCGCCGCCGAGCGAGTCCGCGCGCGTGCGGTGGGCGTACTTGGCGGGCCGTCGCACGCCGGGGAGGTTCTCGAGCACGGTGCTTGCGTCGTGCTCGCCTCCGTCGATGCGGCGTTCGCCCGCCAGCTCTCCGAGTCGCTCAGGGCGGGCGGACTCGACGTCACCTACACCAGCGACGTCACCGGGGTCGAGCTCGCCGGCTGCGCGAAGAATGCAGCCGTGCTGGCGGCCGCCGCCGCCTCGGCCGCCGGGCCCAACGTGGCCGGCGCCGCCGCCGGCAAGGTGTTCGGCGAGGTCGGCGCGCTCGCCCGTCTGCGCGGCGGACAGCCGGAGACGTTCGCGGGTCTCGCCGGAGCCGGGGATCTCGTCGCCACCGTCGTCGCCACGAGCTCGCGAAACCGGCGCGCCGGCGAGTTGCTCGCCCAGGGCATGCCCGCGTCCGAGATCGCGCCGGCGCTTGGTCACGCCGCCGAAGCGGTCGACTCGGTTCCGATGCTGGCGAGCGCGGCCCGCGCCGGAGGTCTGGTAACCCCGGCGCTCGACGGACTGGCAGCGCTTGTCGAGGGCCGGATCGAGCCCGAGCAGTGGACGGCCACCGTGACCGCGCCCGGTCCCGTGCGCCGCCCGCGCCCGCGTCCGGTGCGCGCGGCCTGACCGAAGGTACGCTCCACAATGTGGGAGACAGCGAGGCTGCAAAGAAAAAAGCGGAGCTCGACGCCCGCTTCACCGAGCTGTACCGAGCGCACCTTCGTGACGTGTACTCGTACTCGTACTACCGGGTGGGCAACCACCACGACGCGGAGGACCTCACCGAGCAGACGTTCCTCCAGGCCTATCGCCACTTCGAGCGGGCGATGCGCGAGTCGAACGGCCGGCCCTTGCGGCCGTGGCTCATCCGCATCGCCCACAATCTCGCAGCCAACTTCTACCGCGACCGATCTCGTAAGCCCGAGGCGGCGATCGAGGACGCGGACGTGATCTCCTCGGTGCACACCACGGAGTCGCTGGTGGAGGGTCGCGAGGAGCTGCAGTCGATCCTCGAAGGCGTAGCGCAGCTTCCGGACGACCGCCGCGAGGCGCTGATCATGCGCTTCGCCCTGGGAATGGACAACCGCGAGATCGCGCGCGCGCTCGGCCGGACGGACGGCGCCACCAAGGTGCTGCTGCACCGGGCGATCCGCCAGCTCGAGGGGATCGTGGCCACACCCGAGGAGACCCAGGCATGACGAGCGGCACCGCTGACTTCGAAGCGCTGCTGCGCGAGGCGCTTGCCCCGATCGACCCTCCCGCCGACCTGGCCCACCGGCTCGAGCTCACGCTGGTCAACCTGACCGAGCTCGCGCAGGAGGAGCTCGAGTCGTGGGAGCTCTCGACGATGCGGGACCCGCGCAACTGGGTCCGTCCTGCGGCCGCCGCCGTCGTCGGCACCACCGCCGGTACGGCGCTGGTGCTGCTCCGCGTGCGCGCCCGCCACCGGGCGCGGCGAGCCGGTTCGGGCAACCTGCTCCAGCTGGCCGAACGCACGCTCCAGGACATCGCCGAAGAGACGCGGCGGGTCCTGCCCGATCGGTAGCGCCCCCGGCGAGCGCGGGCGATTCGCGGGCGCACCCGGCGCCCGGGGGGCAGGCCTGGCGCCGGCCGGAAACGTAACCTGCTGTTGATAGCGTCCGTTGTCGTGCCCGTCTGCTATCGCCACACTTCTCGCGAGACCGGAGTCTCGTGCTCCTCCTGCGGTCGCCCGATCTGCCCGGATTGCATGACGCCGACGCCGGTCGGGATGCGCTGCCCCGAGTGTTCGCGCGAACGGACCAAGGTGAAGACCGCGAGGTCGATCTCGCGCTCCTCAGAGCCCGTGGTCACCTACACGCTGATCGCGGTCAACGTGTTGGCGTTCATCGCCGAGAGCTCCAGTGGCGGCTCGCTGACCGGCGGCAGCACGATCGGCACGCTGTACGAGAAGGGTGCGCTATACGGCCCCCTGATCGCTCATTCGCATCAGTACTACCGGCTGCTGACCTCGGGGTTCCTGCACGACGGGTTCGAGCACATCTTCTTCAACATGCTGTTTCTGTACTTCATGGGCCCGATGCTCGAGCCGGTGATCGGGCGGCTGAACTTCGTCGTCGTGTACTTCGTATCGCTGCTCGCCGGATCGTTCGGCGCGCTGCTGTTCCAGCCCGGGATTCCCACCGTGGGGGCATCCGGGGCGGAGTTCGGCGTGCTCGGCGCGCTGATGATCGTCGCCCACGATCGCAGGATCTCGATCTGGAGCAGCGGTCTCGGGATCGTGCTCGTGATCAACATCGTCTTCTCGATCGCGATCCCTGGGATCTCGATCGGCGGTCACATCGGCGGCTTCTTCGGCGGCGTGATCTGCGGCTGGCTGATCGTGCAGCTCGGCGAGCACAGGCGAATGGAGTGGGCGGCCCTGGCCGGGTGCGCGGTGGTCGCGGTGCTCTGCGTGGCGGCGGCGATCGCGGTCGCGGGCGGGACCGGTCTGACGCCCAATGGCCTGACGCTGTAGGCGGAGCTCTGTGCTCAGCGACTGACGCTGTAGGCGGAGCTCTGTGCTCAGCCCCGCGGCGGGCGTGCGAGCACTTCGTCATACAGGCCATGGATCGCCGCGAGCAGACGGGCCGGCGCGAACCGCTCGCGGACGTCGGCGGCCGCCTCGGCGCCCATGCGCGCTCGCGCGTCCGGGTCGCCGAGCAGCGCCGCGGCCGCCCTGGCCAGAGCCGCCGGGTCGCCGGGCGCGACGAGCCGCCCGGTGCGGCCGTCGCGAATGATCTCGGGGAGGCCGCCGTGCGCGCTCGCGATCACGGCGCAGCCGGCGGCCGCGGCTTCGATCGCGGCCCCGGGGAGCGGGTCGGGAGAGCTCGACGGGACGGCGACGATGTCGGCGGCCCCGTAGACGTTCTCGACGTCGGCGCGGAAGCCGATCAGCCTGACCCGGTCGCTGACGCCCAGCGTCCATGCGAGCTCGCGGATCGCGGTCGCCCGCTCCTCGGAGCCGGGCCACGCCTCGCCGGCGATCAGCGCGATCGCGCCTCGGGCCGAGAGCTCGGGCTCGGCGAGCGCCCGTACGAGCACGTCCTGACCCTTCCAGCTCGAGATCCGCCCGAGCACCGCGATCACCGGCGCGTCCTCGGGCATCCCGGTGGCGGCTCGTGCCTCGGCGCGGGGCGCGCGTCGGGGCTCGATCGCCAGGCCGTCGAGGACCACGCGGACGGCCTCGCGCGAGGCTCCGAACTGGACGGCGGTCGCCCGAGACACGCACGGCAGCACCGCGGCACTGAGCAGCAGCCTCCGGAACGCCGGCCACCCCCGCTCAAAGGCCGACCCGGGATAGATCTCGCGGACGTGCCAGATGTGGGGCAGGCGCGCGGTGGCCGCGGTCGCCGCTCCGCTGAGCATGACGGAGGTGTTGGAGTGCACAAGTGCCACGCGGCGGGCGCGGGCCAGGTTTCGCAGTGCGACCGCATCCCTGGCCGCGGCGGCCGCGATCGCGCTCAGCCCACGCGGCGTGAGCAGCGCCCGGCGCACCACGGCCAGCGGCCGCACCTGCACCTCGACGCCGGCCTCGCGCAGGTCGGCGGCGAGCTCACCCTCGTCGGGCAGGACGACCAGTGGCGTGTAGCGGGAACGGTCGAGACCGGCGGCGAGCAGCGCGAGCTGGCGGTCCGCGCCGTAGCGGCCGCTCGAGGAGTGCAGCAGCAGAACGGTGCGGGCGCTCAGAGCTCGACCGTCAGCGCCTCGCCGGGCACCTCGGGCACGCGGTCGGGGTGCAGGATGCCGGCCAGCAGCTCGAGACCTTCGACGATCCGCGGGCCCGGGCGGGAGAAGTAGGCCGATGCATTGACCGCGACCACCTCGCCGGCGCCAACCGCCATCAGCTCGTCGCGGTGCATCTCAGCCTCGCGGTGGGCGATCTCCGCGTCGTACCCGCACGGCATCACGATCACGATGTCGGGCTGGGCGGCGGCGATCTCCTCCCAGCTGACCTGCGAGGAATGCTCGCCGGCGAACCCGAGCACGTCCTCGCCGCCCGCGTACTCGATCAGCTGCGGCGTCCAATGACCGGCCGCGAACGGGGGATCGAGCCACTCGAGGGCGGCGACGCGAATCCGCCGGGCGCCGCGGACGGCGAGCCTGACCCGATCGATCCGCCCGGACGCCTCCTGGATCAGGTCGACCGCGGCGTCCTTGCGGTCGGTGGCCTGGGCCAAGGTGCGGGCGTCCCCGAGCACCTCGCCGACCGTGCGTGGGTCGAGCGCGATCACCTGCGGGTGGGTGTCGATCTCCTCTGCCACGGCCAGTACGTCGTCGTGCGAGACGGCACACACCGCGCACAGCGCCTGCGTCACGATCAGGTCCGGACGCAGCTCGATCAGCGCCTCGGCGTCGAGCTCGTAGATCGGCTCGCCCGCCAGCGTCAGCTCGCGCACCGCGGTGTCGATCTGGATCGCGCTCAACCCCGCGGGCAGCACGTCGCGGGTCACCTTCGGCAGCTCCCTGGCCGCGGGCGGGTAGTCGCACTCGTGGGTTACGGCGATAACCTCGGGCCCGAGCCCGAGCGCGAACAGCATCTCGGTCGCGGAGGGGACGAGACTGACGATGCGCATCGAGGAGAACGATATGACACAGCTGCTGAGCGACGACGACATCGCGGCCCGCCTGGCCGACAGCGACTGGGAGCGCGACGGCGATGAGATCGTCAGGGAGTGGAAATTCGATGACTTCGCGGCCGCGATGGCCTTCGTGAACCGCGTCGCCGAGCGGGCCGAGGAGGCCAACCACCATCCCGACATCCTGCTCCACGGCTGGAACAAGGTCAGGCTGTCGCTGACCAACCACTCCGCCGGGGGTTTGACCGAGCAGGACTTCGTGATGGCGGCGCAGTTCGACGCATGCGCCTGATCCTGAATCTCATCTGGTTGGTGCTCGCGGGCTTCTGGATGGCGCTCCTCTACACGATCGCGGCGCTGGTCTGCTTCCTCCTGATCGTCACGATCCCGTTCGGGATCGCGTCGCTGCGGATCGCCGCGTTCGCGCTGTGGCCGTTCGGGAGGACCGTGGTCAGGCGGCCCGACGCCGGGATGGCGTCGGGCATCGGCAACGTCCTCTGGTTCCTGCTGTGCGGCTGGTGGCTGGCTCTCGGCCACCTGATCTCGGGTATAGCGCTGTGCCTGACGATCATCGGCATTCCGCTCGGTCTCGCGAACTTCAAGCTGATCCCCGTGTCGCTGATGCCGCTCGGCCGGGAGATCGTGCCAGTCGACACCCTGGGCCTGCCGGGGGATCGTTACGTGACGTTCGTCGGCTGAGCGGCGATCACGCCGCTCGCGGGCGGGGAAGCCACGGCGACCGGTTCGTGATCGACCAGCTCGGGCGGCAATGAACCTGGGCCTCGCGCGATGCACACTCCGGTCAGCAGCTTCTCGTACTCGTCGGTGACGGCCTCCCACGAATACCCGCGCGCGCGTTCGCGGCCCAGCTCACGGTAGGCGGCCACGAGCTCCGGGTTATCGAGCAGGCGCGCGAGCTGGACGGTCAGGTCCGCGACGCCGGCCCGGCCGGAGAAGTACACGCCCGCCTCGCCGACCGTCTCCGCGTTCGGGCGGTGGTCGTTCACCAGCACGCAGTTGCCGGCGGCCAGCGCCTCGAGAATCACCGGGTGCGTGCCACCCACCTCGGTGGGGGCGCAGAACAGGTACGCGTGACGCTGGAGCTCCCAGTAGCCGCGGCCGAACACGTAGCCGGGGAACACGACCCGCGGGTCGGCCGAGCGCATCACCTGACGGATGTATTCCGAGGCATATGGGGCCCCGCCGACGACGACGAGCTTCATCCCGCGAGCCTGCTCGGCGGGGATCCTGGCGAAAGCCTCGACCAGCAGGTGGGGATTGTTCTCGGGCTCGAGGCGTCCGACGAACAGGATGTAGCGTCGCGGCTCGAGCCCGAGGCGCTCGAGCATGTCGGTTCCCTCGTGACCCGGGTCCTCGACGCCGTACGGCACCACACCGATCCGCTCTCCATACCGGGCTTCGAAGATGTCGGCCACCGAGTGCGAGTCGGTGATCGCCTGGTCGGCCCACCGCGGTGCGGTTCGCTCGGCGAAGCGCAGGTACGCCTTGGCGAGCGCGGGCCACTTGCGGCGATCGGAGTCGAGGCCGTCGACATTGATCACCGTGGGGATCGAGGCCCAGCGGGTGATCAGGCACAGCGGCGAGTTTCCCCCGATGAAGAACAGCGCCGCGTCCGGTTGGGTCACGCGCGCGGCGTGGATCGCCGACAGGAAGGTGTGCACGAACGTGTCGAGGTACTTGTTCTGCACCGTGCGCAGATGGACCAGGCGCGCTCCCTTATAGGTCCGCAGCCGGCGGTCGACGACGTGCGGCCTGCAGTAGACGATCACCTCGTGGCCGCGCCCGGTCAGCCGTGAGGCGAGCTGCTCGACCGCGGTCTCGAAGCCCGAATACGAGGCGGGGATGCCCCGCGTACCGAGGATCGCGATCTTCACCGCGGGGAGCCGGCTGGCTTGGTCGGGTCAGTGCGCATCGTTCACCGCGAGAGAGTATGCGGCCAGATGGATGCGCGCTGAATCAGCCCACGAGAAGCGCTCGGCGCGACGTCGCCCGCGCTCGGCCAGCTCGCGCCGAAGCGGCTCGTCGCCGGCTACCTCGGCCATCGCGGCCGCAAACGCATCGGGGTCACTCGGGTCGGCGTAGCGCGCCGCGTCGCCGCACACCTCGAGGACGCCGGGCGCCGGGGCGGCGAGCACCGGCGCTCCCGCCGCCATCGCCTCGACCAGGGTCATGCCGAACCCCTCGTGCAGAGCGCAGTGCACGAGCGCGGCGGCGCCGGCGTACAGGACCGCAAGGCGCTCCGCGCCCGGCCGGTGCTCGATCCGGACCCCCGTCTCCGCCGCCGTGGCCGATCCGGCGAGCACGAGCTCGAGCGGCTCCGTCGCGCCCTCGCGATAGCGCCGGTAGGCGGCCAGCAGACCGGCGAGGTTCTTGCGCGGCTCGTCGTCGCCGACGTACAGGAAGTAGCCGCCCCGTGACACCGAAGCCGCCGCCGGCGGCGTGCCCAAGTCCTGGCCCAGGCCGTGCGGCGCGACCAGGATCCGCTCCGAATCGACTCCCCACCGGGCCTGGACGTCGCGGGCGGTCGTGTGACTGACGCAGATGACCGCGCGGGCGCGGCGCGCGGCGGCGCGATGAGTTCGGCGCGTCAGGCCCCGGTAGGCAGGGTCGAACTTGTCCGGCAGCGCCTCGAATGCGAGGTCGTGGACGGTCACGGCCTGAGGCAAGCTCGAGGAGTATGCGAACGCGGGCAGCGGGTGGTGGATGAGATCGGCGCCGGCGGCTCGCGCGCGCCGCGGCAACTCGATCTGAGTCCACAGCTCGTCGGCGAGCAGGTTGCGTACGCTGCCGATTCCGCCTCCCGCCGGCGGGCGGCGGCGGGCGTTGCAGGCCCGGACGATGTCGACCTCGCCCAGGGCTGCCAGTGCCGCGCACAGTTGCTCGAGATAGATTCCGGTTCCGGACTGCGGCGAACGCCGGGCGAACGTGGTGTCGATCAGAACAAGCACGGTTGCCTAGCGTACGGCGCTCGCGAGCAGCAGCCGCCGGAGCGGCGGCAGGCCGCCGCGGGCACGGATCTCGACCTCTGAGAAGCCGAAATCCGACAGCAGCCCGCGCAACGACCTTCGCGTGTACAGGTGCAGGTGATCGCCCAGTGGCTCGGAGTAGCGCTCGACGCCGCGGAGCGCGATCGCTACGCGACCGTGGGCGGGTGTGGTCAGCAGCAGCCGACCGCGGGGGGCGAGCACTCGCCTGACCTCAGAGAGCCAGCGCGCCGTGTCGGAGACGTGCTCGATCACCTCGCTCGCCCACACCAGCGCGAAGGTCGAGTCCTCGAACGGAAGCGGACCATCGAGCGGCACGAGGGCGAACTCGAGCCCGGGATGGGCGGTCCGGGCGCGGGCCAGTGCCGACTCGGCTACGTCGGCGCCGAGCGCATCGGCACCCGCCTGCGCCAGCAGCTCGGTGAAGTCGCCCTCACCACAGCCGAGGTCGAGCGCCGGTGCGCCCGTGATGATCTGCGAACGCAGAAAGTCGCGCCGGATCGCGAGGTCGGGCGGCTCCAGGTCGGCCGGGAGCCGTTCCCACAGCTCTTCGAAGTAATCCTTCAACCCGGCGGAATCTAGACACACCACTAGACCGCCCGACATCCGAGCATCGGCAGGACTATCGTCGGTCGCACATGTCGCCCCGGCTGATCGCGGTCGCACCGGTCGACCACCCGGGCGGAGCAGAGATCCACCTGCTACGGCTGCTTGCGGGTCTGCAGCGCCGAGGCTGGTCGATCGCCCTGACGACGCCGGGTGCCGGGCCGCTACGTCAAGCGGCCCTGGATGCCGGCTACGCGTGGTACCAGCTCCCGCTCGGGGGTCTCGCCCGTCGCGCCGGGGCTCGTGCCGTGCGGTCCTGGCGCCACGCGCGGACGCTGGCGCGCGGCGCCAACGTCGTCTACCTGAACGGCACCGTCTGCGGGCGAATCCTGCCCGCGCTTCCGCGCGGACCGAAGATTGTGCTCCACGTGCACGACATGGTCGACCGCGTACCCCTGTTCTGGCGCCGCGCCGACGTCGTGCTCGCGGACTCCGCCGCGGTCGCGGGGCGCCTCCGCGGCCTCTCGGCGCATGTCGTCTACGGACCGGTCGAGCCGGATCCGCCCCCGGCAGCGGCACCGTGGCCCACGGGCAACGGCCCCGTGATCGGCTTCGTCGGGCGCATCGAGCCGCGCAAGGGCCCGCTCGATCTCATCCGCGCCGCGCCGGCGATCCGCGCCGGCGCGCCCGGGGCTCGCGTCGTGCTCGTGGGCGACGATCCCTACGGGACCGATCCCGAGTACGTTCGCGCGGTGCGGGGTGCCCGCGACGTCGAGCACCATCCCTGGAGCGAGAACGCGCCGGGCCTGATGCGCCACCTGGACGTCCTGGTGCTGCCTTCCCGCCGGGAGCCGTTCGGGACCGTGCTGGCGGAGGCGATGGCGGTCGGTACGCCGGTCGTCGCCACCAGAGTGGACGGATTGCCGGAAGTCGTGGAGGATGGCGTGACCGGTCGCCTGGTGGCGCCGGGCGAGCCCGAACAGCTCGCGGCGGCGGTGCTCGAGGTGCTCGCCCACCGCGACGAGATGGGCGCCGCGGCGCGCCGCAGCGCGCGCCGGTTCTTCGCCGAGGATTACGTCGAGCGGGTGGAGGCGCTGATCGCGCCGTGAAGGTCGCCTTCGACAGCCGTCCCGCCGCCGACTCCCGCGGGGTCGGGCGCTACGCGCGCTGCCTGCTCGAGGCGCTGTACGAGAACGGCTACGGGGAGGTGGTCGAGTCGCACGATCCGCGCCGCTTCGATGTCTTCCACGCGCCGTGGATCGACGGTGCGCTGCTGCGCTCGCCCGTGCCCATGGTCGTCACCCTTCACGACCTGATCCCGCTCAAGCGCAGCGGCGAGTATCTCCGCACCGGGCTTCGCTTCCGGTTGCGATACCTGGCGGTCCAGCGGGCCGTCCGGGTGATCGTGCCGACGCAGGCGGTCGCCAATGACGCGATCCGCCGCCTCGAGATTCCGGCGGACCGGCTGGTGGTGATCAATGAGGCAGCGGCGCCGACCTTCCACCCGCGCTCCGAGCAGGAGGTCGACGCCGTGCGCCGGCGCTATGGGTTGCCCAGCCGCTACCTGCTCTGGGTCGGCGGCCTCAAGCAGCCGGATCCGCGTAAGCGAGTAGCGGCGCTTGCACGTACGCCGCGAACGATGCCGCTCGTGCTCGCCGGGCACACCGGGCGCTGGGCTAGGGAGCTGCCCGACGTCACGCTCACCGGCGGCGTCAGCGACGACGAGCTGGCGGCGATCTACACGGGCGCGCACGCGCTGGTGTTCCCGAGCGACGACGAGGGGTTCGGCCTGCCCCCGGTCGAGGCGCTGGCATGCGGGGCGCCTGTGGTCGCGTGCGATGTCCCCGTCATGCGCGAGGTCCTCGATGGCCGCGCGACCTTCGTCGCGGTCGACGATCTCGAGGCCTTGGTCGCCGCGGCCGAGGCCGCCGAGCGCCCGGCGCCCGCCCCGCCGCCCTGGACCTGGAGCGACGCCGCCCAGGCGACCTGGGGCGTGTATCAGGACGCCGCGGCGGCGCCGCCGGCGTGGCGGGGAGCGAGGCGGCGGCGAATCCGGCCGGCGGAGGCCGACCAGAAGGCGTGAGGAGCGCGGGCTACCGCCGGGCTTGCAGCCCGAACGGCGGCAGCGCCACGTGCCGGCTACCGCCGGGCTTGCAGCCCGAACGGCGGCACCGCCACGCGCCGGCGGGCCTGCACCAACCTCCGCCGCGCGCGCGCCGCGCCGGCGAGCCGAGCCGCATCGCGGTAGCCGCCGAGCAGGTGGCGCTCGCGCAGCAGCGTATGTCCCAGGGCGAGCAGCTCGTAGCCGGCGATCCTGGCGCCGTCGCGGGCCAGCCCGCGGCCCGTCTCGTTCTTGATCATCATCAGGTAGCGGTTGCGGAACTGCATCCGCCGCGCCGCCTCGCTCATCTGGGCGCGGGTCGAGGGGCTGTAGGTGCGGATGTGGTGGCCAATGGCCCGCGGCTCATACAGGCACCGCCAGCCGTACAGCCGCGCCCGCCACGCGAGGTCGGCGTCCGAGGCCCACAGCTCCATGTCCTCGTCGAGCACCTCGGTGCCGTCGAGCGCGCAGTCCTCCAGGGTCTCGCGACGGTATAGGGCGGCCGCGCCGTCGGCGCCGAACGCCTCGCCGGGGACGCTGAAGCTACCGGCGGGCTGGGCGTGACCGACGAGCCCGTTCTTGCGCCGGCGGTCGACGATCATCCCGGCGGTGTCGAGCTGGCCGAGCGGGCGGTCGGGGCCGGCCAGACGCAGGAGCATGGGGGCGACCGAACCAACGCCCGGCTCGTCGAGCCGAGGTCGCGCCAGCGTGAGGAAGCTCGGTTCGAGGATGCAGTCCGCGTTGAGCAGGAGGACGGCGTCTCCGGCGGTGGCGGCAATCGCCAGATTGAGTGCGGCCGCATAGCTCCGGCGCCGATCGAGGCGCAGATGCCTGGCGCCGAGGCGCGTGGCGAGGTCGGGGGTGGCGTCGGTCGAGGCGTTGTCGACCACGACCACTTCGGCGCCGGCCTGGGCGAGCGCGGCGGGGAGCGAGTGGGCGAGCATCGGCGCCTCGTCGACGCTGAGGAGAAGGATCGTCGTCGTGCTCATGGTCTGCTCATGGTCGCTTCACAGGAGCTCGCGATACACCGCCGCGGTCTCGCGCGCCGTTCGCTCCCAGCTGAACTCGGCCGCACGCTCGCGGCCGCGGCGCGCGAGCTCGGCGCGTATGGGGGGGTTGTGGAGCAGCGATCCGACGACGGTGGCGATGTCGTCCGCGTCGGCGGGATCGAAGTAGGCGGCGGCGTCGCCGCCGGTCTCGGGCAGGGCGGTGGCGCGCGCGGCGGCGACTGGCGTGCCGCGGGTCATCGCCTCGAGCAGAACCAGGCCGAAGCCCTCGTACCGGCTCGGGTGGACGACCAGGTCGGCGCCCCGGATCAGCACGTCGAGGCGCGAATCGGTCACGTAGCCGGTGATCTGCACGGGCTCGCCGCCGGCCAGCGCTCGCAGGCGCTCCCCCTCGCCGGCGTCGACCCCGGCCAGCACCAGCCGATGTGGCACCGCGGACGCGCCGGACCGGAGCCGGCGGAACGCCGCGACCAGCGTCCCGAGGTTCTTCTTCGCTCGCAGGTCGCCGATGGCGAGCAGGTAGGGGGTGGCGGTGGTGGCGTTCGCCGCGGTCGCCAGCGGCAGCGCCGGCGCGAGCGGGATCACCCGGACCTTGGCCGCGTCGACGCCGTAACGGGCACAGAGATCGTCGCGGGTGAACTGCGAGGGGCAGATGATCCGCTCCGCCGAGCGGGCGGCGAGCGGCACGATCATCCGGTACTTCCTGCCCGTGACCCGGCCGAAGTCATCGGGCCACGCCTCGAACGCCAGGTCCTGGATCGTGACCACGCCCCGGCACGGACGGACAAGGGGCAGAAAGCAATTGAGCGCGTGCACCAGATCGGCGTGAACCCGGCGCAGCCGCCACGGCAGCTTGACCTGCTCGAACAGGAGCTCCGGGCCCGGGCCGCCGTGATCGAGCACGCGCAGATCGAACCCGGCGCCGGCTCCGGCGGCCAGTGCGCGCACCAGCTCGAGCTCGTAGCGCCCCCAGCCGCGCAGCTCGGCCGCGGCGGCGTCGCGGGCGTCGATGGCCACGATCGGAGAGGACACGTGATCGGGCATTGTGGCGCCGGCGGGTGATTGGGCGAGTCTCCGCATCAGCACCGGTAGGATGCCTCGCGCAGTGCAGTCGCACCACGCCCTCACCGAGGAGAGGAGCAACGGCAACGGTCTCGCGGCACACGCTCGCCCGTCGTCGCCAATCTTCGACATCCCGATTGATCTCGCGCAGCCGGCCGAGCTGCTGCGAACGATCTCGGCGTGGGCGGCCGAAGGACGGACCCGCCGGGTCATGTACGTAAACGCCCACGTCGTCAACCAGTCGCGGACGACGTCCGGCCTGGGAGAGGCACTCAGACGCGCGGACCTCGTCTACTGCGACGGCTACGGCGTCAGGCTCGCCGCCCGCTTCCTGAACCTCCCGATCCCCCACCGGATGACGGGCGCGGACTGGATCTGGGGACTGGCCGCCCTGTGCGAGCGCTCCGACCAGTCGATCTACCTGCTCGGATCCGAGCCGCCGGTCGCGCGGGAGGCGGCGGAGCGGCTGCGACGGTGGTATCCGCGGCTCGACGTGGTCGGCTCCCACCACGGCTTCTTCGAGCTCGATTCGCCACACAATGAGCGCGTGATCGAGGACATCACCGCCCGCCGGCCGACGATCGTCCTGGTCGGGATGGGCACCCCGAAGCAGGAGCTGTGGATCGACCGCTACGCTGACCGCTTGGACGGTGCCGTCGTGTGGACCGTGGGGGCGCTGTTCGACTACGTATCCGGGCATACGCCGCGGGCGCCGCGGTGGCTGTCGGACAATGGACTCGAATGGATCTTCAGACTCGCGATCGAGCCCCAGCGGATGTGGAGGCGGTACCTGCTCGGGAACCCGGTGTTCCTGTCGCGGGTGCTGAGCGAATCGAAGCGCCTGAGCGAGACGGACAAGAACCTCCCCGGCTGATCGCCCGCCTGCGCGGACCGGTGGTTACGGTGCTCGTCGCGGCGGCGCCGGTGTGGATAGCGCACCGCTCGGGCGTGGTCGGGATCTCGGCTCTCGGTGCGGTCCTGGGGCTGACGCTGGCGGCGACGTTGTTCTTCGCCGTGTGTGGATTCGGCGCCGCCCGGCTGCTGCTGCCGGCCGGTCTGCGGCGCTACGAGCTCGCGTGGGTGATCCCCATCGGGGCGTGCACGTCGGCGCTCGGGATGACCGTGCTCGGGTTCGCGTTCGTGCCCTTCAAGATCTCGATCGCCGTGCTCGTGCTCGCCGGCCTCGCGCTCGCGGCGTTCGCGATTCGGCGTACCGGAGCGCCGGTGCGCCCGCCGCGCTGGCGCGAGCTCACCTGGCCCGCCTACGTGGCGATGATCCTCGCCTGCGTCGCGCTGGTGCCGCTGTTCCGGGCCGGCTACCCGACCGTGATCGGCGATGGCTCCGACGCCCATCTCGCCGTGGGCGCGGCGCAGTTCCTGCAACACAATTACCCCACCAGGGTCAACGTCAACGAGCCGGTCGACCAATTCCCGCTCGTGTGGAAGTCGAAGTACCCGATCTACTACGACCTCGGCGCCGTCGCGACGCTCACCGGGCGGCCGACCTACCAGTCGATCTCGACGCTCGCGGCGATCATGCTCGCGCTCGCGGCGCTCGGATGGTTCCTGTTCGCGCGCGAGGTGCTCGGCACGCGCATACTCGGCGCGGTCGGCGCGATGGGGATCGTGGGGCTCGATCGGATGGTCCTGCACACGGGCATGCATCCGTACTTCAACCAGACCTGGGGCTACTTCACGCTCCCGTTCTCACTCGTGCTCGCCTGGTGGACGGTCCGCCACCGCAGCGGCGGCGCGCTCGCCCTGCTGGTGCCGTTCCTCGCGCTAGCGGCCTTCGCCTATCCCCTCGAGCTGCCGATCCCGATCGCCGCGCTGGTGGTCTTCGCCGTGCTCGATCACGATCTCCGCGCGAGCGCGGGCACGATCTGGCGCCGGGTGTGGCACAGCCGCCGTCTCCTCCTGCTCGCGGTTCCGATTGCCGTCGCGCTCGCCATCCCGGTGTACGGCGTCGGCGAGAAGCTGCTGAGCGGCGCCTTCGTCGTGCTCGATCCCAGCCGGTCGCTGGTCACCTGGGGCGGAGACCTGCTCGCGTTCATCCCGACCTACGAGTTCTTCTCGCTCGGGCAGTCCACGCTCTGGCAGCTCGCGGTCGTGGTGATGGTGGGCTTCGCCTACTACGGGCTCCGCGACCGCCCACGCGAGCTCCGCATCGGGGTCATCGCGGTCCTCACCGTCGGGGCGCTCGCCGCGCTCGAGTTCCGCCTGCGCACCTACGGCTGGTACTTCGAATTCAAGCTCCTGGCCTTCCTCGCCCCCCTCCTGATCGTCTGCGCGGCGGCCGGTATCTCGCGCTTGCGGGGGCCGGGTCTGGCGTGGCTGGTACTCGGCGCGTTCGCGCTCACGGCGGCGAGCGGCGCGCTGGCCGAGACGAGGACGACCTTCGACCAGACCCCGAAGAGCCTGCTCGCGCTCCAGTCGTGGTCGCGTGCCGTCCCGCGCAACGACTCGATCCGGCTCGACATCACGCCCGGCGCGGAACTGTGGGCGCAGTACATGTTCGCCGGGCATCCGACCTGCTCCGCGCTGCCGCTGCTCGGCACGAGCTATCCGCACGTGGTGTTCTCGGACAAGGCCGACTACGCCCTGGTCGAGGTCGGGCCGGCGGCCAGCCCCGAGCCGCACCTGATCGCGCCGTACGGGTCGGTGGGAGGGCCCGTGTTCGAGAACGCCAACTACGCCCTGTACAAGCTCAGCTCGACCCTGCCCGGACGCGACACTTGCGTGCGGGGGACGGTGCAGACGGTCACCAGCGTGCCGCTTTCCTGAGCCGGCGCTGCGGCGTCAGGAGAACGAGGCGGCCCTGGTCAGCCGCGGCTTGCGGCGATCACCGCCGCGCGCAGGGAATCGAGGGCTCGCTCCGGCGCGTACGCGGCGAGGCGTCGCGCGGCCCGGGCCGCGAGCTCATCGCGTAGCTCGCGGTCCGACACGGCGAGGGCCAGCAGCTCGGAGACCACGGCGAGATCGTCGCCCTCGCACAGAAGCGCCGCGTCGCCGGCCACCTCCGGGATCCCGCCCACGGGACGGGCGATCACTGGGAGGCCGAAGCTGAACGCCTCGAGCAGGGGAATGCAGAACCCCTCGTGCTCGGACATCGACAGGAACACGTCGGCGCTGCGATAGCGCTCCCACAGCGCCACCGGGGCGATCCCGCCCTCGATCGTGACCGCGCCGGGGGCGAGCTCGTCGGCGAGCTCGCGCACGGCGGCGGCGTAGGCGGGGGAGAGGGGCTCGCCGACCAGCTGTAGGCGGGCGTCGGGGGCTCGGTGGCGGCGGTAGAGGGCGAACGCCCGCAGGAGCAGGTCGTGGCGCTTATGGGGGGTGATCCGGCCGACGAAGAGGATCGTCGGGGGCTTTGGGGGGGCGCTCGGTGCCGGCGGGCCGCCGCTCACGGCCTGCGGGCTTCCGCTCGGTGCCGGCGGGCCGCCGTTTCCCGCCGCGGCGGCGGGGGGTTCGAACACAATCGGGACCACCGCCGTTCTCCTGGCCCCCGCGGCTACGAGCTCGGCGACGTTGTATTCCGAGACGCCGGCGGCGACGTCGACGCTCCGCGCGAACTCCGGCAGCTGCTCACGGCCGACCGAGCAGTAGACCGCCACCACCGGCTCGTGGCTCCACAGGTAGCGCGCCGGGGTGATGTTGTGTGAGACGAGCAGCTTGCGGTTGGGGAGCGCGAGCAGCGGCCGCAGGCGCGGCGCGTACGCGGAGTAGTGGAGGAGCAGGACGTCGCCAGGCTCGGGGTCGAGCTTCTCCAGGGGCCTGATCCAGCGCCCCATCCGCGGGTCGATCAGCGCGGCGTGGTCAGAGCCTCCCCAGCCCCAGGCCTCGAAGGCGCGGCGATATGCGCGCGCCTGGCCGGTGACGGCATCGACCGGGCCGGCGGCGCTGAGGAGCTGGTGGACGACCACCTAGGCGCCGTCGACCGGGTCGTCCGGGCGCTGGGCCGCGTCGTTCGCCGCGACCTTCTCCAACGCCTCGACGCGCGCGGTCAGCTGACCGACGTAGGCGGTCAGATGGATGTTGAACCGCGTTTGCTGGGCGACGATCTCGCCCAGATACTGGCGCAGGGCGCGTAGGAGCAGGCGCTTGAGGAAGGTGATCGGCGCCCCGAGCGTGCGCGTCGAGTACAGGTTCGCCGGATCGGGCTCGATCAGCGCCCACTCGACCAGCTGCTTGGTGTCGACGACGTCGCTGGAATCGACCCGGAACCCGGCGAGATCGTCGCCGTAGGCGCCGGACGCCTTCATCGTCTCGGCCGAGGCCCGCGCCTGCGCCAATGCCTGCTCGGGCTCGGTCATCGGCCCGCATCCGGGACCGGCGACAGGGCCTGCCAGGTTCCGCGGAGGTCGGCGATCCCCTCGGCGTCGTGCTCCTGCGCGACCGCGAAACGCACCGTGCGATCGAACGCTGAGCCCTCGTCCCCGTCGTGGCCGGCGAGGGCGAGGTCGTAATCGCCGCCGAGCAGCCCGAGCCTTCCGATGTCGAA
>Ga0302326_10004378_pt1 | contig 32709 bp, 39 predicted proteins | sample Palsa_T0_3_FD_202264 | JGI IMG/M metagenome (GOLD analysis project Ga0302326, IMG submission 202264) | Peat permafrost microbial communities from Stordalen Mire near Abisko, Sweden - Palsa_T0_3 | ecosystem: Environmental > Terrestrial > Soil > Palsa > Peat permafrost | place: Sweden: Abisko...
GCCGAAGCGGGCGAAAGCGGCTTCGCTAGCGCGTTGGGACCGGGGTTTCGCCGCGGTAGTCGTAGAAGCCGCGGCCGGACTTGCGGCCCAGCCAGCCGGCTTCGACGTATTTCACCAGCAGCGGACAGGGCCGGTACTTGGAGTCGGCCAGGCCGTCGTGCAGCACGTTCATGATCGCCAGCACGGTGTCCAGGCCGATGAAGTCGCCCAGTTCGAGCGGTCCCATCGGATGGTTGGCGCCCAGGCGCATGGCGGTGTCGATCGCGTCCACCGTGCCGACGCCTTCGTAGAGGGTGTAGATCGCCTCGTTGATCATCGGCACCAGGATGCGGTTGACGATGAAGGCGGGGAAATCCTCGGCGTTGGTAGTCGCCTTGCCCAGTGATTTGGCGAAGCCGACGGCGGTCTCGTAGGTGCCGGCGTCGGTGGCGATGCCGCGGATCACCTCGACCAGCTTCATCACCGGCACCGGATTCATGAAGTGCAGGCCGATGAAGTGCTCTGGCCGGTCGGTGGTCGAGGCCAGCCGGGTGATCGAGATCGAGGAAGTGTTGGACGCCAGCAGAGCCGTCGCGTTGAGGTGCGGCTGTAGCGCCTTGAAGATCGCCTTCTTGATATCTTCGTTCTCGGTCGCCGCCTCGATCGCCAGGTCGACCTCGCCGAAGTCCGCCAGCGAGGTCGCGGCCTTGATGCGGGCGAAGGCTTCTCGCTTGTCGAGTTCGCCGACGATGCCGCGGCTGACCTGGCGCGACATGTTGTGGTCGATCACCCGCAGCCCGTCTTCGATCCGCTGCGAGTCCAGGTCGTTGATTAGGACGTCGTAGCCGGCCAGGGCGCAGACATGAGCGATTCCGCTGCCCATCTGCCCCGCGCCAATGACGCCGACGCGCTTGATTGTCGCCATACCTATCGCCTCTGGCGCGATTTGAGCGCCGCGCCCCCGCGACGCCGCTTGTTGTGACGACTTTCTAACACGTTTCGCCGCGCCGCCGCCAAGTTTTTGCTGCGTTGCAGCGGAACGCCGTTCGCGCGACCGCAGACGCAATGACATTAATTCGGTGACATGTTGCGCAAGGTACCTTGCATAGAAAGGTAGCTGGTTATACCCAACACATCGCAACGCGAGGCCCCATGCCCGAGACCATCGACATTCAGCTGAAGAAGGGGGCGCTCGATCTTTGCGTGCTGGCGCTGCTGTCGCGGGGCGATAACTACGCCTACGCGATCGCCAGCCGGCTTTCCGAGGCGATCGGCATGGGCGAGGGCACCATCTATCCGTTGATGCGGCGCATGCAGGCCGACGGCCTGGTCGAGACCTATCTGGTCGAGTCCTCCGCTGGGCCGTCGCGCAAATACTATCGCCTCACGAACGCCGGCCAGGCCAGCTTCGCCGCGCAGAAAGACGCCTGGCGCTCGTTCGCCGGCGCCGTCCAATCCATCCTGGGGGAGCCGTGACATGACGCGGCACGATTTCATCGCGCGGCTCCGGCAGGGCCTGGTTGGTCTGCCCGAGCAGGTCCAGTGGGACATCGTCGCGGACTACGAGACCCACTTCACCGAAGGGGCCGCCGCTGGACGCAGTGAAGCCGACGTCGCCACCGCGCTCGGCGACCCCGACCGGCTGGCGCGCGAGCTGCGCACCGAGGCCGGCGTCAAACGCTGGCAGGCGCAACGCAACCCGGAGGCCGCGGCCGCCGCGGTGTTCGCGGTGCTCGGCCTGGGCGCCATCGATATCCTGGTGCTGCTGCCGATCCTGATCAGCGTCGTCAGCATCATCTGCGCCACCGGCATCGTCGCCCTGGTCGGCTTCGTCGGCGGGGCGGTGGTGTTCGCCACCGGTCCGTTCACCGACGCGCCCGGCGGCGTCGGCGCGGCGCTGCTCGGCGGTCTTGGGCTGATGGCCGGCGGGGTTTCGCTGGCGTCGGTCGTGACCCTGGTCTCGATCGGCCTGGTCAACGCGCTGATCTGGTACGGCCGCCTTCACTACCGGCTGCTGAAGCCGGCCATCGACCCGCAGCCCATGGGGGAGTTCACTGCGTCATGACCCGGACCCTGGTTCTCATCGCTTTCAGCGGATTCATCCTGGCGGTCGCCTGCATCGCCGGCGCGCTGGCGCTCGGCGGCAATGTGCTGATGCATCATCACTGGGGCGGCCGCCATTGGACGGTCAACTGGGACGACGACCACCACTCGCGCGGGGACGAAGACCATTCCGCCGCCGCCGGCGGGCCCGCGACCCGCGAGATCGCCTGGCCTGGCGGCGACAGGATCGAGTTCGATGTGCCGGCCGACGTTCAGTACACGCAAGGGGCGGGCCCGGCGAAACTAGTGATCTCCGGCCCCAAGGACGCGCTGGACCGCCTCGAGCTCTCCGGCGGGCAGCTGCAGTACCGGGACGACGATTCCTGGAACAACGACCGCCTGACCATCGTCATGACCGCGCCGGATGTGCGCCGCTTCTCGATCAGCGGCGACAACAACATCACCATCGCTGGCTATGACCAGGACGACCTGGCCGTGGATGTCAGCGGCCATGGCGTGGTCAGCGCCAAGGGCAAGGCCCGGGCGGTGAGCCTCGATATCTCCGGGGACGGCGATGTCGACCTGTCGGGCGTGGCCGCGCAGAGCGCCAACGCCGAAATCTCCGGCTCGGGCCGCGCGTCGATATCCCCGACCGACGAGGCGAACCTCAGCATCTCCGGTTCGGGCGAGATCGACCTCTTGACCCACCCGGCCAAGCTCAACAGCGACGTGTCCGGCTCTGGCCGTGTGGTGGAGGGCGCGGCCGCGCCGGGCGCCGCCCAGTTGCCGCCACCGCCACCGCCACCGCCGCCGCTGCCGAAGTCGCCGGCGTTCCCCGCGCAGCCTAGGCCGAGCTGACGCTACTGCGGCTTGCAGGCCGCGGCCGCCGCCTGCAGCTTCTCTTGGTGAGCCGCCAAGGCCATCTTGTCCTGCACCGAGAGCTTGTCCAACTCGGTCACGACGCAGGTGCAGTACTTCTCGGCGACATCCGCCGCGGCGCCGTGCTCGCTGGCTGAGGTGACACACGAGTCATGCGTGGTCTTGTCGAACGAGGCGTTGAAGCTGGCGTCGAACGACGAGCCAAATGAGTTCGTCGCGTTTCCGCCAGACGGTCCGCAGGCCGTCAGGCTCAAGCCCGCCAACCCCGCCGCGATCACCATGGCGAAGTATGTCACCGTCCGAATATGCGCTTGCATGCCGCCCCCCAGAGCCCAGGGGCATAGGATCACACCGTCACGCGACAGCCAAGCGACAGCCGCAGACGGCGGCTATTTTCCGGCGGCGGTGAGGGCGGCCATCAGGTCGGGGACGGCGGTCTTGTAGTCGGCCACCAGGCCGTAGTCCGCCACCTGGAAGATCGGCGCGTCGGCGTCTTTGTTGATCGCCACGATCACCTTGGAATCCTTCATGCCGGCCAGGTGCTGGATCGCGCCGGAGATGCCGATGGCGATGTAGAGCTCCGGCGCCACGATCTTGCCGGTCTGGCCGACCTGATAGTCGTTGGGGGCGTAACCGGCGTCGACGGCGGCGCGGCTGGCGCCCACCGCGGCGCCCAGTTTGTCGGCCAGCGGATCGATCACCCGCTGGAACTCCTCGGCCGACCCCATCGCCCGACCCCCGGAGACCACGATCTTGGCGGCGGCCAGTTCCGGCCGGTCGGACTTGACCACTTCCTGGCCGACGAAATGGGTGTGGGTCGGCGGCGGCGGCGCGTCGATCTTCTCGATGCTCGCCGATCCGCCTTCGCCGGCGGCGGGGAACAGGCTGGTGCGCACCGTGATCACCTTCTTGGCGTCGGAGCTCTTCACCGTTTCCAGCGCGTTGCCGGCGTAGATCGGGCGCACGAAGGTCGAGCCGTCGATCACCTCGATGATCTCGGAGATCTGCGAGACGTCCAGCGCCGCGGCGATGCGCGGGGCGATGTTCTTGCCCACGGAGGTCGCCGGCAGCAGCACGGCCTCGTAATTGGCCATGAGCGGGACGACCAGCGCCTGGTAGGCCTCGGCCATGCCCTCATCGAGGGTGTCGCTCTCGGCCTGCAGCACCTTGCGCACGCCGGCGATCTTGGCGGCCGCCGCCGCGGCGGCGTCGCAGCCCTTGCCGGCCACCAGCACGTCGATGTCGCTGGACAGCTTCTGCGCGGCGGTGATGGTCTTGTTGGTGGTGTCGCGGACATGCACATTGTCGTGGTCGGCGATGACGAGCACGGCCATCAGATCACCCCCGCTTCGTTCTTCAGCTTGGACACAAGTTCGGCGGCGTCGGCGACCTTGACCCCGGCCACTCGTTTGGGCGGCTCGGTCACCTTGAGCACGGTCAGGCGCGGGGCGATGTCGACGCCGTAGCTGGCGGCTTCCCGCACATCGATCGGCTTCTTCTTGGCCTTCATGATGTTGGGCAGCGAGGCGTAGCGCGGCTCATTGAGGCGCAGGTCGGCGGTGACCACCGCCGGCAGGTCGACCTCGAGCGTCTGCAGCCCGCCGTCGATCTCGCGGGTCACCTTGGCCTTGCCGCCTTCGATCTCGATCTTGGAGGCGAAGGTGGCCTGGGGCCAGCCGAGCAGCGTGGCCAGCATCTGGCCGGTGGCGTTGTTGTCGCCGTCGATGGCCTGCTTGCCCATCAGCACCAGGTCGGGCTTCTCCTCGTCGATCACCGCCTTCAGCAGCTTGGCGACCGCCAGCGGCTCCGGATCGGCGTCAGTCTGGACCAGGACGCCGCGATCGGCGCCCATGGCCAGCGCATTGCGGATGGTCTCCTGCGCCTGCGCCGGGCCGATCGAGACGGCGACCACCTCGGTGGCGACGCCCCTCTCCTTCTCCCGCACGGCTTCCTCGACCGCGATCTCGCAGAAGGGGTTGATGGACATCTTCACGTTGGCGAGGTCCACGCCCGTCTGGTCGGACTTCACCCGCGCCTTGATGTTGGAATCGATCACCCGTTTGACCGGGACCAGCACTTTCATCGCTATGGTTCGCCTTAGTTTTCGGTCCGGCCCAAATTGGAGTGGATTGGGGCGAGAAGCGCCGCGCCCCGACCTTGCGCGCATGGGGCAATAACGTCTTGGCCACGGTTTGCAAGTGCGCGGCGCGCCTCGCCGGTACTGGTCCTTCGCGCCGGTTCCTGCGAAAAGAGCGCCCATGCTGCGCCTCTTCTCCCGCGTCCAACTGGCCTATGTCGGCCTCTTTCTCGCCGCCTGCATGGGGGTGTTCTACTATCAGGCCAACTACATCTGGCCGATGCAGCGCTGCGAAGAGCACGGCGGCTGGTGGTCGGCCAGGTACCATCAGTGCGCGACGCCGATGCCGATCTGGCGCTTTACCGGACGCCGCCCGCCCGGCGCGCCGACGACGCTGATCCTCACGCCGCCGAAGACGTCCTGAACCGGGTCAGCGCGTCGCGCCGGGTGACCAGAGCACGTCGCCGCGGCCTTCGTCGTTGGCGTAGCGGGCGGCCACGAACAACAGGTCCGAGAGCCGGTTGAGGTATTTCAGGGCTGCAGGGCTGACGCTCTCGCGCTCGGCCAGGGCGACGCAGGTCCGCTCGGCGCGCCGGCAGACGGTGCGGGCCTGGTGCAGCGCCGCGGCCGCCGCCGATCCGCCCGGCAGCACGAAGGAGGTGAGCTCGGCCATGCCGCTGTTGAGCGCGTCGATCTCGCCCTCCAGCCGCGCGACCTGGCTGTCGACGATCCGCAGCCGCGGCCGCTCGGCCTCATTGGCGGCCGGCGGCGTCGCCAGGTCCGCGCCGAGGTCGAACAGGTCGTTCTGGATCCGGGCCAGGATCGGATCCAGCGTCGCATCCGCGGCGGTGGAAAGCCTGGCGAGACCGATTGTCGCATTGGTCTCGTCGACGCCGCCGTAGGCCTCGACCCGCGGGTCGGCCTTGGAGACGCTCGCCCCCGAGGCGAGCCGAGTGGTCCCTCCGTCGCCGGTCCGCGTATAGATCTTGTTCAGAATGACCATCGGCGCCGGTTCAGTGGTGGTTTTGGTTGAGCCAGAACAGCGCGGCGAGGAACAGGATCGCGGTGAATTGCAGCGCGACGCGCAATCGCATCAGCCGGTTCGACCAGGTGCGGCCGAACTGGCCGCCGCGGAACAGGGAATAGAAGCCCACGGCGAGGGTCGCCGCGACGGCGAGCAGAGCGATCGCCAGGAGAACCTGAAGGATGTCACGCATGCGCCCTGACTCTAGGCCCATCCAACCCCGCCGGCCAAGCGTTGGAGCGACGCCTTGAAAAGCCGCGAATCCGAAACCAAATGAACATGATCAGCGAATGCAATCGCTGCGGTCTCCTTCGCAACATGGGCTCAAGCGTCAGCATTGCGTCATTTTGGCGCTATCCTGGCGATTCGACGCGCATGACTCGCGAATCACGTGTAGCAGCCCGCCGCAACGCGGTTGGCACGGAGTCCGCCTGTCGAACGCGTTCGCCCAACAACGGTCGTCGTCTTGGCGAAAAGCCGGCGACGACGCATTGACCCGAAGGTGACGAGAGCCGATGTCCCCGGCCTTAGCCAGAACCATGGCCCGCGAGCTCGCCAAGCGCCCCAGGCGCTGGGCGGAGGACTGTCGCGCCCGGTTCACGCAGCGCGCCGACGTCCTTCCGGTCGGACTGGAAGAGACGAGATGAACCACCTAGTGCACGGCGGTCTTGCCGCCATCGAATTGGCCGAGCGCCCCAATCAGCGGGCGCTGGCCAAGCAGCGTACCCGCGAGAAGATCGTCACCGCCGCCAAGCTCCTGTTCGCGGAGCGGGGCTACGAAGGCGCCACGATCCGCGACATCGCCAGGGCGGCCGGCATGTCGACCGGCGCCGTCTTCGCCAGTTTCACCGACAAGGCAGACCTGTTCACCGACATCGCCGAGACCGAACAGGCTCAGCTCTACGCCGCGATGCGGCTCGCCGCCGAGGGGCTGGACGGGCGGGTGGCGATCCTTGCCATGCTGGACGCCGCCGCCGAGCGCCAGCTGGAATCCCTGGCGCTTTTCCAGGCGATCATGAGCGCGCTCTGGACGCCGGTCTTGGCCGAAAAGGCGCGTCGCCGGCTGGAACGCCGCAGCGCCGCCTCGCTGGTCCTCGCCGTCGTGAAATCGGACCTCGGTCTGGAGACCGACGGCCGCTGCGCCTTCCTGATCGCCGACATGATCTGGGACGGATACGTCGCCACCCTGCGCCGCGCCGCGCTGGACGGTTTGACGCTGGACCAGGTGAAGACGCGCATTCACGATCAGACCAAGACGATCCTCGCCGGCATGCGGCGCGGGTAGGGCGGCTCGGTTTCCTTCGGGAGGCCGAGGTCCGCGAGGGAGAGGGGCCATCTCGGGCTTGAGGGACACGCGCAAGGCGGCGACGCGTCTGCGCGTGCTCCAGGCCGCGCGCCAGCTGTTCGAAGAGGCCGGGTACGAGGCCGCGACGATCCGCGAGATCGCCCGGCGCGCCGGCGTCTCGGTCGGCAGCGTCTTCACCGGGTTCGAGTCCAAATCCCACGTCTTGCTCGAGGTGATCCGCGAGCGGCTCGACGAGCTCTACGCCGACCTGGAGCGCGTCGCGCCGCACCTGCGCGGCTCGACCGCCGACCGCTGCCGCTCGCTGTTCGCGGTCCACTATGCGTTCGAGTTCCGCCGCCTGCGGCTGTTCCTCGCCCACCTCTCGGTCGCCTTCGAGTGGCGCGAGACGCGCGATGCGCCGGTGATGGGATCCAACCCCCGCCTGCGCGGCATGATCCGCGACTGCCTTGCCGAGGGCATCGCCCACGGCGATGTACGGTCCGAGGTCGACCTCGAATTGGTGGTCGACCTGCTGGTCGGGACCTACGCTTGGAACTATCGACTGGCCGCCGCCGACGGCGCCGACTCAGAGCGCCTCACTGCGCTGTTCGACCGCCAGGTCGGCGTCATCTTCCAGGGCCTGTCGCCGACGCGCTGATCCGATGATTGTGACCGGTCGTATGGCGTGGTCGAACGGGTTTTCACTTGCCTTGCCACCGCGTGAGCGCCGCAGGTGAGGGACCCTGCTCGGAGCGCCGCCATGATCACCGTCCACCACCTCAACGAGTCGCGCTCGCAGCGCATTCTGTGGCTGCTGGAAGAGCTGCAGCTGCCCTACGAGATCAAGTTCTACAAGCGCGACGCCACCACCAACCTGGCGCCGCCGGAGCTGGAGGCGATCCATCCGCTCGGCAAGTCGCCGGTGATCACCGACGGCGATCGCACCATCGCCGAGTCCGGCGCGATCGTCGACTACATCGTCCGCCGCTACGGGTACGGCCGCCTGGCCCCAGAGGCGTCCACCGCCGCGTACGACAAGTACCAGGAGTGGCTGCACTACGCCGAAGGCTCGGCCATCCTGCCACTGATGTTGCTGCTCTACACGATGCGCCTCGGCGAGGCCGCCGCACCGCTGCAGGACCGCATCAACGGCGAGATCGAGAACCACCTCGGCTACGTCAACCGCAGCCTCGAGGGACAAGACTATTTGATGGGCGACTTCAGCGCCGCCGACGTGCAGATGAGCTTCGTCGGCGAAGTCGGCCGCGCGTTCGGCCGCGTGGCCGACAAACCCGCCCTGAACGCCTGGGTCGACCGCATCCACGCCCGGCCCGCCTACAAGAAGGCCCTGGAAAAAGGCGGCGCCTACGGCATCGGGCAGTAGGGCGCGCCTAGGTCGGCTCGTCCATCCAGCCGTCGAGGAAATCGAACACCGCCGCCTTGAACAGGGCGTGCGGGATGGCGGAGAAGTGGTCGCAAGCCGGCAGTGTGACCGACTTGGCGCCGGGAATGGCGTCGGCGAGGCCCTGTGGATCGCCGGCCATATCGTCGCGCGAGCCGGCCACCACCAGCGTCGGCGGCCGCATGCCGAACAGGTCGTCGGCCGTCAGCGCCGGGCCGCCGCGGCCTTCGCTGAACGCCGCCAGCGCCAGCCGATCCTCGCCCTGGCCGTCGGCGAACAGACGGAAGCCCTTCATCGTCTTCTCAGTGATGGTCTCGGGATCCTCGGCGCGCATCGCCTCGGCCATCGTCATGGTCAGCGTCTCGGTCGGAGGCGGTTTCAGCATCCGGTCGCCGATTCCGCCGACGATCAGGTTGGCGACGCGGTCCGGGTGGCTCAGCGCCGTCTGCAGCGAGAGCCGTGAGCCCATCGAGTAGCCCAGCAGGTCGACGCGGCCGAGGCCCAGGTGGTCCATCAGGCCAACGATGTCGCCGACCAGCGCCTCGCTGCCGTAGGCGGCCGGATCGTGCGGCTTCTCGCTCTCGCCGTGGCCGCGCAAGTCGAGCGCGACGATGCGGTAACCCTTGCGCTCGAACGCGCCGTACCAGCCCAGCCGGCGCCAGTTCTCCGCCCGGCTGGTGGCGAAGCCGTGCACCAGCAGCACGGTCCCGTTCGCGCCGTCGGCGGGGGTGATGTCGTCGTAGGCGATGCTGAGCCCGCCGGAGGTGAAGGTCGCCATGGGCCAAGCCTAGGCGCAGATAGTGTGCGCCGCCAAGACCCCGAAATTGGAGTGGGTCAGGCCGCATTGCGCTTGCGGTGATGATAGGTCAGCGCCATCGCGACGACCTGGGCCATGGCCTGCCTGGGAAGCGCGGACGCCGGATCCAGCAGCACCGCGCGGTTTCCCTCGTAATCGAAAACGTCGGCGAACGCGGCGCGGTATTCCTCGACCAGCGTGGTCTTGCAGTTGAGATAGACCGCGCAGCGCGGCGGATCGGAGCGGGTGACCCCTAGCCGGATCGTGCTGCCGCTCCTGGTGGCCTCGGTGAGATAGGCCGACTCGCCCCATTTCAGCGTCTCGGTTAGCGGGCCGACGCCCGGCGTCGCGGCCGCGGTCTCGAAGATCAACGCACGCAGTTCCACCAGCCGCTCGCGCGCCGACGGCGGGAAGGCGTCGAACGCGGCGGCGACGTTTGGTGACATCGGAAGGTCGACGGTCATGTGGCGGGTTTTCGCCTCAAGGGAAGCGTGAACCCGTCAGCAGCGTGCGTCACGCCGCGCCGGTCGAGCCGAAGCCACCGGCGCCGCGGGCGGTTTCGTCCAGGGCGTCGGTTTCGCGCCAGGCCGCCTGGACCACGGGGGCGATGAGCAGCTGGGCGATGCGGTCGCCGCGGCGGACGATGAAGGTCTCCGGGCCGAGGTTGATCAGGATCACCTTCACCTCGCCGCGGTAGTCGGCGTCGACGGTGCCCGGCGAATTGAGGCAGGTGACGCCGTTGCGGAACGCCAGGCCCGACCTTGGCCGCACCTGGCCTTCGAATCCGGGTGGGATGGCCATCGCCAGACCGGTCGGCACGGCGTGGCGGTCGCCGGGATGCAGGGTCAGCGGTTCGCCTTGCGGCAGCGCGGCGCGCAGGTCCATGCCGGCGGCGTGGGCGGTCTCGTAGGCCGGCAGCGGCAGGCCCTCGCCGTGTGGCAGCCGGGTGACGGCGACTTCGACGCTCACGCCAAATCCTCGGCGATCCGCTCGGCGAGGCGGCGGGCGATCTCGGTTTTCGAGGCGCGCGGCCAGTGTTCGGTCCCGTTCGGGCAAACCACCAGCACCTCGTTCTCGTCGCCGCCCATGATGCCGTCGGCGCTGACGTCGTTGGCGACGATCCAGTCGCAGCCCTTGCGCTTGAGCTTGGAGCGCGCCTGGGCCTCCAAGTCGTTGGTCTCGGCGGCGAAACCGACCACCAGCTTCGGCCGGCCGGCGCGGTGGGCGGACAAGGTGGCCAGGATGTCGGGGTTTTCGACCAAGCGAATGGTCGGCGGTCCTTCGTGGCTCTTCTTCATCTTCACCTTGAACACCTCGTCGGCGCGCCAGTCGGCGACGGCGGCGACGCAGACGGCGGCGTCGGCGGGCAGGGCGGACTGGCAGGCGGCCAGCATCTCCTGGGCGGTCTCGACATCGACGCGGGTCACGCCGGGCGGGGCGGAGATCGCCACCGGGCCCGACACCAGCGTCACCCGCGCCCCCAGCGCCGCCAGGGCGCCAGCGATGGCGTAGCCCTGCTTGCCGGAGGAGCGGTTGGTGATCACCCGCACCGGGTCGATCGGCTCGGCGGTGGGGCCGGCGGTGATCAGCACATGCTTGCCGGCCAGCCGTCCGCCGCCGGGCGCCGACCCCAGCATCGCCATCGCCGCGTCGAAGATCGCCGGCGGCTCGGCCATCCGGCCCGGCCCGTACTCGCCGCAGGCCATCGCCCCGTCGTCCGGGCCAACGAAGGTCACGCCGTCGGCCTGCAGCCGCGCCAGGTTGCGCTGGGTGGCCGCGTGCAGCCACATCCGGACGTTCATCGCCGGGGCCATCAGCACCGGTTTATCGGTGGCAAGCAGGGTGGTGGACGCGAGATCGCCGGCGAGGCCGTTCGCCGCCTTGGCCATCAGGTCGGCGGTCGCCGGGGCGACGACCACCAGGTCGGCCGAGCGCGACAGCTCGATGTGGCCCATTTGCGCCTCGTCGGTGAGGCTGAACAGGTCCTGGTAGACCTTGTCCTCGCACAGCGCCGCGAGCGAAAGCGGGGTGACGAACTCGGCGCCGGCCGCGGTCAGGATCGGGCGCACCGCGACAACCGCCTTGCGGAACAGCCGCGCCAGCGCCAACGCCTTGTAGGCCGCGACGCCGCCGCCGACGATCAGAAGCACGCGCCGCTGGCTCACGTCTGGCCCTCCCAGAAAGGCGTTCGCTCAATACCGCGCAGGAATCCACTAGACAAATGGCGCGAAGTTCGTTCTTCATTTGTTCCGTCGCCCTCTCGGCATGATGGACTGGGGTTAGACAATGAGGGTTGCATCATTGATCGGGGCGAGTGCGCTCGCCCTCGCGCTTGGCGCCTGTGACGCGGGGCCGTCGGCGACCAGCAAGGCGCCGGCGAACCCACCGGCGTCGATCAGCGCCGCGGGCCAGAGCGGCCAGGCCGGCGGGGCGAGCCAGACCGCTTCGGCGACCGACCCGCGCGATGCGCCGGCGACGCTGGCGACGGACGGCAAGCCGATCTGGCCGCCAACCGCAAGCACACCGCCTAGGAGAACGCCGACTATCAGTTCGGCAAGAACGGCAAGGACTTCGGCGCGGCCACTGAGGCCGACTATGTCGCCGAGGCCCACGCCCTCGTCGATGCGCCGCCGACCGGCGTGCAGAAGGGTCGCGCGCGCCAATGGCGATGCTTTGCTCTACGACGCCAAGACCAACACCTTCGCGGTGGTCAGCAAGACCGGCGCGCCGCGCACGATGTTCAAGCCGCGCGACGGGGCCAACTACTGGCAGCAGCAGGTGTCGCGCGAGCAGTCGCGCTCGAACGACGACAAGTCGGTCAGCTGACAGCGGCGGCTATAGCCGGCCCGCCAGGCGCAGCGCCAACCCCACGGTGAAGGCGATGGCGCTCGCCGCCGCGCCGGCGAAGAACCAGATCGCCGCGTGGACGGGCGCCCTGGCCTGCGGGGCGGGTTGGGCGGCGAGGCCCGCGTTCTGGGCCGGGCTTTCCGCCGTCGGCTCCGCCATCCGCGCGAGGTAGGTGACCGCGGCGCGGGCCTCGCGGGCGAAGTCGCGGACCTTGGCGGCTGGCGACAGCTCGCGGGCGATCCAGCGGGCGACCACTGGCTCGGCGGCGGCCCAGATGTCGTTGTCCGGGTCGATCCGGCGGGCGACGCCTTCGACAGTCACCATGGTCTTTTGCAGCAGCACCAGCTCAGGGCGCAGCCGCATGTCGAACAGGGCGGTGATCTGGAACAGCTGCGCCAGCAGGCGTCCCATCGAGACGTCGCGCGCGGTGAGGCCGAACACCGGCTCGCCGACGGCTCGCAGCGCCTGGGCGAAGGCTGCCTTGTCTTGGTGGGCCGGCACATAGCCGGCGTCGAAGTGCACCTGCGAGACGCGGGCATAGTCGCGCCGCAGGAAGCCCCAGAGAATCTCCGCCAGATAGCGCCGCTCGCCAGGTCCCAGCCGCCCGACGATGCCGAAGTCGACCGCGGTCAGCCGCGCCGGCGCGGCGACGAACAGATTGCCCTCATGCAGGTCGGCGTGGAAGACGCCGTGGTCCAGCGCCTGGGCCAGGAAGGCGCGGATCAGGTTGTTGGCGAGCGTCGGCCGGTCGAGACCTGGCGTCGCCAGCGCAGCGGTGTCCGAGAGCGGCGCGCCCGGCGCCCACTCCAGCGTCAGCACCCGCCGCGCCACCCCGTCCCAGACCACCGGCGGGGCCCGCATGTAGCCGTCGTGGGCCATCACCGCGCGCAGCTCGTCGGCGCCGGCGGCCTCGAAGCGCAGGTCCAGCTCCAGCGCCAGCGCCCGCACCACCGTCTCGGCGAAGGCCCGCGGCTCGAGCCGCCGCGCCGCCGGCGCCCAGGCCTCGGCCAGGCGCGCCGCGGTGCGCAGCGCCTCGGCGTCCGCCGCCACGCGCCGCTCGACGCCCGGCCGCAGCACCTTCACCGCCACCTCGCGACCGCCGATCAGCCTCGCCTTGTGGGCTTGCGCCAACGAGGCGCCGGCGATCGCCTCGTCGAACGCGCTAAAGAGCTCGTCCAGCGGCCGGCCCAGCGCCGCGGCCACCTCGATCTTGGCTTCCGCGAGCGGGAACGGCGGCAGGCGGTCCTTGAGCCGCGACAGATCCTCGGCGAACGCTAGGCCGAAGATGTCGGCGCGGGTCGACAGGAACTGGCCGAGCTTGATCCCGACCGGACCCAGCCGCTCCAGCGCGCCGGCCAGCCGCTCGCCGGGCCGGCCCTTCCGGGCAGCCGGACCGCTGAAGAGGCGCAGGAAGCCGGCGATCCACCGCGCGCCCCTGGGCAGGACAGGGTCCAGCTCGCGCGGCAGCAGGGCGTCGGCGCGGATCAGAATGAAGCCCGCGCCCGCCAGCCGCCCGTAAGACCCCAAGCCGGGCACCGGCTTAGATCGCCCAGCCCTGGTGCAGGGCCACCACCCCGCCGGTGAGGTTGGTGAAGGCGACCCGGCCGAAGCCGGCGCCGGACATCAGCTTCGCCAGCGCCCTCTGATCGGGGAAGCGGCGGATGCTCTCGACCAGGTAGCGGTAGGCGTCCGCGTCGCCGGCGATCCGCGCGCCGATGCGGGGGATCAGCTGGAACGAATAGGCGTCGTACAGCGGCCGCAGCGCCGCGGCGGTGAGTTTGGAGAACTCGAGGCAGAGAAACCGGCCGCCAGGCTTCAGCACCCGCCGCGCCTCGGCCAGGGCCCCAGAGATGTCGGTGACGTTGCGCAGGCCGAAGCCGATCGAATAGGCGTCGGCGCTCGCATCGGCCAAAGGCAAGGCTTGCGCATCGCCGACCGCCCAGCTGATCTCGGCCTCGCCCCCGCGAAGCCGGCCGGCGCGCACCATCTCCTCGTTGTAGTCGACGACCACGATCCTCGCCGGAGCGCCGCCCCGCCGCGCTTGCGCCGCGCGAGCCAGCTTCGCGTACCGCCGGGCCAGATCGCCGGTGCCCCCGGCGCAGTCGATGATCGTCTCGCCAGGCTGAGGATTGAGCCGGGCCGCCGCCGCGTCCTTCCACAGCCGGTGCGCGCCCAGGCTCATCAGGTCGTTCATCAGGTCGTAGCGAGAGGCCACGCGCTCGAACACGCCGCGCACCAGCACCGGCTTCTCGGCGGCTTCGACGTCGCGATATCCGAAGGTGGCGCTCATGCAGCGCGTCTTAGGCCGGAACCGGCGGCCGCGCCAACGCGGGGCCGGGGCCGCGTCTCTGATGCAACGGTCGAGGTCCGCCATTGAACGCTTGGATGGCAGTTTTTTCCGAGGTGAGCGCTCCGCCAAGCGATCGATGGCGCAGTCTCTGTTTGGTGGCGAGAGCCGAGGCAGGCGTGTCGGCGATCGCTCCTGCCACGCCCCCATTCCCTCCGCGGCCGAACCCGGTTCTACTCAGCGCATGCCCGAGCTACCCGAGGTCGAGACCGTGCGGCGCGGCCTGGCGCCCGTCCTGGAAGGCCGCCGCCTGGCCCGCGTCGAGGCGCGGCGGCCGGACCTGCGCTTTCCGTTCCCCGACGGCTTCGTGCAGCGCCTGACCGGCGCGCGGATCGAGCGGCTGGATCGCCGCGCCAAGTATCTGCTCGCGAGGCTCGATCGCGACGAGACCCTGGTGATGCACCTCGGCATGAGCGGGAGGTTCGAGATCACGGGAGCCGCGACGCGCCTGCGACCGGGCGATTTCGCACTCGCCCAGCCGCCCGATCCGCGTCACGCTCACGTCGTGTTCGAGACCGACGCCGGCGTGACCGTGACCTTCTACGACCCGCGCCGGTTCGGCTACATGGACCTGATCCCCACCGACCAGCTGGACGCGCACCCCTGGTTCAAGGGGCTCGGCCCCGAGCCGCTCGGCTGCGACTTCGATGCGTCCCACCTGGCGCGCGCGTTCGCCGGCCGGCGGCAGTCGGTGAAGGCGACCCTGCTCGACCAGCGCATCGTCGCCGGGCTCGGCAACATCTATGTCTCCGAGGCGCTGTTCCGCGCCGGCGTCCACCCCGAGCGACCGGCCGGATCGCTCAGCCGGCGCACGTTGGGCGTGCTGGTGAAGGATATCCGCAAGGTGCTCGAAGAGGCGATCGAAGCTGGCGGCTCGACCCTGCGCGACTATGCCAGCGCGGACGGCGCGCTCGGCTACTTCCAGCATCGCTTCTCGGTCTATGGCCGCGAAGGGGAGGCTTGCCTGCGCGGCGCCTGCAAGGGGCGCATCGAGCGGATCGTGCAGGGCGGCCGCTCCACCTTTTTCTGCAAGCGATGCCAGACTTGAGCGCTGTCTCGTGGATATCGCGCGGCGCGGCCGCGTTCGCGGCGGTGCTGGCGCTGGCCGCGGCGCCTGCGGCCCTCGCCAAACCGCCGGTCTGGGTCGTGCATGCCGGCGCGACGACCATCACCCTGTTCGGCTCGATCCACCTGCTGCCGGCCGGGCTCGACTGGCGGCCGACTGAACTCGACGCGGCGTTGGCCGGGGCGGGCGAGCTCTGGTTCGAGCTGCCGATCGACGCGGCGACCAACGAAGAGGCCGCCCAGCAGTCGATCGCCCGCGGCGCCCTTCCCAAGGGCAAGAGCCTGATCGCCATGATGACGCCCGACCAGGCCCAACACCTGGTGGACGCCGGCGTCTCGCTGAACTGCGCCCCGGAGGCGCTCGACCGCATGCAGCCCTGGATGGCCGACCTGACGCTCTCGGTCGCCGAGGATGCGCGGGGCGGGGCCAGCGCCTCGGACGGGGTGGAGGGCCAGGTCCAGGCGTCGACGCCGCTGACGACCAGGCGACGCGCGTTCGAGACCGCCAGCCAGCAGATCGGCTTCCTGGCCGGCACGCCGCTCAAGGACCAGATCGCCTCGCTGAACTGGACCGTTTCGGAGATCCAACAGGACCCCACTTCCTATCGCCGGGTGGTGGACGAGTGGATGTCCGGCGACCTCGCCGGTCTCGAGCACGACGCGCTCGATCCGCTGCGCAAGGTCTCGCCGATGCTGTTCACTCGCCTGATCGACGGCCGCAACCGCCATTGGGTCAGCGTGTTGGAGGCGCGGCTGAAGCAGCCGGGATCGATCGTGGTGGTGGTCGGCGTCGGCCACCTGATCGGGCCCGGCGGGTTGCCGGCGCTGCTGCGCGCCAAGGGCTACCAGGTGGACGGGCCGTGACCGCGGCGGCGCCCGAGAAGGAACTGTCGGCGCCGCATTGACCCCCGCGTCGGCTTTAGCGTATATCGCCGCCTCCTTTTTCCGGCGCCGAGTTGGGCGCCCATTCGAGGCCGTCCAAGAACCATGGCGAACAACCCCGGGGCCAAGAAGGCGATCCGCAAGATCGCGCGCAGAACCGAGGTGAACAAGGCGCGCCGGTCGCGTGTCCGCACCTTCGTGCGCAAGTTCGAAGAGGCGCTCGCCGCCGGCGATCTGGGCCTCGCCAAGACCGCTTTCGTCGAGGTGCAATCGGAGCTGATGCGCGCCGTCGGCAAGGGCGTGGTGCACAAGAACACGGGGTCGCGCAAAGTGTCGCGGCTGGCGGCTCAGCTCAAGAAGCTGCAGGTTGCCTGAGCGGCCGCTATGGCCATCACTACCTTGAATCCATTGCTGTTTTACCCGCCAAGCTACGCGGTGGCCGCTTCTGTGCGTCGTGGTGGAAATAGGCCGATCCCGGTCATTTTGTGCGGCAAAATGGCGCCCCAAAAGCGCTAACCCCAAGCGTTTTCGGAAGGCTGGAATGTCAAGCAATTTTTGATCTGCGACGTGCTCGAAATCAGATTGACCACGCCCTTCGCCGGCGTAGTCTGGGGTCCTCAAGGCATTTCCATTGTACTGATGAATGAGTGGAGGCGGCAAGTAACGGGCCGCCGCGCCAGAGAAAGTGTGTGCGTTCGCTTACTCGAGATGGCCCGCGGTGCATGGGGGTGTCGCGGCCGGCCTCCGTCCTCCGGATGGGAGGTGCGGATTAGGGGTACAGGGGCAAATGGCGAGCAAGGGACTGGCGGAAATGGCGTCGGTGACGCCCACGGGCGTGTGGACCAAGGCCAGCCAAACGCTCAAGGGTGAGCTTGGCGACGACACGTTCGGATCGTGGCTGGCGCAGGCCTGCCTGCGGACGGCCCCTGGGGGCGAGCTGTGCCTGGTCACGCCGACCGGCATCGCCCGCGACTGGATCCGCCGCTACGCCTGGCGGCGCATCGGCGAACTTTGGGCGCATTACGATCCGGAAGGCCGCGTGCTGTCGCTGAAGTCACGGCTGGAGTTCGAGGCCGAGGGCGGCGAGACGCCGGCGCCGGGTCCGGTCTCATCGCCGCGCCAGATGGCGATCGAGGCGGCCGATCCGGTCTCCACCGACAGCCCGGCCACCGCGCCGATCGCCTCCGCCCGTCCGACCCGCAGTCAATGGTTGCAGGAGCGTTTCACCTTCGACAGCTTTGTCAAAGGACCCTCGAACGAGTTCGCCCTGGCGGTCGCCCGCCGGGTGGCGTCCTGGGCTGACGGCCACTTCAACCCGGTCGTCTTCCACGGCGCCTACGGCTTCGGCAAGACCCACCTGCTCAACGCCATCGCCTGGGAAGCCATGTGCTCGGCGCCGGAGAAGAAGGTGGTCTACCTCACCGCCGAGCGGTTCCTGTCGTCGTTCGTGCGGGCGCTGATGGAGCGCAAGGCGGCGGACTTCAAGGACGAGCTGCGCTCGGCCGATCTGCTGCTGATCGACGACGTGCACTTCATCGGCGGCAAGCATTCGTCCGAGGAAGAACTGTTCCACACCCTGGCCGCGCTGATGGAGGACGGACGCCGCGTGGTGTTCTCCGCCGACCGACCGCCGTCGGCGCTCATCGAGATCGACGCGCGGCTGCGCTCGCACCTCTCCGCGGGTCTGGTCTGCGGCATCGAGCCGGCCGACCGTAACCTTCGCCTCGACATCCTTGACCGCAAGGCGCTGGTGCTCGGCCGCCAGCAGGGCGTCACCGCGCAGATGCGCCCCGAGGTGCTGCAGTTCCTCGCCGATCGCTTCACCGACAGCGTGCGCGAGCTGGAGGGGGCGCTCAACACCCTGATCGTCCGCGCCGGCGCCGGCGTCGGCGGGCTGACTCTGGAGGAGACCCAGGCGTTCCTCGGGCCACACCTGCGCGGCGGCGAGAAGCGGGTCACGGTCGACGACATCCAGAAGGCCACCGCCGATCACTTCGGCCTGAAGCAGGTCGATCTGATTTCCGAGCGGCGCACGCGGTCGGTGGCGCGACCGCGCCAGGCGGCGATGTGGCTGGCCAAGAAGCTGACCACGCGCTCACTGCCGGACATCGGCCGGCGCTTCGGCGGGCGCGACCACACCACGGTGCTGCACGCCGTGCGCCGCATCGAGGCTCTGCGGCAGGGCGATCCCCAACTGGCGCGGGACCTGGAAACGCTGACGCGCAAGCTGCGCGGCGGCTGAGGGGGGCGGCCGCGGTTGCGGGCCGGTTGGCGCCGTCCCGGCTCGCCGCCGCCACCTCAGTAGACCGTGTCGAGGCCGAAGCGGTCCAGCAGCGCCTTCTGCAGGTCCCGGTCGGCTTCCACATAGGCGTGAAGCGCCTGCTCCCAGTACGGCTGGCCCGGCGCGCAGCGCCGTAGGATGTTGAGACGCTCGGCCTTCACAAGTTGCAGACTCCAGATCGGTGGCGGGCGCGTCTCGTGCGCCTCTGGCGTCTCGGCCTTCAACGCCAGTTGGGTCTTGTGCGCGCCGTCCATCGTGATCCTGCCTCGCCGTTGCTCTGCGGTCTCGGACGGCGGATGCGCCCCACGTCGGGCGCGCAAGCCGTCGGCCTGGCCGCCCGACTGGAGCGTCGTCGCTTCGCACCGTCTCTAGACGTGTGTCATTCTGGCTCAGTCAGACTTCGCGCGGGAGGCGCATCGAACAGCGTTTAGGTGCGTCGACATGCATGATGGTGCATGGCGGTGCACGTTCCGCCGGCGGAAGATCCGAGCGTCGCCGGATCAGCCGAACCGGAACGGGCGCGGCAGCACGCCGTTGACCGCGAAGAAGGCCAACAGTCGCGACCAGCCGTCCTTGGCGTCGGTCTCGTTGTAGCTGGCGCGGTAGTCGGCGTGGAAGCCGTGGCCGGCGTCCTGATAGATGATGATCTCGCTCGACGTCTTGCCGGCCGCCGCCAGCGCGTCGCGCATCGCCGGCACCGACAGGGCGAGCGGGTCCTTGCCGCCGTAGAGCCCCAGCACCGGGCAGCGCAGACCCGCCGCATGCTCGATCGGCCAGATCCTGCTCGGGTCGGGCGGGGCGGTGGCCGATGGCGCCAGCGGGCCGTACCAGGAGACGCCGGCCTTGAACTCTTGATAGGTCTCGCAGGCGTTCCAGACCACCTTGCCGCCCCAGCAGAAGCCGGTGATCGCCACCTTGCGCATGTCGGCCCAGGGCTGGCCCTCGAGGTATTTCAGCGTCGCGCCGACATCGCCCATCACCTGCGCGTCGCTCGCGGCGGCGACGATCTTCATGATCGCCGGGAAGTCGGTCAGCGGCGCCGGGTCGCCGGCGCGGTCGAAAAAGCCGGGCGCGATCGCGACGTAGCCGAGCTTCGCCAGGCGGCGGCAGACATCCATGATGTAGGCGTGCAGGCCGAACACCTCGTTGACGACCAGCACCACCGGGAAACGCCCCGCCGCCTTCGGGCGAGCGACGTAGCCGCGGATCGTCGCGCCCGACACCGGCAGTTGAACCACCTCGGTGACCAGGCCGGTCTCATCGGTCTGGATCGGGTCGGCCTCGGCGGCCAGCGCGGCAGCCGCGTAGCCGCCGAAGATCAGCGCCGCTATGCCGCGACGCGACAGGTGGAAATCCTCCGGCTGGTTGCCGTCCGGACGGGTAAGGGTGAGCATGGCGCTCTCCAAATGGGCGAAAAGACGCCCTCTCCCTCGCGCCCTGCCAAAGGTCAAGCGGGCAACGGTCGGGGCGGCTAGGTCAAGCCGGCGCGGCCCGGCGTAGCGTAAGGTTGATCCGCCCGCCGCCGGCGATCAGCCGCGACGAGCCGGGGATGATGCGATCGACGCCGTGGTAGGCGCGCCGGGCCTCGCCGCCTAATACCACCACGTCGCCGGACGCCAGTCTGATAGGTCCGGTCGGATCGGTGCGGCGCAGTCCGCCGAGGCGAAACAGCGCCGTGTCGCCGAGGGAGACCGAGAGCACCGGGAAACGAAAGTCGGCCTCGTCGGAGTCGCGGTGCGCGCCCATCTTCGAGCCCGCGTCGTAGAAATTGACCAGGCAGCAGTCGGGCGGTGTGGCCGCGTCGCAGAGCTCGGCCCACAGCGCTGTCAGCATCGCCGGGATCGGCGGCCAGCGCTTGCCGGTGAGCGGATGGGTGGGCTCGTAGCGATAGCCGGCGGCGTCAGTGATCCAGCCCAGTGGGCCTAGGTTGGTCATGGCGACGCTCATCGCCTTGCCCCCGGGCGTGACCGGCCGATAGGGCGGAGCGTCGGCCGCCAGGGCGACGACCTCGTCTGTAAGCTGACGTTGCACAGCTTCGTTCAGCCGGCCGGGAAGCAGGCGAAAGCCGGGCAGGTTCATTGGATTGGCCCGTCTAGCGCCCCGCCTGGCGTTCCGCCGCAGCGACGGCGCGCCAAAAAGCCCTTGCGGGGGGGCGTCACATTCCCAATATCGGGCGTGAAGCGGCGTTTCCCCGAAGTTTGGGGCGGCCCCGCGCGGGCCTCTCGCCCGCACCCAAAAGAGAGACGAAATCGAACCGGGAACGACGCATCCGGCGCTTCATCCCCGAAGGCCCCCGCGAGCGTTCGCCACTTAAGGAGCGAGACCAGAGTTCTCATGAGCAAGATTATCGGCATCGACCTTGGCACGACCAATTCGTGCGTCGCCATCATGGACGGCAAGACGCCGAAAGTGATCGAAAATGCGGAGGGCGCGCGCACCACGCCCTCGGTCGTCGCCATCCTGGACGACGGCGAGCGCCTGGTAGGCCAGCCGGCCAAGCGCCAGGCCGTGACCAACCCCTCCAACACCCTCTTCGCCATCAAACGCCTGATCGGGCGCAAGTACGACGACCCGATGGTGGAGAAAGACAAGGGCATGGTGCCCTACGAGATCGTCAAGGGCGCGAACAGCGACGCCTGGGTGCGCGCCCACGGCAAGGACTATTCCCCGCAAGAGATCAGCGCCTTCATCCTGCAGAAACTGAAGCAGGACGCCGAGGCGCACCTGGGCGAGAAGGTCGAGAAGGCGGTCATCACGGTCCCGGCCTACTTCAACGACGCCCAGCGCCAGGCGACCAAGGACGCCGGCAAGATTGCCGGCCTGGAAGTGCTGCGCATTATCAACGAGCCGACCGCGGCGGCGCTCGCCTACGGGCTGGAGAAGAACGAAGGCAAGAAGATCGCCGTCTACGACCTCGGCGGCGGCACGTTCGATATCTCGATCCTGGAGATCGGCGACGGCGTCTTCGAAGTGAAGGCGACCAACGGCGACACCTTCCTGGGCGGCGAGGACTTCGACCTGCGCCTGGTCGACTACCTGGCCGACGAGTTCAAGAAGGAGCAGGGCGTCGACCTGCGCAAGGACAAGCTGGCGCTGCAACGCCTGAAGGAAGAGGCGGAGAAGGCCAAGAAGGAGCTCTCCACCACCACCCAGTACGAGGTGAACCTGCCCTTCATCTCGATGAACGCTTCCGGGCCCCTGCACCTCAACATCAAGATCACCCGCGCCAAGCTGGAGTCGCTGGTCGAGGACCTGATCAACAAGACGATCGGGCCCTGCGATCAGGCGCTGAAAGACGCCGGGCTGAAGAAGTCCGACATCGAAGAAGTGGTGCTGGTCGGCGGCATGACCCGCATGCCCAAGGTCGTGGACACGGTGAAGGAGTTCTTCGGTCGTGAGCCGCACAAGGGCGTCAATCCGGACGAAGTCGTGGCGCTGGGCGCGGCGATCCAGGCCGGCGTGCTGCAAGGCGACGTCAAGGACGTGCTACTGCTGGACGTGACCCCGCTGACCCTCGGCATCGAGACCCTCGGCGGCGTCTTCACCCCGCTGATCGAGCGCAACACCACCATCCCGACCAAGAAGAGCCAGACCTTCTCCACCGCCGACGACAACCAGAACGCGGTGACGATCCGGGTCTTCCAAGGCGAGCGGCCGATGGCGCAGGACAACAAGATGCTGGGCCAGTTCGACCTGGTCGGCATCCCGCCGGCGCCCAGGGGCCTGCCGCAGATCGAGGTCACCTTCGACATCGACGCCAACGGCATCGTCAACGTTGGCGCCAAGGACAAGGCCACCTCGAAGGAGCAGTCTATCCGCATCCAGGCCAACGGCGGCCTCTCCGACGCGGACATCGAGCGCATGGTCAAGGAGGCGGAGGCCAACGCCGCCGAGGACAAGAAGCGCAAGGAACTGGTCGAGGCCAAGAACCACGGCGACGCGCTGATCCACTCGACGGAAAAGGCGATGGCCGAGTATGGCGACAAGGTCGGCGCGTCCGACAAGTCGGCGATCGAGGCGGGCATCGCCGAGCTGAAGACCGCGCTCGAAGGCGAGGACGCGAGCGCGATCCAGGCCAAGACCCAGGCGCTGATGCAGGTCTCGATGAAGCTGGGCGAGGCCATGTATAAGGCCGGGGCCGGCGGCGAGGGCGCGGAGGCGTCTGCCGAGAACCCGGCGGAGGAAGGCGTGGTCGACGCCGAGTTCGAGGAAGTCTCCGACGATAAGCCGGCCTGAGGTGCGTGACGTGCTGGACAACGGCCCAGTACGTGACGGTTTGCCTCATGGCGGAGCTGTTCCCCCGAGTCAAAATATCGCATTCGGGGAACGTCGCCGCCGCCCGCTTGGGCAAAGGCGCCCGCCTCGCGCAGCTAACCTTGCGACGAGGCGGGCGATCTCCCACTTCCCTTCAAGGCGAAGTTCCAGCATGAAACGCCGGGGCGGCTGATTTCCATGCGAGACTACTACGACATCCTGGGCGTGGACCGTGGCGCGGACGACGCCGCTCTGAAATCCGCCTTCCGCAAGATGGCGATGGAGCACCATCCCGACCGCAACGGCGGGTGCGAGGACTCGTCGGCGCGGTTCAAGGAAATCAACGAGGCCTATATGGTCCTCTCCGACAAGCAGAAGCGCGCCGCTTACGACCGCTTCGGCCATGCCGGCGTCAACGGCGCGAACGGCGGCGCCGGCTTCACCGACGTGCACGACATCTTCAACGAGGTGTTCGGCGACGTCTTCGGCGACATGTTCGGCCGCCAGCAGCAGCGGCGCCCGAGCGGCCCGACCCGCGGCGCCGACCTGCGCTACGACCTCGAGATCAGTCTGGAGCAGGCCTACGCCGGCGCCGAGGTGGAGGTGAAGGTGCCGGCGGCGCTCACCTGCGAAGACTGCACCGGTTCTGGCTGCGCGCCGGGCGCCAGCCCCTCGGCCTGCGCCAGCTGCGGCGGCGCGGGGCGGGTGCGGGCCAGCCAGGGCTTCTTCACCATCGAGCGCACCTGCCCGCGCTGCGGCGGCGCCGGTCGGCTGGTGCTGGATCCCTGCAAGACCTGCCACGGCCACGGCCAGCAGCGGCGCGAGCGCACGCTGGAGGTTCGTATCCCGCCTGGCGTCGACGACGGCGCGCGCATCCGCCTCGCCGGCGAGGGCGACGCCGGCCAGCGCGGCGGCCCGCGCGGCGATCTCTACATCTTCCTCTCGGTGCAGCCGCACGAGCTGTTCGAGCGCGACGGGCTCGATCTGCTCTGCTCGGTGCCGGTGCCGATGGCGACCGCGGCGCTGGGCGGCGCGGTCGAGGCGCCCTGCCTGCTCGGCGGCGAGAACTGCAACGGCGAGTGCAAGATAGAGGTCAAGGTGCCGGAAGGCGCCCAGACTGGCCGTACGGTGCGCCTGAAGGGCCGCGGCATGCCCTCGCTGCGCTCACGCGAGCGCGGCGACCTGGTGGTCGAGCTGTTCATCGAGACCCCGGCCAGGCTCTCGCCACGACAGAAGGAGCTGATGCGCGAATTCGCCGGCCTCTGCGGCGAGCAGCAACACCCCCGCACCGCGACGTTCTTCGGCAAGGCGCGGCGGTTCTGGGACGGGATCACGCGGGGCGAGTGAGCGCCGGTCCATGGTCTCGATCCGCGAGGCGCGCTTTCCGCATGACGCAATGGCGATCCGCGGGATCGACACGAGCTTTTCGACAGATGTGGTCTACGACGTCGAGACGGCGGACCACTCGATATCGCTGAAGCCGCGGCGTCTGGCCTCGCCGCTGCGTAAGCGATTTCCCCTCGATGACCTGGACGACCCGGAGCGTCCCTGGTCCCACGCCTTCGTCGCCGATGCAGAGGGGACATGCCTCGGCTTCGCGGCCGCCGGCTTCGGGCCGTGGAACCGGCGCTTGACGCTCTGGCACCTCTACGTCGATCCCCCCGCCCGGGGGCAAGGCGTTGGCCGGGCTCTTACGGAGCGCGTGTTGGGCCTTGGCCGCGACCTTGGCGCCCGCCACTTGTGGTTGGAAACGAGCAACCTCAACGCTCCAGGGGTCGCCGTCTATGAAGCGCTGGGCTTCCAGCTGACCGGGATCGACCTGACGCTCTATGTCGGCACGCCCGCCGAGGGTGAGATCGCCCTGTTCTTCTCCAGGCCGGTAGTCTGATCAGCCCGCCAGCGCGGCGATGTCGCTCCAGCGGTAGGCGGTTTCGGTCAGGCCATCGCCCCAGCCCTTCGAGGCGATCTCGGCGAAGGCTTCGCCGCCCAGGCGTTCGTAGAAGCCGCGGGCGTGCTCGTTGCGGGTCAGCACGAACAGCATCAGCGACTTCGCGCCTTCGGCCTTCAGCACCCGCGCCGAGGCCCGCAGCAGCGCGCGTCCCACGCCGGCGCCCTGCGCCTCGCGCAGCACGTAGAGGGTGAACACCTCAGCGTCCGCGGTGCGGCCCTCGCCGTCCAGCAGCGCGCCGGCGGCGTAGCCGACCGGGCCGTCCGCGCCCTCGGCGATCAGGGTCACATGGCCCTTCTTCGCCCGCGCCAGTTCGAGGTGGAAGCGCCGGGCGTGGGCGGCCGCGTTCATCCGGTTCAGCGCCGCCTGCGGCAGGATGCCGGCGTAGGTCTCGCGCCAGGACCTGACGTGCACCCGGCCGAGCTCCAGCGCGTCGGCGGGCCCGGCGGGCGAAATGGCATAGTCGAGCAAGTCTTCCACAGGATCAAAGTTGGGTGGTTCAACGGGCGCGTCAAGCCGCCTTCAAACACGATGGCCGACCGGCTAGCGTCAGCAGCATGAACGCGCCGATTCCATCCGCCGAGACGGCCTTTCCGGAGGCGACCGGCGCCTCGCCGGTGATGGCCCAGTTCTTCGACGCCAAGGCGCGCCAGCCCGACGCGCTGATCTTCTTCCGTATGGGCGATTTCTACGAGATGTTCTTCGAGGACGCGGTGAAGGCCGCCGCGGCGATCGGCATCGCCCAGACGCACCGTGGCACGCACGCCGGCGCGCCGATCCCGATGGCCGGCGTGCCGGTGCACGCGGCCGAAGCCTATCTCGCCAAGCTGATCCGCGCCGGCTTCAAAGTCGCGGTCTGCGAGCAGATGGAGGACCCTGCCGAAGCCAGGAAGCGCGGCGGCAAGTCGGTGGTGCGGCGCGAGATCGTGCGGGTGGTGACGCCGGGCACGCTGACCGAGGACGGCCTGCTGGAGGCGCGTGGCGCGAACCGGCTGGCGGCGGTCGCCATCCGCGCCGGCCAGGCGGCGGTCGCCAGCGTCGAGCTCTCGACCGGCGAGGTGGAGTGTTTCGCGCTCGGCAAGGAGGCGCTGGCCTCGGCGCTGGCGGCGCTGGCCCCGTCCGAGATCCTGGTCCCCGACCGGCTGTTCGCCGAGCCGGGCCTCAGCGCCGCGCTGAAGGCGGCCGGCGGCTTGGTGCAGCCGATGGCCCAGGCGCTGGCCGAGCCCTCGGCGTCGGAGGCGCGGCTGAAGCGGCTCTACGGCGTCGAGACGCTCGACGGTTTCGGCGCGCTCTCCGGCGCGGAGGTGGCGGCGCTCGGACTGATCGCGGCGCATCTGGAGACCACCCAGGGCGGCCGCATGCCGGCGCTGTCGGCCCCGCGGCGCGCCGGCGAGAGCGACGTGATGGCGATCGATCCGGCGACGCGCGCCAGCCTCGAGATCGAGCGGGCGCAGGGCTGGGCGGGCGGCGGCGGCGGCCGCGAGGGCTCGCTGCTCGCGGCCATCGACCGCACGGTGACCGCGCCCGGCGCCCGGCTGCTGGCGGCCCGGCTGGCGCGGCCGCTGATGTCGCCCGAAGCGATCGACGCACGGCTGGATGCGATCGACTGGCTGCTGGGGCGCCGCGCGCTGCGCCAGAAGCTGCGCGCGGCGCTGAAGGGCGCCGGCGACATGGCCCGCTCTCTCTCGCGCCTGGCGCTGGGCCGCGGCGGCCCGCGCGATCTGGCGGTGCTGCGCCGGGGCCTCGCCATCGGCGAGGAGGTTTCCGCGCTGATCGCCGCGGCGCGCGAGCCGCTGGCGCCGCCGGCCGAGGAGCTCGAGGCGGCGGCGATCGCGCTGATCCCAGCGCCGGAACTGGCGGCGTTCGCCGAAGCGCTGGCGGCGGGACTCGACGCCGAGTTGCCGCTGCTGGCCCGCGACGGCGACTTCGTCGCCGACGGCGTCAGGCCCGAGCTGGACGAGGCGCGCGGCCTGCAGGGTGACAGCCGTCAAGTGGTGGCCGCGCTCGAGGCGCGGCTGCAGCTGGAGACTGGCGTTCCGCTGAAAGTCCGCCACAACGCGGTGCTGGGCTACTTCCTGGAGATCGGCGCGGCCAAGGCCGAGCCGCTGCTGCGAGCGCCGCTATCGGCGCTGTTCATCCATCGCCAGACCATGGCCAATCAGGTGCGGTTCACCACCGTCGAGTTGGCCGACCTCGACAGCAAGATCGCCCGCGCCGCCGACCGAACGCTGGCGATGGAGCTGGAGATCTTCGAGAGTTGGCGCGCGCAGGCGCAGGCGCTGGCGCGGCCGATCCAGGCGGCGGCCGAGGCGCTGGCGGTGCTCGATGTCGCAGCTGGCCTCGCCGAATGGGCCGAGGAGACCGGCGCCTGCCGCCCGCGCGTCGACCGTTCGCTGGTCTTCGAAGCTGAGGCCGCGCGCCACCCGGTGGTCGAGGCTGCGGTGAAGCGCGCCGGCGATCCGTTCACCCCCAACGACTGCCGCCTGGACGCCGCGGGCGAGGTTGGCGCACGGCTCTCGATCGTCACCGGGCCGAACATGGCCGGCAAGTCGACCTTCCTGCGCCAGAACGCGCTGCTGGCGATCCTGGCCCAGGCGGGGTGCTTCGTTCCGGCGCGGTCGCTGCGGCTGGGCGTGGTCGACCGTCTGTTCAGCCGCGTCGGCGCCGGCGACGACCTGGCGCGCGGCCGCTCGACCTTCATGGCCGAGATGGTCGAGACCGCCGCGATCCTGACCCAGGCGACGCCGCGCTCGTTCGTGATCCTGGACGAGATCGGCCGCGGCACCGCCACCTACGACGGCCTCGCCATCGCCTGGGCCTGCGCGGAGGCGCTGCACGACGTCAACCGCTGCCGCGCCCTCTTCGCCACCCACTATCACGAGCTGGCGACGCTGGAGGGCCGGCTGGCGCACGTCTCCAACCTGTCGCTGCGGGCCAAGGAGTGGAACGGCGACCTCGTCTTCCTGCACGAGGCCGCGCCGGGGCCGGCCGACCGGTCCTACGGCGTCCAGGTGGCCAAGCTCGCCGGCGTGCCAACGGCCGTCGTGACGCGGGCGCGGCAGGTGCTGGATCGGCTGGAGAGCGAGGGCGCCGCGCACCAGGACCTGGCCGAATTGCCGCTGTTCGCCGCCGCCGCGCCGCTGACGGGGGCGCCGTCCGGTCCGAGCCCGGTCGAGACCGAGCTGGCGGCGCTCGATCCCGACGGGATGAGCCCGCGCGAGGCGATGGACGCGCTCTACCGGCTGAAGGGCCTGATCGGCCGGTGACGCGGCTGATCCTCGTGCGCCATGCCCGGAGCGCGCCCGACCCCGCGCTGCCCGAACGCGACTGGCCGCTCTCCGAGGAGGGTCGCCGCCAGGCTGAGGCGCTCGCCCCGGTGCTGGTCGAGCTCGGCGTCGACGCGCTCGCTTCCAGTCCCTTCGTCCGCGCCGTCGACACGCTCAGACCCTACGCCGAGGCCGCTGGCCTGCCGATCGCCGTCGACGAGGATCTGCGCGAGCGCGCCCTCGGCGGCTGGCTCTCCGACGTCGCCGAGGTGGAAGACGCCGTCCGGCGCATGCACGCCGACCTCGATTTCAAGCTCGAAGGCGGCGAGACCGGCCGCGCCTGCCTCGCGCGCTTCGAGGCGGCCCTGGCGCGCGTGGCTGCGGCGCGCCCAGGCCGGACGATCGCGGTGGGATCGCACGGCGGCGTGATCGGCCACCTGCTGGCGCGCCACGACCGCGGGCTCGGCGGCGAATTCTGGCGGCGTATCCGCAATCCGCACCTCTTCGTCTTCGACCTCGAGCCCGAGGTTCGCTGGTTGGACGAACGCACGCTGGACGGCTCGGCCGGGGTCAGGTCGGCCGCGATGAACGGCGACTGAACGGCCCGCTCAGGCCAAGCTCAGGCTTAACCGCGCATCCTCCGCTGCAGAGTTCGCGATCCTGCGGGCTCGCGGACGGAGACGAGGAGCGCGTCATGCGCGTCGATTGGGAGCTGCTGGACGACGCCGCCCAGCGTCAGGTTCAGGTCGGAGACCTGGTGAGCGTCGAGGCCGGCGGCGCGCCGACCTGGCGGGTGCTGAAGCTCACCGACGGGCGCGCCTGGCTGCGCGACGAGGTCCGCCAGCTCGACTGCGTCTCCGCGCTCAGCCAGTTCCACTGGAAGGTCCACGCCTGCGACATGTGAGCCGGGCTCAGCCGATGCAGTCGGCGCTGCCGGCGCGCCGCACGGTGCTCTCGGCCTTGTCGATCCGGCCCGAGCGGCGGCGCACGTAGGAGCCGGGGTCGACCACCTGCCACTTCAGCGGGCTGGGCAGGATGGCGATCAGCCGCGCGGCCTGCGCCGGGTTGAGGTCCTTGGCGTCCACATGGAAATAGTGCTGCGAGGCCGCCTCGACGCCGTAGATGCCGGGGCCCATCTCCACCGTGTTGAGATAGACCTCCATGATCCGCCGCTTGCCCCAGACGGCCTCGATCAGCACGGTGAAATAGGCCTCGAAGCCCTTCCTGACCCAGGAACGATCCGGCCACAGGAAGACGTTCTTGGCCGTCTGCTGGCTGATGGTCGAGCCGCCGCGGATGGCGTTCGGCTTCTTCTCGTCGTGCTTCATCGCCTTCTCGATGGCGCCGAAGTCGAAGCCGTGGTGGCTGCAGAAATGCCCGTCCTCGGAGGCCACGGCCGCCCTGGGCAGAGTCGGCGACATCTCCGAGAGCGGAACCCAGCGGTGGTCGAGGCCCTGGCCCTGGGCCATCCGCTCCAGCATCAGGATGGTCACCGGCGGCGGCACGATCTTGTAGATCAGCACCGCGACGATCGGCCCGACGATCAGCAGCGCCAGCACGCTCAGCACGACCCTGCCCAGCAGGCGGCCCCAGCCGGACTTGCGACCGCGCTGCGGCGGCTTCGGTGACCGGCGCGGCGTCGGGCGGGCGGCGACCGCCTTCGTCCCGCTCCTGGCCGGCGTCCCCGTCATGATCGCCTTTCGCCCGCGCCCTCCGCGGTGCTAGCGATGCGCGGCGCGGACCCAAGGCGTCAAGCGCGATCAGGAGGGACCATGGACGTCTCCGAGGCCGTCCGCCGGCGCATGTCGGTGCGGGCGTTCAAGCCGGACCCGGTGCCGGGCGATCTGGTGCGTGCGCTGCTCGAGGCCGCGGCGCTGGCGCCGTCCGGCGGCAACCTGCAGCCGTGGCGCGTCCACGCCCTCGCCGGCGCGCCGCTGGCCGAGTTCAAGGCCCTGGTGGCGGCCACGCCGATGGAGGAGCCGGAGTACGAGGTCTATCCGCCGAACCTCTGGGAGCCGCTGCGCACCCGGCGCTACGTCTGCGGCGAGGACCTCTACGCCTCGATCGGCGTCGGCCGCGACGACCGCCCCGGCCGCTTCCGCCAGCTGGCCAAGAACACCGAGTTCTTCGGCGCGCCGGTGGGCCTGTTCTTCTGCCTCGACCGCAAGGTCGGGCCGCCGCAGTGGTCGGACGTCGGCATGTACATGCAGACCTTCATGCTGCTGGCGGTGGAGCGGGGCCTCGCCACCTGCGCGCAGGAATTCTGGGCCCGCTACCCGAAGACCGTGGCGAAGTTCATCGGCCTACCCGACGATCATATGCTGTTCTCCGGCATGGCGCTGGGCTACGCCGACGAGAGCCAGCCGATCAACGGGTGGCGCACCCGCCGCGACGCGTTCGACGTCTGGGGCGAGCTGCGCGGGTTCGACTGACCCTCAGCCCAAGCTCTCGGGAATCTCCTCCACTCCCGCGCCGCCTTCTTCGTCGCCCCAGGCGATGCGGCCGGTGGCCAGCGCCAGGGCGGTGATCGGCGGGCCGGGCTCGGTCTTCAGCTCCATCCGCCGCCCGCTGGTCACGTCGGCGACCCAGACCCGGCCGTCGCCGAGCCCGGCCGCGAGCGCCGTCCCGGCCGGTTCGGCGGCGACGCGGGTGACCAGCACGGCCTCGTCGAAGCCGATCTCCATCGCCTGCTTGCCCATCGGCCCGTCCGAGCCGGCGAACGGCCAGATCACCGCGCCATTGGCCCCGGACGTCGCCAGCATCTTGCCGCCGTCGAGGAACACCAGGCTGCGCACCTTGGCCGGATAGCCGCCCATGCGCAGGTCCCTGGCGTCGCTGAGCCGCCAGCCGTGCAGCGAATTCTCCTGCATCGACGACATCAGGAAACGGCCATCCGGGCTGAACTTGACGCCGATGTGCGAGCCGGCCCAGCGCAGCATCGACGGCTGCTGGTCGGCGATCCGCGCGTACCAGAGCGCGGCGCCGCCGTAGGTGGCCACCGCCAGCCGCCTCGCCCGCCCATCGAGGGCCAGGCCCGCCACCGAGCGCTCGTGGGCGAAGGTGCGGGCGTAGGCGGCGTCGGCGAGGTCGATCACCCGCGCCTCGCGCCCGGCCCCGTAGGCCATCAGGCTGGCGCCGGGCTGCACCGCCAGGCAGTCGATCCAGCGGCCTTTCGCCTCGGCCAGCAGCTGCGTCCCGTCCCGGCGCGACCAGACCAGCCGCCCGTCGTCGCCGCCAGTGATCACGCCTTCGCCGGTGGGGTGCCGCTCGGCCGTCAGGACCGCGCCGTCATGGGCGGTCTGGCGCGCGCCGCCTTCCCAGGCGACCTCGCCGTTTCCCAGGGCGAAAACCGCCTCCCCGTCCGTCTCGACCAGGGCCGCGGTCACATAGGCGTCGAATTGCCGTTCCATCGCCAGGGCCATAGCCCACCGGGCGGCGCCTTGCCCAGCCAGCAGGGATTCTGGACCGCCTGGACTTTACATCCGGAAATTTCCGGGCAATGGGTGCGCCGATCGCGCGGCCCCGAGAGGCCCACGGCAGGGAGTAGGATATGGCGGCGAAGCTCGGTGGCGGCGGTGGCAAGAAGGCGTTCGACCTCGGTCAGAACAGCGAGATCAACGTCACCCCGTTCGTCGACGTGATGCTGGTGCTGCTGATCATCTTCATGGTGACGGCGCCGCTCGCCACCGTGTCGATCCGCATCGACATCCCGCCGGCCACCAAGCCGACCAACCCGACCAAGCCGCCGACCTATCTGTCGATCGACGACAAGGGCCAGCTCTTCGTCTCCTTCTCCACCAGCCCGACCACGACCGAGATGCGTCCGGCGACGCTGGACGACATGGCCGGCCTGATCGCCTCGTCGCTGGGCGTGGCCAACCCCACCAACGAACAGGTCTTCATCCGCGCCGACCAGCACGTGAAGTACGGGGTGTTCATGGCGGTGGTGAACAAGCTGCAGCTGGACGGCTACTACAAGATCGGCCTGATCAGCGAAGAAGTGCAGCCCGAGTAGGGGCCTTCGAGCACGCAGGCTTCTCTAGGCCGCCGCGCAGCTCTGGAAGCCCACCCGCAGCAACGCCTCGTCGAGGTTGCGGCCGATGAAGACCATGCGGCTGGTGCGGTCCTCGCCGGCCTTCCAGTCGCGCTGGAAATCGCCTTCCAGGATCATGTGGACGGCCTGGAACACCAGCCGCCGATCGTCGCCCTTGACGTTCAGGATGCCCTTGGCGCGCAGGATGTCCGGGCCCTGCCGCGCCAGCAGGTCGTTCAGCCACGCGGTGATCCTCTGCGCGTCGACCGGCCGGTCGAGCGTCAGGGCGACGCCCTTGATG
>Ga0302326_10004380_pt1 | contig 32699 bp, 30 predicted proteins | sample Palsa_T0_3_FD_202264 | JGI IMG/M metagenome (GOLD analysis project Ga0302326, IMG submission 202264) | Peat permafrost microbial communities from Stordalen Mire near Abisko, Sweden - Palsa_T0_3 | ecosystem: Environmental > Terrestrial > Soil > Palsa > Peat permafrost | place: Sweden: Abisko...
TCTTGTCGCATTCGTCGTACACCAGCTGTCCGCTCCATTGCGTGAGCGGAACCGGGTTGCTCGAGATCACGTCGGAACCGGCCGTCCCGTAATAGACCTTCACGATACCGGACGAGCCGTTGCCGCCGTTCGGCAGCGTCGCGGTGATCTGACTCGTCGACCACGAGGCCGGCGCGAGTGGATACGTGCCGCTCGCGTCCGTGATCTGAATATGCCCGGAAGCAGCCGGAAAACTCCCATCGATCGTGAGCGCCCCGTTCGCTGCCGCCTCGATGACGTACATCAGCGAGATCGACGGCAGGCTGTACTCGATCGGCGGATTCGCAACGTTCTCGCCGCCGAAATCGCTGATAACGAGCCGCGCCAGCGTTCCGTCGGCGATCGGCGGCGCCAACGCGTTCACCGAAAACCCGTTGTCCGATTGCGTGTACGGTTCGCCGGCCGGGGCCTTCGAATTGTGGATCGGGCTTTCGCGGTGCTCGGCTCCCATGGCCGTCTCGATGTCGTCCAGCGGAAAAGGACGCTGCGGCGGCGTGCGTTGGTTCGCATAGGCGTCGAGTCCGGTGGCACTGGGCGACTGCTCGCCGAGCATGCGGTCGAACATGAAGCCGTCGGTCTCATCGGCATCGTCGCCGCCAACTTCTTTGGTCCAGCCGAAGTAGCGTCCGACGCCCGCCGCTTGGACGACGCCCAGCACGTTGCTTGCGATCAACGGGTTCTGTCCCCAGCACGACTCGTTGTCGAGGATGGCGCCGGGATTGAATTTCACACGTTCCGCCAAGAACGCCGGCGTGAAGGCGAACTCGTCGAGGGGGACGGTTTGTTTGTTGATCGTGAGATAGATCGCGTTGAGCAAGTTGCCGGTGTCATAGTCGGTCTGGTATTGCTTGATGAGCGCTTCGTTGCCGACGACCGGCGTCGTCGAAAGCCACGCGTAGTAGGTGTTGCTCGCGAGCGGATTATCGGGGTCGCTCCCGATCACCCCGTGCGTCGATATCGCCAGAACATCGAACGGATGCCCATTGCCGAGTGCGATGATGTTTGCGAGGCTCGCGTCCACGGCGTCGACGCCGTACCCGGTCGCGGCGCCGAATCCGCTCTGCGCGAACGCGTTTCCAAAACCGAATTGACGGGTCGGGGTGAAGGCGCCGCTCGTATCGTTCTCATTCACCAGAAGGGCGATCTCGTGAGCGTTGGGAGGACTCAGCGGCGCATCGAAGCGCCGTCGTGCGAGTGCGGCGCGACGGTTATCCGAAGCGTACGCGCCGTCCAAGCCCTCGAGCCGGTCCGCGAAGACGAGCACTCGGGTTCCGTCCGGCAGCTTCGCAGCGATGCCGCCGGGCTCGACCACGGCGGATCTGTACGCGTGTGACGAGACCATCTGCGCCGCAAGCGTGCTCAGGTCGTTCCCGAGATTCGCATGCGGCAAGGTGAGAAATGTCGTCTGGACGTTGCTCAGAGCCGTGGCGATTTGCGTGGGCGTGAGCGTGGCGCCCGAACTCGGTACCGGTGTCGGCGCCGGGGTTGCCGTTCGCGCCGGTGTCGGTGTCGGTGCCTTCGGACTCGGCGTCTGCCCGTTTGGAGACGGTTGCGGCGTGAGCGTTACCGAACCGCCGCTGCACCCGGCAACGAGAGCAACCAAACCGACCAGAAGCAGCCCGCGGGACGCAAATGTCATGAACGGCCCCAACACAGTGACACCATGAAAAAACAACAGTTGCCGACAGCTAGACGCGAGCCTCTCGCATTCCTGTTAAGATTGCCTGCATAAAACGCTCGAAGACCGATGCGCGGCTATGAACAGGAGAAATCGCCACATGAGACTCGCCGCTTCTTCTTTGCGCTTGCAGCCGGCGTGGGCCGCTGCTGTTTTGGCGGCCGCCGTGGCGGCGTGCAGCGGGCCGGGCGAACCTGCCGTGCCGATACCTACCCTTGGGTTCTCCTTCGAAACACCCACTCCAAAGCCGACGCCGACCCCGAGGGTTACTCCGCCACCGAGCCCCAGCCCCACTCCAACGGCGACGGCAACGGCCACGCCCACGGCGTCGCCCGCCGACCGGCGAGAGGCGCGGCTGCCCCCATAGCTCGAACGGCTGCCGGCGCAGGCGGTCGAGGAGTTGCCGGGGGCGCTGCACGACGTCAAGATGAGCGAGGCGCGCGCCCGGGCCTAGGAGGCGTTAGCGGCGGAACCCGCCCCGGAATCCACCGCGATAGTACCCGCCGCCGCGATAATAGCCTCCTCCGTAGAACCCGTGCCCGTAGTAGCCGTGGCCGTAAAACGCGGGCCCGTAGTAGTAGGGGTGGCCGTAGAACGCCGGCCCATAGTACGGGTGCCAGAAGCGCGGAGCGTAATAGCTCACCGCCCAATACGGGGGTCCGATCGGCGGCGCATAGCCGATGTATCCGACGTTTGCGATGAAGCCCGGCTGTCCGTAAGAGAAGCCAAACCGAGCCCAGGTGCGGTGGTACCCGTCCCAGCGCCAGCGAGGATAATTGCCGACCCCGACGCCCACGAAAACGGCCGCGTCGGCGGCTTGCGGGGCGGCGCTAAATGGGGCAGCCGGTGCGGAGCCCAGGTTCTCGGCACCGCCGAGGATCATGGCGGCCGTCGTAGACGCCGTGAAAGCGAGAGCGGCGGCGAGGCGCGGGAGCGTGCGAAGCATGGATTTCAAGAATGTTTTCCTCCCCGTGAAGTATGATTGCGTTCCTCATATCTAACGCTAAACAACCCTTGCCGGTGCTGGGAGCGCGGTGAGAATCAGGCTAAAATCACGGCCGTTTTCGGAGCTCTTCTCCAAGCGATGCGAAACCGGTGCTTGGCGGAGCGACCGCGGCGGCCCCGTGCAACGTCGTGAGCACGATGCGGCGGTTGCGGCGGTCGACGAAGCGGATGGATACCTCGACCGTCTCGCCGATCTCGTACTGAGCCGGATCGGCATCGGTATCGCGCACGCTGCCGATCACGCCCGGCGCGATCTCGATTTCGAGGCGCTCCGTTTTGCCGACGACTTTGCCTTCGACGACATTGCCGGGCCGCAGCAAAGCGGCGTGATCGCGCAGCGGGTCGGGCAGCGCGTTCTTGCGCGAGAGGCCGATCTTTTTTCCGCTTTCGTCGAGGCGCAGCACGGCCACCGGAATCCGATCGCCCACCTTGAGAACGTCTTCGATTTTTTCGACGCGTTCGAAGGCGAGTTCGCTCATCGGGACCAGACCTTCGAGCCCGCCGATATCGACGAACGCACCGAACGGAGCGAGACGCACGACGACGCCTTCGTGAAGTTGCCCGACCTGCAGCGAACGGAGAAATGCCGTGCGTTTCGAACGCCGCAGATCGTCGAGCGCGCGCCGCTGAGAGACGACGATGCGGCGCCGCTTCGCGTCCACATCGATTACGCAGAGCGGAGTCTTCGTCTTCACGAGACTTTCGAGCGTGGCGCCCGCTTCGAGCCGCGTTTGCGACGCCGGAAGAAATCCGCGAACTCCGCCGATATCCACGAGCAGCCCGCCCTTGACGGTAGCCGTCACCGTGCCTTCCAGCGCCTCACCGGTATCGCGAGCGCCCGAAACACGCAGCCAATGTTCTTCGGCGCGCTGCTTGCGTTCTTCGACCGACTTATCGAACCCGACGGTGCGCGGCATACCGGGAGCGCTCGGCGATTGGGCTTGCGCCTCTTGCGAAGGCGCGGGATCCAAAGGCGGTGCTTCCGCTTCGGGTTCGGCCTGAGCTTGCGTCTCCGCGAGCGGCGAAACTGCCGGCTCCCGCGCCGGTGCCGTCAGCGCTTCGGCCGCACGCGGCACTTCGGGAAGCGCGTCATCGGCGGGCGCCGGCTCAACGTGGGGTGCTTCAACAGACCGCGTTTCCACGGGCGCGGCTTCAAAATGCGCACCCTCAACCGGCAGCAACTCGGCAGGCTCCGCTTCAAGCGCCGCCGCTAGCGCAACGTGCTCTTCGGCAACGGGCTCTTCAGCACCGGGCAAGACGACGGCGACGGCCCCGTCGTGATCGGCTTCCGAGACTTCGGGAACGACCGGAGAGGGCGGCTCTATTTGGGACATCGCGTAGGGCTACGCCGGGGAGGGTGCACTCCCCCGCGCCTGAACATCCGAGCATCCTCCTACAACCCTCACTTTTTGGTCGCGATGAGCGAATTGCCGCACGCGAATTCCGAGATGACCGCATCGGGGAGATCGCTAAGCAACTCCGTCCAAAATGGGCTCGCGGGAACCTGTGCGATGAGTTCCGCGACGCTCATGCGCAACAGCCGTTCGCGCTTCTGCGGAGGCAGTCGGTCTGCGAACTTGCCGAGGACCCAATTCATCGTATGATTGGGCCCTTCCCACGGTTCGGTGCGGCAGACCTCGATCTCGAATCTCTCGGAAAACAGTAGCTCGAGGCCCTGGCGCGTTGCGTTAAAATAGTGCGATGGAAATCCGTGAATCGGCTGCAAGAACGGCCACGCGATATAGCATCGCCCGCCGGGTTTGAGCATTCGGTGAATCTCCGAGGCGACGACCCATGGCTTCGTCACGTGTTCGAGCACTGCGAAACAGCCGATGCCGTCGAATGCCGCGGAGGCTAAGGGATACCTGCAATCCGGTGCGACGATCACGTCGGCAGTCAACGAGGGATAGACCTCCACGTAGAGACAATTATCGAAGACTTCGTTTCGAAGTCCACACCCGACGTCGAGATACGCTTTGCTCGGATTCATCCGAACCTCATCGATGAACGGCCCGTAACCGTTGTTCGCTGACTCGGCGGCGTACTCGCTAGCGCTGAGATGCCGCTCCGAGAGCGCGACCGGAAATGCTTCGCTCTCTTCGAGGAAATGAAAACTTGTTGACGGCCTCTCGGCCGTAAGCACGCAATCCTTGAAGCGTTCGTATTTTGCATGACCATAGGTCGACCGTCCGGCGAGAAACGTCGCTGCGATTTGCATCCTTCCCTCGTTTTCACCGAACTCGACGAAGTGATGCCAAGGGTCCGTCACACCGTTGCGTGCCGCCTCCGCTACGTCGGCGTTCGCCTGCAGGTAGCCGCTCGCCGAGAAATTCTCGCGCGTCGCGTGCTCGGTTACGATCATGCTAGCGCCGCACGAATCGTTACGACGTCAGCACCATCCGGAAGCGGGCGGCACCGCTCATCATCTTCGCGTACGCCGCGGGCGCCTCTTCGAGCGGCACTTTTTCGATCGTCGCGCGGACGCCGGTGAGGACGCTGAAACGTAGCGTGTCCTCCGAATCGACGCACGTGCCCGAGGGCCACGCGCCGACCGACTGACGGCCGCCGATCATCATGGCCGAGTGCAATTCGAGCGGATCTTGCGCTGCCCCAACGATCTCGAGACGCCCGTCGACGCCGAGGCCGCCGACCGTCGCCGCCATCGCCTTCGCGTTGGTTACCGTGGCCAGCACGACGCGCGCGCCGCCGAGCGTTTTCAGTTCCTTCGCTACGTTTGCGGTCGCGCTGTCGATGTAATGATGCGCACCAAGTTCTCGCGCGAGCGGAGCTTTCTCCTCACCGCGCGCGATCGCGACCGTTTCCAAACCCATCTTGACCGCGTACTGCACGGCCAGGTGGCCGAGCCCGCCGATGCCGAGAATCGCGACGAGATCGCCCGGGCGCGCGCCGCTGTGCCGCAACGCGTTGAAGCTCGTGACGCCCGCGCACATCAGCGGAGCGGCCTCGGCCGCGGAAAGCTCGGCCGGTATGCGCGCGAGCGCGACGATCGGCGCAATCATGTGCGTCGCATAACCGCCATCATACGCGATGCCGGGCGTGCGCAAGGTGCGGCACGTGATGAAGTCGCCGCGCCGGCAGCGGTCGCAGCGACCGCAGTGACCGCCGTGCCACCCTACCGCCACTCGCTCGCCGACCGTCCATGGATCGGTATCGGTCCCGAGCGCCTCGATCGTCCCGGCGACCTCGTGGCCCGGCGTTCTCGGATACGTAATTCCGGGAAACAGATTCTCCACCGTGAACGCATCGCTGTGGCAGACGCCGCACGCTTCGACCGCGATGCGAACCATGCCGGGACCGGGCTCAACGACGCTGCCCTCAACGACCTCCAAGGGTTGTTTTGCTTGCCGAACTTGAACCGAGCGCATTCCCATACCGAGCGCGCTTCTGGCTGCGAGCGCATTTTCCGCCATCCATGAAAAAACGGACTTGCTCGCGCGACCTCAATTCTCGACGAACCGCATATCCGAATAGCGATCCCCTGCGGCGACGCCCTTCGGGGCAACCTCTTCGATCCGTGCGAGGTGCTCGGGCGTCAACCGGATATCCGCGGAGGCTGCGTTCTCCTCGAGGTACGAGACGCGCTTCGTGCCCGGAATGGGAAACACGTCGTTTCCGCGAGAGAGGACCCACGCAAGCGCGAGTTGGCTCGGCGTCACGCCGAGTTCCGAAGCGATCGTCTGCACGCGATCGACGACGGCCAGATTTCGCGCAAAATTTTCGCCGTCGAAACGCGGCGAGACGAGGCGGAAGTCGCCCGGCGCGAGGTCGTCACGCGACCGGATCGTCCCCGAAAGAAAGCCGCGCCCGAGCGGGCTATACGGCACGAACGCGAGGCCATATTTGCGGACCGCCTCGAGCACGCCGTTATCTTCGATGTCGCGCGAGAAGAGCGAATACTCCGACTGCAGCGCCGCGATCGGGAAGACGGCGCACGCGCGCTCGATCGTGGCCGCGGAGGCCTCCGATAATCCGAGATAGCGCACCTTGCCGGCGTAGACGAGCTGCGCCATCGCGCCGGCCGTTTCTTCAATCGGCGTCGCCGGATCGACACGGTGTTGATAATACAGATCGATCACATCGACCCCGAGGCGTCGCAGCGATGCATCGCAAGCGGCGCGCACGTACTCGGGCTTGCCGCCGAAACTGCGGTGCGTGGGATCGTCCGTTCGCACGATGCCGAACTTCGTCGCTAGGAAAACCCGCTCGCGGCGGCCTCGCAGCGAACGCCCGAGCAACTCCTCGTTGGCACCGCGGCCGTAGATGTCGGCCGTGTCGAGAAAATTGATGCCGAGTTCGAGCGCGCGGTCGATCGTGCGCAACGATTCCGCTTCGTCGGTGGCGCCGTAAAATTCCGACATACCCATACACCCCAGGCCCAGCGCGGAAATCTGGATGCCGGTGCTCCCGAACGTTCTCGTCTGCATGTTCTGCGAGTACGCGGTTCGGCGCCATGCCCCTCGCGAGCGGCGAGGCGTCCGGCCGAGGCGCGACTAAGTGACGCCGCAGTACCTTCCCGTCCGCTTAGGGAGATTTGTTTGAACACCACTCGCAAACCGAAGACCTTCGTGCTCGTCCTCGCGTTCATGGGCGCGCTCGTGGCAAGCACCGTCACGCCATCGTATGCATTCCTCGATAAAACGCGCTTTGTGGCGCACCTCGGCGTCGCGTATTTCTGTTTCCATCACTGGGTCGTCAAGCCGTACCAAGCGGGAGCCTTCGCGTCGGGAGCCCCGCACCGCATCTCGACGATCGTCAAGGGCGGCGCCGCACTTCTCTTCGCCGTGCACGAAGTGCAAGTCGCCGATAAGATCGCCAAGAACAGCTCCGATCCGCTGCTGCAAAAGCTCGACGGCGCCCTAGCGGGGCTCCAATCGCAGTTCAGCACCATCGGCACGAAGCTCAAGGGCGGCAACTTCGATCCGAAGGATATCGACACGCTCAACACCTCGACGAACGGCATCTCGACCGCCGCCGCTGCGGATAACGTAACGGTCAAGGACGTCCCGGCAGCGCTCCCGGGCTCGTAAGCCGCTAGACCGTCACGCGAGCGCCGTTTTGCGCGGCTTCGCTTTCGGTTTCGTGATCCGGCGAAGGCGTCTGTACCGATGGTGCGGGCGCCTTCGCCGTTTGGCGCCGCAGTTCGTTCGGCAGCGAGCGCTGTGCGAGGGCCGCGAGAAAACGCGGCGCCGCGGGGCCGAGCGTTCGGGTGATCACGTCGATCTGCACCGCGTCGCCGCCGATCAGCACGCGGTCGCGGCCTTCGAGGATGCCGCGCACGATCGTGGCCGCGGCCATTTCGGGGGTTGCTTTGAGCATGAATTCGTCGAATGCTTCCGCACGGAGGCGCGAGTATTCGGGATCCGCGGCCGCGGCCACGCGCGCCGTGCGCGCGATGTTGGTCTTGATGCCGCCGGGATGCACGGTGACGACGTGCACGCCCGTGCCGCGCAGCTCTTCCCGCAGCGATTCGGTGAAACCGCGCACGGCGAATTTGCTTGCCGAGTACGCGGATTGTCCGGGCGGTGCGAAGAGTCCGAAGACGCTCGAAAGGTTGACGATAGTGGCTTTCCCGGAGCGTTGCAACGCCGGCAGGAACGCCTTCACGCCATACACGGTGCCCCAGAAATTGATGTTCATGAGCCACTCGATCTCTTCGACCGTGAGCTCCGTCACGTCGCCCGCGATCGAAACGCCGGCGTTGTTGATCAGCACGTCGACGCGTCCGTGTTCGCGCAGAACGTCGGCGGCGAACGCGTCGACCGCCTCCTTCTTCGCGACGTCGAGAACGTGCGACGTCACCTTCGTGCGATCGCCCACGAGCGCCACCGTTTCGGCGAGCCCGGCTTCGTCGCGATCGGCGAGTGCCAGCGCGTAGCCGCGATTCGCAAGATCGAGCGCGAGCGCGCGCCCGATGCCGGAGCCGGCCCCCGTGAGCGCGACGACGGGCCGCACGCCGAGTGCGGCCGCCGTTGCGCGAATGCCTGCGGTCAACGCGCGGCGCGCTTCGGGAACGACGCCCGCGAGATTGACGAACGCGTGCGGCAGCGTCGGACGCAAATCGTAGGTGAGCGCCACACCGGCATCGCGCAGGCGCTCGTAGTAGGCGCGCCCTTCGTCGACAAGCGGATCGTACTGCGCGGCCAAGATATATGCAGGCGGATGGCGCTCCGGATTCGGAGCATCGAGCGGCACGAGCAACGGATCGTGTGCGAACTCGGGCGAACTCACGGCGCGCTCCGCGAACCACGTCATCGTGGCGGGCGTCAACGGCAGATTGCCGTTATACGCGCTGCGCGATGGGAAACGACCGGTTCCATCGGTGCTCGGATAAATCAGAAATGCGAACGCCGGACGAGCGAGCCCGCGCGACTCCGCGTACACGGAAAGGGCGGCCGAAAGCGCGCCGCCGGCGCTGTCGCCGCCGACCGCGATGCGATCGGCATCGAGCCCGAGCGACGCCGCGTTCTGCTGCAGCCAGCCGAGCGCGGCGAAGGCATCTTCAAACGCTATCGGCAGGCGGTGTTCCGGCCCCAAGCGATAGTCGACCGAGAGAACGGCGATTTTGCCTTCTTGTGCGAGAAAGCGCGTCAGGCCGTCGTAACACGCGACGTCGCCGATGACGAAGCCGCCGCCGTGAAAGTACAGCAAGACCGGCAGCGGTCCGTCGCTCGCGCCGTGCGGGTGATAGAGGCGTGCGCCGATCGTCACGCCGTCGCCCGAGGGAATCGTCAATTCGCGTACGTCGAGCTCGCCCGAACCTTTGAGGCCGAACTGCCGATTCATGTTCGCGTAGCCCTCGCGCATTGCCGCGACGCTGATATCCGGGCGGAAACTCCGGCCCATTCGGGCACCGAGCCACATCAAGAGCTGCACGCGCACGTCGAGCGCCATTTAGGGAGTTCCCTTTCTTTGAGGTCGGGGCGGCACGGCCTTTTGTTGAAAATCGGGGCGGCGCGCGCCCCCCGATGGCCCCGGGCCCGCACTCGCGGGTCCAAGGACGGTGCTAGTCGCCTGCCGCCCTCGGTGTTCAACGGGTGGACGGCCGCCTCCGCCGTGCCCGCTTCCAGGTACGCGCTGCACGGAAGCGAACATATGTTCGTATCTTGGAGCATACGGCGGAATTTCGCGCGGTCAGGGATGCCATCGTCGACGACCTTGAAGACGAAGAGCGGCGGCGCCTCGCCGTGCTCCTGGGCTGCATGACGGAGCCGGCAGCCGAATTGCCCGCGCCGCTCGTTGCGGTGCTCGGAGCGATCGCACGGTTGGCACCGCCCGATCGTGCGCGTCTCGTGCGCTGGTGCGGCCGCTATTTGACACGCTGGGGGCAGGTCCCGGTGGCGGCCGGCCGGCGCGTCTCGGCTCCCGCGCGCCAACCGCGGCGTTGAAGCAAAAGAGTCTCGCGCCGCATCTCGGAAGACAGCGCTACATGAAGATCAACGACTTGTTTTCCGTCGCAGGAAAAGTGGTACTCGTCACGGGTGGCAGCCGCGGTATCGGCGAGATGATCGCTCGCGGTTTCGTCGCGAACGGTGCGAAGGTATACATCAGTTCGCGTAAGGCCGATGTCTGTGAAGCGTTGGCGCTCGAACTTTCCAAAGACGGAATATGCATCGCGTTGCCGGCCGATCTGGCACGCATGGGCGAGATCGATCGGCTCGCGGGCGAGATTCGCTCGCGCGAACCGAAACTGCACGTGCTGGTCAATAACGCGGGCGCGGCGTGGGCCGAGCCGCTCGGCAAGTTCAGCGAACGCGGCTGGGATCGCGTGGTGGATCTCAATCTCAAGGCGCTCTTCTTCTTGACGCAGGCGCTCCTCGAGCCGCTCGAAGCAGCGGGGACGCACGAGGATCCCGCGCGCGTGATCAATATCGGATCGATCGACGGCATCATTCCGCCGGCCATGGAAACCTTTCCCTACTCGGCGTCAAAGGCAGGTGTTCTCCACCTCACGCGACACTTGGCGCGCTACCTTGGTGCGCGCCACATCACGGCGAACGCGATCGCTCCGGGCTACTTTCCCACCATGATGACGGCCTGGGCGAAAGACCGCGAAGATGAACTGCTAGCGCATATCCCCGCGCGCCGGGGCGGAACGCCGGAAGATATGGCCGGCACCGCGCTCTTTCTCGCGTCGCGCGCCGGCGCATATCTTTCGGGTGCGGTGCTTCGCGTCGACGGCGGCCTCTTGGCCGACGCGCGTGACGCCTAAGTGTCCGGGGAAGCTACGCCTTAGCGGCCGTGGCCGCCATGGCTGCTGGTCGCGTGCGCCCGGTATCCACCGGCGCTGGCCGGCGCCACATACGAGCGGCCGTGGAACTGACCGCCCGGCGCGTTCTGACGGTACACGTTTTGCACGTTCACGGAATTGTAGACGCGTGCGCCGTACCCGTTGTAATAGTGGTAGGGCCCCTGGAAGTAGCCGCCGTGCCACCAGCCGGTGTTTCCGAAAAAGAACGAGATGCCGTACGACGGTCCGTAATAGTAATTCCACGGATGGCCGAGGTAGTACGGCGTGCCGTCGTCATAGGTATACGGCGTATCGACCTCGTTTGCCGAGAAATACGAACCCTGGTTGTACCCAAGAACGCTGACGATCATCCCCGGCGCCAGGGTCAAGCCGGTCGGATTGATGATCGTGCCTTCGTGCAGCTGAACGGTGTCGGTATATCCATGCTCGTCATGCACGCTCAGCGCATACGCGCCGTCGAATGACAAGATGCGGCCGCGAATCTGGACGTCGGCCGGAGCGGCTGGAGCCGGCGGCTGGGCGTACGAGGGGACGTCTTGGGCCAGAGAAATGAGCGGCGCTCCGGCCAAGGCCGAAAAGGCGAGTGTCGCGATGGCGCCGGAAAGATGTTTAAACATATCAACCTGTATAACGTTCTTGGTGGCGTTCGAGTGTTGGGAGTAGGCTGGGAGTTTCGTTAGAGAAGCGTGAGGCTGCGACCCGCGAGCCATTCGAAGCCCACGGCTGGGGGCGTTCGGTGTGCTTGGCCTAGCGAACCGGTAAGCGAAGGTTCGAACCGACCTCCACGTGGATCGCCGAACGCGCGGCCGCAGTAGGCGTCACGCCGGGCGCGGAGGCCAGGCCCTGGTAGATGCAGCTCGATTGCGGCGCGGCCGGAAAGCTGCTGAGCGCCTGTTGGACGAATTGCGCGGCGAGCGCCGCATAGCCGGCATCGTCGGGATGGAAGCCGTCCGTGAAAAAGTTTGACGGAGTGTAACTTGCCGGATTGCACTGGAGGTCGACGACCGGAATGCCGTCCGTCGCGACCGTGTTGATGACGTCGGTGTCGATGGCTACCGAGACCCCCTGCAGCGCCTCCCGCGCCTCGAGATCTACGGCCGCGTTGGACGAGATGTAGAACGCGTACGGGACGTTGGCGAAATTCGGGATGTTCGCCACGACGATGATCGCGCCCGGAGCCGCTTTGTGCACTCCGCCGACGAGTTCGCCGAAATCTTGCCCGAACGCGGTCACTTCCTTGGTTATGTATGCGGTCTGTGTTGTGGTCGTCGCGCCACCGAGGCCGCACGACAGGCCCTTGAGGATCGCGTTGACGTCGTTGCCGCCGGCGAAGATCGTGATGAACGTTGCGGCCGGATTGACCTTCGGAAGCTCGTTCTGCACGAAATTGCCCGTACTCGTGCCCGCCGGGCAGAGCGGCGCCGCCATTTCCTGAAGCGCCGAGATGTCCGGCCCGACCACGGCGCCCGAGATGCCCAGGTCTTGAAGCGAGGCGGCAAATCCGTAGTGCGCGAGATCGGTGCGAATGTCGGGCACGTAGCCGCTGGCGCCGGGCTCGGAGCACGTTGGATCCGCCGTGGCCGGAGCACCGCTTGCCGGCGTCGGATTGGCGCACGGCACCGTCGCGCCGTAACCGACGGCGTCGCTGGCACCGATCGCCGTGTAGTTGAGATAGAGCGGCTTCGCCGCCGGAGGGGCGGAGGGCGTTGAATTGTTCGAGCTGCTGCACGCGCCGAGCGCAGCGGTGCAGAGCGCGAAGCCGAGTGCGATGAAGGAAGGCTTGTGATGATTCGTCATGATCGCAACTTTCCTAGAAGGACCGCACGAGCGGGTTCGAGCCGAAGCCGAACATCACCGTGAACGTCGTGTAGCGCTGTGCTCCGATGACCGGTACCGCCACGCCGTTCGTGGCGAGTGCGACGCACGTGAGTGTCGGCGCGCGGCCCGCGGCCGTACTCGCACACGGAACCGTCAGATCGGCGATACCGATGCGTCCGATATCCGTATAGTTCGGATTCGAGGGGCCGCCGGTCGAGACTTCCGCTTCGACGAAGAATTTATTCCTTAGAACCTTCGAGAGGCCGTAGTGGAACGTCGGCACGTGGTACGGATAGACGTCCGTCGGAAAATATGTGATCACGTTGCCGATATTCGCAAAGAGCGTCAAGCTTTGGTCCGGCTGATATTGGGCATATCCGAACTGCTGATACTGCACGTGATTGGTAACGTTCGCGCCGTTAATATTCATGTTCCACAACGGAAACGCGTCGTATGAGATCAGATATTTTTCGGCATAGAAGAGCGGGATCACGAGATTGACACCCTTCAGTTCGTACGAACGCTGGTGGACGGTCATGATCTGGTTGTTTGCAAAGATCGGGACCGTGTCGTCGTCGCCGCCGCCGATGCCGGACCGGATCGAGACGTACGTCGGAGCGAGCACGAGCGGATGGTGGCGCCCGCCTACGAAGAACATGCGCTCGACGTCGTACGCCTGGAAGCGCAGGTGCGTCGTCGAGTCGATGTGCATCGCCTGTCCGTTGACGTAGCCGATCGGCGTGGTCGTTCCTTGGAACACGACCGGGATGCCGGGGTCGCTCGCTCCGAGACCGGTCGCCGAGAATTGGAAGTAATGCGCGCCCAAGCGCGTCGTGCGGTCGAGCTTGTAAATGAGCGATGCGTCCATACCGCCCGGCAGGCTCGCGAAATCGTTGTTCGTCTTCCCGCCCATGATCATCGTGGAAAGATCGATCGAATACGTGAGCGGGGCGCCCTCGAAGCCGGGCTTCGAAACATCGTTATCCGTGATCGGGGGCGGCGGCGTCTCGGCGGAGGCCGGAGCGCCTCCCGTCGAGCCGCTCGCGGGCTGCACGGATTTGGCGGCCGCCGCGCGTTTGAGCGCTTCGGCGCGGGCGGCAAGCGCGGCATCGATACCAACGGTTGCCGCAGCGTTTCCGGGATCCGCCTGTGCAAAGGCATCGATCCGTCCTAGAGCCAGAGCCGCAAAAATGAAACAGAGCGACAGCAGCCGGGCACACAGCAAGCGCCCCGAGATCTGCAAACGAGTACGATTTGGCAAGGTCTTGTCCTTCGTAAGGTTTCTTGCTCGCAAACACCTATATGGTTGTCGTTTTCCACAGTGCTGCGGTATTTAAGAAGATGTTCTCCACGCGCGAGCGAGAAACACCTCGCGAACCGGATGCTCCGATACACAAAGAAAACGATTCTTCGCCACCGGTTCGAAATCGGTATGGTGAAGAATCGTGTAGTGGAGATCGGTGTAAACAAACCGTGGGGTGTTAGTGCACCGCGAGCTCACGCTCGATCGCGTCGCGCAGCAACGGATCGTCGATCGTCACGTCCGGCGCGAAGCGTCCGACGACGCGCCCATCGCGCGCCACCAAGAATTTCTCGAAATTCCAAAGGATGTCGCCGGGGCCCGGCTTCACGCCGTAGGCCGCGAGTTTCGTGCGGAAATCCTCGTTGTTTTTTTCGGCTTCCGGTTGCGCCTTGACGAGCGCATCGTAGAGCGGATGCCGCGCGGCGCCGTTGACGTCGATCTTCTCGAACAAAGGAAACTGGACGGCGAATTTCGTCGAGCAGAACTCGGCGATTTCGGCATTGGAGCCCGGCTCTTGCGTGCCGAATTGATTGGACGGAAAACCCAGAATGACGAGACCGCGCTCGCGCTCCTGCTCGAAGGCACGTTCCAAACTTTCGTACTGCGGCGTCAAACCGCAGGCGGACGCGACGTTGACGATGAGGACGACCTGTCCCGCGTAGGGCGCGAGGGTCGCGGGCGTTCCATCGATGCGTTGAACCGGGATATCGTAAAGTGCGGTAGACATGCCGGGTGGTTCGCGGCACGCACCTCCGGCCCCGCCGTCACAAAGAGGCCCATCGGGTGGCACGCCGCCCCGATCTTCCAGGAGAACCCAGGGGTACACGCAACGGCGCAGGCGTGATCAGTTGGCAAGCCCGCATCGTCAAACTCTGCTGCCGCGTCTTCGTCAAGCAGCGCATGAAAAAACGGGACGCCAATTCGATGCAGGCGATTCTCAAACTGCGCCGTTCGCTTGTCCGTTTCGAACCATATAGCCGGCGCATCACGCGCGGCCTCGGCGTGCGCGACGTTGCGTCACCCGTGCCCGGCGAGTGGCTCATGCCGGCGGGGGAACCGCACGACCGCGCGATCCTCTACGTGCACGGCGGCGCGTTTATCGCCTTCTCGCCGCTCTCGCACCGCCGCCTAACGACGGCGCTGGTCCGCGCGAGCGGCGTCCCGGCGTTCGTCGTCGCCTATCGTCTCGCGCCCGAATACCCGTTTCCCGCCGCACTCGACGACGTGCTCGCGGCCTTCGACGCACTGGTCGCACGCGGCATACCGCCGGCCGGCATCGTGCTGGCAGGCGACTCGGCCGGCGGCGGCCTCGTCCTCTCGGCGGGCCTCGCGCTCACGTCGCGCGCTACGGGCGCGTCGTCCCCCGGCGGCATCATCGCCTATTCGCCGTGGACCGATCTGCTCGCCACGGGCGATTCGATCCGCTCGAACGCACGCAGCGACGATATGCTCGTGGGCGAACACGCGCTCGAAAGCGCGCGCAACTACGCGCCGACCGACGACATGCTGCGCGACCCGCTCGCTTCGCCGCTCTACGGCAATCTGACGGGGTTTCCGCCGACGCTCATCTTCGCGAGCGAAAGCGAGATCCTGCGCGACGATGCGGTGCGCTTCGCCGAGCGCGCGCGAGCGGCGGGGGCGCGCGTCGAGCTCGTGCTCGAGCCCGCGATGCCACACGTTTGGCCGATTTTCTTCGACGTGATGCCCGAGGCCAAGCGCACGATCGCGCACAGCGCGGCTTTCATCAGCATGCGTTTGCGCGACGTTCGCGCACCCGCGGCCGAGGAAACGCTTCCCGCCTGAGCCGAACCTCAGCCTTCGCGCTCGATAGCTTCCGGCGGGATCCCCAGTTCGACGCAGCGAGCGATCACTTTGCCGCGCGAGTTCAGCTCGAAGGCTGCGAAAATCTTGCGCGTGTGGCTGCCGATCGTGAAGGGGCTGCGTTCGAGCGCCTCGCCGATCACCTTGGCCGACTCGCCGCGCAGCAGGCGCGCGAGCACCACTCGCTCGGCCGGAGTCAAACGAGAAACGGGGTTCCGGCCGCGCTTGAGTTCGGACGCGAACCACGCTTTGGGCGCGCACGCGCCACGATCGCACGCGCCGGCTTCGCGTACGCATCGTCTCCGGTGAGGCGGCGCAGATCGAGCGCCGTCAAGACCGTTCGCAAGTCGATGCCGAGACGTTGCCAGGCGGCGAGGGCCGCGCGATAGTTGCGAATGGCGCCGGCACGATCGCCCGCTGCAAGAGCGACGCGCGCGGCAGCGACGGCACCGAAGGCTTCGAGCCGCGGATCGAGCGGGGAAGATGCCTTCGCAACGAGCGATCGGTACGCCGCCATCGCCTTGCGAGCGTCGGCCGGGAAGACTCCCGGCGCCTCCGCCGCAATGCCGCGTACGCGTAGCAGAGGACCGGATCGAACTGTTTCGCGTTGTGCGGCCGCAATAGTTCCCAAGCGCGGCGCAGTTGAAGGCGCTCGGAACCGAGATCGCCGAGCATCCGGCAGACGGCGGCGAGTTGCGTTTCGCGCAACGGCTTCGAGCGCGGAACGGGCGCCAGATACACCGCTTCACGGGCTGCGAAAAATGCGCCGCTGCTATCGCCTTCGAGCAACGCGATCGCGCGTAGTGCCGAAACGGCCGCGAAGCGTTCGGCTCTCAAACTCGCCGGCCATTCCATCTTTTCGTACGTGCTGCGCGCGCGCTTGGCAAGCTCCATGTCGACCGTCTCGGCGGCGATCGTCGCGACCGATGCAAGGGCCTCGGCCTCGATGCGGACGTCGCCGGACCCGCCGGCATGCATGAGGCGTTGCGCCTTGCTAAACAAGGTCCCCGCCTCGCGATAGTCGCCACGTTCGTATGCGGCCTTTGCAGCACCGAAAGCCGCTGACCAAGCATTCTTGCCGCCGGCAACGGCACGGCGCGTTCCTGGCAAGTTTAATCCCTTAAGTTTCGCTTGTAACACATTGACTCGGTTCATGCCTTCGCTTCAATCCCTTACCTCCAAGGACGCTCGGGGCGCGGGCACGATGCTTACGACCGCTGTGACTCGTACGTACTGACACGACGCAAGGACCTTCCTACGGTTCACAGCGCCGCAAGAGCTATTCCGCGGCGCATCCGGCGACATTCCAGCCCATTCTAGCCAGAACGATACTTCGAGGAGCGCACTACGGCACCGCCGCCGATGCGAGGCGCTAGATGTTCTATCGCGAAGGACAGGCTCGATGCGCTATATGAGATCTTGGCTCGCTGCTGCTGTCATCACGCTACTCGCGGCGACGGCCGTCGCGGCGAGCGCGCAGCCCCTCGTCGCCGGCACGGCTATGGCCGCGCCGGCCTGCGAGCGGGGGGCCCTGCGCTTCGCGGTCAGCGACGACAGCCCAGGGATGGGGCACGTCGGAATCCTGATGTCGCTGCACAACGTGTCGACGGCTGCCTGTGCTCTGCCCGAATGGATGTTCGTCGCGTTCTGGAGCGCGCGCGGCAAGATCGTCGCCGCGACCCCGACGGCTGGGGGCGTGGCGCTGTCGCCCGGCGCTTCGGCGTATTCGCACGCCACCTGGAGCGACGGGAACGGAGGCAACACGCCGTGCGCCGATGCCGTCAAGATCGTCGTGACCTTCAAGTACGAACGCGTCGGGTTCACGAATGCGTTGCCGGCCCATATTTGCGCGGTCGACGGCGCGACGCCCTCGATCGTCCCGTACGCGTTTTCGCTTACGAAGGATCCCGTCGCGCTGCCGTCTCCCTCCGCTACGCCGTCCGCGTAAAGTAACGCCGCGGATTTTCGACGAGCATCGTCGCGATCTGCGCGTCCGTCACGCCGCGCTCGCGCAGCGCCGGCAGCACGGCATCGTGAATATGCGTGAAGTGCCAACGCGGCAGGGCCGCCGCCTTTGCCGCTGCCGGAAACCAATCGATGAAGCACGCGGCGTCATGCGAGAGCACCATCTTTTCGGCGTAACCGCGGTCGCAGAGGTCCACCACGGTTTGCACTCGCTGCTCGAACGGCAGCAGCGTGTCGATGCCGAATCGATCCATGCCTAGGAACGAACCTGCGTCTGCGAGAGCGGTCAAGTACCCAAGATCGGTCGAGTCGCCGCTGTGGCCGATCACGACCTTCGCAAGATCGACGCCCTCCTCGCGCAGCAGTTGCTGCGCGCCAAGACCCGACTTGTTGCGCACGCTCGTGTGCACGGTGATCGGAACGCCCGTCTCCACGTGCGTCCGCGCCACGGCGCGCATCGCTCGCTCGACGCCGGGCGTCATTCCCTGGGCGTCGATCGCACACTTGAGGAGGGCCGCCTTCACATTCGTTCCGGCGATGCCCTCGGAAATGTCGCGTTTGAAAAGCTCGAGCATGGGTTCGACGCCGCCGAACGGCGTGCCGGGCCCCTGGAAATGAAAAAAGTGGGGCAAGTCGTTGTAGGTGTACACTCCGGTTGCCACGATGATGTTGATGTCGACTGCGGCGTTGACGCGGACGATCCGCGGGATGTACCGGCCGAGGCCAAGAACCGTCGGATCGACGATCGTATCGACGCCGAGCTTTTTGAGTTCCCGCAATTTCGCGACGGCGTCCGCGACGCGCTCTTCTTCCTCCCAATAGGCGTTGCCGTAGTTCTCCAAAATCTCGCTACTCAGTACGAAGACGTGTTCGTGCATGAAGGTGGTCCCGAGCTTTGTGATATCGATGGGCCCGCGAACGGCGTCGACGAGTTGCATGATGACCTCCGGTATGCGCGCGGCCTCTTGCGAGCAAGAACCGCAGTCGCTACAGCGGCTGCGGTTCTTCTTTTCCGGAGGACGTTCTTGCGACCTTAGTGGTTTTGCTTGTCGCCGTTCTGCCCATGCGAAGCGTGCTGCGACGAACCTCCGCCGCCGGGCGACCGGTACCGCGCCTGGGAGTGATATTGGGTTTGCCCGTGGTACGTGCTCGGCGCGTGATACGTGCTGGGCGCGTGATACGTGCTGGGCGCGTGGTACGTGCTGGGCGCGTGGTACGCGTGGTACGCCGGCGCGCTCGTTTTTGGCGCGAGATATGTGGTCCTTGGAGCGCGATACGTGCTCGGCGCGTGGTACGCGTGGTACGCCGGCGCGTTCGTCTTTGGCGCGTGGTAGGTGGAGCCGCCTGCCGTTGCGGAGATCGGTGTGAAGTTCGGCGGGCGATGGTCCGCGCTCAGCGGAGCCGCGAATGCGACGTTCGTGGGCCGTCCGCCGTTCACTTTCGCGAGGTAGTTCCTGTTGCTGAGCGCGACACGGGCATTTTCTTGTTGCGCGGGCGTGGCTCCGAGGTGCGAGCCGTGCATGTACGCCAGTTGATTGGCGGTTGGCGCGACGTGAGTCCCACCGGCTCCCCCGTAATAACTCGCGCGGCTCAACGTGGAGCTGTTCGCGTAGTAGTTGTTCACGACGTTATTGCTGACGACCACGGTCCGGTTCACATACACGCTGTTCACGGTCGTGGCGTTCACGTTCGAGTATGCGCGGTTGTAGGAAAACTGATTTCCGTTCCACCGGCCGCCATAGTAGCCGTTACCAAAGTAGCCGCACCCGTAGTTGATGCCGCCATAGTAGCCGACTTGAAGGCCCCAATATCCGGCGTTCCACACGTAGGCGCCGCTCGAAAAACCCCAATAGCCGGGGGTCCACAAATAGCCCGGTTGCGGTGGTGCTACCCACGCTCCCGGTACCCAATAGTAGCCGTACGGGCCATACGCCCAATACCCCGGCGTCCAGATCAGGCCCGGCGCCGGAACGGCAGGTTGGACGTAGACCGGCAGCGCCGGAGGACCGAAATTGACGCTGATCCCGACGAAGAGGCTTGCAGGCGCCGCCGTGGGGGCCGCGATCAATGTGAGGGCGAGGGAAAGCCCCCCGCAGATTTTATGAAGACGTAGCATCGAGTCCAGTTTCCCTTCTTTTTCAGGCATAATTTCCAAAAAGACAACGGGACTAAACGCGCTTCGTCGCGGCTCTCATGATACTCTCACACTCCGCGACGCGGATCCTAAGGGGGGACGAAGAAACCGCGGTCGCTCGAGCGGCCCGCGGTTCCTGTTCCTTGGGATTGTCGTTCGCGACTACTGCTTCTTGTCGTCGCTATGTTCGCGCGGAGCCGCCTTCGCGGGGCCGCTTGCATGGGGCGGCGCATGAGCCGCTGCCGGCGCATGGTACCTGGGCGCCGCGCGGTATGTCTTCGGCGCGTGGTACGTAGCCGGCGCGTGGTACGTGGTAGCCGGCGCGTGGTACGTGGTAGCCGGCGCGTGGTACGTAGCCGGCGCGTGGTACGTGGCAGCCGGCGCGTGGTACGTGGCAGCCGGCGCGTGGTACGTGGTAGCCGGCGCTTTATACGTGCTTGGCGCTTTGTAGGCATGGGTAGCCGTCACCGCGGTGTGCGCCGGCGCTCGGTATGACTTCGCGATCGGCGCGAAGTTCGTGGGCCGATGCGATGCGCTGAGCGGCGATGCGAATGCGACGTTCGCGGGCCGCCCGCGGTTGACCGTCGCGAGGTAGTTCTTGTTGCTCGCCGCAACGGTCTGGTTCTCGCGTTGCGCGGACGTAGCCGCTACGTGCGATTCGCGCTGGTACGCAACTTGGGCGGCAGTCGGTGCGACCCGGGTTCCCGCGGCGCCGCCATAGTAACTCGGCGTGCTCGTTCGGGTGTTGCTCGCATAGTAGTTGTTCGTCGTCCGATTTCCGACCACGACGGTCCGGTTTATGTACGTGTTTTGAACGACGTTCGGATTGACGTTCGAGTACGCGGTGTTGTACTGGAACTGATTTCCGCTCCAGCGACCGCCATAATAGCCGTTTCCGAAGTAGCCGTTACCGTAGTTGATGCCGCCGTAGTAGCCTACTTGCTGGCCCCAGTATCCCGAAATAAAGCCGTACGAGCCTTGGTTGTAGCCCCAATAACCGGGAGTCCACAGAAAGCCGACTTGCGGAGCCTGCACCCAGGTTCCCGGCACCCAGAAATAACCGTACGGACCGTAAGCCCAGTAGCCCGGCGTCCAAACGAGATTGGGGGCTGGAATGGCCGGTTGCACGTAATAGGGCAGGGCCGGAGGACCGAAGTTGACGTTGACCCCGATTCCGACCCCGACGAATACGCCGGCTGGTGCGGCCGTCGGAGCCGCGATTAAAGATAGCGCGAGGGCGATCCCTCCGGAGATTTTATAAAGACCTAACAAAACGTTGGTTCCCTTCTTCGTTGCTTGGTTTTACCCAAAAGAGGAACGCAGTAACGGCAGCATCGTCACAATTCCGCAACACTCTAACCTGATTCGACACGGGCGCGCGTCTCGGGAAAGGACGAACGACGAGGGACGGCCTCTCGCGGAGACGAGTTTTGTGCTTTACAGGAGGCGACCAAGCGCGTACAATGAACGTGAACAGAGAGTTGAGATCGATCGGTCGCCGCGACTTCCGCGGCTCGGCCTCCTCCGCGCCCCAGGGGGTATGCTCGCTTACGCTCGATGCAAAGGAAATTCGCGTGAAGACTTCATCCGCTCGCGTCGCCTCACCAGTTTCGCGTCCTTCTGTCAAGAAAACCAAAATCGTGAGCGCTGAAAACCTGCGGGATCTTTGCGCCGAACGCCTCACGCTCGTGCGCGACTATACCGACCAGCCGGAAAATCGCGAAGCGATCGGCGCGGCTCTCGAAGCGAACCGCCTGGCCCAAAAGCTCGTCCGCCGCTCCCCCGCCGCCGTGGCCCGTTCCGCCCGCGCCGCCGCCCTCGCCAAAGCCGCCGGCTAGCGCTACAAAGCGCGTTTCTTTCTATCGATGAGCTGGTTGATCATGGGCGTGAAAATCAGCTCCATGGCGAGGCCCATTTTCCCTCCCGGGCACACGATCGTGTTCGGTCGCGACATGAACGAATCGTGCAGCATCGCGAGCAGGTACGAGAAATCGATGCCGCGTGGATTCCTGAATCGAATCACGAGCATGCTCTCGTCGAGCGTGGGAATCGTGCGCGCGATAAACGGGTTCGACGTGTCGACGATCGGGACGCGCTGAAAGTTCACGTGCGTCTGCGAGAACTGCGGAACGATGTAGTTGAGATAGTCGGGCATGCGCCGCAGCACCGTATCGACGATCGCTTCGGTTGAATGGCCGCGCGTCGTGCGATCGCGGTGCATCTTCTGAATCCACTCGAGATTGATGATCGGAACGACGCCGATCAGAAGGTCCGCATGCCGCGCGACGTCGACGTCCTTCGTCACGACGGCGCCGTGAAGCCCTTCGTAGAAGAGCAGGTCGGACCCGATAGCGATATCTTCCCAAGGCGTAAAGGTGCCGGGCGCCTGCCCGTACGGAGCGGCCTCTTCGTCGTCGTGCAGATATTTGCGGGAACGCGCCGTCCCTTTTTCGCCGTAGGTTCGAAACAGGTTCTCGATCTCGTCGAAGAGATTGCCCTCCGGTCCGAAGTGGCTAAAGTGCTCGTGTCCCGGCCGCGACGTATCGGCGAGCGCCGCTCGCATCTCCGCTCGGTCGTAGCGATGGAAGGCGTCGCCTTCGACGATCACGGGCGTGATGTGCTCGCGCCGGAAAATTTGCTGGAACGTACTCTTTACGGTCGTCGTGCCGGCGCCGGAGGAGCCTGTGATCGAAATGATCGGATGCTTGGCTGACATACCGCCTCCTCTCTAACCGCTGCGGAAAAGGGAACGCGCGTTGAAGAGCGGGGTTTCGAACACGAGTTCTTCACCGCGATCATGCGCTTCGTGATAACGGACCAGCCGTTCCACCTCCGCGCGCGAGCCAAGTACCACGGGAACCCGATCCTGCAGCGCTCCCGGAACGATGTCGAGGATGCGCTCGCGCCCGGTCGATGCCGCGCCGCCCGCTTGTTCGACAATCAACGCCATGGGGTTCGCTTCGTAGAGGCAGTGCAGCCTCCCGCGCTTCGCCGGATCCGACGTGTCGCGCGGATTGATGAACAGGCCGCCGCGAATCAGGATCCGATGCACTTCACCGACCAGCGAATCGACCCAGCGCATCGTAAAATTGTCGCCGCGCGTCCCGGCTTCCCCATCGATACATTCCTCCACGTAGTGACGCACGGGCGGTTCCCAGAAGCGACGATTGGAGGCGTTGATGGCGAAATCGCGCGTCTCCGCCGGAATGCGCATATCGGGGTGCGTCAGCGTGTACGCGCCAATTTCACGATCCAGCGTGAATCCGTGCACGCCGGCGCCGAGCGTGACCACGAGCATCGAGGTCGGCCCGTAGAGCACGAAACCGGCAGCGACTTGACTCGTACCCGCCTGCAGGAAATGCTCGGCCGAGGGATCGACGACGCCGTCTGGAGCTCGCAGCACCGAGAAAATCGTTCCGACCGTGACGTTCACGTCGATGTTGTCCGAGCCGTCGAGGGGATCGAACACCAAAAGATACGGTCCTCGGCCGAGACCGGGCGGGATCGGAGATGGCGCTTCGTCGGTATCCGATAGGAGGCCGCACAACTGCCCACCCCAGGCACATTCGCGGCGCATGATTTCCTCGGCGATATCGTGGAGCACGCCATTTGATGGATCGAGGGCGCCGCGCGAGACCGCCGAGGCGATGAACTTGCAGGCGGTTTGAATATCGTTCAGGAGTGCCGTAAGTTCCGCATCGGGGCTCAGCCTGCGCCGGCTCCGGTCTTCGATGATGAACTTACTAAACGTCGTACGCCGATCCGGCATTGCGGCCCCCAGATTTTCGTTACGAGGAATGGGCGAGCGCACCGCGTCTACGGTATCTCGTCCGGGCTGATAGGCGAAAGCCGGAAGGACGTCCTGCTAAGAACGCCGCCGCCTAGCAGACGACGTCGATGCTAACGTCACCTTCGCGGCGCTCTACCGTCACGGCGACCGTCGTTCCGGAACGCCGCAGCCGCACGTCGGCATCGGCATCGCCAAGGCGCAAATTGCGCAACGTCAGATCGGCAAGCGCGCCCGGGAGCATCGGCCGTTCGAAGCGAATCGTGCGCGCCTCCATGTTGAGCGAGAGCCCGAGCGTCGCTTGCAGTAACGCAAAGACCGTAGCGCTCGACCATGCCTGGGGAGCACAAGCGACCGGATAGAGGGTGGGCGCCGGACGTCGCCGCCGCTCGAAACCACAAAAAAGTTCGGGAAGGCGGCGCAGATCGAGCGCAGTGGCCGCATCGACGAGCCCCGTCATCACGCGCAAGGCCGCATCCTTGAGGCCGTAGCGAGCGAGACCGAGTGCGATCAAGCCGTTATCGTGCGGCCAGACCGAACCGTTGTGATACGAGAGGGGGTTGTAGCGCGCCGATGAGAGCGCGACCGTGCGGATGCCCCAACCCGAAAACGAGGCGGGCGAAAGCATCGTCGTGGCGACGCGGCGCGCCCGCTCCGGACTCGTAATCCCGGTCAACAGCGTGTGACCGGCGTTCGACGTGCGCACGCGACACGGTACCTTGTCGCCGTCGAGCGCGAGTGCGTACGTCGAAAGTTCCTCGCACCAAAAAGTCGCCTCGAACTTGGCGCGCAGCGCTTCCGCTTCGTTTCGAAGGAGCGCCGCTCGCGCTTCGAAGCCGAGGACCGCGGCCATTTTCGCCGCGTGGATTTTCGCGCCGAAGACGTAGGCCTGCACCTCGCACAGCGCGATCGGGCCGCGTGCCGGCGATCCGTCGGCGTGAAAGATCGCGTCCTGCGAATCTTTCCAGCCCTGGTTGCTGAGGCCGTCGCTGCTCTTCTGCGCGTATTCGACGAGCCCGTCGCGATCCGCATCGCCGTAGGTATCGATCCACGCGAGTGCCGCGTTCGCGTTCGGCCAAAGATCGCGGACCGTCTGCAGATCGCCGGTGCGCTCGAAATACTCGCCCAGCAATAGCAGAAAGAGCGGCGTCGCGTCCACGCTGCCGTAATAGCGCCCGAACGGGACTTCGCGCAGGCGAGCCATCTCGCCGTCGCGCATCTCATGAAGGATCTTGCCGGGCTCGGCGTCTCTGGTCGCGTCAATTTCCGTCGCCTGCGTCGCGGCCAAAAACGATAGAACGCCTTTTGCAAGCAGGGGATCGGCCCATAGCATCATCATCGCCGTGATCAACCCGTCGCGGCCGAACGGCGTGCTATACCAGGGGATGCCGGCGAATGGGTACGGGCCGTGGGCGGTCTGCGTGACGAGCATGTAGGTGTCGGATACGCTGCGCCGCAGAATCTGGTTGACCACGGGGTTGCTGCTCTCGGCACTCGCGGCTCGGCCGCTGCTGCGGTGCATGGCGCGGCGCGACATCCGCATGTCGCGGTAGAACTCGCGCGCGCCGAAGCCCGTCCCGTTCTCGAGCGCGACGCCGAAGCGCACGAAGAAGCGCTTCCCTTCGTTGTGGGCGAGTTCGACTTCGAAGGTCGCGAACGACTCATCGAGTGCCTGCGGCGGCGGATCGAAGGCGAAGGAACTCTTGGTGCGGACGCCGTCGAGCGCGTCGTAGACGTAAGCGACTCGCACCGGCGATTCCATGAACACCTGCGTCGTGCCCCGACGCGCACGGTGCTGTCCGCGCACCTCGAAGACGTCCGCGAAATCCGCACCGAATTCGAGTGTGAGATTGAGGCGGTGGCTCTTCGCGTCGAAGTTGCGGATGAGGATACGTTCGTAGAGCGCGCCGCCCCATACGAAGCGCATCCGATGGATCTGGATGAGTTCGCGCGAGAGAAAGATCACGCCGCCCGCGAGGAGATCGGAATTCGTGAGGTCCGCGTCGAAGACGGCATTGTCTTCCTGCGTGTTCGCGCTCAACAGCAGCGGACGGTGCCCCGCGAAGCGCAGCTCGTAACGCGAGACGATCCGCGTGCCGCGGACGTAGAGACCCTCGGGCGTTCCAAGCGCGCCCGCGATATCGCCGCGATCGTCGAAGACGACGAACGCGTCGTCGTGCTTGAGAACGACCGGATGGCGCTCCTGTGCCGCGGCCGTAGCCGGGACGTGGAGCTGCGTCGCGGTCACGCCGGAATCGCGATCCCCGCGCGGGATCGGGCGAGCCTCTTGTACAGCGCGACGTACGCATCCGAGACGCGGCGGATTGCGAAGCGGTCTTCGAAGCGTTTGCGAATCGCGCTGCGGTCGAGCGCCGCGAGTTTGGGAACGGCGGCGATCGCTTCATCGATGGTATCGACGATGAAGCCCGTGATGCCGTCCTCGATGATTTCCGCGACCGAACCGTGTCTGAAGGCGATCGTCGGTGTGCCCGTGGCCATCGCCTCGATCATCACGAGTCCGAACGGCTCGGGCCACGCGATCGGAAACACGAGCCCCAGGGCGTTGCCGAAAAAGCCGCTCTTCTGGTGCTCGCCGATCTCGCCGATGTAATCGACCAGCGGATCGTCGAAAAGCGACGCGATCTCACGTTCGAAGTAGACGCGGTCGGCGGGATCGATCTTGGCCGCCAGTTTGATCGGGACGCCCGCTCCTTTCGCAATCGCGATGGCGCGGTCCGGACCCTTTTCAGGGCTGATCCGGCCGACAAAGGCGAGGTACCCTTCCGTGCCGGATCCGAGGGCGTATGTGTCCGCGGGCAGACCGTGATGGATCGTTTTCTTCCAGTTCGCCCAAGGCACGGGGAGCCGCTGGGCATCGGAAATCGAAACGAGCGGCATCGCCGAAAATGCGCGCAGGATGTCGGTCATGCTCGGGGCATCTAGGCGGCCGTGCAGTGTCGTCAGCGTCTTTTCGGCGCACCATTCGAAGGTCGGAAAGTGGAAGTAGTCGGTGTGGAAATGCAGCACGTCGAATTCGTGGCTTCGCTTCGCCACCTGCTGCATCATGAGCGTGTGATAGGCGATGCCGTCGGCGCCTTCGGGCTGCAGGCGAATCGCGTGCGAGCACGGCGCGATCAAACGAGCCGACGTTTCCGAATCGCCGCTCGCAAACAGCGTGACGTCGTGGCCGGCAGCGACCAAATCTTCCGTGAGATAGGACACCACGCGTTCCGTTCCGCCGTACAGCTTTGGCGGGCAACTTTCGTACAATGGCGCGATTTGGGCGATTCTCATGGACTCCAAGCTGACGGCGACGAGGGACGATACACTATCATACCACCACCGGCCGGCCTTCAAGCGCGCTGCGACGATCGACGAGGAAGATAGTTCCTAGCGCGGCAGCTGCGCCCGGACGCCGATTCCAAAAACGTCAAGAATGCCAGCGGAGCGCGGCAGCGTATCCGACGGTTCCGAGCGATCCGACGATGGCGAAGAGCGCCACGCCGCGTTCCGCGATCGCTTCGCTTTCAATCGGCAAGGAACGGCGCAGACGCTGCAGCGCCGCCGCGAGCCGCAAGATGGGCACCGCGGCACCGAGCCCGAGCAGCGCGTACGACGCCGGAGCACCTAGCGCGTACGCAAGCGCGACCGCCGGAAGCACGAGGACGAGGGTAGCCAGGGCGACCGATGCGGCGCTGCGCGAGCCGAAGCGTACGACGAGGTTCCTCTTTCCCGTCGCGCCATCGGCGGCGACGTCGGGAATCTCGACGCAGAGCATCATCGCGAACATCGCGACGGCACTGGGTAACGTCGTCGCGATCGCGCGCGCATCGAGCGCACCGGTCTGCGCCGCGTACGCGCAGAGCGGAACGAGCACCGCCACGACGAGGACCGTGTTCGCTTCGCCGAGACCGCGCGCGAGCAGGCGCAGCGGCGGTGCGGAATAAGCCCACGCGAGCAGCGTGGCGAGCGCCGCGCACAACCCCGCGAGCGCGTGGCCCATCGCCAAGATCGCTACGACGCCGCTGCAACTTACGAGCACGCACACGAGCGCGGCGCGCAGCGCGACGTTGGGCGAGAGCAGCCCATCGACGAGCACGCCGCTGCCGCCCGAATATCTCGTGCGCGTGGCGCGGGCGTCGCTCGCCTGATCGTAGTACTCGTTTGCATAGTGCGACATGAGATGCGCCGCCGTAAGCGCGAACTGCGCGAGCGCGTACGCCGGGAGATCGACCCGTCCCCGTTCGTAGGCCGCAATAGCGGTACCGAGGGCGCAGCCGATGAACCCGCCTGCGAGAAATTTCAGTCGCGAAAGGCGCACGAAGGCAACGAGTGCGTCCATCATCCCCGAGGTTCGGATGACACGAGCGCGCGTCCCTGGCTTCCAAGGACGAAAGACGGCGGGCTCGGCAATGCCACACAGGTGGCACAGTGCCGTGCGACGCTCTGGGCATGCGAAGCGAAGACTTGCGCCTCGGGACCTATGCTGTGGTCGATGTCGAGACGACCGGCCTCGATGCCGCGCGAGATCGCGTCGTCGAAGTCGCGTGCATTCGAATCGAGCGCGGTATCGTCACCGAACGACTCGCGTCGCTCGTCGATCCGGAAGGCGACATTCCCGCGCGCGCCTCGGCGGTGCACGGTATTTACGAACGCGACGTTGTGGGCGCGCCATGCCTCGAGCGGCTGCGCGATGGTCTTCTCGCGGCAACCGAGGGCGCGACCGTCGTGGCCCATAACGCGCGTTTCGATCTCGGCTTTCTGCCGTTTCTCGCGACCCGCCCGGTGGTCTGCACGATGCGCCTCGCGATGCATCTCATCGACGCTTCCTCCTATCGCAATGAGGCACTGCGCGAACGGCTCGGAATCACCATGCCGCCCGGACTCGGGCCAGCGCATCGCGCCGCCGCCGACGCCACGGTGACGGCCGCCGTTCTCGGGCGTCTACTCGAACGCTACGCGCAAGGCCCGTTTCCGCAGACGATTCCCGGCTTGATCGCGACGATCGCGAAGCCGGCCAGCCTCGGGCGCTTTGCGTTCGGCGCGCACCGCGGCAAGCCGGTGTCACACGTCCCCACGGGCTATCTGCGCTGGATCCTGGCCACGGGATTCGAAGACTGGCACGACGTCCGCTCGACCGCTGAACGCGAGCTGGCACGCCGCACGCGAAGAGTCAGCGAGCGCGAGACCGTCGCAAGACTTGGGAGCCACGGAGGAGCGCGCCCTACAGGCTCGTACTGAACGTTCGGACCAATGGCGATCGTGACGTTGAGGGCGCTTACTGCCGATGATTGGCGCGAACTGCGCCACATTCGCCTCGCGGCACTGCGTAGCGATCCCGGCATGTTCTTTCGTTCGTACGCGGACGAAGTGGACCAGACAGAAGCACAGTGGATCGAACTCGCGTCCGGCGACGACGCGCACCAGGTCTTCGGCGTCTTCGACGGGGCGCGGCTGGTCGGCATCAGCGGCGTCTTCGCGGAGGCCGCCGATCCCACCGGGTCCACCGCGACATTTGGGATGTCCTACGCCCTCGCGGAATACCGGCACCTTGGTTTGATCGCTCGACTCTATCAAGAGCGGCTCGCATGGGTGCGGGCTCGGCCGCGATTCGTGCGCGCCGTGGTCGGACACCGTCGCTCGAACGAAGCCTCTCGTCGCGCGATGGAGCGCTGCGGATTTCGCCCGCTCGGCGTCGAGCCGCGTCGCTGGCACGATGGCATCGACGATGACTACCTGAGCTACGAGTTGCTGCTGCGCGGCGAGAACACCGCCGAAACGTAGCAGCGAGCCGGTGCCTCGCGGTACCGGCTCGCATTTTCCTTTCGTTTCAAACTGTGTGTGTGAGCGCTTCTAGCGGCGGCCCCGCACGTGCACGTCGGCGTGCGAGTCGCGGCTCGGGGCGGCGGAGTGCATGGCGGTCCGTCCTTCACCCGAGAAGTGGTTGACCAGGGGTTCATCGCGTTGCCGCGGGGGAGCGAACCGCGGAGCGGCGTCGCGCGCCGGTTCGATCACGCGGACTTGGTTCTGGTACCGATTCACCACGGTAACGTTCTCGATCCGAGCGGGAGCGTATGCGACGCCGCGATAGAATCCACCGTATCCGCCGTGGAACCAAGGGTGCTGCCACCAGCCGGTGTTCCCGAAGAAGAAGTTGAAGCCGACGGACGGTCCCCAGAAGTTCCACGGATGTCCGCCGTAGTACGGGACGTCACCGTAGAACGAGTATGGCGTGTCGATCTGGTTCGCATCGAATTCGCTTCCGGCGTTGGAACCGAGGATGCTTACGATCATGCCGGGTGCGAGCGTTATGCCCGTTGGGTTGATGACCGTTCCGTCGTGAAGTTCGACGTTGTCGACGTAGCCGTTATTGTCGCGAACTTGGAGGTTGTAGCCACCGTCGAAGCTGTAGACCCGACCTTGGATTTCCTGATCGGTCTGCGCCGCGTACGACGGGATGATTTGGTCAGCTTGCGCCGCGAGCGGCGCGGCGAGGGCGAGTGCCGCAGCGGCGGCGAGCAGTTGTTTGATCATAGTGATGGTGAAACGAGATCATATCGTAGGAAGTGTTGGGGTAAAGCTGGTCGTCGCCCAAGGCTGGTCACAGGGTTTTGACACCAGCCTCTAATCATTCGCGTCGCCGGCCGCTGCGGGCGTGCGACGGCCGGCGCGAGGGCGTCCGCCAGTGTGCTATCATGAACCGCAGTTGTCAAGTGCAGCTTCGCCTGCGTCGGCTCGGTGGGAGAAACATCGTATGGCAACCCTGCGGTTCAAAAAGCGTATCGAAGGTTCGGCGGAAGACATCTTCGCCTTGATCGCCGACTTCGCAAATTACCACTGCTGGCTCTCGCGATCGAAATCATTCGGAACGATCAGCGAGATAGCTCCGGACCCGGTGTGCCTCGGCACGACCTACCTCGATGCCGGCCCTTCGGGCGCGAGGCGCGGAACCGTGACCGAGTTCGAGCCGCCGGTGAAGATCGCTTTCGAACAGCCAATCGAGATCAAGAACGGCTTGCTGCGCGGGAAAATAGATATCGGTGTGCGCTACGTCCTCGAACCCGCGGACGGTGCTACGGACGTAACCCGCGATCTCACGTTCGAGATTCACGGGCCGCTCGCGATCGCGCGGCCCTTGATCGTCTCGGCGTTTCGAGACGAGAACGAACGCCTGTTGGCGGCTCTGGGGCGCCGCGTTGAAACGGGCGCCGGCCCCGAGGGTTAAGCGCCGTACCTCAGCTACCGTCTCGCGGCGTCTCGTTGGCTCGCGAGAGATCGACGTTCTTCATCATGTACGCCTTCGCGCCGAACGTGCAGCGTATGACGAGCCGCGGCGTCGGTCCCGATAGTCCGAAGAAGTCCGGCTTCGAAACGTAGGCGCTCCCCACGTCCCCGCCTTGCTCCGACACGCAGTACCGCATTGCGAACGTGCGTTGTCCGTGAGTTAACGGATAATGGGCACTCGATGCCGCGATCGCTGCGGCAAAAGCCGCTCCAGTGAAGATCACGGCGGCGGCGATCGTGAGGTTCACCATAGCGGCGCCAAGGCCGCCGAACCGCCGCGCGCCCGAGGGTCTGGGGGCGCTCACGCGGTGCTGATCTTCTTATGGCACATGAGAGCATTCTCGTCATTGCGTGGCGGAATTTCAGCCTCGCGAGATGCTGGGGCGTCCCTTTTTTTCGAAGTGCGAGCAACGTCACGGCCTCTCGGGTCGAAAACCTGGCCATGGACTTGCGCCGTACCGGCCGCAGGCTCAGGAGCCTCCTATGCCGCCGGCAACGGCTTTGCAGGCTTGGTCGATCTTTTTTTTCTGGTCGGCCGCGCCTTGGCCGACTTTTGCAACGACGCCGATGATCGTTTTGGCGCCCCCGACGTCGCCGCTCGCTGCCGTGAGGCCCGCGGCCGCGACGGCACCCGCGATGCAAACGGAGCCCCCAACTTTTCGCCAATAGCGCGCCATACGAGCCGCCATGCGCGTCAGAAAGCTTTCCTCCACCGCTTCATCGTGACGGCCGTTGCTCATCTCATCGCGAACGGACCCATCGCTCGGGTCGAAAACCCACCATCCGTAGAAAGCGTCCACCGGATTTTTCGCTGGGAGAATGACGTCCCGGCCGGCGCGCAGCTGCTCCGAAATCCGCGCTCGGCCTTCATCGGATTCGTCGAGCATCGCGACGCGCCCGAGATCCGCGGGCGCGAGCGTCTGCATCCCGTAGTGATCGAGGTTCGTCGCGGCGAGGATTGCGAGCGCGTCGCGGCCGTCGAGCGCGTTCGGGAGCTTGGCGTCGCTCGCGAACTCCTTGCCGCCGTGTGCGATGAGCCGCTCGGAGAGGACCGAGGCGATCGCCCAGGCCGCAGCCGATGCGATGGGAAGTCTTGCGCCCGTGCCGCCGGGAAGCGTTCGATCGGTCGCCATATCGGTTTCCAGGCCGATCTGTGACATGCCGTCCGGTGACGGCTCGCCCATCGCGATCAGCGAAACGCTCGGGCCCGGAACCGTATAGCGCCCGGGCGCCCGCGTGATCGCCTCATAGAGCGCCGCTCGCATCGCCATGAATCGCGATTGCATCAGGCCGAGCGCGCTGAGCGATACGTCGACCGTTCGGCTGCCGGAGGGAGCGGCAAAGCCGCTCGGATCGCCGACGCCCGCAGCCTGCGCTCCCGTCCACACGGCGATGTTCCAAAGGCGCGAAAGCTGGTAGCGGTCCGAACCGTCGGTGGGTGGTGCCTTCGCGGGGCTGGCACTGCCGGACGCGCGCGTGACGAATCCGATACGATCGAGCAAGGTCTCTACCACGGCGTCGCCTGGGCCAAGCGAGGTCGCAGGTTCGACCCGAAGCCAGACACCCGTGACGTCGGGAATGTTCGGAGTTTGGATG
>Ga0302326_10004381_pt1 | contig 32696 bp, 29 predicted proteins | sample Palsa_T0_3_FD_202264 | JGI IMG/M metagenome (GOLD analysis project Ga0302326, IMG submission 202264) | Peat permafrost microbial communities from Stordalen Mire near Abisko, Sweden - Palsa_T0_3 | ecosystem: Environmental > Terrestrial > Soil > Palsa > Peat permafrost | place: Sweden: Abisko...
GTAGCGGCGTCGTTCCAACTGGAGTGGCGCACTTCGACCACGCGCGGATATTCGATGAACTGGCGCAGCAGGCGGTCGAGATAGTCGCGGTTGAGCGAAGTATTCTTGAACGACACGGGAAACTGGATGAGCAGCGCGCCCAGGCGGCCCTCGGTGGCGATGGCGTCGAGGCCTTCGCGGGTGCGGGCTTCGTCGTCGTCGGTGGGGCGGATGGTGGCCGCGGAAGTGGGCTCCATGACTGCGATGGGCGAGTGGGTGAAGGCGCGGTAGAGTTTGGCGGTGAAGAGAAAATCCTTATTCACCGCAGCGACTTTGCGGCACCAGAGCTTGGCCCACTCGGGCTTGAGCGGTCCGTAAAATGAGGTGTTGATTTCGGTGGTGTCGAAGAAGCGCGCCAGATATTCGAGCGGATGCTGCTTGCGGCGCGACATGCCCGAAGACATGCCGGGAGGATAGAAGATGCCGTCCCAGTCTTTGTAAGACCAGCCGGCGGTGCCGATGCGGATATTATTGGGCTCGATGTGGAGGGAGTGAACATCTCTCTGCGGAGCCTGGGGCAAACGGACTGAGGCTGAGGATTCCATACGAGGAACCGCAGACGGAGGGCAGGAGCAAGGTTAGCACAGGTGGACGATGTCGATATGGAAATATGCTTTACGTAACGCATAACTATGCCTACAATTAATTGTGATCCTCGGTTACCGCGACAAGCGGACCAAAGATTTCGCAGTTGGCAAGAGGGTAAAGGCATTCTCCGGCATCGAACGCGCTGCGCGTCTAAAGCTGGACCGGTTGGAGGCAGCCGTCACGCTCCGGGAGCATTCAGTCTTGCTGTATTGTCCCTTCCTGTTTCCTTTCAACGACTCAAAACGGTTGAGATTGTGGATTACCACTAGGAGAATGCCATGCCAATAGCTGCGATACACCCCGGGGAACATCTGGCCGAAGAGCTTCGCGAGTTGGGAATGAGCGCCGCCGAACTGGCGCGACGGCTCGAGGTTCCGACCAATCGCATTACGGAAATCCTGAATGGAAGGCGCGGCCTCACCGGCGATACGGCGCTACGCCTGGCCCACTTCTTTGGTACGACTGCGGAATTCTGGTTGAATCTGCAAAGCCTGTATGAGATCCGGATCGCTCAACAGAAGGCTGGCAGGTCCATCAAGTCGTTGCCCACTCTGAAGCGCCTCGAACAGGTCCACGCTTAGATCCGGACAGCTCGACGTGCCGCCCTTGGCAAAAGGCGCAAAGGGTAGGCCACGGTTTCAATCGTTTGGCCCAGACATCTTCTGGCCCAGACAAGGAACTTGCGGCGGCAGCGGGACTATGCGACATACAAGTATGAGATCTCGTCTGGCTTTCGTTCTGACCTTGTGGTTGCTGGCAGGATTTGTGATCCCTTTGGCCGCGCAGGACAAAGATAAATCGGACGCCGCCTACATTCGCTCGATGGAATTGAAATGGACGGAATCGTACAAGCAGCGGCAGGTCGACATTCTCGCGTCGTTGCTGGCCGACGATTTCGTCATCACCATTGAGGACGGCAGTACGTATGGCAAGACCGGCTACATCAGCCACAGCGCGGAATCTGATGTCCGCGTGGAAGTGGCGGAAATGTCAGACCTCAAGGTTCGCATGCACGGAAACACGGCCGTGGTAACGGGCGCCTATCACGAGAGAGGCGATTCCAACGGGAAACCCTACGAATATCACGACCGCTTCACCGATGTCTGGATGAAAGCCGGCGGCAAATGGCAAGTCGTAGCATCGCATTATAGCGTGCCTGTGAAGTAGCCTGCCAGCTGCCGGTGCATATCCTAAATTCTAACGCTCAGTCCAGCGGCAACAGTACCCAGTACACGCCCGCAGGATACGTCTGGGTGCGCACGTGGAGTAACGTCACAACCGAAGGAAGATCGCCTGCACCGTGGAGGATTCATAAGATTTGCAGCGGCTTTTCTTCGGGATCGTAAATGATCAGGTAGTTCGGGTAAGGATGCACAACCCAGAAACGCAGAGGCAGCGGAGTAACGTCCTCACGCACCCGGCCGGCGAGAGGAGAATCGGCGAGGAGGTCACAGGCCCTGAATACTGCTGCTTCAACCCGATCAGCTGCTTCGGGATTGTCTCGCGCTATGAAGCTCCAAATGTCGAGGAGGTCGTCTGCAGCTTGAGGCGTGAACTGATACCCGCTCATTCCTGCCGCTGTTTACCGAGCCCTGATCGCTTCAGTTCGCCGAGCCGTGAACGCACTTCTTCGGGATCCAGCAACTCTCCGCGTTGCGCGGCGGGGTAGCCCTCATCGATTTTCGATTCAATCTCTGCGTGCTGCGCAGCCAACCAGGCTTCTTGTTCGTGGAGCAACGAAACGGCGTGCTCGACGTACTCGTCTATGGTTTGGTAGGCTCCGCGCTCGACATCTTGCTGAATCAGAGCTTCAAGTTCGGGCCGAAGTCGAATCTCCATGTCGATATTCTACAGCTTCAGTCCAGCGACAACACGACCCAGTACACGCCTGTGGGATACGTCTGAGTGCGCGCGTAGCAGGTGCCGACTGAGAAGCTGCGCAGGTTGTGGCTGTAGAGCATCTGGCCGGCGTTGGCTGGAAGGGTTTCGGGATGCAGGCTGGTATAGGTGAGAACCGTGTAGCGCTGGGCGAGTTGATGAACGGGGGAGGTGCCGAGTTTGTCCGCTTGCGCCATGGAACAGGCAGCATCGTCGGCGGTGGGCAGATCTTGGCGGGCGAGATCGGGCTGCCGGGCTTGACGACGAGCTTGGGCCACCGTCGCCGCAACCCGCTCCTTCGCCTCTGCCACGGAATAACTGGGGAGGGCATGGCCGAAGTCCTGCACGATGTAGAGCCGGTCTCCGCTACGGACCACGCCCAACCCGACGACGTTATACGCCGGGTTGAGCAGGTTGGCGCGATGGGGAGGGGAGAGCATGAGGTGTTGATGGCCGTCTGCGGCGTCGAAATCGAGCGCGACGTTTTCGCCTTCCTGATCGAGTTGCGTACGGGTCGCAGTCGCCAGGCGTTGAGGCAGGGAGGGCTCGCCATCAAACTGGTGCGAAAGCTGGCGCGCCGCAAACATGGCCTCCGCGTGCGCGCGGGCGGCCCGGCAAAGGCCGGCGTCGAGGGTCAGGCGGGGTGCTCCGGCTTGCGCTCTGGCTTGATTCGCGAGATGTAGAAGCACTTGTTCGGCGTCGAAGTCGTAATCGCTGAACGGCATATCGGGAGCAGCGGCAGCAGCCGGTTTGAGAGTCGCTCGCTGGGCGGGGGCGGCCGCGCCACCTTCGTTGCCCTCGGCCATCACGCGAGACGATGCCGGAAGCGAGGCGGCGCCCATTAAGAGCGAGAGCGCCATTACGACTTTAGGGGACCTTAACATCAGCTTGTGCCCTAATCAACTCGACCCTGGGAAGGATCTCTTGCTGGCTCAAATCTGCTTCGGGCTCAAATTTGTGGCTCAAGTCTGTTCGGCTCAAGTCCGTTCCGACTCGGACTCAAATCTGCGTCCGGCTCAAACTTGCTCCTAGTGCTAGGCTAGAAGCTGGAATCCAGCCAGAGAAGTTACCTTCGCTATGGAACCTGGTGTCATAGGGGTCATCGGCCTGTTGTTTGGAAGTTTGGTTGCTTGGCTCGTGCTGCGCTCGCGTACGGCCACGCTGAGCACCCGCTTATCATTGATGGAAAAGCAATTAGCCTCCCAAAACTCCGATCTGGCGCGGCTTCAGCAGGCCTACACGGACGTAGTGGCGGGCAAAGCCAGAGTGGAATCCGCTCTGGAAGCGGAACGGAAGACCAGCAACGAAAAGGATGAGTTTGTGACTCGGGCCAGCGAGGAATTGCGTAACGCCTTCAAAGCCATGGCCTCCGACGCACTGAATAGCAACAGCTCGTCTTTTCTGGTATTGGCCAAGGAGCGGCTGGAGCGCTTTCAGACCGAAGCCCGGGGCGACCTTGAGAGCCGGCAGAAGGCCGTGGCAGACATGGTTGCTCCGGTGCGCGATTCGCTCGATAAAGTCGACGCCAAGATTCAGCAGCTCGAAGTGGCGCGGGGTGACGCTTACGGCGAGCTGCGGGCCCAGGTGCAGTCGCTGATTACGACACAGAAAGAATTGCAATCGGAGACCGGCAATCTGGTGCGGGCGCTGCGCACTCCGAACGTGCGCGGGCGCTGGGGGGAGATTCAGTTGCGGCGCGTGGTCGAGATCGCCGGCATGCTTTCTTATTGTGATTTTGCCGAGCAGGAAACAGTGAATACTGAGACTGGGAGGCTGCGTCCTGATCTAGTGGTGAAGTTGCCCGGCGGCAAGCACGTGGTTGTCGATGCGAAGACGCCGCTGCAGGCCTTTCTGGATGCATTCGAGACCAACGATGAAGAGACGCGGCGCGCGTGCCTGGCCAACCACGCGCGGCAGGTGCGCGATCACATGAAAACTCTCAGCGGCAAGAATTACTGGGAGCAGTTTGAGGCCACGCCGGAATTTGTTGTGATGTTTCTTCCCGGCGAAACATTTTTCAGTGCCGCGCTCGAACAAGATCCCGGGTTAATTGAGCAGGGAGTTTTGCAGCGCGTGATACCGGCATCGCCGACCACGCTGATCGCTTTGCTGAAAGCGGTGGCTTACGGATGGAATCAGGAAAAGCTGGCGCGCAACGCGCAGCAGATCAGCGCGCTGGGCAAAGAACTGCACGAGCGGCTGCGGCTGCTCGCGGCGCACATTACGGCGGTCGGCACCGGGCTGGACCGCGCGGTTGAGTCTTACAACAAGGCTGTCGGATCGCTGGAGAGCCGGGTGCTGGTTTCGGCACGCAAGTTTTCCGAACTGGGCGCATCGGTGGCCGAGGACATTCCGGAACTTGAGCCCATTGAAACTACTGCACGGGCGCTTTCGTTTGATTGGGATGAAGATTCCCCGGAAACTGAAAATGAACGCAAGGCAGGTTAAGAGTGCCTAATCCAGCGTCTTCGCGCCGCCGCGCCTAGAAGTGCGATTAACAAATTTGGCCGTTACGGTATGCCTGAAGGCATACCCTGCTACAAATCCTTCTTTTCCCGAATCCTGCTCTTCCCACCAGCCAACTGGAAGCCGCGCCTTCTTGAATCGCAAGCTCACGCCTAAAGATTGCCCCACGCGCGCCGATAGCCCTAATAGACGAGGCTGCCCTGCAGGTGAATCAGGAGCTTGAAGAACAAATTGTCGGGCGGGCGCGGGCGGAGGACGCGGCCAAGGAGGGCACGGCCGCCAGCGCGAAGATGCTCAAAGAACTAAAGAGGATCCACCAGCTCAATGAAGAACTGGAAGAGAAAGTCGAGCAACGCACCGCGCAACTGGCGGCTGCCAACCAGGAACTGGAAGCTTTTACTTACTCCGTGTCGCACGATCTGCGCGCGCCGCTGCGGCACATCGCCGGCTTTTCCAAGATTCTGTCCGAGGATTTTGGACCCGGAATGCCCCCGGAAGCGCAGAGTCACCTGCAACGCATCGAAGACGGCGCCCGCCGGATGGGGCTGCTGGTGGATGAACTGCTGAATCTGGCGCGGGTGGGCCGTCATACTCTCCATCTTCAGAGGACGAGGCTGAATGCAGTGATCGACGAGGTCGTGTCCCTGCTGCAGCCGGAAATTCGGGAGAGGACGGTTGATTGGAGAATTGCTGACCTGCCCTCCACGCAATGCGATCCCATCCTGATCAAGCAGGTTTTCCAAAACCTCATCGCCAACGCTCTTAAGTTCACCCGGACCCGCGAGCGCGCCTGCATCGAGATCAGCCATCGGCAAGAAAATGGGCAGATCGTCATCGCCATTCGCGACAACGGCGTCGGCTTCAACATGAAGTACAAAGACAAGTTGTTCGGCGTGTTTCAGCGCCTGCATCGGGCTGAGGATTTCGAAGGCACCGGCATCGGCCTGGCCACGGTGCAACGCATCGTTCGCAAACACGGAGGCCGGGTTTGGGCGGAGGCGGAAATGGATAAGGGCGCGACTTTTTTCTTCACCCTGGGAGCGGCCGCGCCAGAGGTGGCTGAGGCGAGCGAAGTTAGGAACCACGAGGTTACGAATCATGAAATTACGGATCACGAGATCAGAAGCCATGAGATTACAAACCATGAAATTACGGAGCGCACCGTTGCGGCAGGAGCTTGAGTATGAACTCGAATGAAATCGACATTCTCCTGGTCGACGATAGTCAAGAAGACGTGGACCTCACGTTGCATGCCTTGCGCACGGAGAACCTTGCCAACCGTGTCTTCGTTGCACGCGACGGGGAGGAAGCGTTGGATTTCCTGTTCTGTTCCGGAGTTCATAGCGGCCGATCCTTCGATCATCCCCCGAAGTTGGTTCTGCTGGATCTGAAGCTGCCCAAGGTGGACGGACTGGAAGTGCTCAAAAGGATCAAGGAGGACGCGCGCACCAGGGTCATTCCCGTCGTCTTAATGACTTCATCGAGGGAGGAGCGGGATCTGGTTCGCGGCTACAACCTGGGCGTCAACAGCTACCTGCAGAAACCTGTGGGCTTCGACGAGTTCCGGAGAATGGTGAAGTTGTTGGGGCTGTACTGGCTGGTCACCAACCGTCCTCCCGTAGCGAACGGCGCGCCGCATCTCGCCCAGCAGGTGAAGTGAGCAGTACCGGGACCAAGCTCGAAAAAATTAATGCCGCCGAGCCTAAAACTCGACTGCGCGCGTTACTGGTGGAGGATGACCCGCTCGACGCTACGCTGGTGCTGCGCGCGCTGTACCAGGAGGGCTTCGACATCGCCGCCGACATTGTGCAGGATGAAGCCGCATTTATCCGGTCGCTCCGCGCGAATCCGCCGGAGATTGTGCTGGCCGATTACAACCTGCCGAACTGGAAGGGGATGGAGGCGCTGGCCGTGCTTCGGCGCGAAGGTCTGGACATCCCGATGATTGTGGTTTCAGGCGCGCTGGGGGATGTGATGGCAGTTGAGTGCATCAAGCAAGGGGCCACGGATTACGTTCTTAAAGATGGTCTGACGCGCTTGCCCGAGGCGGTGAGACGGGCCTTGCGCGAGAAACACGAGCGCTGGCTGCGCCATGAGATGGAAGAGGATCTGGCCCGGAAAGTGGATGAACTGGCGCGCTCCAACGGCGACCTGGAGCAATTCGCCTACGTGGCGTCGCACGATTTGCAGGAGCCGCTGCGCATGGTAAGGGCCTATACCCAGTTGCTGGGCGAAAAGTATAAGGGCAGGCTCGATGAAGATGCCGACAAATTCATCGGTTACGCCAGCGAGGGCGCGCTGCGCATGCAGGTTCTGATTCAGGATCTGCTGGCATTTTCGCGAGTAGGGCGAAAGGAAACGGCTTACACCAGCGTCGACTGCAACGCTGTGATGGAGGAGGTGCGGCAAACTCTGACATCGGCGATCGAGGAGAGCGGCGCCGTGGTCACCTCCGCAAGCCTGCCGTCGGTGTGGGCCGACCACACGCAGATGGCGCAGGTCTTTCAGAATCTGGTCGGGAACGGCATCAAGTTTCGCGGGAAAGAGCCGCCGGTGGTTTCGGTGCAGGCGGAGAAGGCTGACCAGTATTGGCTGTTCAACGTGAGCGACAACGGAATCGGAATCGCGCCGGAATACGCCGACAACGTGTTTGTGGTCTTCCAGCGGCTGCATGCGCGAACGGAATATCCGGGCAATGGCATCGGCCTGGCGATCTGCAAGAAGATCGTCGAGCGCTATGGCGGAAAGATATGGGTAGAGTCGCGGCCCGGTTCCGGCTGCAGTTTCAAGTTCACCATGCCCTTTCGTGATCCCGGCGAGAAGAAAGGTGCGCGGGCTTGAAACCAGTCGTGCCACAACTCCTCATCGTGGATGACAACCCAGCCGATGTGAGCCTGGCCCGCGAAGCTCTGATCAGAAGCGCGTATCGCGGCCAGATCAACAGCGCGGGGGACGGCGTGGAGGCCATGGCCTTTCTAAACCGCAGGGATAAATATGCTAATGCACTCCGGCCCGACCTGGTGATCCTGGACCTGAATCTGCCCAAGAAGGACGGCCTGGCAGTATTGGCCGGGATGAAGGCGGACCCGGAGCTGCGCCGCATCCCGGTCGTGATCTTCAGCACCTCCCAGTTGAGCAAGGACATTCTCCGCAGTTACGACCTGGGCGCAAATTGCTACATCGGGAAGCCGGGAAATCTGACGGACTTTTTTTCGGCGATGAAATCAATTGAAGCATTCTGGTTCGGCGCGGTAAACCTGCCCCCACGAGGAGAATAGACAAGCAATGATGGATCAACAAACTACCCAAGTATTGCTGATTGAAGACAACCCCGGCGATGCGGACCTGGTGCGCCTGAGACTGGTCGAAGGCAAATCTCCGGCCAACGTGAACTGCGTCAACCGGCTCTCCGATGGGCTGGCTTCGCTGAAGGTCGAAACGCCCTCCGTAATTCTGCTGGATCTGAACCTGCCGGACAGCCGCGGCGCAGAGACCTTCCGCCGGGTCCTGGAGCACTCGCCAAATGTGCCGGTGGTGGTGCTCTCCGGCCAGGATGACGAGGTGTTGGCCATGAAGGCTGTCCACCAGGGTGTGCAGGATTATCTGCTCAAGAGCGATATATCCAGCAAGCATCTGGAGCGCGCCATTCGCTACGCAGTGGAGCGGCAGGCGCTTCTGCGTGCGCTTGAAATCAGCCAGAAGCAGCAACTTGAGTTCAAGAACCAGTTTTTATCGCACGTGTCCCACGAATTGCGTACGCCGCTGACCTGCATTCACCAGTACGTGACGCTGCTCTTGGATGGGCTGGCTGGCCCCATCGCTCCCGATCAGTCCGACCACTTGAGGACCGTACTGAAAAGCGTGAACCAGCTGCACGCCATGATCCGCGACCTGCTCGAGGCGACCAGGGCCGAGAGCGGAAAGCTGCGGATTGAGCCGCGATGCCTGGCGCTCGGCGACCTGGTGCGGCAGGCCGTTGCAATGCTGAAACCTACGGCCGACGAAAAACGGATCGGGCTCGAAATTGGAATCGACCAGAGGCTGCCGCTGGTGCATGCCGATCCGGATCGCGTGCTCGAGGTGCTGATCAATCTGGTGGACAATGCGATCAAGTTCACGCCGCCGGATGGATCTGTGATTGTGCAGGCCAGCCTGGTCGATGCCGATGCAGGCTGGGTCTACCTTTCGGTCAGCGATACGGGTCGCGGCATCAGTCCCGAGGCGAAGGCGCTGGTCTTTGACCGCCTCTATCAGGATGCCGATTCGGTCGACAACAATCGCTCCGGATTGGGACTGGGGTTGTTCATCTGCCGGGAAATCGTCCGTCTGCATGAGGGGCGTATCTGGGTCTCGAGTGAAGCCGGTCAGGGCAGTACTTTCACTTTCACCCTGCCGGTTTACTCCCTGGCGAAACTGATCGCGCCCGTCATTACAGACCAGGGCCTTTTGCGTCGGGATTTTGTGCTGGTACGTGTGGAACTTACGGCGCTCACCAGTCCTCCGCGAGGCAATTGGAAGGAAATCTGGCAACAGGCGTTAGAGACTCTGCGGCGCTGCGTCTATCTGGATAAAGATCTGGTGCTGCCGCCGATGGGAACCTCGGGAGCAGCGGAAACATTTTTTGTCGTAGCCTCGACCGATTTGCAACACTCCGGCGTCATGACGGCGCGAATCCGGGAGCAACTCGAGCGCATGCCCGATCTAAAACCTAAGAGCGGACTTACCATCATGGCGGCCACAGTTGAGTTATCGCCCACTGCTGCCGATGAATCACTAGAGCAGCAGGTTCAGAACGTGGCCGATTCCGTAACCCACATGATTGTTAGCAGCATGGAACGGAAGCAGTCCCGCGGCAGAGCAAATTAAGTCAGCAAAAATAAACTTAAGGAGAACGTAATGCTAAAACCGAAAATTCTTGTAGTGGACGACGACCCCGATCTGGTGCGGGCCCTGCGGCTGCGCCTGCGAGCCAACAACTTCGAGGTTTCTACCGCCTCGGATGGCTATGCAGCGATTGCCACCGCCCAGAAGGAACGCCCCGCGCTGATTATTCTCGATCTGGGACTGCCAGTGGGTGATGGCTTTGTGGTTCTGGAGCGGCTGCAAAGCAGCGACACGCTGTCTGGTGTTCCGGTCATCGTGCTCAGCGCGCGCGATCCACAGAGCAACGAAGAACGCGCTCTGAAGGCGGGGGCCGCGGCATTTTTTCAGAAACCGGCTGACAACGACGAACTCCTGAATGTGATCCGGGTTAGCCTTGGGCCGGGACACACCCAGCACGCGCCTTGGCCTTCATAGCTGGACCGCCAACGAAAGGGCTTTTGGCGCTGAGACCGCTAGATGCGCCGAGGGAAGACTTGCAAAACCTCGGCGGCGTCCGCGTGTTCGGTCATAACACTCCTGAGCGCCTCCTACGGGATCCAGAAGACGCTAAGATATTCCTTCCCAGTCAGATACAAGATTCCACACAAACCTCCACAAAAGCGTACCCGCTTTACGGAATCCCATTTATAATCTTGGAAGTGCTTTAGATACTGCAGTTAGCTGCATCCGAATCGGGAAACGACATGGCAGCGAAGTTGCTTATCCAGATTCCGACGCTAGTTGATGTGCGGCCCGTCAACCCCGGGGGGTCGCCTCCGAAAGTCATGAACCGGGAAAGCCAAGTCCGTTCTGTCGCCGTCCTGTTGTTTCTTCTGACCGTGGCTGCGGTTGTCTTTGCCGGCTTCAATTTCAACGCCGAGTGGAGATTTCTCGTTCCTGACGATGGCGTCTGGTGGGTGGAAAACGGCGGCCGGCTGACTGCTGACCGAGTCGAGCCCAATGGACCGGGCGACAAGAGCGGCATCAAACCGGGCGACCAACTGGTGTCCATTAACGGACAGGAAGTTCAGAACATGTCCGGACTCGAACGGCAGCTCTACCGGACTGGGGTATGGTCGAAGGCTGCGTATTCCCTGCTTCGGCATTCGGTGCCGCTCGATTCCAGTGTCATTCTGGTTCCCGCGGAGCGCTCTCTCAATAACTGGCTGCGGCTGATCGCGCTCATCTATCTTGGCATCGGGCTGTACGTTCTGCTGCGCCGCTGGACGGCTCCCGGCTCTACGCACTTCTACATTTTTTGCCTGGTCTCATTCATTGCCTACTCCTTCAAGTACACCGGCAAGCTGAACGATTTCGACTGGACAATTTATTGGGGCAACATCGCCGCCGGCGTGTTGCAGCCGGCGTTGTTCCTTCACTTCGTTCTTACCTTCCCGGAAAAGCGCCAGGTGGTGCGCAAACATCCCTGGTTGCTGGCCTTGGTCTACGTGCCGGGCACGTTATTGCTGGCGGCGCATGTCACCGCGATGCGTTGGCTGCAGGCCAGCGAACGGCTGCGCTGGAACCTCGACCGCATGGAAATGTCCTACGGGTCGCTGTTCTTTCTGGCGGCGGCAGTATTGCTTTGGTATAGCTATCGGCGCGCCAGTACTACGATTCTTCGCCAGCAGTTGAAGTGGGTGACCCGGGGAACAATTCTGGCGGTCGTTCCATACACGATTTTTTACGTTGTACCCTACCTGATGGGTTCGCTGCCGGGCGCCAGCATGAAGGTTTCGGCGCTGTCCCTGGCGCTGCTGCCACTTACTTTCGGGTATGCCATCTTCCGTTATCGCCTGATGGATGTGGATCTCATCTTTAAGCGCGGCGTGGTCTACACGCTGGCGGCGGCGATCGTCGTGGGATTGTATTTCGCGCTGGTGGCGGGCGTGGCTCTGCTGGTGCACAACTGGCAGCCCAACTCGGGTCCGATGGGATTGATCCTGGCGGTGGTGGTCACGGCGCTTTTGTTCGATCCGGTTCGCAAGTGGATTCAAGACCACATCGACCACTTCTTTTACCGCACGCGCTATGACTATCGCCGCACGCTGCTTGAGTTTGGCCGCGAGCTGGGGTCGGAGACCAACCTGAACACCATGATGTCCTCGTTGATCGACCGGCTCTCCCGCACCCTCGCAGTCGATCACATGGCGATTTTTCTGGCCGGCGAAGAGGTGGGACAGTTTGCGATGGCCAAGTCGTTCGGGCTATCGGTGCCGGGCAACATTGACCTCACCTTCCTGAGCGCGCAGCGGCCGGAGCAGGCGGGGCATCTCTTCTTTGAAAACACACACCTGGTGCCGCGCGAGACGCCGAGCGCGCAGCAAGCCATCGCCCGGCTTGATCTGAATTACTACATCCCCTGCCATGCGCAGCAGAAAACCATCGCCGTGCTTGGCTTGGGCAAGACAACCAAGGGTGACTTTCTCTCGAGCGAAGACATGGAGTTGCTGGAGACCCTGGGCGGCTACCTCGGCATCGCGATCCAGAATGGGCAGCTTTATGCCTCGTTGCAGCAGAAAGCGGCGGAGTACGAGCGTCTGAAGGACTTCAACGAGAACATCGTGGAATCCATCAACGTGGGCGTGATGGCCCTCGATATGGAAGACCGCATCGAGAGCTGGAACGCGCAGATGGAAGTGATGTACGCGGTGCCGCGCTGGCAGACGCTGACCCAACCGCTTAAGGCGGTTTTCCCGGCCGAGTTCGTGGAAGAGTTCGATCGCATGCGGCAGGATACAGGCATTCGCAACCTGTACAAATTCCGCTTGAAAACCCCCGCCGGCGAGGTTCGCACGGTGAATGTGGCGATCGCGCCGCTGGTGACGCGGAAGTTTCAGGTCATCGGGCGGTTGATTATCGTCGATGACATCACCGAGCGTGTCGATCTCGAGGCCCAGCTTTCGCAAGCCGATAAACTCTCGTCGATCGGATTGCTGGCAGCCGGCGTGGCTCATGAAGTCAATACGCCGCTGGCCGTGATCTCTTCTTACACGCAGATGCTCGGCAAACAACTGCAGGACGATCCACAGAAGTCCGGATTGCTGGAGAAGATTACGCGGCAGACCTTCCGCGCCTCGGAGATCGTGAACAATCTGCTGAATTTCTCGCGCACCAGCGGCAGCGAAATCAGCGATGTAGATCTGAACAAAGTGATCAATGACACTCTGGCGCTGCTGGAGCACCAGCTTAAGGTCGCGAAGGTTGAAGTGCAGAACGCACTCACGCCCACACTGCCAGCGATTCAGGGAAATACGGGGAGATTACAGCAGGTGTTTCTGAATCTGTTTCTAAACGCCAAAGACGCTATGCCGGGCGGTGGCACCTTGCGTGTGGCCACGCTTAACGGCGAGAGCGTCAGCGTAAGCGTGTCCGACACCGGAACGGGCATTGCGCCCGAGCACATTCAGCGCATCTACGATCCGTTCTTTACGACGAAAACTTCACCCCGTGAAGGACAGGCCCGCGGCACCGGCCTCGGCCTGTCCGTTACCTACGGCATCATCCAGGAACATGCGGGCAAGATTCGCGTGGAGAGCCAACCCGGCGCGGGCACGACGTTCATTCTGGATTTCCCTTTGAGCAGGAAGGTTCTTCATGTCTGACGCGGCCGTTATCTCGCGCAGCTTGCTGAACGGAGCGCCGGGACTGGCCGGAGCCGTGCTGATCATTGACGATGAAGCCGAGATTCGCGAATCTTTGCAGACGCTGCTGGAGCTGGAGGGTTTTGCCGTGGAGACCGCGGCCACCGGCGAACTGGGACTGCAGCGCATCGGTGAGCATCCTTTCGACCTGGTCCTGCTCGATCTTGCCCTGCCCGGCCGCGATGGCCTCGAAATTCTGGCTGAGATTCGGGCTCACGAGATGCGCCTGCCGGTGATCATGATCACCGCCTACGGCACGGTGGAGAACGCCGTCCGAGCCATGCAAGCCGGCGCGGCCAACTTCGTAAAGAAGCCGTGGGACAACGAAAAGCTTCTAGCCGATGTGCGCGCCGCGGTGGGATGGCGCCGGGCCGAAGAAGAGAATGTACAACTGAAGCGGGCGCTCAAGCAGCGCTACAACTTTGAAAACATCGTCGGCAAGAGCGAGCCGATGCTGAAGATTTTCGACCTGGTCGCGCAGGTCGCCAACAGCCGCTCGACGGTGCTCCTGCAGGGTGAAAGCGGGACGGGCAAAGAAGTCATTGCCAAAGCGCTGCACCTGAACTCGCCGCGCCACGACCGGCCCTTCGTGCCGGTAAATACCGGCTCCATGCCCACGGACCTGCTGGAATCCACGCTCTTCGGACACGTGAAGGGCGCATTCACCAGCGCCATCGCGTCGAAAAAGGGTTTATTCGAGATGGCCGACCGGGGCACGCTGTTTCTCGACGAGATTGCTACGATGGGCCTGGATACGCAGGCCAAGATTCTCCGCGTCTTGCAGGACCGGCGGTTCATGCATCTGGGCGGAGTGCAGGAGGTTCAGGTGGACGTGCGCATCATCGCCGCCACCAACGTGGATCTGCGGCAAGCGGTGCGGGAGGGCCGCTTCCGCGAAGATCTGTTTTACCGGCTGAACGTGATCACCATCGAACTGCCTCCTCTGCGCCAGCGCAGAGAAGATATTCCGCTACTGGTCGAGTTTTTCCTGAAGAAGTACGCCGAGGAGAATGACCGCCCGGCGCGTCGCATTACGCCGGAAGCGCTGCGTCCGCTGATGTCCTATTCGTGGCCGGGCAATGTGCGCGAACTGGAAAATGTGGTCGAACGCGCCGTGGTGCTGTCGTCGGGAATGGAAATCGGCCTTGATCTGCTGCCCGACAATCTGCTGGGCCGGGGTTCAGCTTTCACGCTGCACGATCCGCCGGCGGATGCGTCGCTGTTTGAAATCGTGGAAGATGTGGAGCGACGCATCATTATCGACATGCTGGAGAGGTGCAACTGGAACCAGACGGAAGCTTCCGAACATTTCAAGGTACCGCTTTCCACCCTGAATCAGAAAATCCGAAGACTGAACATCGAAATTAAGAAGAAGACGCGGGCGTAGGAAGTGTTTTTCGCATCGCCCAGCTGTTAGTAGCCGAAGCTCGACCTAAGAGCGTCTAAAGGGATTCGGGTTTGAGCATAGTGATTAAATCGCCCTTTTTTACACGATTTGCCGCATCCGATGTCGGCATTCGTTCGGCATCTCAATGGTGTGTCCTCAAACCCTAGAATTCCGGCCATTACCTCCTCTGGCGAGAAAAACCTAGCAGTGCCAGATCCTACAGCCGTTAGCCACAAAGACCACAGCGGAGAGACGTGGGTCGCTCTTTGTGCAAAGGCCGCGGTTGAGCAAGATCCGAGAAAACTTCTGGAGCTCGTCAGTGAAATCAACCGGCTCCTGGATGCCAGGAAGAAGCGCCTGTCAACCGATGCGGAGCGCCAGACGCGATGATAAATCGATCCTGTGAAGAAACTCCTTCCGGCAGGCTACTTCTACTGCCGACACTGTATGGAACCCCCAACGGGGCGGAAGTAAGCTGGACCATGCCTTCGCGCCGCCTCGATGATCGCATCCGCCAACTCTGCTACGAGGTCATATCGGCAGGAGATGATGAACTAGAGACGCTGATTGAGGATCTCAAATCGGCGCTCCGCGAGCACAATGCCCGGCTCAGAAAACTAGCGGCCGCGAAACTTGCCAATCCGTTTCCGCCAGGCAAAGGGCCCGCACTGTGAGATCCGTAAAGCGGCCTGCCTGAAGGCTGACGCCTTTCTCTGCTATAGTTCGGGAGAGCAGTGGTCGCTCACCACACGTCCCGATCCGCATGGAACTAACTTCGCCCACGTATTTTGCCAAGGAAAAAGTCCAGACAGTACAGGATTACGTTCTGTTTTGCGGCCAAGCAGTGGGCAATCTGTTCCGCAAGCCCTTCTACTTCGCCGACATGGTGCGTCAGGCCGACACCATCGGGGTGGGATCCCTGCCCATCGTCGTGCTCACGGGCTTCTTTACGGGAGCGGTGCTGGCTCTGCAGGCCTCGAACACCCTGGAGCGTTTCGGTTCCATCACTCTGGTAGGGCAGCTGGTCTCGACTTCCATGGTGCGCGAACTGGGGCCGGTATTGACCAGCCTGATGGTGGCCGGGCGGAATTCCTCCGGCATGGCCAGTGAGTTGGGATCGATGATTGTGACTGAACAGATCGATGCCATGCGAGCGCTGGGCACCGACCCCATGAAGAAGCTGGTCACGCCGCGAGTGGCGGCCACGGTGTTCATGCTCTTTTTCCTGACCATCATTTCCGATCTGGTGGGGTTGGCTGGAGGGTTGTTCATCGCGAAGGTGTTGTTGAATCTGGACGCGCGGCAGTACTGGTACAACGCCTGGGAGACGCTGATTTTTCAAGATGTGTTCATGGGACTGATGAAACCGATCCTGTTTGGCTTCATCATCGCGACAATCGGCTGCTTCTACGGCATGAACGCCCGCGGGGGAACGCAGGGCGTGGGGCGTGCCACGACGCAAGCCGTGGTGGCAGCATCCGTTATGATTCTGGCCTTCGATTTGCTCCTTACGCGATTCCTCATGGCCGTGCTCTCCTACCACTAATCTCATGTCCGCGCCGACCTTGCCGCTTGATTCCCCCGCAGTGACGACGATGGAGGCGTCCTCACCCGTCATTGTGTTTGAAGACGTGGCGCTTTCCTTTGGCGAGAACGACGTGTTGCGCGGAGTTTCCTTCCAGTTGGCCCGCGGCGAAACCAAGGCGCTGTTTGGAGTGGCAGGCTCAGGCAAGAGCCTGATCCTGAAATTAGTGCTGGGACTCCTTCAGCCGGATTCCGGACGCATTCTGGTGCTGGGACAGGATGTCACGCAGATGCAGGAGCAGGAGTTGTTTCAACTGCGCGGCAAGATCGGTATGGTCTTCCAGGAGAGTGCGTTGTTCGATTCGCTTACCGTGCGGGAGAACGTCGCGTACCGGCTGATGGAAGAGCATGGCATCTATGACGAAGATATCGACCGCAGAGTGCGCGAGGCGTTGCGCTTTGTGGAACTCGAACACACGCTTGATCTCGACCCCGCAGAGCTCTCGGGAGGCATGCGGCGCCGCGTGGCCATTGCGCGGGCGGTGATTACGCATCCGGAATTGCTGCTTTATGACTCGCCCACGGGCGGCCTCGATCCCGTGACCTCGAACACCATCATTGAATTGATCATGAAGCAGCGCGATGTGTATAAGACCAGCGCTCTTCTGGTGACCCATCGCTTGCAGGATGGTTTCACCATGGCGACGCATCAGTTCGACAAGAAGACCAACCGCATGGTGCCGCTCTCCCCGGGACAGCAGTGCGAGGTGCCGATGAGCTTTCTGATTCTCCGCGACGGCAAGGTGATTTTCGACGGAGACCTGCATCAACTGTCGCACACGCAGGACGAATATATAAAGGAATATATTTCGTAGCAGTGATCAGTGGCCAGTGTTCAGTGGTCAGAAAGACTACGAGGACTTTTCGGACCGCTCTTTCCCGGCTACTGGCCACTGACCACGGCTACTCACTTGCCGGCCATCAGTTTTTCCACTTCTTCTTCCGTTGAAGGCAAAGCGCCGCTCAGCTTGATCAGCTTGCCGTCGCGGTCCACGTAATAATCGTCTTCGATGCGCACGCCGAGGTTCTCTTCAGGAATGTAGATGCCCGGCTCGATGGTGAACGTCATGCCCGGGGCGAGCGGAATCGTGTAATCGCCGGCGTCGTGAACGTTGAGCCCAATGTAGTGGCCCAAACCGTGAATGAAATATTGTCCCAGGGGCTGACCGTGCAGATCCTTGCCATGAGTGTTGATGTAATCGTAAGCGACTTTGTAAAGCGAATCGGGACCGTTGCGCGTCAGGGTCGATGTACCCGATTTGAAGGCTTCCGCAGCGGCCCGTTGCGCACCCAGAACGATGTCGTAGATTTCGCGCTGCCGGGCGGTGAAGTGCCCATTGATGGGAAGCGTGCGGGTAATGTCGGAGGCATACATCGAGTATTCGCCGGCGGCGTCGATGACGACCACGTCTCCGGACTTCATGACGTTGTCGTCATCCGAATAGTGCAACACCGTGGAATAGTAGCCAGAACCGACGATGGGCGCATAGGCCGGACGCTCGCAGCCGCGTTTGCCCCACTCATATTGCATGAGCGCGGAAATCTCGCGTTCGTTGATGTTCGGCTTGACGGCTTTGAACGCGGCAAAGTGCGCCGCCACTGAGGCATCGACGGCTTTACGAATCATTCCGATCTCGCCCGCATCTTTAACCGTACGCAGCGACGAGAGCAGCGGCTTCACATCCTGAAAACTCAGAAACGAATTCACGTTCTTCAGAAACACGAGGGGACCAGAGCTGGCGGAAGCCTCGTCGTGTGAGGCGACGTCGGTATAAATTTCCGGATGCGCGCCAGTGGCCAACTTCATGACATCCGCGGGCAGCCTGGTCATGTCTTCGACATGATCGAAGCCGGTGATCCTGGGCGCTTCAGGGTTTTCCGGACCGAGCTTGGGGCCGGTCCACTTCTCCTGAGTGAGATTGCGCGCCGGAAGAAAAAGAATCTCGGTATAGGCGCGGGCGGGCTCGTCAGCTTTGGCTTCGGCGGAGGGAGCAATCAGCAACGCCGCACCCGGCTCGGTCAAGCCGGAGAGATAAAAGAAATTATCTTCCTGCCGAAAGCCGTAAAGGTCGTTCGGGCCTTCGGTCTCCATGGGCGCGAAGAGAATCACAATCGCTCCGGCGCTTCTGGCAAGCGCCTCACGGCGGGCGTGATAGTCGGAGTTAGGCTGGCGCTCGAGCGCGAAGCCCGATGTAGCCGCGGCGAAAACTAAAACGGTGGAAAAGAAACCTGCCAGGACAAAAGTTGTCTTGAGTTTTCGCATCGTGTAATTCGTTCCTCGGTTGCAGAATATTCCATCCGTTAGACCCCGACTGGGAACGGTTTGCTGTGAGCTTCAGCGCTTAGCGAAACGCCCGAGAAGCGGCCTTGCAGCAGGGACATCAATCCGGTGTACCAGTAACCCACCACGAACAAGAGGAGAAATGGAATCGTAACGTAATTCTCGTTCTCGACGGCATAGTACACCGTAAGCGCGAAGTACGTTCCGATCAGCAATTCGAGCCATGGTACCCAGCCCAGACGCTTGCGATACTTGGTGACGCCCACTTTGTCTTTCCTGGATTCTACGTGGTACTTGGGAGTGCGGGCGAAGGCGCTCTGCTTGCCGATCAGTGCTTCTATCACTGCCTTGGTATTGGTAATCGTTAATCCAACACCCAGGGCCATCAGAAAAGGCAAATACAGAAGAGCACGCAGCCAGGTCCTGGGAAAGAGCTCGCGCTGGGAGACGAGATAAAAACTGGAAATGGAAAATGTGGATGCCATGAAGAGCGGTAGATCGATGAAGAGCATCTGAAACCATCCCTGATAAAAGCGGATGATCATGGCGGGCAACATTAAGACCGAAAGAACGATCATCAAGGGATAGCTGATGTTCGCGGTAAGGTGATACCAGGCTTCGACCTTGGTGTGAAGCGGCGCATCGCTGCGCAGCACCTGCGGCAAAATCTTCTTCCCCGTCTGGATCAATCCCTTGGCCCAGCGCGCCTGCTGGGTTTTGAAGGCGGTCATCTCCACGGGCAATTCGGCGGGGCATTCGACATCCTGCAGGTACAGAAATTTCCATCCCTTGAGCTGGGCTCGATAAGAAAGATCGGTGTCTTCTGTGAGCGTGTCATGCTGCCAGCCGCCGGCCTCGTCGATGGTCGTGCGCCGCCAAACTCCAGCGGTGCCGTTGAAGTTAAAAAAGACGCCGCTGCGGGCGCGACCGGAGTGTTCGAGCACGAAGTGGCCGTCGAGCAGGATAGCTTCCACCTGCGTAAGAAAGGAATAGTTGCGGTTGATGTGGGTCCAGCGCGTTTGCACCATCCCGATCTTCGGATCGGTGAAGTGATGGATGGTGCGCAGCAGAAAATCTTCCGGCGGAGTGAAGTCGGCGTCGAAGATGGCGACGAACTCGCCCTTTGCCGTCTTTAGGCCCTCGGCAAGCGCGCCCGCTTTAAAGCCGTCGCGGCTGCTGCGGTGATGGTAGCTGATGGGATTTCCCAGCGCGGCGTAGCGCTCGACCAGATTGCGCGCCACTTCGACGGTTTCGTCGGTGGAATCGTCGAGCACCTGTATGTCGAGCTTTTCCCGCGGATATTTCAACTTGCAGATCGAATCCAGCAAGCGTTCGACCACATACTGTTCATTGAAGATCGGAAGCTGCACGGTGACGCGCGGCAATTCCTCAAAGTAGGCGGCCGGCTCCGTCGTGCGGTTTTTCTTGTGCTTGTAATACAGGTAAACCAGGACGTAGCGGTGCATCCCGTAGGCGGCCAGCAGGATCAGCACAACGAAGTAAGGAACCAATAGCGCGCGATCGAAGGCGTCGGTATGGTAGAGCCCCTGAAAAGTCTTATCCAGGAGATGCTGACGGAGATAGGGCATAACACCTTTGGGAGCGGCCCACGCGGCCAGCGCGGAAAAAAGGATAAGGTCAGAACGGAGCAAGGGGTCCGGTGAAAACCTTTATTCTACCGGATTCGGCGGGAGTAATTGCGCCTGACGGCTGTCTTATCAAAACTTGGCGGCCTCGCGGCGTTCCGCGAGCAACTCATCGACCAGCGAAGTTACCGCACCCTTTTTTTCCCCCCCTGAGTGTCTGTGATCGACGTAACCGCCTCAGTAGGTGTATGCTGCTTGGCGTTCGCGTTTATAAGGGAGTGGGTTGCAAACCCAGCTGTTCGAACCCATTTGCCGTGGAGGATACCCAAATGGCAGAGCAAACTCCGGTCACAGCGTTGCAACGCGTTTCGACGCGATCCATCGTTTGGGGCATTTTCCTGATCGTCTTCGGCTTGATGGCGATTGGGGCTCCATTTCTCGCCGCCGTCGCCGTTAGCATAGTCATCGCGTGGCTGCTCATTCTCGCTGGCGTGGTTCACATCATGCTCGCCTTTCACGCCCACGGAGCCGGCGGCCTGATTTGGAGGGTGCTGGTTGGGCTCGCTTATCTCTGTTTTGGGGTGTATCTGATCATGCGTCCGGTGGCGGGAGTGGTAGCCCTCACCGTGGTGCTGGCTTCGTTGTTCCTGATTGAAGGACTCCTGAACATCGTCCTGTTTTTTAAGACGCGTCACGTGCATGGATCGACTTGGGTGCTCTTTGATGGAATTGTCACCCTGCTGCTGGGGATGCTGATTTACTTCCAATGGCCGTCGAGCTCCCTCTGGGCGATAGGGACGCTGGTCGGCATCAGCATGATCATGAGCGGAGTAGCGCGGGTGATGTTGTCGATGGCGCTGCGCAAGGCGTCCGGCCCGGTGCAGTCGACGAGGGCGGCGTAGGCAGGGGTCAGCCACCCCATACGGCGGATTCGGCTTGAGCTTGTTCAGAGCTTGTTCAGGCCATCCAATGCGGCGACCTTGTAGGCTTCCGCCAGCGTCGGATAGTTGAATACCGCATCGCGAAAATACTCGATGGTCGCGCCAAGAGCAAGGACGACCTGGCCAATGTGAACGATTTCCGCCGCGCGGTCGCCGATCACATGGACTCCCAGGAGTTTGAGTGAGTCTGGATCGAAGATCAGCTTCAGCATACCCTGATCGTCGCCCAGCATTTGTCCCTTGGCCAGCTCGGCATAGCGGGCCAGTCCGACCTCGTAGGGGATTCTTGCTTCGGTCAATTGCTCCTCGGTGCGCCCAACCATCGAAATCTCAGGGATGGTGTAAATGCCATAGGGAATGAGATTGGGAGGCATTTTGCCGGGAGTTCCAAACATGTGACAACTGGCGAGGCGGCCCTGTTCCATGGAAGTGCTGGCCAGGGCGGGAAATCCAATCACGTCTCCGGCGGCATAAATGTGCGGCACGGCGGTTTGAAAATTCTCGTTGACCAGGAGTTTGCCCCGCTCGTCCGCCGTCAGGCCCGCAGCTTCGAGATTGAGGAGATCGCTGTTGGCCTGGCGGCCGATGGTGTAGAGGAGTCCTTGCCCGTGTACGTTTTTTCCGCTTTCGAGTTTGGCGAATACGCGGTCGCGAGCTTCGTCCAGTCCGACCGAAACCACTTTTTCTCCCAGCCGGAAAACCGTGCCCAGCTGCCGCAACTGGAAGCAGAGGCTCTCGATGATTTCGCGATCCACGAAGTCCAGCAGGGTGGGACGTTGATCGAGCAGCGTGACTTTTACTCCAAGCGCTGCGAACATCGATGCATATTCCAGGCCGATAATCCCCGCGCCTACGATGACGAGGTCTCGCGGCACCTCTTCCAGACAATGAACCTGGTCGGAATCGAAAATTCGTTTGCCATCGATCGGGATGTCAGCACTGTGGGCGGGACGCGTGCCGCAGGCAATCATGATGTGATGGCCACGCACCAGTTGCGATCCGTCGTCGTTCTTGACTTCAATGCTGTGGGAATCGAGAAAGCGCGCGTCGCCTTCGAACGTGGTGACGTAGTTGCGGCGAAGCTGGGCCTTAATGACCTCGACCTCGCGCAGCATCACGGACTGCGCGCGAAAGGTCAGATCAGACATGGCGATGCGATCTTTGAGCGCGTATCCGCGCCCGTAGAATGTGCGCTGCCGGAAGCCGCTCAGGTACAGCACCGCCTCACGCAAAGTCTTGCTGGGAATCGTCCCCGTGTGAACGCAAACGCCGCCAATGGCTTTCTTGCGGTCAATGATGGCGACCTTCTTGCGCAGCTTGGCAGCGCCGATGGCCGACTTCTGTCCGGCTGGGCCACTCCCAATCACGACGAGGTCGTATTCATTGGCGTCCATAAATTGAGGGTGTACGGAATTAAGAGAAGCTACCACCAACCTTTGCGTAACGGAAGCGGATTGCAGGGGTGTAACAATCTATTTACAAACCGGCGGGATTGAACGGGCATTCGCGGGATGGCCAATCGATGCCAGGCGCATGCTAACGCCTAGCGCTGAAGTCTTGTCATCCGACGCGCGAGCGAAGCGAGACAGGGGGAGTGGCTTCCGCCCTTGACCGCGCGGTCCGAGTTGTTATCGCTGCAATACCTGAAATGCAGGATTGCTGTTAAGCGTGCCTGTCGCGGTAGTTACGCTGATCGTGCCGGTGGTCGCACCCGTCGGAACCGTCGCGGTGATCGCGGTATTGGAAACAACGGTAAACGACGACGCCGTACCGTTGAAGCTTACTGCCGTCGACCCGGCGAGATTGTTTCCCAGGATGATGACCCGGGCTCCTATTTTGGCGGCTGTGGGTACGGTTTCGACCAGTGGGCCCAGTCCAGTCGAGAAGCTGAAGATCGTCCCATCGTTGCTGGTGCCGCCGCTGCCTGTCGTTCCGTAGAAGGTGCCGTCGGTGGCTTGGAGAAGTGCGTCGAACGGGTTCGCACCAGTGCACGTGCAGAAAATATAAAGTGAGTGGAACTCACCCGCCCCCGTGATCTGAAAAATTGTGCCCCCGTCGGTGCTGTCGGAGGAGGTCGTTCCATAGAGGTTGCCGTCGCTGGCAAGGATCAGCGCAGAAGTAGGGCAAGAGCCGTCGGTATTATCGAAACTGTGCAACGGGATGAACCGGTGGGCGGCTGTGATCTCGAAAACGGTACCGAGGGAGTCGGCTCCTCCGTAAAATGTCGTGCCGTAGAGATTGCCGTTGGCACCTTCAACCAACCCGGCGTACGGAGCGTCGCCATCGGCGCATGTGGGCTCGGCGCAGAAACTGTGGATTGTTCGGAACTGTCCCGCTGGGCTGATCTCATAGACTGTGCCACGATTATAGATTCCCCCTTCCTGAGTTGTTCCGTATAGCTTTCCGTTGCTGGCTTGCATGAGTCCGGAGTAGGGCTCGGCACCATCGGCGCAATTCGCTTGCGAGCAGAAACTGTAAAGCACAGTGAACACGCCCGCCTTGCTGAGCTCGAAAATTGTGCCGTTGTTGTTGACTCCATAATTAGCCGCCACACCGTAGAAATTTCCGTTGCTGGCTTGCACCAGGCCGATCGGATATTTGCCGTCGTTACAGGGGCTGGTCGGACAAAAACTATAAAGTGTGGTGAGCTTGCCTGTCGGGGTCATTTTGTAGATCGTACCTGCGTGCTCGCTGTTTCCACCCAAGTCTGTGATCCCGTAGAAATTTCCGTCAGTGCCGAGCACGGGCGGAAGCCAAGGCGCCCCCCCATCGGTGCATTGGGTCAGTGAGCAGAAATCGTAGATGTCGGTGAGTTCGCCCGAGGGCGTGACCTCGAAAAAGACGCCGCGGCTATGGGTCCCACCATACGGTGTAGTGCCATAGTAATTGCCGTCGGCGGCTTGGAACAGAGACCCGTATCCCGGGGAACCACCATTGTAGCCGTCAAAATTAGCCAAGGTGGTATAGGTTTGTGCCTGGGCGCACACCGCCAAGCCGAGGGTGATTGCTGCGAGGGCGATAGCGGCGCGGAAGGCGCCCGGGCGTTTCGCCAAGTTCATACGTTTCTCCCTGGTGCTTTTCTCGAAATTCGAGGGCCGTGAGCGGGAGTCCTATTTCGATTTCAAGAATCGAGCAAAATATAGCACCATTCCGGCTGCGTGTGTAGGGATTAAGACAATTTCACAGCAAACGCGGCGCAGGTTGTTCCTCGCGGGCTCTTTAAGAAGGTGCCCTCGACTGGATAGCCGGGGCCGCTGCCTACGCATTAGGCAATTGACATCGCTTAGTTCAGGAAATACTGCCGATACAGCGTATCCCTCTGCGCGGGGCGGAAGCCGGCGTCGCGGATGATGCGGCGCAACTCTTCTTCCGTGGTGCAGTTGGTCACGCCTGCGGCTCGCACTACATTTTCTTCCAGCATCACCGAGCCTACATCGTTGCCGCCGAAGCGGAGGCCCATCTGGCAGACTTTCAGTCCTTGCGTTACCCAGCTCGATTGCACGTTCAGGAAGTTCGAGAGATAGAGGCGCGAGATGGCCAGGACTTTCAGGTATTCGAGGGCAGTGGCTTCGTCCCAGTGGCGGGCGCCTAGCGCAGTGTTGTGGGGCTGGAAGCTCCAGGGGATGAAGGCGGTGAAGCCTCCGGTCTCTTTCTGCAGATCGTAGAGTTGCTGGAAGTGGTTGACGCGGTGTTCGTAGTTTTCGCCCACGCCGAACATCATGGTCGCGGTGGTGCGCATGCCGATTTGGTGCGCGGTGCGGTGGACGTTGATCCAGTCGTTGGTCAGGCATTTGAGGCGGGCGATTTTGTAGCGGACTTCGTCGTCGAGAATTTCGGCGCCGCCGCCGGGGATGGAATCGAGTCCGGCATCGCGCAGGCGAAGAATCGTGTCACGAATGCTGAGGCTGCTGTACTCGGCGATGGCGATGATCTCAGAGGCGGAATAGCAGTGCAGATGCACTTGCGGAAAACGCTCTTTGATTCCCCGCAGCATTTTCTCGTGCCAGTCGATCTTGAGGTCGGGATGCAGGCCGCCTTGCATCAGGACTCCCGTGCCGCCAAGTTCGACGGTCTCGCGAATCTTTTCGTAGATGGTGTCGAAAGCGAGGATGTAGCCTTCTTTCGCGGCGGGGCCTTTCAGCGGGCGATAGAAGGCGCAGAAGGTGCAGTACTCCGTGCAGAAGTTGGTGTAATTAATGTTGCGGTCGATGATGTAGGTGACCGTGCCTTCGGGATGCAGTTTGCGGCGCACCGCATCTGCTTCCATGCCGATGCCGATCAGGTCATCGGAGTGGAACATCTCCAGAGCTTGGGACTTGGTGAGGGACATGAGTACCGGTTTAATTCTAACGGAGGCGGGCGGGTTGGTCCAAATGCACGATAGCTGCGGAGGCAGCTAAGCACGCCCCGCGGCGGCTTCCTTCTTCTTATATCGCAGGTATTCGATAAGCGTCAGCGCCGCGCCCAAGACCGCCAACCCGATCAGGATGGCGAGCGCGGGTTTGTAATATTCAGAGAAGAAGCGCAGGATGTGGCGGCCGTAGTGGAATCCGAGGTAGGCCTCGATGGTATAGCGCAGACCCCGGCCGAGCACCAACGCCGCCAGGAACTTTTTTCGCGAGTACTGCATGGCGCCGGCGGCTACGAGAAAGGGAAGAAATGGAAACGGCGGAGGCAGCAGGGCGGGAATCACGACTGCGGCAAATCCCCAGCGCTCGAAGGCGTTGGTAACCTGTGTCGCTCTTCTCTTCGAGAGCTTGCGCTCCATGGTTTCTTTGCCGCCCTTGCGAGCGAGCGCGTAAGTAATGTAGCCGCCGATGACCGCGCCCAGCGTGGCCATGAGGGCATAGTAGAGCCAGGGTTCGCGATGACGAGCGGCCAGCCAGATGGTGAGGACGTCCATGCTGCCGGTCACCGGGATCACAGAGTTGTCTACCAGGCCCAGGAGGATTAAACCGATTCCACCCAAGTGCCGGAGCCGGTGCCAGAGAGGAATCGCAAGCACGGGATGGAGATGGAGCAACATTGGTGTTTGAAGAGTTTACAGGAGCGCGCACCGGATTACGTTAGGCTCACACAATCGCGGCATTTGCAGCATTTAGAAAACACATTTCCGGAGCGGCCGGCAGCGCTCCGATTTCCGCCGCATAGCGATAAAAAAGTTGCAGTCCCTCCAGGCAGGGCGCGTCCAGTTGGTAGTAAATATTTTCGCTCAGGTAGGAGCGCACATCGGATTGGGTAAGGCTCAGACGAGGCGCCCATTCGTGGCTGATCTGGTCGATGCTTCTGGGTTCGAGCCCGTGGTCGCGAGATTGCTGGAAAATATTGGCCATGTCTGGCGGCGGCGCGGCCTCGTGCAGCGCGTCCTGGCGGACAGCCCAGAAGGCGAAGACGAAGGGCTTGCCGGTATAGCGAATCCACTCCTCGGCGAGATCGAGAGTGAGATAGCGCGATCGGTCGATTTGCAGTGCGGGATCTCCAATGAGTAATCCAGCATCGTGCCGGGCCAGCATTTTTTCGATGTCCGGCGACATCGAGGTGAATTCCCTGCCGCCGCCCAGCCACTTCTCAAACAAAACTTTGACCAGCGCCACCGAGGTCATTGATGACGTATCTAGGGCGACGGAGCGGATTTTATCTACCGGCATTCGGCTGACCAGCAAAATTGAGCGTACCGGCCGGCGCGATGCGATCGCAACTCCCGGCAACACCGTCAGCCCCGGAACCTGTGCGTAAGCAGCGGCTGGAATGATTCCGATGTCGGCGCTTCCGGCCTCCAGCGCCCGAGCGCAGGCCGACGGCAGAGTGTAGGAAATGTCGAACTCGCTCCCGGCTTCGCCGTGTTCGAAATCCCACATCAGGGGGGCGGTGTTGAGGTAGGAAATCGCCGAGATACGTAGACGTCTCATTCCTGTTTTGATTTTAGCAGACACTTTTTGACAGACTTTTGTGACGGCTTCCCTTGACGCCGGTTTCCGGGAGTGTCTACAGTCCCGCCAGTCAGCATAAAGATTGGAGTTGACGTGCCTAACGCCGTTGCCGCATCCGCCACTCATATTTTGGAATGGCTCGCGATCTCGCTAACCCCTGGCCTGGGGCCGACGAAGGCGCGGAAGCTTGTCGAGCATTTCGGCAGCGCCGAAGCGGTGTTTCACGCATCGCTCACCGAACTGGAAGGCACGGGGATTCAAGCTGTCTCGGCGCAGTCGATTGCCACGGGGAAGTCGGCGGAATTGGCGCGGGAAGAAATTGCTCAAGCTGCTGCCGCGGGCGTGAGCTTGATCTCGGGGGAAGATCCTTGTTACCCGCCGAGGTTGAAGGAGATCTACGATCCTCCGCTGGTCCTTTATGTTCGAGGGAACCCAGATGTACTCACGCAGCCGGGGGTTGCCATGGTTGGGACGCGGCATCCAACCCCGTACGGTTCGGGGATGGCAGAGCGCCTGGCCTGCGATCTTGCGATGCAAGGACTAGTAATTATCAGCGGCATGGCCCGCGGCGTCGATACGGCCAGCCATCGCGGAGCGATCTCTGCCAAGGGTAAGACGATTGCGGTATTTGGAACGGGCGTGGACGTGATCTATCCGAAAGAAAACTCGCGCCTGTCAGAACAAATTCTGGCGCTCGGCGGCGCGCTCATCTCCGAATTTCGTTTGGGAACGTTTGCGGCGCCGCAGAACTTTCCCATCCGCAACCGAATTCTGAGCGGGATGTCGGTTGGAGTACTGGTGGTGGAGGCCGCGGAATACTCGGGGACGCGCATCACAGCGCGCTGCGCCCTCGAACAAAATCGCGACGTTTTCGCCGTGCCGGGGAACGTGACGAACAAGAATTCGTGGGGACCAAACACGCTGATTAAGCAGGGCGCAAAGCTGGTGGCAACATGGGAAGACGTGTGGGAAGATCTGCCGCCGGAAGTGAAACTTGCGCTGACCCCTCCGCCCTCGCCTGAATCCGCAGGCTCGTCTTCCGCATCTCTATTCCCGGACGACGGGCTCCCTCCGCACGAGAAGCGAATCTTGAGCCTCCTGAAAGCCGACGAAGCCACGCACATCGATGAATTGGTGGAAAAGCTCGAGCACGAATTATCCTCCTCTGAGATTTTTGCGGCTCTGTTTGAACTGGAGTTGACCGGTAAAGTGAGGCAGATGCCGGGGAAGAATTTTGTCAAGAGCTTCTAGCTATTGGCTATCAGCCATCAGCTGTCAACCTGCTCGGGAATGAGTGGGCCCTGCGTGCAGAGTTTTAAGAATCTCAAGGTCTGGGAAAAGGCCCACGTCTTGGCGCTTGACGTCTACCGATCAACCAAGTCGTTTCCTCGGGAGGAAATTTACGGATTGACCAGTCAAATGCGGAGAGCGTCGGCGTCTGTCGGAGCCAACATCGCTGAAGGCTCCTGTAGAAAAGGAGATGCGGATTTCGCCCGGTTCCTCCAGATGGCTGCGGGGTCGGCGAGTGAATTGGAATATCACTTGCTCCTTGCCCGCGATCTTTGCTTCCTGCAGGCGCCAGACTACGAACGCCTTTCCGACAGGCGACGGAGGTGAAACGGATGCTGGCATCTCTCATGAAAAGGCTGAGGGCTGAAAGCTGATAGCTGACAGCTTCCTCCTCGTAACTTGTTGCCACTGTCCCATTCGTGCTAGCTTCGAAACGAATTCCAAAGAACTGAGGGTTCCAATTGGTAAAGAGTTTAGTCATTGTCGAATCGCCGGCTAAGGCGAAAACCATCCAGAAATATCTGGGAAAGGGATTTACCGTCGAGGCCTCGCTCGGCCACGTCAAAGATCTGCCCAAGAGCACGCTGGGTGTGGATACCGAGGACAAGTTCGCCACCGACTACGTCGTCATCCCCGGCAAGGAAAAGGTTCTGGCCAGATTGAAGAAGCTGGCGGGACCGATGGATGCGATCTATCTAGCGCCTGACCCGGACCGCGAAGGTGAGGCCATTGCCTCGCATCTTGCTGGCGAACTCGACGGCAACGGGCACGGAAAGAAGGCGAAAAAGAAGAAAAAAGGAGAAGCCGACGCTCCTCCGCGCATTCAGCGCGTCACCTTCAATGAAATCACCAAGCGCGCTGTGCAGGCGGCGTTCGAACATCCGCGGGCTATCGATCAGAATTTGGTGGATGCGCAGCAGGCGCGGCGCGTGCTGGATCGGCTCGTGGGCTATCAGGTTTCGCCGCTGCTGTGGGATAAGGTTCGCCGCGGTCTTTCTGCCGGGCGTGTGCAGACCGTCGCACTGCGCTTGATTGTTGAGCGCGAACGCGAAATCAAAGCGTTCGAGAAAAAAGAATACTGGACCATTGATGCGTACCTCGCGGCCAGCAAGCCGCCTGCGTTCGACGCCCGGTTCGTGGGCAAGGGCGAAGAAAAGATTGAGGTCACGAATAGCGAAGATGCGGAGAAGATCCGGGTTGCGCTGGAGAATGCAGACTGGGTTGTACGCACAGTCGACAAGAAAGAACGACGCCGCAATGCTGCGCCCCCCTTCACTACGAGCAAGTTGCAGCAGGATTCCTCTCGCAAACTGCGCTTTAGCGTGAAGCGCACCATGATGATCGCGCAGCGCTTGTACGAAGGCGTGGAACTGGGCGAAGAAGGCCAGGTCGGCCTGATCACCTACATGCGTACTGATTCCACGCGCGTTGCGCCTGAGGCCATTCAGGAAGTGCGCGAATACGTGGGCAAGGAGTACGGGGCGGCTTACCTGCCGGAGACTCCCAATACATATAAGGAGAAGAAGGATTCGCAGGGAGCGCATGAAGCCATTCGGCCCACTTCGGCGATGCGGCACCCGGATCAGGTGAAGCAGTATTTGAAGGAAGATGAGTTTAAGGTTTACAAGCTGATCTGGCAGCGCTTTGTCGCGTCGCAGATCATGCCGGCGGTCTTTGACCAGACTACGGTGGATATCGATGCGAGGGCGAAGAACGGCGATACATTCTGGTTCCGCGTGACTGGATCGGTGCTGAAGTTCGACGGCTTTCTGCGAGTCTATGAAGAGTCGAAGGAAGGCAAGGATGAAGAAGATGAAGAACTCAAGCACAAGCTGCCCGCGCTGGAAGCTGGACAGAAACTAACGCTCAAGGAGTTGAAGCCGGAACAGCATTTCACCGAGCCGCCGCCACGTTACAACGAAGCGTCGCTGGTAAAGGAACTGGAAGAACGCGGCATCGGGAGGCCGTCAACTTACTCTGCGATTCTTTCGACGATTCAGGAGCGGCAATATGTGCAGAAACTCGGTGGCAAGTTCACTCCCACCGAGATCGGGCTAGTGGTCACGGATCTACTGGTGGAAAACTTCCGCGACATTTTCGACGTAGCGTACACCGCAGGCCTGGAAGAAAAGCTTGACGAGATCGAAGAGGGCAAGGAGAAGTGGACCGACACGCTCGCCGAGTTCTACAAGAAGTTTACGAAGGATCTCAAGTATGCCGAAAAGCATATGGAGAACATCAAGCGGATGGAGAAGCCCACAGACGAGAAGTGCGAGCGCTGTGGCGCGCCGCTGGTGATCAAGTGGGGGAAGCACGGGTCGTTCTACGCGTGCAGCACCTACGATAAGGAAGATCCGAACACCTGCACATTCACGAAAGAAAATCCGATCAACCTGCCTGACCTCGATTCGGCCGACGTGCAGGAAACCACGCAGGAAGAATACTGTGAGAATTGCGGGCGGGTGATGGTGCTCAAGCGCGGACGCTTTGGGCAGTTCATGGCGTGCACGGGCTATCCGGATTGCAAGACGACGCGGCGCCTTGACCAGGGCAAGAAGGTTCCGGATATTCCGCTCGATGAGCCCTGCCCGAAATGCGGAAGAAATATGATGATCCGCCACGGTCGGTTCGGCGAGTTCACGGCTTGCAGCGGGTATCCGGAGTGCAAGTATGTGAAGCAGAACTATATCGGGGTGAAGTGCCCGGAGTGCAAAGAGGGCGACCTGGTCGAGAAGCGCGCGCGCAAGGGCAACACGTTCTATGGGTGCGGAAATTATCCCAAGTGCAAGTTCACGTCGGCGCACAAACCGATAGCGGAGAAATGTCCGAGTTGCGGCAGCGAGTATCTTGTCGAGAAATTCTTGAAGGCTGGTCCGGTGATCGCCTGCCCGAACAAAGAATGCGACTACGAACGGCCGGCGCCGCAACTGGCCGCGGCTACGACGAGTGCATAAGATTGAGCGATGGGTGATCGGGCGATTGTGCGATTGCCGAGGATAAGAAGGGTTTGCCCGATCGTCCAAATTATTCAATCACCCGATTACTCAATTACACAATCCCTCATGAGGTGCTGTTATGCCCAAGAAAGCGACTGCCAGCGATGCTCAACTCATCCTTAAACTCTACGATCTGCGCCGCGAAACGGAGATGCGCAAGGCGCGCAACTGGTGGGTGACGGTCTTCTGGCCTGAGAGCGCAGATGATTACATGAAGGTCTCCTCGGCCACGGGCACGCAGGAAAACAACTGGCTGCGACAAGTGACTGGATACTGGAGCATGGCCGCAGCGTTCGTCTTGCAGGGAGCGCTAAATGAGGAGTTATTCATCCAGCCGGCGGTGAGTGGGGAAATGGTCCTCATATTCGCGAAGGTTCATCCCTTCCTCAAAGAGCTGCGCGAAAAGATAGGGGATCCGCACATGTTTGAGAACATCGAGAGAGTGATCACGGGTTCCAAGTTCGGGCGCGACCGGCTGAAGTTGACGCTGAAGCGAGTGGAAGCGACGCGTGAGAAGCGAGCGGCAGCGAAGGCAAGCTAGAGAAGCCGGACGTCTCGTTCCGCTCGACGGGACAGCCGAGGCGGCTGTCCCCACATGAGCAAATCCGCGAGTGCATCTTTCCATCAGCGCCTTCACAATGACCATGTCCGCAAACTGAGACATCCGATCATCTGTTATTCTGTACGGCTGTGCGGATGATCTGGTGGTTCCTGATTCTGGGTGTGAGCACGCTGGTTGTGGTGTGCGTCGCAATTGCCTTGTACATCCGTCTGCGGCGGCACCTGCAGGCCGTGCACGCCTCACAGGAAGGAAGTTCCAGCGAAGTAGAACGGGAGCGTCAGTCGGGAACGATTGAGCATTGAGGCTCCAGTTTGAAGGTTTGGAGATTTTTCGATGGCAAAGCCGGTAACTCAAGTATTAGGTCAGCGCGAACGCGGATTCGAAGCCGCCCGGCAGGTTGCATTGGTAGTTGGTGCGAGCCTGTTCGTTGCTTTGTGTGCGCACATCACGATTCCTATACCCGGTACACCTGTGCCGCTGACGGTGCAGAATTTCGGCGTGCTGTTGGTCGGGCTGCTGCTGGGCAGCCGCCGCGGGTTCGCAGCGCTCACGCTTTATCTGGCCGAAGGCGCAATGGGCATGCCGGTGTTTAGCCCGATCGGTCCGGGAGGAGTGGCGCAGCTTTTCGGCGCAACCGGGGGATTTCTGCTCGCTTACCCGC
>Ga0302326_10004382_pt1 | contig 32695 bp, 23 predicted proteins | sample Palsa_T0_3_FD_202264 | JGI IMG/M metagenome (GOLD analysis project Ga0302326, IMG submission 202264) | Peat permafrost microbial communities from Stordalen Mire near Abisko, Sweden - Palsa_T0_3 | ecosystem: Environmental > Terrestrial > Soil > Palsa > Peat permafrost | place: Sweden: Abisko...
GATGAGGAAAAATGTGGCCGGGGCATGCTCGCGTTTGAGCAAGTCGAGAATCTTGGGCGTCCACTCAGGATCGGGTCCATCGTCGAACGTAAGCACGACTTTGTTCGGGCTGTAGCCGTAACGCGCCACCCGGTAGGGTTCTGGCAGGTTCTGAAACACTTCGTCCGTGACCAGCTTCGTCTTGGAGTCGACGGCAAGGTCGCGAACGCCGGGAGTCGGGCGGTCCTCGATGCGCAGAATTTCACCCTGGCCCTCCATGTCTACATCGAGTCCGGGAGGCACGCTATGCAGTTTGGCGACGGAGCCGGGGTCGCCAGGGACATCCCACACCCGCCAAAGAGACCGGTCCTCACCACCCAACCTCCAAAGCGCGAAGGTCTGGATGCCCAAAGTTTGCGCGGCCCGCATGTGATTCAAAGCCGTGACCGCATCGAGGAACCAGATATCGTGGCGCAGGCCGCGTTCATCCAGATAGCTGAAATGCGGGTTCATCGCATCGTCATCAAAAGCGACATCTTCGTCGGAATCTCTCGCCGCCAGCCAGGCCTCCTGCACGCTGACCGTACTGTCGCGCGCGCCCGGCGGCAGGTTGCCCTTCTTTGGTTTCAGCACCCAGTCATAGCCGTAGTTGGCGATGGCACAAATAATCTTTTCCCGCGGGATCAACGACACAGCGAACTTGAGGTTGTCGACGAACCAATCCTGCGAAGCGACCGGACCAGAAGCAGCACCGGGATAATGCTCGTCATAGTTCATAATGACTACGCCATCCGCCGGGGCCGCGATGGCAGCGTAATCAAATTCTTTATTGTGAGGAGGCAAGCTTACGTAAAGCTTCATCCCGCGGGCATGCAAGTCAGCGGAAAGTTCGTTCAGAAGCGCAATGTAGCCCGGCTGCCCTGAACTGGGGAAAGTCTCAAAATCGAGCATTATGCCGCGATAGTGGTCCGACGACAGGAATATCCCCACTTGCCGGCGAAAGAGTGCGCGGGCGTCAGGATTGTTTAGAAAACCCGTGATATCCCCCACCCAATTTGCCCCGTCAAAATTGTTGATCATGGGGAAGACTTCCATGTTGATGTTTTCCGACTTGAGAAAAGGCATCACACGGTCGTCGACGGAGCGAGCATGATCGTTTTGCACCACATCGAAAAACTTGTTGGTTTGGTCGTCCACGCCCTGGAGGTGGCCGTCGGGGGTGAGCACATGAAGCCAGTCGGGATACAGCAGATCAATCTGTCGCGAGAAATCGCGCAGAGAAGAAAAGCTGGCCGCATCCCAGGGAACGTAGAATGCCGCGCGGATGCCTTCTTCCTGATTTAGTTTGACCTCCGAAGCCGGCAGCTTCGTTTTGCGGTGCGGTCGATTGGCGAGTTTCTTCAGGCGCTCACGGGCCTTCTCTTTCTCATTTTCCTTGAGCGCTTTGAAAGCTCGCTTCTGTGGCGAAAACAGCAACTCAGGCAGGCGCTCATCCCACAACGTGGTGCAGACGAAGAAAATGACCAGCGCCGACAGCAACGCAACCAGCACGTCGACCAGACGTCTCAAGCGCTTCCAGCGGGCGCGTTGCGGGTCGTAAAAGACAGGTTCGGCCATGAAGGACTAGTTCCTCATCGTATGCCGTGGGCGGCACACGGTCAATTCTCTATGGAACCATCCGGGAAACAGGGTAAGAAACAGGGCAAAGCACTCAATCCTTATTCGGTAGGATGCATTTTCCATCCGGGAAGATGACTCCAAACGCGCTATATTCTCACCGTGCTCGAATTGTTGCGGAAGAATGCCTGGTTCTTTCTTTCGGCGAGTCTGGCGGCGCTGGCGCTGAGGCTGATCTTCATGCTGCGCTTTCCCGGCGTCGTGGATGATTCTCGACTGTATGCCAATATCGCCGAGAACTGGCTGCAGCACGGCGTCTACGGCATTACGGACTCCGGTCAGATCATGCCAACGTTTTCCCGCCTGCCGGGATACCCGGCTTTTATGGCGGCGATTTTCGCCGTCTTCGGATTAAACAATTTCCGCGCGGTTCTGCTCATTCAAATTCTCTTCGACTTGGGAACGTGCATTCTCGTGGCTGATCTTGCGCGCCGCTGGCTTTCCGACCGTGCGGCGAAGGCGGCATTCCTGCTTGCAGCGCTTTGTCCGTTCCTGGCCAACTATGCAGCAGCGGCTCTCACCGAGACGCTCGAAATCTTCTTCACCGCGCTGGCGCTGGATCTGGCGCTTTGCGGATTTGCCGGTCTTCTCTTCGGAATCGACGGCAAAATCGCGATCGATAACGACGCCGATTCCGATTCCAAGGTGGCAACGTGGCTCGGCTGCGGTCTTTCCATCGGAGCATGCATCCTCTTGCGGCCGGATGGCGGAATTCTATTTCTGGCGATCGCTGCCTATTGGTTTGTGCTTCTCGTTCGACTTGTTGTCTCGCGGCGCGTCGAGACACAGCACAGTCCCGCAACGCGGCTGTTCACTATGCTCCGGGTGGCTGTGATTCTGGCGATCGGCGCCTTCACGCCCCTGATCCCGTGGACGCTTCGCAACCTCCACACCATGCATCGCTTCGAACCGCTCGCCCCCCGTTACGCAAACGATTCCGACGAAGTGTTGATGACAGGGTTCAATCGCTGGACGAAAACCTGGATCGCCGATTACACCTCGGTGCAGGAGATTTATTGGAATATGCCCGGCGACACCATCGATGTTGCAAACCTGCCGCGACGTGCCTTTGATTCTCCCCAACAGCGCAGCGAGACGGCGCAACTCCTCGCCGACTACAACCGTAGTCACGATGCCACGCAGGAACTCGATGCGCGCTTTGCCGCGCTTGCCGCCGAACGCATTCACGCCGCGCCCTTGCGCTATTACCTTCGACTGCCGGCCATGCGAATCGCCGACATGTGGTTGCGCCCGCGAACCGAGTTGCTGCCTTCCGACCCGCGCTGGTGGGAGTTCAATGATGACCGCTCATGGCTCGCGGTGAGCATCGTCTTCGGCATTATCAACCTGGGCTACGTCGCAGCCGCTGCCGCGGGACTGTTGCGCTCGCGAACGTTATTCGGGGTTGGGCTGTTTGTTTTATTTCTGCTGCTGCGCTCGCTCTTCCTCGGAACTCTCGAGAATCCGGAGCCACGCTACACGCTCGAATTCTATCCCGTGGTCATAGTCGCGGCCGCCGCACTCTTCAATCGCAGAGCGAATCGACAAATCGAATTGTAATGATCGCAAACCCGCATAAACAGGCTCCAATATCTTGAACGTAGCATGTGAAAAGGCGTATTCAAACGTTTTATGACCGCGGAACATATTGAAGATTCAGCTTGAACTTTGTGGCCTGGCAGTTGCACAATAACCAACCAAACACAATCCTCGGGCTCAATTCGCTAATGATCCTGGGTCGCAGGGGGTCTTGAGTGAAGCGCCTATCTCCAAGGAGTCTTCCCATGAGTAGGACTGAGATTACGCGAGGTATTTCGCATGTCACTCTGTGCGCTGGGCGAGCGGTTTGCTTTCCTGTGGCTTCGCGATTGAACGCCTCAACCTGCAAATTGCCCATTCGCTTGTTCTCAGCTGTCACCTCGAGTCTCATTCTCGCTCTGGCGATAGCCTTTCTTAGTGGAGAACAGGCGGTTGCCCAGCAGGCGACCGCCGTGCTCGCCGGCTCTGTCAAAGACGCGAGCGGCGCCGTGGTCGTAGGCGCCAGGGTCACGCTGAAGAACGCCCAGACAAATGTTGAACGCACTACAACCAGCGGCAAAGATGGCAACTATGTCTTCAATCTCGTTCCCATTGGAGCCTATGTGCTGACGGTTGAACAAGCGGGCTTTGAAACATCCGTCCGCAAGGGCATCACGCTCGAGATCAACCAGAACGCACGCCTGGACGTCACACTGCAAATTGGGAAGGCCAGCCAGGTAGTAGAGGTAACAGGCGATGTGACTCAGGTTGATACGGTCAGCGCGACTCTGGGCAAAACTGAAACCACGCAACGCATTGAAGATCTGCCGCTGGCAGCCCGCGACACGATGCAGTTGGGCCTGCTGCAGGCGGGAGTTTTCGCTCCCGACCAGGATGACGGCTCGGGCAATCCATTTTCAGTGAGCGGCCAGCGCTCCGAGTCTGAAACGTTCCTGATCGACGGCGCTGACAACAACGACTTCCTGGGCAACAATATGGTCGTGGATCCCAACCCCGACGCGGTCGCCGAATTCAAGATTTTGACCAATAATTACGAGGCGGAGTATGGACGCACATCCGGCGGAATCGTCAATCAGGTAATAAAGTCCGGCACGAATGCTATCCACGGAGACGTGTTCGATTATTTTCGAAACACTGCTCTGGATGCCTCCGACTATTTCCTGCAAGAGGTTCCAGTCTTCAAATACAACATTTTCGGTGGGACGATCGGCATGCCGATCAGGAAAGACAAGATGTTTTTCTTTGCGTCTTATCAGGGCGCGCGCCGGCGGGAAGGGCAAAATCCCGGAATCCTGACGGTGCTGACTGCGCAGGAGCGGACTGGCGATTTCAGCGACCTCTACACTGGAGTGATTGACCCCAATACTGGTTACGATACGGGCCAGCTCACCGATCCCACGACGGGCGGTCCGTTCATGTGCGGTAGTAATGTGTGCAACCAGGTGCCGGTTGATTCGGTGATGCAGAATTACATCAATAAATATCTTCCGTTTCCGAATACCGGCACCAATGGTTTTGTAGAAGATCCGGTCGCCAGCTTGCAGGAAGATCAGTTTATTTTCCGCTACGACTACAACATCTCGAGCAAGGATACCCTGTCGGCATTTTACGTCTTCGATGACCAGCCGCAGGTTTTTCCGTTTGAAGTGGTGAAAGGTGCGTCCACGGGAGGAGATGTGCCGGTGGGATCGGGCTTTACCAATGCCCAGCGCTATCAAACCGGATCGATTAGCTGGATCCGCACCATTTCTCCGACCAAGCAGAACGAGTTGAGATTCTCGACCAACCGGGTCGCGACCTTTGATGCCGTGCCGATGGATCGTACTCCGCCGTCGGCGCTAGGATTCCTGACGATCTACCCGGACGATCCAGCGGGTGCAGCGCCACCAGCAATTTCAGTCGGGGGTGCATTCAACCTCGGACCCTCCCCGCAAGGACCGACCAAGATTCACGACGCGACTTTTCAGTACCAGGATACCTTTTCCTGGACCAGGGGACGCCACGCTCTGAAGTTTGGAGCCGATATCCGTTGGATACAAGAGAACTTCCATTACGACTTCTATAACAATGGATCGTTCGACTTTGGAAGCTACTACACGAATACGGGCAGCGCCTTAGCCGATTTCGTTGGCGGCTTCACCGATAACTACTACCAGTTTTCGAGAGCCATCTATGGCATCAGAACCCATCAGTTGGATTTCTTCGGGCAAGACGCGTTCAAGATTACTAAAAACTTGAGTCTCGACTTCGGCCTGAGGTACGAATATAACTCGCCGCAGGTAGATCCGCATAACGAGATTCAGGGCTGGTTCCCGGGACAACAGTCAACCCTGTATCCTGGCTCCCCACCTGATTTCCTGTATGCGGGCGATCCAGGCACGCCGAATCGAGGATTGATATATACGGACCGAAACAACTTCGCGCCACGGTTCGGTTTCTCCTGGGATGTGTTGGGTAACGCCAAGCTGGTAATGCGTGGCGGCTTCGGGATTTTTTATGACATCGAAGACGGGGCCCTGAACCTGCAGTTCGGAGGACAGGCTCCGTTCGGATATGTAGCGAACAACTATCCGTGCTTCACCACCGCCGCTATCGCGGAGGGTGGATGCCTGGTTCCGATCAACGGCTCTTACTCCGCGGATCCTTTTCAGACTGCATCCACTGGGTACTCCGATCCGTATCCCTTCATCGCCGGGGGGCATCTAGGGCAATTTTTTACTCCTGCCATTCCCTTTGCATTTGTGGTCACTCCCCAGTTCCGGACTCCTTACGCTGAGAACTTCAATTACGGCTTCCAATATCAACTTACTAAGGACACGGTGGTGGAAGCAGTTTATGTTGGCAGTCTGAGCCGCAAGGCCATCGCCAGCACCAACCTGAATTACCCGGAGATCACTGGCAGCAATCCCAACAATCTGATGGCGCAGTATCAAAGCTATGTGCAGACGGCTGATCCTGCGAATCCCACCTACGTAGTAAATGACATTTCCCCGGACTGCGCACGCCCGCTCGCGAACTGCGATGCAAATTTCGTTCCTCAAGGCGCCACTCAGATTATTACTAACGTGAGTAGCGGCAGCTCATCCAGTAACGAAATGCAGGTTACCGTTGACCGGAGAATGAGTCATGGCCTGGGCTTTAGAGTGGCTTATACCCTGGCAAAAACCATTGACGTCACCTCGGGCTTCCGGGCACGCTCCTCCACCTACACGAATCCAACGGACCCGGCGTTCGACCGCGGCCTCGCAGATTTTGATGCGCGACAGCGCCTGGTACTAAGCCCGGTCTGGCAAATTCCGATGGGGAATAATGGCAGCCGCTTTACGAAGAACCTCCTCGGCGGATGGGTGGTCTCGACGATCGCCTCGTTTCAATCGGGGAACCCGTTCACCTTATTCTCCAGCAACGGAGCAAGCGAATCCAATGAAGGACTTGACCGTCCTGATGTCATTGGTCCCGTACAGATCTTCAAGAACCCGAGACAAATGCGGACATTCAGCCCCAATGCGGATGGAATCCATGGCAGCTGTCTCTCGGGCACAACGACTGGGTACTTCTTCTTTGATCCTACCAATGTGGTCTGCTCCGTAGGACCACCTGCGGGACAACCCAATGTGGCGGGCCTGGGGCTTACTCCCGGAGGTGTGCCGCTGTTTTCCTACGGCGACATGGGAAGGAACGTGTTGCGGGGACCGGGCATTAACGATTGGGACATCTCCATCATGAAGAACTTCAAGTTCACCGAGAGCAAGTCACTGCAGTTGCAATCCAACTTCTTCAATGCTTTTAATCATGTGCAGTTTTACGGACCAACTTCAAACGGAGGAGCGGTGGGTGGCAGCAGCCAGTTCGGCCAGGTTTCGACCGATAGCTCACCCTCGACTTCCCCATATTATCGGGGACCGCGTATTATCCAGTTTGCTCTAAAGTTCCTCTTCTAGAGGGAAGCGTCGGGGTTCTCAGGTCGGCGCTGCAAGCCGACGCGGAGACACCGCTACGACAGCGGCGAATCGCTCATTCTGAAGCGCGTCCGCACGTGCTCGGAGAGCAGTTCAATCGCGGGACGGTTCGAGACCGGGTCGGTCTGGGCTAGATATCGCATGGCCTCCACCAGCAGGCGCTGGCCATCGACGTAGCGAGGATCGGAAGTCCGCTCCCGCTTCTTAGGGCGTCCCAGCTTGGGCGGGACGGGAATCGTAAAAACCTTGGCCATGTATGAGCTCGAATAAAATCCTAGGGCAGTATAGCGCCCGCGCCAGATTTTTCATCCTACAATCTTACGCTTTAGATTCAACTACTTAACCCCGAGGCGAGACAGTTTGCGTCTTGCCCGTCGTCTTCAGCCGAAACACATCGTTGCCGATCTTGGCGTTCACCTGCACCGCCGAATACCGCGCCAGGCGATAGTCACCCTGGGTTTGCATAAACTTCTGTTGTACTGAGATGCCGCGGCTCAGATCGATCCACAACAAAATTTCCGAGAAATTATTGCGCAGTTTTTCGCTCTGCGGAATCAGCTTGAGCTCGGCCGTCGCGACGCCGCCCAGGTTCTCCTCGCCTACGTAAGCTACGTCGAATGACTTCTTCAAATCCTCGCCGCTGCCGCCGAAGCCCAGCACCAGGTAGCTCTCCACTTCATTTTTATTGCCGCCGGTCGAATATTGTGTAACCTGCTCGATCTTCGGCTGGTAAACCTCTAGCTTGCCGTCTTTGTAGAGAACGAACTTCCGATCAGGCTCTTTGATCTCGGCCATCATTTCTATATTTTGTCCCGCCCGCCGATAGTAAACCGTGCCCTTCTGCGTGTCGGTCTCGTCCACTACTTTCTGATACTGATCCCACACAAAATCCGCCTGCGTGGTGCGAAAGTTCGCCGCAGTAGCGTCCATTTTCTTGAGGACACATTCCAGAGTACAAGCGTCAGATGAGTTCTGCCGGGGCGCTGCTCCAAAGGCGCACAGCACGCCTGCGAAGACCAGGGTCGCAAGAATACGGGAGACAGATTTCATCGGGAGTGCTCACCACGCTGCCAGTGTCATCGCCGGCCGGAAATTCGCTTAGTCCCTTTTCACGACAACTTTGTAGCTCCGCACATGTCCCTTGCCATCGCTCACGGGTGTGTAAGAGACGATCGACACCGCGCCCGAAATCGGCTTAATAATGCGCGAGAGCTGATCCCGCACCGAGCGGTCGTCTCCGGGCGTGATCGCGCCCGCCCAAATCTGGTAAAGCAAGCCCCCCTGTGCGTCGGGCGTGACCACTACATCACTGAGATGCGGCTCGGGCAGCGCCGGTTTATCGTTAAACTTGAGAAGCCGGGGTGAGAAGAAAACAAAAATCAAAATCAGCGTGACCATGATGTCGTAGTGCAGCGTGCCCCGCTCATGTTGCCACAGAACATAGCTGCGAATTGTGCGCCAGACGGCGTTCATCGGCAGGGACGGCGGGCCTACGGCGGTCGTGCTGATTTCCACTCTCTGCAAGTCTATGCTCCCTGTAAGTCTAGTGACGACTGCCCTTCTTGGCAATGGTCAGAACATCTTTAGCTCTTAGCTAAAAGCCAAGAGCTAAGAGCTAAAAGCTTTTTTTCGTAATCCGCTCGGCCCCAATGTAAGGCCGCAGCACCTCCGGAATGATAACGCTCCCGTCGGCTTGCTGGTAATTTTCCACAATCGCTACCCAGGCCCGGCCCACGGCCAGGCCGCTGCCGTTCAATGTGTGCACGAACTCGGTCTTGTTCTTCCCCTCGGGGCGGTAACGGATATTCGCCCGCCGCGCCTGGTATGACTCAAAATTCGAGCACGACGAAATCTCGCGAAACAACTGCTGCCCCGGCAGCCATACTTCAATGTCATAGGTCTTCGCCGACGACGGACCCATGTCGCCCGTGCATAGCGTAATCACGCGGTAATGCAGGCCGAGCTTTTGCAGAACGGTCTCGGCATTCCGCGTCAGCTTCTCGTGCTCTTCATAGGCGTTCTCCGGCCGCGCGAACTTTACTAGTTCCACCTTCTGGAACTGATGCTGCCGAATGATGCCGCGCACATCCTTGCCATACGACCCCGCTTCGCTGCGGAAACAGGGCGTGTACGCCGTGAGTGAGATTGGCAGACGCGCCGCGTCGATAATTTCGTCACGATACAGATTCGTAACCGGAACCTCAGCCGTCGGAATCAGCCAGAGATCTTTTTCGCCGTGCGGCACGCGAAACAGATCTGCGGCGAACTTCGGCAGCTGTCCCGTGCCATACATTGACTCCGAATTCACCAGGTACGGCGGGAGCACTTCCGTATATCCATGCTCGCGCGTGTGCAGATCGAGCATAAAATTCGCCAGCGCTCGTTCCAGCTTCGCGCCCAGGTCCCAATAGACAGCAAAGCGCGCACCGGTCAGCTTGACCGCTCGCTCCAGGTCGAGCACGCCCAGTTGTTCGCCGAGCTCCCAATGCGGCTTGGGAGCGAAGTCGAACTGCGGCGGCGCGCCCCATCGCCGCACTTCCACATTCTCTTCCGCGCTGTGGCCGACTGGCACACTGGCGTCCGGCATGTTAGGAATGCCGGAGAGAATATCCTGCAGGCGCGCGTCAAGATCAGCCGCAATCTTTTCTCGCGCCTGAATCTGCTCGCGCAGATCTTTTGTCTCTGCGATCGCTGCGCTAGCGTCCTGGCCGCTCTTCTTCAGTTTGGAAATGTCCTCTGACGTTTTATTGCGCCGAGCCTTCATCGTCTCGGCCTCGGTGATTGCCCGCCGCCGCTGCGTATCCACGTCGCGGAAATCCTTCAGCACGGCGGCCGGATCGGCGCCGCGCTGGCGCAGCATCTCTTCCACCTGCTGCAGATTGTCTCGAACAAAATTCAGATCAAGCATGGTTCATATCAAGCATGGGGACTAACTACTTTATCGGAAACCGGCCCGATAATGCACGCGAGCGATCTTGATGTAGGGACAGCCGCCCCTTCGACAAGCTCAGGGCAGGCCCTCAGCTGTCCATCGAGCGAAGCTCGACAGCCTATCCAGCTTTCGCCCACCCGTCCCCCTGTGTAAACTACCCTCACGATGAGATTCTTCCCGCGCTCCATCGCTGCGTCCACTTGCATTCTGCTGTCAGCCTTCGCAATTCTCATCCAGACTTCTGCTCCAGCCGCTTTTGCCTCCGCCTACAATGCTCATCCCAAGCTGGTCGTAGTCATCGTCATCGACCAGTTTCGCGGCGACTATCTAGAGCGTTACTACGATCAATTCGGCGAAGGCGGATTCCGCCTCCTGCTCGACCATGGCGCCAGCTTCACCGACTGCAACTACGACTATGCCAACACCCGTACCGCTCCTGGCCACACCACGCTGTTCACCGGCGCTTATAGCAACGCGCACGGCATTGCTGCGAACGAATGGTGGGATCCGCAGAAAAAGAAAATGGTCACCTCGGTGGAAGATGACAACACAAAACTCGTAGGCGTCTCCCCAGAGCAAGCGAAGGATAAACCCGGCGCTTCCCCCCACAACCTGCTCGCTGATACTCTCGGCGACGAACTCAAGCTGGCAACTCAAGGTCAGGCGCGGGTCTTCAGCCTCTCCTTGAAAGACCGAGCAGCAGTCCTGCCCGGCGGCTTCGCGGCCGATGCCGCCTATTGGATTGACCCCAAATCCGGCGCGTGGATCACTTCCACTTACTATCGCCCCGACTTGCCCAAGTGGGCGCACGATTTCGATGCGTCGAATCGGGCCGCTAAGTATTGGGATCGCGAATGGAAAAATGCAGACGGAGAAGTCCTCCGCTCAACCGCACATCGCAAGAGCAACAGTAAAGACGGCTCCGACGCAGGTTTCTACGAAGTCATCGGTCCCACTCCTTTCGCCGATGAGTACGAATTGGAATTTGCCAAGGAGTTAGTGGTTTACGAGAAGCTGGGTGCCGGGCAATCGACTGATTTACTCACCATCAGCCTTTCGGCCAACGATATTCTCGGCCATCAGCTCGGGCCGGATTCGCCGGAGATGGCTGCCATGGCGCTGGCGCTGGATCGCGAACTCGCCGATTGGTTCGCCTTTCTCGGTCATCAGGTTGGTCTGGTTAACACCTTGATTGCCCTGTCGGCCGACCATGGAGTCTCCGCGCTGCCCGATGCCGCGAAGAAGCTGCACATTCCTGCTGCCAACCTGGACGCGGGCAACCTGCAGGCTGAAATCAATGCCGCAGTCACTGCGAAGTTTTCTCCCGGCCATGCCGCCAACTACATCAAGCTCGATTATCCCGTGGCCTGGCTCGATCAGGACGCCTTCGCCGTCTCCCACGTAAAAGAACGCGATGCCGAAACCGCCGTGGGTGAAGCGATGAAGCAGGCCGGCCTGCGCGACTACTTCACCAAGTCCCAACTCGCAGCGGGCGAGGTACCGGCTACCGAGATGGGCAAGAGATACCTGCACAGTTACACGCCGGAAGGCGGTTGGTACGTGATGGGCGTGCCCGAGCCTTATACCGTCGGTGCGGCCAAAGGTACAGACCACGCATCGCCCTACACCTACGACACTCACGTTCCGCTGGCCTTCTATGGACTGCCATTTCGTCCCGGGACGTATCGCACGCACGCCGAGCCGGTCGATATGGCGGTTACGGTGGCATCTTTGCTCGGCATCAATTCCCCCACCCACGCTGTCGGACGCGTCCTTACTGAGGCGCTCGCCACGTCACACTACTCCGAAACTGCCTCAGGATCGGCCGGGGAACGGAACACCTCACAAACGATTCGGGAAGGGCACGACTTAAGTCGTGCCGTAAACCGACCTGGTTCGACGCCGGCTTCAGCCGCTGAGGTAGACCCGAATAACGAGAATACGAGTGAGAGGCCGCCTCAATGACTTCCTCTCCTGACAACGGACCCACCTCGCTCGATCTCAGTGTGACCTTTGCCGGCATCCAGCTGAAGAACCCCATCATTGCGGCCAGCGGCACATTCGGGTACGGCGTTGAGTTCGAGGACGTGGTTCATCTCGACAAGCTGGGAGGGTTTGTCGTCAAAGGCCTTTCCCGCGAGCCGATGATTGGCAATCCGCCGCCCCGTTTGTGGGAGACGGCGGCCGGCATGCTCAACGCCATCGGCCTGCAGAACATCGGCGCGGCTGCGTTTCTGGAAGAGAGGTTGCCCCGGCTCCGGCAGATCAAGAACGTCGTTGTTTTGGCGAACATCTTCGGCTACACCCGCGAGGACTACGAACGAACCATCGAGATTCTCAATGACGGCGAGGGCATTGCCGCCTACGAACTGAACGTCTCCTGCCCTAACACGGCGCACGGCGGTTTGCAATTCGGCAGCGATCCGCGTTCTCTGGACGAGGTGGTGACCACGGCAAAACGCGCTTCCCGCCGTCCTCTGATCGTCAAGCTTTCGCCCAACGTAACCAGCATCGCGCAGATGGCTCACATCGCGCAGGAAGCTGGCGCCGACGCGATTTCGCTGATCAATACCTTCGTCGCCATGGCCATCGACGCCGACACGCGCAAGCCCCGCATCGCCAACGTCACGGCCGGACTTTCCGGTCCCGCCATCAAGCCCATTGCTTTGCGCATGGTCTACGACGCCGCGCATGCCGTGAACATTCCAGTGATCGGGATGGGTGGAATCTCAACTGCGGCCGATGTCGCGGAATTCATGCTCGCGGGCGCAACCGCGGTGCAGATCGGCACCGCCAGCTATTGGGACCCCTGCGCGACGGAGAAGATCGTGGACGAACTCCGGCGCTGGTGCCAGGATCGCGGCATCACACGCCTGGCCGACCTCACCGGCGGCATGATTATGGAGTAGCGCCGTAGAACTGAACCGGGAAGACGCTAAGACCTTAGACCCACGACCGAAGACCTTCTAGCGCCCATGCGCATACCAGATCGAACCTGGAGACTTGTAGTTCCGGCCTTCGCCCCATACGACGTGCGTGTTTCCCAGGTTATCGATGGCGATTGAAAAGAGGTTGCCAAAGGGAAACAGAAAACCGTTGGGCAGGATGTAATCGTATCCGACTACGGGGCCGGAGAGTTGCGATTCCGCCGACCAGGTCGCTCCGCCATTGGTTGAAGTCCGGTAGAAGGTATTCCAAAGAGGGTGGTTTTGCGCGTCCACTTCTCTCGTGTCCATCCACGCGATGCGGAGGTCGCCTGCGGTGCCGGCGGTAATGGCCGGAAAGCAGTGCTCCACCCCAGACGGCGCCTTTGAGATGTCCACCTTTGCCGACCAGTTTTCCCCCTGGTTCGTGGAAGAAGAGAAGTAAATGCGCTCCGGTCCGCCCGGGACCGAGCCGGAGTTCCACAGGGCATAGATGGTTCCCGCATCGTCGGAAGCCAGCGCCATCTGGGAGTCCAGAAAGCCAGCGGAACAGGCCTGGGCCGGACAACCCGGCGCTGCACTGGAAACGTCCATCGGGGTCGTACTCCAATTCTTTCCCCCGTCCGCTGACCGGCTAACAAACACCTCCACCGGCCGCCTGAGGACATTGGTTCGCGGGTAGGCCGTCCAGGAAAAATAAACGTTGCCGGCGGGATCCACGGTAGCCCCTGCGGCCAGTGACCAGCCCGGCCCGGCATCAGGATTTACCACGGCGGAGGAGAAACTCTGCGCATAATCGTGCGACGCCGCTATCTCAAGTGTCTGATCATGGTTAAAGCTCACGTAGATATTCGGCCCGCGAATGGCGAGCACCGGCTTGTCGATGACGACTTCGGGAGAATGCTCCGCGACGGCCAAATACCAGGAGCGGCCAAAATCCTGGGACCGCCCCACCATGATGTCGTGCTTGCCCTGCAACCACGACGCATAAACAGTTTGCCGGTCAACCGGGTCAACCTTGATCTGCGCGTCAAATTGTCCCAGGGACGAGGCCACCAGGGACCGAGGCGGCTCCCAGGAAATACCATTATCGTTGCTGACCAGCAGGGCCATCGTCGGGGAGGTACACGCCGGACAGTCGCCTACCGAACCGTACTGCGGAAACAAAATGTAGATGTGTCCGTGGCTGTCAGCGGCCAGCGCAGGCTCCCATTGATCTCCGGTGGTATAGCCGACGCGTTGTTGCGGGCTGAAACCGGAGGCAGCAGCGGCCGCGTGCATGCTTGTCATCGCGAAAAGCAAGCAGACGGCGAACTTCTGCACACCTCGCGCGCGGCTGGACCATAAAACCACAGACGTCTCCCGGGAAAACTTAAGCGACAAACCTTGAACGAACTTTATCCCGAACCCTCCCGCACCGTCAATTACCTACTTAGGCGGCGATGCCCAGGTAGGGACGGACGCCCTCGGCCGTCGGTCGAGCGAAGCTCGACGGACTCTTCGTCAAGGCCGGCAAGCACAACTACTCCCGCGCCGGCACGTGACTTTCTCGCGATTTCGTCATCTAATAGATGTTCAGTCAAATAGTCGGAGGATTCGCGGCCCTCAAGCCGCAGCTCAAGGAGCGATCTTAAAGATGCAGAAAGCCACATTTGCGGCGGGATGTTTCTGGGGAGTCGAAGCCACCTTCCGGGCGATGCCGGGCGTGCTCGCCACGCGTGTGGGCTACATAGGTGGAAAAACTGAAAACCCCACCTATAAAGAAGTCTGCACCGACCGCACTGGTCACGCCGAAGCGGTGGAAGTCGATTTCGATCCCGCCCGGGTTCGCTATAGCGAATTGCTGAAAGTCTTTTGGGAGAATCACGACCCCACGCAGCTCAACCGCCTGGGCCCGGACTGGGGCACGCAATACCGCTCCGCCATCTTCTTCCACACCCCGGAACAGCAAGCCGAGGCGCAAGCCTCGAAGGAAGCTCTGGAGAAGGCGCACCGCTACTCAAAGCCAATCGTGACCCAAATCGTTCCCGCCGAGACCTTCTACCCCGCCGAGGACTACCACCAGCAGTATCTGGAAAAGCGCGGCCTCGCAAGCTGCCACATCAAATAGTCAGCTCCTAAATCGAGCGCAGAGCCTTCATCGGGTCCGCGGAAGCGGCACGGGCCGCGGGAACCGCCGATGCCAGAAGCGCCATCAGCATCATGATCACAACCCCCGCCATGTAGATGAGTGGGTCGGTCGCGCTGACATCGAAGAGGAAAGAACTGACAAGCCGCGACATGGCGAGCGACCCGAGTACCCCAAGGACGCATCCGAGGAGCGCCAGCTTCGCGCCCGAAATCAGGATGAGCTGGGCGATGCCCGCGCGCCACGACCCGAGTGCGATACGGATGGCGATCTCCCGGGTGCGCAGCGAAACGGAGAAGGCCACGACCGCATAGATTCCAGTAATCGCGAGCAATAGAGCCCCGGCGGCAAAAGCAGTGATCAGATCAGTGTTGAACCGGCGCGGCGCTTCCACGTTCGAGATCACGTCCTCCATATTCTGCACTTGCTGCAGCGCGAGTAGCGGATCAACTTCCGCGACGCTCGCGCGCAAAGTTTGCGTCATCTGCTCAGGAGGCAGGGCCGAACGAAGCACGACGTAGCCCCCGGCGGGGTTGCTGAGCTTTCCCGTGTATGCCGAGCCGAAGAGAATGGCGGGCTGCTGCTCAGGTAGATACAACTGGTCGTTGGCGGGCTCATCGCGCGCCCCCGTCTTGGTATCGGCGACGATTCCAACTACGGTTGCCCATGGCAGTCCTTTCTGCGGATTTCCCACGTGCATCCGCTTGCCGATGGCTTGCTGGCCGGGCCAGCAATGCCGGGCCATGGACTGGTTGACGATCACGACCAGCACGGAGCTGGAGCGGTCGTCGATGGAGAAGTACCGCCCGTCGATCAGCGGAATGCCCATGGCGTGGAAGTAGTCGGCGTAGACAATCGCGAACGCGGAAAACTTCAGCTTCCAGCGGTCGACGGGTTCGTCCTCAATGGTATAGCCAACTCCTCCGAAAGCTCCCGAGGCAGGCAGGATATTCGTGATGCCGACGGCAGTGATTCCGGGTTTGCCCGAGAGCCGGTCGACGACCGCGCGATTGAAGGCGTCGGCGGAAGCATCCGTGGAGTATTGATTGAGGGGAAGTTGATAGCCGGCGACGAGGACGTGGTCAGGGTGGAAGCCGGGGTCGACGGCGCGCATCTTCTGGAAGCTCCGCAAGAAAGCCCCGGACACGACGAGCAGGACGAGGGCGATTGCGATCTCCGACACGACCAGGGTCGAGCGCAGCCACGAGTGGCTCGACGCGCCGGTTCCGATCCGCGTACTCTCCTTGAGACTCTCCGTCAGATTGGTTCGCAACGCAGCGAAAGCTGGCGGCAGACTGCAAAGCGCGCCAGTTGCCAGGGCGAGGAGAAGAGCGAAGCCGGCGACAGTTGCATCCACGGAAATCGAGTCGATTCGCGGCATGGATTCCGGCAAAAGGCGCAACGCGGTGCGAATGGCAGTCGCGGCGAATGCCAGGCCCAGCAGTCCACCGGCAAGGCTGAGCAGCAGGCCCTCGAAAACAGATTCGCGCATGATAACCCCGGAACCCGCACCCAGAGCCAGTCGAACCGCATATTCGCGGCGCCGCCGGATGGCCCGCACCAACAGCAGCCCGGCAACATTCACGCACGCAATCAGCAGCACAATGGAAACCGCCACGAATAGGGTACGCAGCAACGGCCGGATATCTCCCACGGCGGACTCACGCAGCGACTTGACGTTGCCCTGGATATGGATCGCAGACATGCTGGCGGGAAAACTGCGTATGATCTGCCGGGCCACGCGGTCGGCATCCTGCGCCGCCTGCGCGAGAGTTACGCCATCCTTAAGGCGGGCCACCATGCGGTATCCCCACAAGCCCGCCTGCTCATCGGAAAGTTCGTCGGGCGTCAGGCTCAACGGTACCCAGAGCTGCGCCTGGTCGAGGTGGCCATCCACCAGCGGAAACTCGAAACTGCGCGGCATCACGCCGACGATCGTGTAAGATTTGCGCTCGAGCGCGATCGAGCCGCCAAGGATGTCGGGATCGCGGTGGTACCGGTCCATCCACAACGCATAACTGATAACCGCGAGCGGTTGATGAGCGTCCTCTTCTTGCTGGGAAAAGACGCGGCCAAGAATAGGACTGACGCCCAGAGTTGGGAACACCCCTGCCGTGAACCGCGCCGCGTCGACCTCTTCCGGAATCGCGCCGCCGGAAAGCTCATAGTTAGTGGTGGTGTAACCACCAAGAGAAGAAAAAGCGCTGGTTGCGCTGGCATAGGTCCCGATTTCCCGGGCGGTTACGGGCGCGTTGGGCGGGGCCTTCGGGCCGCTTCCCAAGTGATCGCCCAACAGAACCAGGCGGTCCGGATCGTTGAATGGGAGCGGACGCAGCAGAATGCCTTCGACCAGCGAAAAGATCGCGGTCGTTGCGCCGATGCCCAGAGCTAGAGACAGCATAACAGTCACTGTGAAGCCAGGAGCCTTCAGGAGTTGCCGAAATGCAAAGCGGAGATCTTGCGTGAGCGCGTACATGTTCGAGGACGACCTCTATGCCGCTGTCAGTAGCATCGGCGCACCTTTTGTAATCACCAGCGTATGCTCGTAGTGAGCCGAAGGCCTGTGATCCGCGGTGATCACAGTCCACTTATCGGGCGCGACGAACGCCCTGCCCGATCCCGCCGCAATAATCGGTTCCACGGTAATCACCAGCCCTTCGGTAAGAACCTGGTTGGCTTCAGGATCGGCATAGTTTGGCACTCGCGGTTCTTCGTGGATGGTGCGACCGATCCCATGCCCTCCCAGATCGCGAATCACTGAAAATCCATCGCGCCGCACTTCGCGCTCGACCACTCGTCCGATCTCCGAAACCCGAAACCCGGCGCGCGCCACCAGCATTGCTTTCGCAAAGGCTCGTTCCGCGCACTCGACCAGGCGTTTGCGCTCCTCTGTCACTTCGCCCACGGGCACGGTTACCGCCGCATCTGCCATGAATCCGTCTTTCTCGACGGTGACATCCAGCTTCACCAAATCCCCCTGCTCCAGCGCGCGCTTGCCGGGAATACCATGCACCGCTTCATCGTTGACACTGATGCAGCTCACTCCGGGAAACCCATAAACCATGGTCGGCGCCGACCGCGCTCCATGCTGGCGCATCACGTCCGCACCCAGTTCGTCCAACTCGGCCGTAGTGATTCCGGGGCGCACCGCACTTTTCATGGCACGCAGCATACGACACACTACAGCGCCGGCGGCGCGCATTGCGGCTAATTCTTCCGGGTCTTTGATGGACATGGGATCACCTCAAGCCAATGATAACGATAATGACAATGATATCTCCGATTTTGATGTTCTCAGGCGGGAACTCTAAGCGCGGATGGGATCTTGCGGTCCGAAGAAGAAAAGCAGGACGAATCCGCCGATGTAGAAGGGCAGGCTCTGCTGAAAACTGCAGCCCATGAAGCGCAGAATCAGGCCAAACAATGCCAGCGCCTCACACAACGCGTAGGTAGCGACGTAACCGCTCTTCCAGTGACTCAGTGTGAGGGAATCGTCCGGATGAACCGCCAGATTTTCCGCCGAACGCAGGACCAGCGTGCGCCGCACCACGAAGATCACGCCCACAATGGCCACGCCGGCGGTGCTGAAAACGTAACTCAACGAGGGGTCGACAGCCCGAGCTCCTGAGCCCACAAGCTCGCCTACGACAGCATAAAGCAGAATGCTGCCCAGCATGGTCCACTGCACGGCCCGCAGTGTTCTTACGGTCCCTCTCATTGATGTGTATTCTCCCGCAGTTTGCCGGAAGCTGGGTAGTACTTTTCCCGGCTGGAACCCCCCAAGGTAATGTCGATTTCGGCTGACGCTAATGATTTGCAGGTGTGATTGTACGTGTTAGGTCTGGCGGCATGCCCCGTGCGCTTATGTCCCGGTGATCTTCACACGCAGTTCTTCCGGGAGGCGCTCGCGAATCTCCGCCGGCAGGCGGTCATGCACGCGCCGCGCGCCTTCCTTCGCCGCATCCAGCACGGTGACCGGCGCCGGGGTGGCCACCGCGACCACCAGCCAGATTAATGCTGACAAGGCGAAGCCGGCCAGCGCCGCAATCTCCAGCCAGAATGCGTGCCGTGGTCCAAAGTGGCGGATCACTCCAAAGGCAAGCAGAAATACGCCGCCGGAAACCGATGCCAGAGCAATCAGACCTACGTCGATGATGCGGTGCATGCGCTGGCGGCTGCGGCAGCGCTCGCATCCGGAGAAATGGGCTTCGTAATCGCCGCGCATCTCCGCCGCCAGGCCGGAGATGTCATACCGCCAGCCCGCCAGAATTTTCCCTACAATCGGATCACTGCACTGCTGACTCATAAGTGATTACAGAAGACGGTCTTGGTCGCCGGGTCATGGGCCTCTGGGATTTTGATTTTCCTAAGACCGACGACCTGCGACCTAATGCCCCGCCTTCTACAAGCGGATTGGGGGCAAGACCTCTGACTGCAATGCCACCAGCACCTGGCTCTGAAACAATCCGCCTCGGTCGGCCAGCGCCGCTTCCGCTTCTTTCCGGGCTATTTCCGGATGATTGTTCTGTTCAGAGAGATGCGCCAGCACTACAAAGGCTGCATTATTATCATAGTCGTTAATGAAGAAATCCGCGAGTTTCTCATTAGACAGATGCCCCACGTTGCTCGCCACCCGCTGCTTCACCGACCACGGATAGGACCCTCCCCGCAGCATCTCCACGTCATGGTTCGATTCCATCACCAGAATGTCGGAGCCGCGCAGGTGGTCGCGAACGTTGACTGGCAGGTAGCCAAGATCCGTGGCCACGCTAACCTTTGAGCCTTCGACGCGGAAGGTGAAGCCCACCGGATCGGCTGCGTCGTGAGGAATGGTAAAGGGTTTCACCTCGATATCGCCAATCTGAAAGCGATGCCCGGACTCGAAACGCTCCAGCCTTTCCAGGTGCGGCCGCTCGCCATTCTCGTTGCGCAGCGCCCGCGCCCACGCCGCATGAGTTGCCCCTGTCATGAAGACCGGAATGCGCAACTTCTTCGCCAGCGTTGCTAAACCGTAAATATGGTCGGAATGTTCGTGCGTGATCAGAATCGCGGAGAGCGACTGCGGCTCCTCGCCCAGCGCCTTCATGCGCTTGAACGTCTCCCGGCAGGAGATGCCGGCATCGACCAGGATCCTCGTCCGCGCACTGGCCACAAAAGCACAATTCCCCCGGCTCCCGCTGGCCAGCATCGAAACCGTCACACCCATGCTCGCAGCATACGCGCCCGCCCTGTGAATCCGGGAGTAACTTCTTGGTTAGCCGAGACTATCGGGGAGAATCGGCTTCCGGCTTCCGGCTTCCGGCAAAATCCGGACTGGCAGCCCGAGGCCGGGAGCCGGGAGCCGAGTTTCACTTCCCCTGCCGTAGATTATCGATGACGCCGCGCATCAGCGACCCGCCATAAGCCCCTGCAATGCCCGGCAGGGATGCCAGAAAAGATCCATACACCTGCGCCCGCGTAGGCTTTACAGCCAAGATCAAGTACGCCGCGAGTTCGGTCAGAGGAATGAAACCTCCCACGACCAGCACCCAGCGCCACGGCCAGCGCGGCCGCAGCAACCCCAGCAGCATGCAGGCCATCAGTACCAGCAGCGCGGTGAACAGCAGGTCATTGACGGCGACATCGACCCATCCCGTGCCCACGCCGGCCAGCGCTGCCAGCAGATAAAACGGCACATCGCTCCGGGTTGGTGGCGAAGTTGGCGGCGATACTGGCTCAGTCGTCAAGATTAAGATTGCCGCGTTGGCTTCACTCGGCACTGGGTACCAGGTACTCGGTACTGGATCATCAATACCGATAAAACCCGCGCCCGCTCTTCCTCCCCAACCACCCCGCATCCACCATCTTGATCAGCAGCGGACATGGCCGGTATTTGGGATCGCCCAACCCGTCCTGCAGCACACGCATAATGTCGAGGCAAACATCGAGCCCAATAAAGTCAGCCAGTGTCAGCGGTCCCATGGGATGCGCCATCCCCAGCTTAAACACCTCATCCACCGCCTCAGCCGTCGCCACGCCCTCCATCACGGCAAACATGGCTTCGTTGAGCAGAGGCATCAGCACCCGGTTCGAAACGAATCCAGGCGCGTCGTTCACCTCCACCGGCGTCTTGTCGAGCTTCACCGCCAAGTCGCGCACGGTCGCAAAGGTTTCCTCAGAAGTAGCCAGCCCGCGAATCACCTCCACCAACTTCATCACCGGCACGGGATTAAAAAAATGCATCCCGATGACTTTATCCGCCCGCTTGGTAAGCGCCCCCACCTTGGTAATCGAGATCGACGAAGTGTTCGAAGCCAGAATCACCTCAGCCCGCGCCAGCCGGTCCAGCTCGCGAAAAATCTCCGCCTTGATCTCGAATCTCTCGGTCGCTGCTTCGACGATGAAGTCGCACTCGGCAAGCCTAGCGCGGTCGGTGACGGGAGAAACTTTGCTTAGCGCTGCCTCTTTCTCTTCGACAGTGATCTTGTTCTTCGCAACTTCGCGGTCAAGGTTCTTTGTGATGGCAGCCAGCCCGCGCTCCAGAAAGCGCTGCTCCACGTCGCACAAGACCACGGAATAACCGCTGCGGGCAAACACATGGGCGATGCCGTTGCCCATCGTTCCCGCGCCGATGACGCCCACGTGTTCCATCCGCATGACTCTGCCTCACTGAAAACGTTTGAGTCTATCACCCTCGTGGCGGTGTTAAAATTGTTACTGCAATCTTAGAAGTCGTGATCTGAAATTCTCCTGCGAGGAATCCCCTATGGCCATCGCCGAACTTCCCGTCCGCCCGCGCACGTCTTCATCATCCCAATCCCATCAAAGCCCATTCATCAATGAGCCCTTCTACGATTTCCGCCACGAAGACAATGCCCGCAAAATGCGCGCCGCCATCGAACGCGTTCGCGGACAGCTTGGCCGCGAGTATGACCTCATCATCGGTGGCCAGCGCGTCAAAACCACCGACAAGATCAAATCGCTGAATCCCTCAAAGCCCTCGCAGGTCGTAGGTATCCATCAGAAGGCGGGCAAAGAGCATGTCGAGCCGGCCATGACTGCCGCGCTGAAAGCCTTCGAATCGTGGAAAAACGTTCCCGTCGCCGAGCGCGCCGGCCTGCTCTTCCGCACCGCCGGCCTGCTGCGCGACCGCAAAATGGATTACATGGCATGGCTGGTTTTCGAAGTCAGCAAGAACTGGGGCGAAGCCGACGCCGACATTTCCGAGACCATCGACTTCTGCGAGTACTACGCCCGCGAAGCGCTTCGTCTCGCCAAAGCTGAGCCGACGGTGCAAATGCCCGGCGAGCACGACTCGCTCACCTACATCCCGCTAGGCGTGGGCGCGGTAATTCCTCCGTGGAACTTCCCTTGCGCCATCATGGCCGGCCTGGTAGTCGCTTCCGTCGTCAGCGGCAACACCGTGATCCTCAAGCCTTCGAGCGATTCCCCCACCATCGCCGCAAAATTCGTCGAACTGCTCGAAGAGGCCGGCATGCCCGAGGGCGTAGTGAACTTCTGCCCCGGCTCGGGCGCAAGTTTCGGCGACGCCATCGTCGCGCATCCGAAAACCCGCTACATTGCCTTCACCGGCTCGCGCGAAGTAGGACTGCACATCAACAAAACCGCTGCCACGCAAGCTCCCGGCCAGCTCTGGATCAAGCGCACCATCCTCGAAATGGGCGGCAAAGATGCCATCATCGTCGACGCTGACGCCGATATCGACTCCGCCGTTGAAGGCGTCGCGCAGGCCGCATTCGGTTTTCAAGGCCAGAAGTGCTCGGCCTGCTCCCGCGCCATCGTCGACGAGCGCGTTTACGACAAGTTCCTCGAACAGCTCAAATCTCGCGTAGAGAAAATCACCGTCGGTGATCCCGCCGAAAACAGCAACATGGGCGCGGTCATCAACGAAGGTTCGATGAAGACGATTCTCGACTACATCGAGCAAGGCAAGAAAGATGGACGCGTTCTAACCGGCGGCGAGCGCGCCACCGAAGCCGGAGAAGGTTACTACATCCGCCCCACCGTGATCGCCGACATTCCCGCCAAATCAAAGCTCGAGCAGGAAGAAATCTTCGGCCCAGTGCTGGTCGTGATCAAAGCTCACGGTTTTGACAACGCGCTTGAAATCGCGAACGACACCGAATTCGGCCTCACCGGCGCCATCTACACCAAGTCACGCGACAAAGTTGATCGCGCGGTTCGCGACTTCCACGTCGGCAATCTCTACATCAACCGCAAATGCACGGGAGCGATGGTGGGCGCGCATCCCTTCGGCGGCTTCAACATGTCCGGCACCGATTCCAAATCCGGCGGCCCGGATTATCTGTATCTGTTTACGCAAGCGAAGTCAGTCGCTGAGAAGGTCTAGCAGGAGTGCCGAGACTAGGTACTCGGCACTCCGGGAAGCTTCACTCCCGAGAATCGCTCGCACGCTTCGATCAACTTCTCCTGCCGCTCGATATCTCTCGTCGCCGGATTCGGCGCACGGCGACTCATGTGATAGAAGTACTCGCTCGTAACCTTCGCCGCCGGATCGTCGCTCACCGCAAGCCACACTTGTGTGCGATGCCCCTGATCCAGATCATCGCTCGCTCCCGCGCCTCCCATCTTCGTGGCCACCCAGCCGGGTTCGACAGCGTTCGAAAAAACGTCTGGCCAGCGGCGCGCCACCGCAAACGCCAGCAGAACGTCGTGGAACTTCGTATCGGAATAAGCCTGCTGCCCTTGCCACGGGCGCTGCTCCCACGCCAGATCCTTCAAGCTCGCGTCGCCGCCCTTATGCAGGCCGGAACTCAGATATACCAGCCGCTTCGGCTTATGAATGAGCGCGGTCAGGATGTAGGGTGCGAGCGTGTTAACCGCGAACACCTGCGGCAACCCGTCTTCAGTCGCGAGGCGCCGGGGTTCCCTATAGCCAATTCCCGCATTGTGGATCACCGCATCGAAGGCGCCGAGTGCGTTCACCTGTTCCGCCACTTTCCGGGTTTGAGCAATGCTGGTCAGATCGCCGATAACCACCGTCTCCGCGGCCGGAACCGCAGACACCGCCTCCTGCCCCCGCTGTTGGTTGCGGGCATGCAAAACTACGCCGTGGCCCTGCTCGATGAGAAGCTGAGCTGCCATTCGGCCCAAACCATCGGAAGAGCCTGTAATGAATACGCGCGCCATTTCTTATTTTTTCCCCGCCAGCGGCACTGGCGCCGGATTCCTCTCCGTGAACTGCCGCTGATGCCAGTACGGGTAAACCGGCGTCACATCGCTCGCGGCGTCCAGCCTGGCAACCTGCTCAGAGGACAGCTTCCATCCCACCGCGCCCAGATTCTGCCGCAACTGCTCTTCGTTGCGCGCGCCGAAAATCACCGTCGAAATCGACGGCCGCTGCACCACCCAGTTCAGCGCCACCTGCGTCACGCTCTTTCCGGTCTCCTCCGCAACTTCATCCAGTGCATCCACCACGCGATACAAATACTCATCTGCCATCTGCGGCCCCATGTCGCCGGTCTTATGCAGACGGCTCTCCGCTGGCAACGGCTTCCCGCGGCGGATCTTTCCCGTCAAGCGACCCCAGCCCAGTGGACTCCACACCAGCGCGCCAACCCCCTGATCCAAAGCCAGCGGCATCAGCTCCCACTCATACTCCCGTCCGACAAGAGAGTAATAAACCTGGTGTCCCACATACCGCGCCCAGCCATACCTGTCAGAAACGGCGAGTGACTTCATCAAATGCCAGCCGGAAAAATTCGAGCAAGCAATGTATCTAACCTTCCCGCTCACTACCAGTTGATTGAGCGTGCTGAGAACCTCTTCGACGGGCGCGAGCGCGTCGAACCCGTGCAGATGGTAGATGTCGATGTAGTCGGTTCCCAGCCGGCGCAAGCTGGCTTCGCAGGCCTTAATCAGGTGATAGCGTGATGATCCCAGATCGTTCGGCCCCGGCCCCATGCGGAAGGTTGCTTTGGTGGAGATCAAAACCTCGGAGCGGCGTCCGGCAATCGCCTTTCCCAGAATTGTTTCCGAGAGCCCATCCGAATAAACGTCCGCCGTATCGAAAAGGTTGACGCCCGCTTCCAGGCAAACGTCAACCAGACGGGTTGCTTCGGCAACGTCGCTCGCGCCCCAGGCACGAAAAAACTCGTTCGACCCGCCAAACGTTCCCGTTCCATAACTCAGGACGGGCACCTTCAAACCAGAGTGACCTAACGTTCGAAATTCCATGAGCAGTAGATGCCCGCACACGGAGATGCGATGCGCCCAGTGATGTCAGAAAATAATTTTCAGTCCGAGCTGAACTTGGCGTGGCGCAAAGGCGGCGTTGGGTTTCAGAAAGTTCTGCGGTTGCTGGTAATAGCCTGGATAGAAAATCCCATCGACGTAAGCGGAGTATTGCGTGAACGTAGTGGCTTCAACGGTGAGGCCGCTCGAGGTGATCTCAACGCGCTGGTTGTCGCGGTTGAAAAGATTGAAGGAGTCGATCGTGAACTCGAGGCGGTCGCTGTGCGCAATGCGAATTTTGCGGACTAGCCGGAGGTCGGTCGAAGCGTAGTCGGGTCCGGTGAAGCCGTTCCGAGTGTAGCCGGGAAGGCGGTCGTTGTCGTAGTTGCCGTCCTGGTTGGGGTCGCCGGTAACGGTGGCGTTGACGGGGCGTCCACTGCCCGCGGTGACGATGCTGGAAATTTTCCAGTTGTTCAGGATGTGGCCGAGGAGTTCGTGTTCGCGGTGAAAGGGACGAGGCTCAACCGAAAAAGCTGCCACGAAATGGTTGCGCTGGTCGGTGACGCTGGGGCCGCGCTCGCCGTTCGGGTTGTAGGAATTCTGCACCGTCGCGGGCTCGCCCGCGACGAGAGCGTCCTGACCATCATCGATGGCGTGGGCATACGTGTAAGAGAGGCGCAGATAGGCTCCGTGAGGCATACGCCGATTGATGGAGAGAGTTGCCCCGTTGTACACGCTCGAAGCGGCACTTTGAAATTCGTCAATCGATCCGAGCTGCGCGATGGGCCGTCCGAGAGGATTGATGCAGGGCGGGAACGGGCAGGTCAGCGAACTGGTGTATTGCCAGGTGGCGAAGGAATCCACGGTATAAAATCCGCCCTGAAAAATCGTCCCCGTCGAGTCGAAAAGAGGATAAGTGAGCGCGACCGGCGGAGGAAGATTGACATCGAGCGCACGGATGAGATGCTCGCCGTGTACGTAAAGATAAGAGATCGCAACCGTCGTGTGGCCCGCAATTTCCCGCTCCAGCGTGAGGCTGGTCTGCTGCACGCGGGGTGTAATGAAGTTGGGGGCAAAGGCCGAAACGTCGTTGGTGACGCCTTCGGTGAATCCGGCGGGAAGGCTGCACAAGGCATTGGTTAGCGGGCAGGTTACGAGCGGGTTCGGATACACGGGAAAGACCTGGTGGTCGTAATAATTGGACGTGTTGAGAAAGACTTGCGAGTCGGTAATGCCATTCTCGGTAGCGATAGCCGAATTGTAAATCTGAGGGATGCGAACATAGAACAATCCGTAACCCGCGCGGATAACGAGTGGGTGAGTCTTTCCGATCGAATACGCGAGTCCGGCGCGCGGGGCGTAGTTGTGCGGATTGAAGGGAACTCTGCCGGCCGGCGGAAACAGCGGATTCGAGATCAGTCCCGCGGTGGTGAAAGTCTGCAGATCCCAGCGCACACCCAGGTTGAGGGCGAGATGGTTGGTGACGCGAATCGTATCCTGCCCGAAGGCCGCGTAGTCGTTGCTGTTGGGATGGGATGAATCTGCTCCGAAATTCTGCAGGTAGTACTTCGGCACCGAGTGGGCGTAAGCGCGAAGGGGCGTAAGCGGCAACCCTGCTTCCATTGGTTCGAAGGTAAAGGGATCGACCTTGATGACGTCGAAGAGATATTCTCCGCTTTGCTGGCTGGGGAAGTAGTCGTAGAGCCACGTGATAAGAAAATCGCCGCCGAGCTTCAAGGAATGCCGGCTGGTATCGAGGCTAAGGGTTTCGGCAAGCTGGGCGCGGTGTTCGCGCGTGGCGCGCGGGAGTTGGTCGGAACGTCCAATGCCATCGATAATGTCGGTCACCTTGATCAGCGTGTCAGTAGTGTTGGTGTAGGACTGGCGCAGGTCGCGAGAGAACTGGGCACGGAGATGGCTGATGACGCGCGGCGTAATTCCCGAAATCAGCGAGGCTGAGCCTGTATCGGTAGAGACCATCTCTTCTCCGTTGTTGGAGATGGAATCGTAATCCACTGGGCTGGCGGGATCGAGGAAGACGTTGTTCGATCCCCAATAGCGGGAAGAGTTGTAGCGCAGGGCCAGCTGGTTGCGCGGCGTAAGGTTGACGTCGAGCTTGGCGTATGTGGCGTTGCCAATTTGCGCGGCAGGATAGGATCCGGCGAGCGAGGTCAGTTGTGCCGCGGCCGCAAACACGAGTGCCTGGTCGCTGGCCTCGTAGTCTCCGGGAGAGTACGGTCCGGTGCCCGCCTGCGGGACGACTTGCATGGAGCCATCGAGAAATTCGACAACATCGGGAACGTGGAAGTAGTGCTGATCGAATCCCGCGAAGAAAAAGATCTTATTTCTCTCGATCGGACCGCCGAGCGTGCCTCCGCCTTGCTGCTGGCGGCTGTGCGGTTTAAAGTCCACAAACGGATCGGCAGCGCCGCCGAATCCGCTGTCGCGAATATAATAGAGCCCCGTGCCGTGCCAGTGGTTGGAGCCGGATTTCGTGACTACATCAACCACAGCGCCCCCCGCGCGTCCTTGTTCGGCCCCATAGGAATTCGAGGAGACGCGAAACTCCTGCACCACTTCGTTCGAGAACTGGTAGGGCGTGCGGTACAGGCCGCGCGCCTGGGCGAAGAAAGCGTTGTTGAAGTCGCCGCCATCGACCAGGAAGCTGTTTTGGAAGCCGCGCAGCCCGCCGAATGAAAGGTCTCCATTGGTGGCCGAGGTCAGGCTGCGCGGGTCTTGCGTTACGCCCCCCGAGAGCAGCATGAGGTCGGAGAACCGGCGGCCGTTAAGGGGTAGATCCGCAATAGCCCGCTCGTCAAGCAAAGTGGAGACTCCGCTGGGTTGAGTATCTACCAGTGCGGGCGCGCCGGAAACCGTGATTTTTTCTTCCTTGCCGGCGATGGTGAGCCGGAATTCAAGTTCGGCGGCCGCGCCTACATCGACATGAATCTGCGGAGTGATCTGCGGTGACATATCCTGCGCGACCACGCGAGCGGCGTAGTCGCCGGGGGGCAGCAGGTCGATCGAGAAACGTCCTTCGGCGTCGGAAGTGGCGGAGTAGCGCACGCTGGTGGCCGTACTCACGACCGCAATGCTCGCGCCTGCAATGCGCAGGCCATGCGGATCGACGACCGCGCCGTGAATGGCTCCGGTCGCGGCGTCCTGGGCGGAGGCTCGGGGGAGTGAGAAGAGAAAGCAAATAATAATGAAAAGCAAAGTCCGCATGCGAGTCCCGCCTTTGTTGGCATGAGGCTCGGAGGCGTGAGTCCCGCGCGGGGTCCGGAGGCGAGCGGGTGGGAAACCAGATTCTTTTGTAGCATAAAGGGCAGCGAATTGACGGCGACGTTGGCGTTTCTTTTGGGACGAGTGTCGGAGTGGGAATGCGGTGCGGGTCAGAGTGCGTCCTCGCCAGGGCCTGATATTGATCCGGTTTGTTTTAGTTGACCGTGACACTTACCGTGGCGGACTGGCTCACGGAGCCGGACGTGCAGATCACCATCACAGTAGCCTGCTGAGATGTAGGCGTGGGTAGCCATGCTGGCGGACCCGAGTCTCAGCACCAGGTCGGCGGGACGTAAAAAATCTGCTATGTCGAGAAAAACGGGAGTAGGTCAGCTTGACTGTCATCCCGAGCGATGCAGTCACGAGCCGCGCCCTTTCAAGGCAAGAGCTGAACACTGCCAGATGGGAGCGCGCCGTGTCGAAACCGGATCAGCGCAGCATGACTGGTACCCATTCGCCGGCGGGGATGTGGTCGCGATCGGGTGGGATGACGATGTAGCAATTGGCGCGGGCTTGAGCTGCGATGTCGCCTGATCCTTGCCAGGGCACGAGTTCCGCCGTTGACTGTTCGTAGTTGCCGGAGAGGATTGCGGGGAGAAAGCGCTTCAGGCCAGGCTTGAGGCGGATCTCGGAATGCAGGCGGGCGTGAAGGAATGTGAGCGGACGTGGAGACATCCCTGACAGTGCTTCGAGCATTGGCCTGGCGAACAGTTCGAAGGTGACCATGGTGGAGACTGGGTTGCCGGGCAGGCCGAAGAAATATTTCGACTGCGGCGCTGACGCGCTTTCGCGGGCAGGAGTGTCCGCGCCACATGAGTTGCTCGGGACGCGGCCGAATACTACTGGTTTTCCGGGCTGGATTCTGGCTCCGGTGAAGAAGAATTCGGCGTCGAGGTCGACGAGAACCTGTTCGACGAGGTCGTAGCGTCCCATGGAGACGCCGCCGGTCGTGATCAGCAGATCGCGCTTGAGACCTTCTTCGACCAGATCGCGCAGGCGGTGAGGGTCGTCGGGCGCGATGGGCAGGATCACGGGCTGGCCGCCAGCTTGCTGGATCTGGACCGCGAGCGAATAGCTGTTGGAATTGCGAATCTGTGTGGAATCGGGGGTGGCTTCGACTGCGATGATTTCGTCACCCGTGGTCAGAATGGCGACACGCGGACGAACGAATACCTGCAGGCGCGATTTGCCGACCGAGGCGGCGAGGGCGATGGCGGCTTCGTTGAGGCGCGTGCCGGGAGCGAGCAAAAGGCTGCCGCGTTTGGCCTCGGCTCCCTGAGCGACGATGTTTTCGGCGGGCGCGACGCCTCTTGTGATTGCGACTGAATCGTTCTGTTCCGAGGTGTACTCGACCATGACGACGGCGTCTGCGCCCGGCGGCACGGGCGCGCCAGTCATGATGGAGAAGGCTTCGGCGCGATTCAGGGGGGACGGGAATTGAGTGGGCCCGGCTTTGATCTCTCCGATTACTTTGAGCGTGGAGGGAAGGGTCGTCAGATCGGCGGCGCGGACGGCGTAGCCGTCGCGCGTGGAGCGGGGGAAGGGAGGGATGTCGCGATCGGCGGTGATGGGCTCGGCGAGAATGCGTCCGGCGGCGCGGAGGAGGTCTACGGCTTCGGTTTCCGCTAGAGCCAGACGCGAGGCGTGGTCTTCGACGGCACGGCGTGCGTCTTCGAAGGTCAGGACCTGGGATTGCGGTGCGGGCATCCAGCGATGATAGACCCAGCGGCTAAAGCCGGTTCAATTTTAGGGGCGCTTACGCGACGCTGAAAGCGCCGCTCTTCCACGTTCTGCATCTGGATTTGCTAGCGGGCGAGTTCCTGGCCCAATACTGTGGGATTGCTGGCGAAGGAGAGGCCGGTTTCGAGGTCGACTATGCGATCGCGGACGAGCTCGGCGATTTCGCCGTCGAAGTGTTGCATGCCCTCGGACGAGGCGGCTTTTACCGCGTCGAGCAGGGTCTTGCCCTCGCGCTCGCCTTTCTCAATGCACTCCCGGGTGCGGGCGTTGGTTTTGAGGACTTCGGTGACGGGGACGCGGCCGGTGCGGTCGGCTTTGGGCAAGAGGCGCTGGCAGATGATATAGCGGAAGGACTTGGCAAAGCGCTCGCGGGTGCTTTGCTGTTCTCCGGGCGAGAACGAGGTGACAATGCGCTCGACGGTCTTGGATGCGTCCACCGTGTTCAGGCTGGAGAAGACCAAGTGGCCAGTCTCGGCGGCTTCGAGAACGCTCTCGATGGTCTCGCGATCGCGCATCTCGCCGACCAGAATGACTTTGGGCGCCTGGCGCAGCGCCGAGCGCAAGGCATGAGCGAAGCTGGGGGTGTCGCTGTGCAGTTCGCGCTGGTGAATGGTGGAGCTCTTATGGTTGTGCAGGAACTCGATGGGATCTTCGATGGTGATGATGTGGTAATTCTTCTCGCGATTGATGCAGTCGAGAAGGACGGCGAGGGTTGAGGATTTGCCGGAGCCGGCTGGTCCAGTGACGAGGACGATGCCATCGCGCAGCTTGACCACGTCGGCGAGACTTGGGGGCAAGCGGAGCGAGGCGAAATCAGGGATGGCGGTGGGGATGACACGCATCACGACCGCGCAACTGCCACGCTGGATGAAGATATTGACGCGAAAGCGGGCGACGCCGGAAAGGCCGAAGGATAAGTCGCATGATCCGTGTTCGCGGAGGGCGGCAAGCGCCTGTTTGTTGTCTCCGATGAGATCGGCGGCGATATGGCGGGTGTCATCGGGAGTGAGAGTTGCGATTCCGGGGACCTGGACGGCGATGAGCTGGCCGTAGACCTGGACCTGCGGAGGACGGCCGGGAGAAAAAATAAGATCGCTGATCATCTTGTCGGCGGCGCGCAGCATGGCACCGAGCAGAACGGGCGTAGCTACTTTGCCGCTGCCGGAGTGGCCTTCCAAAGAAACTGAAATTGCTGCGATGCCAGGTCCTGCCGCCATTCTGTCTCCGCACTAATCCTTAATCTTGATCTTGGTCTTGCTTCTTAGGGGATCGCATGCACCACTGATGGACGTTACGTGACATACACTTTATCGCGCGGAGGGAACGAAGCGTAGGGACGGTTAGGACATAGCCCTTGGTAACATCAGGGCGACCGGCGGGAAAAAGGGCGGAACGTGGGGTCGCCCTTTCCGATTCGTGGCCTGGGGTTAGGGGATGGGTCAGTCTGACGAGGGAAGCGAGCCAAACGCGCGATTATTGTGTCGCAAAGGACGCCACACTTCGCGCAGCTCGCCCAGATCCTTCACTGCGCAAAAAACGCTTGTTCAGGATGACAAGCAAACTGATCCACACCTGGGTATGGGTCAGTTTGATTTCTTGGGCGGAGCTTTCTTTTTGCCGAAGCCGGTTTCGACGGGAGCGCCAATGCTGGCGAGCATCTGCTTGGCCACGTCGGCGTAGGGGCCGGTCGGCGCCAACTCAAGATATTTATTGAAAGCCTCAGCCGTGCCGGGGGGCGCAACCATTTTGTCGCCTTGCAATGTGGCCTTGCCGATGAGGTTCACGCCCTTCTGGTAATAGGCCTCTGCCTTATTGGGATCGGCTGCGATGCACTTGTCGAAGGCGGCGATAGCATCATCGATTCTTCCGGCGTTGGTCAACACCGCGCCAATGTTGTAGTAATAGGCGGCGGCGCCTTCGGGGTTGATTTGGAGAGCTTGGGTATAAGCCTTCACGGCATCATCGACTTTGCCGGCTTTGTAGTCGGCGTCTGCCATGTTGTTGTAATAACCCGCCAGCTGTTTGGCATCGTCGGGACCCTTCTTGGTTTCCATGGCTTTTTGCTTAAGGTCGATGGCCTTCTGATAGTCGTCAACTGCGGCGAGCAGGCGCGCCTTTTTCTCGGCGGGATCCGTCTGCTTAGGCGCCGAACCACGATTGGCATCGCCGAGCTGGGCCCAAAGGATGTCGTGGGTAGCATCCATCTGCGTGGCCTCGTTTAGAGTTGAGACGGCGGTCTCGTAGTCACCGGCTTTCATGGCAGTGTTGGCGGCAACGAGCTTCTCGTTCAGAGACTTGATCGTGCCGTTTTCTTTCTGAATCTTCTCCGCCTCGGCCTGGC
>Ga0302326_10004384_pt1 | contig 32684 bp, 28 predicted proteins | sample Palsa_T0_3_FD_202264 | JGI IMG/M metagenome (GOLD analysis project Ga0302326, IMG submission 202264) | Peat permafrost microbial communities from Stordalen Mire near Abisko, Sweden - Palsa_T0_3 | ecosystem: Environmental > Terrestrial > Soil > Palsa > Peat permafrost | place: Sweden: Abisko...
CTTTTACCGACTACTTGGATTCCTGCGCCCCTACAAGCGCGGCATGATCATCTCCTGGACGCTGGCGAGCCTCGCGATGGTGATGACCGTGGCACTGCCGGCCCTGACCGGACGGGCGGTGCAGATCATCAGCACGGCCCCCCAGCATCATCACGGCGCCGCGCAGGCCAGCGCCCGCCACGAACTGACGCTGATCGCCGCTGCGATCGCGCTGCTCGTGCTGCTGCGCTGGGGGTTCATGTACTGGCGGCGGATGGTCGCCGGGCGACTCTCGCTCGGCGTCGAATACGACCTGCGCAAGCTGCTCTACGGCCACCTGCAGCAACTCGAGCTCGGCTTCTTCGACCGCCAGCAGACGGGCCAGCTGATGTCGCGCGCGACTGTCGACCTGCAGGCCGTACGCTTCTTCCTCGGCTACGGCCTCGTGTTCATCCTGCAGTCGATCCTGACAATCGTGCTCGCTGGGACCGTGATGATCGTGATCGAACCGCGACTCGGCCTGATCTCACTCGCGCCGGTGCCATTCGTGGTGCTGATCTCCTACCGCTATGGCCGCCGCGCGCGTCCGGCGATTCAGCAGACCCAGCAGCGCATCGCCGAGCTGACCGCCGACGCCGAGGAGAACATCTCCGGCGTGCGTGTCGTCAAGGCGTTCGCGCGCGAGACCCGCCAGCTCAAGCGCTTTCAGGGCAGCGTCGGGCGCGTCTTCAGCCAAGCGATGGTCGCCACCCGGCTGGAAGCGAAGTTCAACCCGATGATCGGCTTCCTGCCCCAGCTCGGCCTCGCCGCGGTCCTGCTGATCGGGGGCAACGCCGTGATCCACGCGCACCTGACGCTCGGCCAGTTCACCGCGTTCTACCTGTACCTGAACATGCTGATCGCTCCGATGCGCACGCTCGGCGTGATCCTCAACCTCGCCCAGCGTGCCACCGCCTCGGGCGCGCGCCTGTTCCAGGTCCTCGACCGCCCCCCACGCCTGACCTCGCCACCCGGCGCCCCGCCGCTGCCGCCGGGCAACGGGCACGTGCAACTGCAGGGCGTCACCCTGCGCTACGGCGAGTCCGACGAGTTCGGCGCGGCGTACTCGGCGACAAGCGCCTCGAACGGAGCGAGCCGAGCAAACGGAGCGAGCCCACCGAACGGAGCCTCCACGGCCCATGCCGCGCGCGCGGTGCTGAGCGACGTCGACCTGGACGTTCCCGCCGGGCGTACGATCGCGCTCGTCGGCGCCACCGGCTCCGGCAAGACCAGCCTCGTCTCGTTGATCTCGCGGCTGTACGACGTCAGCGCCGGGCGCGTGCTGCTCGACGGCGCCGACGTTCGCGAAGTGGACCTGCGCTCGCTGCGCCAGGCCGTCGCCGTCGTCAGCGACGATCCGTTCCTGTTCTCGGAGACCGTCGCCGAGAACATCGCCTACGCGGGGGTGGGCGGGCCTCCGGTCACGCGCGAGGCGATCGAGCAGGCCGCCCGCCGTGCCCAGGCCCACGAGTTCATCGAGCATCTGCCCGACGGCTACAACACGCGCGTCGGCGAGCGCGGGTTGACCCTGTCCGGCGGACAGCGTCAGCGCATGGCGATCGCGCGAGCGCTGCTCGCCGACCCGCGCGTGCTGATCCTCGACGATGCCACCTCCTCGGTCGACGCCTCGACCGAGCGTCAGATCAAGCTCGCGCTCGACGAGGCGATGGCCGGGCGGACCACGTTCATCGTCGCCCACCGCCTCTCCACGATCGCGCTGGCGGATGAGATCGTCGTGCTCGACCACGGCCGGATCACCGCGCACGGCAACCACGAGGAACTGCTGGAGGTATCGGAGCTGTATCGCGAGATCGTCGAAAAGGGCCTGCCCGACCAGGTTTTCCTCACCAGAGAGCTCCCGCGCGAACGCGAGGTGAGCGGGATATGAGCGCGCATGGCGGCGCACGGATGGTGGGCGGCGGCGGGCCCGGGCGCTCGCAGTGGGCGGGCGAGCGCGCAGCAAAGGGAACGCGCGGGCGCAACCTGCGCGGCCTGCTGCGGTTACTGGACCCCTACCGCCTGCGCGTGAGCGCGATGTTGACGGCGCTCGTGCTCGGCACGGCCGCCTCGCTCGCGCCCCCGCTGCTGGCGAAGGTCGCGATCGACGAAGGCATCGACCGCCACGACACCCACACGCTCGTGCTGGTTGTGGTCGCTTTTCTACTTTCGGCGCTGCTCGTGTGGGCGATGACCTATGTGCAGACCTATCTCGTCGGCTGGGTCGGCCAGCGTGTGCTCGCGGACCTGCGCATCCGCATCTTCACGCACCTGCAGAGCCAGCCGATCGGCTTCTACGAGAGCCGCCCCGCCGGCGTGTTGATCTCGCGCATGACCAACGACGTGGAGGCCTTGGAAAGCCTCGTCACGGACTCGGTGGTGACGCTGTTCCAGGCCGGGCTGACGCTTGTCGGGGCAGTCGTGGTGCTGCTGTTCTTGGACCTGAAGCTGGCCCTGTTGACGTTCTGCGTCGTTCCGTTCGTCCTCGCCGGCTCGATCTGGTTCCGGCTCGTCTCGGCCGGCGCGTTCCGGCGCACGCGTGAAACGATCGGCTCGATCACCGCCTACCTGCAGGAGACCCTGTCGGGGATCCGCGTCGTGCGCAGCTTCGGCCAGGAGCCCCACCACGAGGCGCGGTTCGCGGAGCTCAACACCGACAACTGCGAGGCGAACATGGTCACGGTGCGGCTCAACGCCGCGTACTTCCCGACGGTGGAAATGCTCTCCGGCGTCGCGCTCGCGCTGATCGTCCTCTACGGCGGCTATCAGGCGCTCGAAGGGCACATCACAGCGGGCACCGTCGTCGCGTTCGTGGGAACCCTGTCGTTCCTGTTCGAACCGATCCAGCAGCTTTCCCAGCTCTACACCACCTATCAGTCGGGGATGGCCGCGCTGGAGAAGATCTTCCAGTTGCTGGACGTCACACCGAACCTGACCGATCGGGAGGGGGCAATCCCGCTGGAGCGCATCCGCGGCGAAGTCCGCTTCGAGGATGTCTCCTTCTCCTACACGAACGACGCGATGGTGCTCGAGCACATCGACCTGACGATCCCGCCCGGACAGACGGTCGCGCTCGTGGGCGCGACAGGGGCGGGCAAGTCGACGATCGCCAAGCTCGTCGCACGCTTCTATGACCCCTCCTCCGGTCAGATCCTCGTCGATGGGCACGACCTGCGCGAGGTCTCGAGCGACTCGCTGCGCTCGCAGATGGGAATAGTCCCGCAGGAGGCGTTCCTGTTCTCAGGCACGATCGGCGAGAACATCGCCTTCGGGCGCCCCGACGCCGAGGAGGGCCAAATCCGCGAGGCCGCGGCGGCGGTTGGCGCTGGGGAGTTCATCTCAGAGCTGCCACACGGCTACGACACCGAGGTCGGCGAGCGAGGCGCGCAGCTGTCCTCCGGCCAGCGTCAGCTGATCGCGTTCGCGCGTGCCCTGATCGCCGACCCGCGCATCCTGATTCTGGACGAGGCGACCTCCAACGTGGACCTGCACACCGAGGGTCGCATCGAGGCCGGCCTGCGCCGGCTGCTGGCGGGCCGCACCTCGATCGTGATCGCGCATCGTTTGTCGACGATTCGCCAGGCTGGCCGGATCGTCGTGCTCGAACACGGGCGGATCGTCGAGCAGGGGACCCACGATGAGCTGATCGCCGCAGAGGGCCGCTACTTCGAGCTCTACCGCGACTGGGCCTCGCAGGCCGCGGCGTAGGTCTTACGCGAGCGGCGGTGGGACTCCCTCGGCGCTGGCGGCTAGCGCCGGATCCCAATCGCACACCGCGCACGCATGACCGAACGCTGAGTGGGCGAACTGCAGTGCGCTCGCGTGCGGGTCGGGGCTGGCGCGGACATCGTCCCAGTCGAGGATGTACTCGCCGAGCGTCGCATCCCAGCGCGCAGCGGAGGGAGAAAGCGTCGCGGCCGCAAACCCCTCCGGCGCAGGGTGCGCATAGGCATAGAAGGCCGCCTTGCCGGATCGAGGATCGCCGGGCCACCAGCCGATCGCGACCTCCTGCGCGTCCATAGCGTTGCGCATGATGAAGTCATCCGACGGGGGGTCGGCCGGCTTGCCCGAGAACAGGTTGACCGCAAGGTCGAAGGAGCCCCACCATGCGTTGACCGGTGTCGAGCGTCCGCGATACGGGGCACGGAATGCCGCGAGCACGAAAGCGGCACGGGTCGCCGCGGCAAAGTAGGTGCAGACCTGATCGGGGTCATAGCGCGCGTGCTCGTCGTCCTCATCGAGCGGCACGCTCCAGGCGACCTCCTGCGGGGTCGGGTCGATCTCGACGGCGCCGGCGAGCGCGCGGACCGCGTCCAGCAGCGCGCGCGTGACCTCGCCGACCGGCCGGTCGGGGGCGAGTGCGACGCGTCGCACGCCTCCGTCGCTGTGCTCGACGACCGCCTCATGCGTGCGCAGGTCGAGTGCGACGACGAGCGCCCCCGAACCGTCCGGCGCTCGGAGCGGGGCGGTCTCCCACCCCCGCGCGGTCAGCCGCAGCGCCGCGTGCTGGAGCTGCGGCTCGGGCGGCGCGAGCACCACAGCCAGCTTGCCGAGTACCTGGGTGTGCGCGTGCAGCGTGTCGCACGTCTCGCTCCACTGCTCATAGGAAAGTGCGGGCCATAAAGAGGACATGGCCACACGCTACTCCGCAGAGGAGCTTAAGACTCGTCGAGAGGCGCGCAAAGCGAGGTGAGCGGACAACACGGACTATCGTCAACTCCGGGACAGGGACTCGAACCCCAATCTCCCGGACCAGAACCGGGCGTCACTGCCAATTGGACTATCCCGGACAGTGCCTTCACTTGAAGAATAGTAAACGAGCCCGTAGGGCTCAGACCGGCTGCCCGTTCGGCGCAAAGAAGGCGGTGAGCGCCTCCTCCAGACCCGTGTCGAGCACCAGCAGGACCTCGTCCCCGGCCTCGATAACGGTGTCGGGCTTGGGCACGAAGCCCGTCCCGTTGCGCAACACCGAGATGATCAGGCTGCCGTCGGGCAGGGCGATCTCAGCCACCTTCACGCCGACGGTCGGTGCGTCCTCGCTCACCTCCAGCTCGATGATCTCCAGGCGCTCCTCTTCGAGCGCCAGCAGGTGCACGAGCCCATAGCGCGGGACCTCGTGCTCGATCAAGCGCAGGATCAGGTCGGTGGCCGACACCGCCGGCTGGATCCCGAGCATCCTGAAATGGTCGTGGTTACGCGGGTTGTTGACGCGCGCGATGATGCGTTCGCACAGGTACTTCTCCTTGGCCACCTGACAGACCAGCATGTTGTCCTCGTCATCGCCGGTCACCGCGACCACCAGGTCCGCGCGCTGAATCCCCGAGCGCTCCAGCACCCACAGCTCGGTGGCATCACCGTACTGCGCGGCGTGCTCGAACTCCTCCTCGATCGCCAGATAGCACGAGCGCGAGGACTCGATCAGGGTCACCTCGTGACCCTTCACGATCAGCTCTCTGGCCAGGTTGCGCCCGACCTTGCCGGCCCCGACGATGATCGCGTACACCCGCTCCAGCTCCTCAGGCCGGTTGAATCTCGAGCGCGCTCTCGAACATCTCGATCGCGTGCCGGGTGGGAGAGATTGTCTGCAAGCCCTGCGCGCCGTACCATCCGGCGCGCGCGGGGTCCATCACTCGCGCCAGCACCTTTTCAACATCGAAGCGCTTCTGGGCGATCTGGGCGATGATCAGATTAGTGTTGTCCCCTCCTGTGGAAGCGATGAACACGTCGGCGCGCTCGATGCCGGCCTGAACCAGCGCTTCGACCTCCAGCGCCGTACCGACCGTGAACTGACCTTCCGCGTCCTCCCAGCTCTCGCTCTGGCCCGCGTCCAGGCGCTCGTGCGAGAGTGGATCCGCGTCCAACACGGAGACTTCGTGACCAGCCGCCAGAGCAGATTTCGCGACCGCTGAGCCCACGCGGCCGGCGCCGACGATCAGGACGAACATAAAGGAAGAACGAACATTGCGGATGCGGAGGTTAGACGATGCGGGGCTCTGCTCGCCGAGGGCCTCCGGACTGCTCTTTAGGCTGGCGCTCCGCCGAACGTTTGATCTCGGAGGACACCGGCTCTCCAGGCTGCTCCCGCGCCGGGCGATCCTCGGGCAAGTGGGCCGCCGGCGCCGTCACGATCACCCGGCAAGTCGCCTTGCTCACGACGTACTTGGTGATCTCGCCGACGAAGTTCTCGAGCGGCCCACCACGTCCACCAAGGCCCGCGCCGCCACGGATCCGGGAGGGTTCCTCCGCCCCGAGCACGATCGCTTCGACGCCCCGACGGCGCGCCTCCTCCACGATCGCATACCCCGCGCGGCGCGTACGCACAGTGGCCGTGGCGACGTATACGCCCCCATACTCCTCCCCCACCGCCTTCGCCCGCGCCAGCGCCTGTCGGGCGTGCTTTATCTGCTCCTCCGGCAGGCGCGCGTCGAGCGGCAGCGACATCGGCATCACAAAGATCCAAACGGCCTCGATCGTCGCCGTCTCGGCCTCGGTCTCCGTCTCCTCAGTGGCCTCGCCCGCGGCCAGCAGAGCCGCCGTCTGCACGATGTCCTCGTCGAGCTTGGTGCCGAACAGCGGCACGAGAATCGACCCGTAGTCGCGTTCGCTCGGCGGCTCGGCACGCAGGATCTGCGGCGAGACCGTCACCCGCGCCGTCAACGAGGTCTCATCCGCACGCCGGTAGACGACGTACCCGAGGATCCCAAACGCCATCCACCCGAGGCCCACGTAGCGGGCCGGTTCGTGGAGAATCATCACCGCCACCCACCCGGCAGCGCAGACCAGCGCTCCGAAGGCTGCGGGCAGCGGCAGCTCGCCGCCGCGCACACGTATCGACAGCGGCACTTTGTACGGGCGGTCGCGATCGGGCTCGGAGTAACGCAGCCGGCAGATCGAGAGATGGGCGATCGTGAATGCCAGCATCGCCCCGAAGGCATAGATCCCGACGAGGAAATCGAGGTCCTCCGGCACCACCAGCACCGCCGCGAGCAAACCCGCCAGGATGATCAGCACATACGGAGTCGAGCGCTGTGGATGCAAGCGCCCCAGGCCACTCGGGATCTGGCGGTTGGTGGAGAGCGAGTAGGCCAGCCGCGAGAGGCCGAGCATCGCCGAGTTGGCCGCGGCGATCAGCGTGAGCGTCGCCAACGCGCCCACCACGTATCTCAGCGTATGCGCCAGCCAGTGCGGGTGGATCTGCGTGACGATCCCGATCACGGGATCGTTCAGGTAGCGGCCCGCCAGCGCCGTGTGCCCGTCGTGCACAGGCAGCGCGGTGATCGCCACCAGCGCGATCCCCACATAGCCGAAGATCACGGTCGCGGCGCCGCTGCCGACCATGTGCTTTAGGCCACGACGGCCGATTCGCACCTCCCCGGCCAAGCCGGCGGCGGACTCCAGGCTGGTGAAGGAGATCACGGCGACCGTCAGGGCAAACACGAGATCCGACCACTTCGGCGCGCTGCCCAGGTGGATTGGGTCGATCAGCTTGCTCGGGTTGAAGAACAGGATCAACCCGATCACGACGATCAACAGCTGCAGCACCAGGTCGCCGGCGACGAGCAGCCCGACTCGCCGCGAGCGACCGCTGCCGAAGCCGCGAATGTTGCCCAGTACCACGATCGCGATGAACGCCAACGCGAGCAGCAGCGCCTCGGTGTGGTGTCCCAATGGATGCCAGAAGACGCGCAGGTATTGGGTCGCCGAGAAGGCGCAGACGGCAATCAGGATGATGTAGTCGAGCAGGATCGCCCAGCCGGCGATGAAGCTCACGAGCTCGTTGAAGGCGTAACGGGCGAACACGGTCGAGCCGCCGCGATCCTGATGCAGCGATGCCCCCTCGACGTAGGTCATCGCCGTCAGCACGAACAGCAGCGCCGCGAGCAGGAATACGAGCGGCGTGAGCCCGAGCGCGTGCCCGGCGATCACACCCAGGGAGAAGTAGATCGCACTCGCCAGCGACGTGTACACGACCGTGAACAGGACCGGCGAGCCGATGCTGCGCCGCATTGTCACGCGCGAGCGGGCGGCGATCGCCGTCGTGGCATGCTCGACCTCGGTTGCCGGCTCCACTGCACCCGGCGCTCCCGGGGCGCCGCCGACGGGGGTTTTACCGACCGGCGTGCTCACGAGCCCCTCCTGCCCCTCTTCGTCTCCAGATACATCCGTCCCCCACCCGCCGCGATGAACAGCGCACCGAGCAGCAGACGCGGAGAGATCAGGCCCCCATGTCCATCTGCGGCTTGGGCGATCAGCGCCACGCCGATGACCACCATCACCAGGGAGAAGATCAACGTCGCCGAGCGATGCGCTTGTTGGCCGGTGGTCATCTTCGATTGAGCTTAAGACCTAAGCCACGTGACTCAATCGTGCCGAGAGTGTGCCGAGAACGTGACAGGAAGATAAAGACGTCGCGGGAAGGCATTGACATGAGAGAGTGCGTATAACTATGGTGTCACGCAGTTTAAAAAAGGACAGTATCTCCCGCGACCAATCCGATGATCTGCGCCCCCACGTCGTTTACTTGGTGGAGCGCATCCCATCTGTCGAGACGGACACCCAGCCGCCGGCCGGCCGGCGGCTGGGATGGGCGGGAATCAGGTGATCAGCGGGATGATCAGGATCGCGACGATGTTGGCGACCTTGATCATCGGGTTGATCGCGGGCCCGGCGGTGTCCTTGAAGGGATCGCCGACCGTGTCGCCTGTGATCGAGGCCGCGTGGGCTTCCGAGCCCTTGCCGCCAAACGCGCCGTCCTCGATCAGCTTCTTCGCGTTGTCCCACGCGCCCCCGCCCGCGGTCATCAGCACGGCGAAGAAGAAGCCCACCACGATCACGCCGATCAAGAGGCCGCCGAGCGCCTGCTGGTCGATCAGGCCGACGATCAGCGTCAGCACGATCGGCAGCAGCGACGGCAGGATCATCTCGCGCTGGGCGGTCTTCGTCACGATGTCCACGCACCTCGCGTAGTCGGGCTCTTCGGTGTAGTCCATGATCCCCGGGTGCTCGCGGAACTGGCGGCGCACCTCCTCGACGACCGCGCCGCCAGCGCGACCGACGGCCTCGATCGAGAGCGAGGCGAACAGGCACACCATCAGCCCGCCGAGCAGCAGGCCGATCAGCACGGGCGGTTCGTTGATGCCGAAGGAGATCGCGTGCCCGAGCTTGGTTTCGAGTTCTTTCTGAAAGCCGGCGAACAGCACGATCGCCGCGAGCACGGCGGATCCGATCGCGTAGCCCTTCGTGACGGCCTTCGTCGTGTTGCCGACCGCGTCCAGTCGATCGGTGACCTTGCGCACCTCCTCGGGCAGGTCGGCCATCTCGGCGATCCCGCCGGCGTTGTCGGTGATCGGCCCGAAGGCGTCGAGCGCGACGATCAGCCCCGTCAACGAGAGCAGGCCCACCGCCGCGACGCCGATGCCGTAGATCCCGGTCACGCCGCCGCCGGCGAGCTTCCAGGCGCCGAGCATCCCGAGCACGATCACGACCGCCGGCAGCGCGGTGGCCTGTAGCCCCGAGGAGAAACCTTGGATGATGTTCGTGGCGTGACCGGTGATCGACGCTTTGGCGGTCTTCTTCACCGGCGAAAAGCGGGTCGAGGTATAGTATTCCGTTATTCCGAATAGCAGTGCCGTGACGGCGATCCCGATCAGCGAGCACAGGTACAGGTGCCACCATTTCGGAGTGTTCACAGCGCTGCCCACGTCCTTGAAGGTCAGGTTGCGCATCAGCCAGTAGGTGATCGGCGCGAATGCGGCCGCCGCAATCACGCCGGAGGCGATCAGTCCCTGCAGGAGCGCGCGCTCGACGTTGTCGGAGTTCGTGCGCACCGCGAACGTGCCGATGATCGAGGCGATGATCGCCACGCCGCCGAGCACGAGCGGATACAGCGCGACCTGCGTGGACTCGTGGAACGTGAGCACGCCCAGCAGGATCACGGCCACCGCGGTCACCGCGTAGGTCTCGAACAGGTCGGCCGCCATGCCGGCGCAGTCACCGACGTTGTCGCCCACGTTGTCGGCGATCGTCGCCGGGTTGCGCGGGTCATCCTCGGGAATGCCCGCCTCAACCTTGCCGACGAGGTCCGCGCCTACATCGGCGGCCTTCGTGAAGATGCCGCCGCCGAGCCTCGCGAACACCGAGATCAGCGAACCGCCGAAGCCGAGGCCGATCAACGCGTCGACCGCCGTCTTCGGGCTGTCGTTGAAGAACGAGGTCAGCGCACCGTAGTAGCCGGCGACGCCGATCAGCGCGAGCCCGACCACGAGCAGGCCCGTGATCGCGCCACCGCGGAAGGCGACCTTCAGCGCCGGTGAGACTCCGCCGCGCGCAGCCTCCGCCACGCGCGCGTTCGAGCGCACCGAGACGTTCATGCCGATATAGCCGGTCGAGCCGGAGAGCAGGCCGCCGATCGCGAATCCGCACGCCACCGCGATGTTCTGGATGAAGATCAGCGCGATGAACAGCACGACCCCGGCGATCGCGATCGTCGTGTACTGGCGGTTCAGGTAGGCGCGGGCGCCCTGCTGGACGGCCAGCGAGATGCTCTGCATCTTCTCATTGCCCGGCGAGAGCGCGAGCAGGGAGCGTGTAGTCACCAGGCCGTAAACCACGGCACAGGCCGCGCAGACCAGGGCGACGACGACCCCATGGTTCATCAGAAAGCTACTCAACAGAAATCCTCCGCGGTCTTGTTAGCGTGCCGCGCGAGGATTTCGCGCGTCGTACGTATGTCCCCCGGCTCGCTCGTCAGAGCGCTTTCCCGGCGGAAAGGCGGGCGCAGTCTATCGTGCCGGCCCCGGGAAGGCGTTCTCAGCGACCCGGCACCCACAACCTGCCGCTCGACTCTGCCGGCCCGGCGCCGGGCTTGCCGTCCGTCGATGACGCATCCGGCTTATCCGCGGCGCTCGGCGCGCCGGTCTTCCCCTCCGCAACGGGCGCACTCGACTCTCCGGCCGGCCGTTGTTGTGTGCTCGGCTCGCCACCGCCAGCCTGCGCCTCACGCGCATAGGCCATCTGCAGTTGTGACAGCGCGTCGCGCAGGGGCCGCAGCTCTTGTGCGGCGACACTCCGTTCGAGGATCCCCAGCAGCGCTCGCACGCCGTCGATCGCGTCGCGCACCTGCTCGAGGTCGCGCTCACCTTCCGCGCCCTGGGCCAGGCCCAGGCGCCGACCACCCAGGTTCAGCAATGACACCGCTGCCTGCAGGATCATGTCCGCGCTCGAGATGCGGCTAAGTTCAGCTTCGTAGGCCGCTCGGAGCTCCTCCTCGCTCGGTTGTCCCTGCGGTTGACCAGTGCCCTGTTCGGCCTGTCCTACGGTTGGATCGGTGCTCATCGGTCGTCCTCTCCTTGCCTGCGCCACGGTCGGGTAATGATCGCGAGTGCGTGCCTCACACCGCCAACTCCTCTGAATAGGTCTGCCTGGTCTCGGCCACCGAAGCCGCGAAGACCTCCTCGCGCGCGGCGCCCGCTGCGATCCTCTCACGCTGGCGCTGTGCTCCGTTGCGCTCGGGAAAAGCCGGCTCGATGCCCAGCTCGGCGCGGACCGGCGCTGTCCATTGGGCCAGGCGCTCGATCGCCGCGCGCGCCGGGTACTCCTCGCCCCGCTGCAGATCAAGCAGCCGGCCGTCGAGCCCGAAGCGGATCGCACGCCACATGTTCTCCTCGATCATCCGCGGCGGCGGATCGGCGAAGGGGACACCCTCGTCGACGTCGCGCAGCGCCTGCGCGATGCACGCAACCATCAGCGCGACCAGCGCGTCGGACTCCTGGGCGGTGGCCTGCGCGTCGCAGATCCGCACCTCCACGGTGCCGAAGCTGAAGTGTGGCCTAACCGACCACCACACCTGCGTGAACTCAACGATCGAGCGTGTGCGCACGAGCAGTTCGATGTACTCGCGGTACGCTCCCCAGCCGCCGAACGCGTCGGGCACCCCGCAGCGCGGAAAGCTCTTCGTGAAGCTCTGCGTCCGCGCCGAGTGCAGCCCTGTATCGAGACCGTCCAGCCAGGGCGAGTTCGCGGAGATCGCCAGTAGCACCGGCAGCAGCGGACGCAGGCGGTCGCAGACGCGCACCGCGCGGTCGATGTCGCACACCCCCACGTGCACGTGCAGGCTGAAGGTGTTGTTGCGCCAAGCCACGTACTTCAGCCCTTCCTCGACTCGACGGTAGTGCTCGGTGTCGATGATCGGCTGCTCGCGGTAGTCGGCCCACGGATGCGTCCCGGTGGCTCCTAACGCCGCGCCGCGAGCGGCGGTGAGCGCGAACAGTCCTCTGCGACGCTCACGCTGGCGCGCCAGCGCGTCGTGAAGGTCGGCGCCGGCGCCGGAGATGATCTCGATCTCCGAGGAGATCAGCTCACCGGTGATGTGCTCGTGCAGGAGCCGGTCGCCCTCCGCGGCGGCGCGCAGCTCCTCAAAGCGCGGCTGCAGGTCGAGCGTGCGCGGGTGAAGGATAGAGAACTCCTCCTCGACGCCCACCGTCATGTCGGTCGCCGCGGCGAAGGTCTGCTCCACCTTGTCGAGGTCGAGACTGGTCATCGCTCAGGTGCAGGTGCAGGTCAGATCAGGTCGGGCCAGGTCAAGTCGGGCAGGTCAGGTCAGATAGAAGTACAGCGCGTAGAGCAGATCGACGGCCGGGCTCGAGGTGTGGACGGTCACCTCGGGGGGCACGTCCAGCAGCGACTCGGAGTAGTTGAAGATGATCTTCACGCCCGCCTCCACCAGCTCACCCGCAAGCCCCTGGGCGGCCTCCCCGGGCACCGCCAGAACGCCGACGACGATGTCCTCGTCCTCCACCACCTGACGCAGGTCGCTGGTGTGTCGCACCGCCTGGCTGCCCACGCTCGTGCCGATCTTCGCCGCGTCCACGTCGAAGATCGCCACCACCCGAAAGCCATGGTCGGCGAAGATGTCCGAGGAGGCAATCGCCTTACCCAGATGGCCCGCGCCAAGCAGCGCGATGTTGTGCTGACCCGCCGTGCGCAAGATCTTGCGGATCTGCGACACGAGCGCCTCGACGTTGTAGCCGACTCCACGCTTGCCGAACTTCCCGAAACCGGACAGGTCGCGACGGATCTGGGTCGAGTTCACGTGGGTGTAATCCGAGAGCTCCTGTGAGGAGATCGTCTCCTTGCCCATCTTCTTGGCCTGCGTCAGCACCTGCAGGTAGCGCGACAGGCGCGCCGCGACGCCGAGCGACAGTCGCTCGCTCGAGGAGATCCCACCGCCCAGCCCGGCAGCGTCCGCTCCCGTGCTCGCTTCGTTGTAGGTCATCGCCGTGACTCTAGAGGATGCTTCCTCTGGCGACGGCCGGCGGTTGCGAGGTGATCGGTCGTTCCCCAGTGGCGTAGGCGTCGAGCGCCAGGTACTCCGGGTAGGGCAACGCCCGCGTAAAGCGCGCGGCGCTTGCGATCATGGCGGCGTTGTCAGTGCACAGCACGCGTGGCGGAACATGCAGCTCCGCGTCGAGCTCGCCCAGCCGTCGGCGCAGCTCGCCGTTGGCGGCCACGCCGCCGCCCACCGCCAGACGGCCGATCCCGGTGCGCTCCAGAGCATGCTCGGCGCGCAGGATCAAGCTGTCGACGATCGCCGCCTGATAGGAGGCCGCGAGATCGGCGCGGCACGCCTGGGCCTCGGCCTCTCCGAGCTCGCGCAGCCTGTAGAGCAGCGCGGTCTTCAGCCCGGCGAAGGAGAAGTCGAGGCTCCGAGCAAATGCGGCCCGGCCCGGCCCCCGCCCGCCACGGGAGCGCTCGGCGCGCGAGCCCGGGAAGGCGAACGCCTCGGGGTCGCCCGCGGCGGCGAGCCCTTCCAGCGCGGCGCCGCCCGGGTATCCCAGCCCGAGCATCCTCGCCCCCTTGTCGAACGCCTCGCCCGCCGCATCGTCGAGCGTACGGCCGAGCACCTCGTAGCCCTCGTGCTCCGTGACTCCCACCAGCAGCGTGTGCCCGCCGCTGGCAATCAGACAGAGGAACGGGGGTTCGAAGCCATCGAGGAAGTTCGCCGCGACGTGCCCCTGCAGATGATCTACGGGCGCGAACGGCAGCTCACGGGCCGCGGCCAAAGCCTTCCCGGTAGACAACCCAACCAGCAATGCCCCCACAAGCCCCGGGCCCTGCGTAGCTGCCACTACCCCGATCTGCTCGAGCGTCATATCCGCCTCACTCAACGCCTGCTCGACGACGAGGTTGATCAGTTCGAGATGCTGGCGTGAGGCGATCTCCGGGACAACTCCCCCGAAGCGATCATGCACTCCCTGCGATGAGATCACGTTCGAGCGCAGCCGGCCGTCGGCCCCGAGCACGGCAGCGCAGGTGTCATCACAGCTGCTCTCGAGCGCGAGGATGTTCATACCAGCCCAGGGTTGGGCACGTCATCCAGCGAGCCCCGCAAAGTGGCCGGGGTGCGCCACATCACAATCGCGTCCTCGCCGTTGTCCTGGTAATAGCGGCGGCGCATGCCGGCTGCCCGGAAGCCCTCTCTTTCGTATAGATGGATCGCAACGTGATTGGACCGGCGCACCTCCAGGGTGAAGCGCGCATCGTCCTCCCCAACTTGCGCATACAGCTCCGCGAGCAGCGCCGAGGCCACCCCCAGGCGCTGGTAGTCGCTATCGACAGCTACGTTCATCACGTGCCATGCGTCCTCGTAGCGAGAGCAGATCAGATACCCCGCCAGCCGCCCGCCGTGTGTAGAGTCGAGCACCGCCGCCAGGCAGATCCCGGACTGCTTGGAGCGCTCCAACACGAACATCGCAAGCGACCACGGCGTCGGGAACACGCGGCGCTCGATCGCGATCACCTGCGGTAGGTCGGGGTAGACCAGCCGCCGGATCTTCACGGACAGAGGATCGCTCCTCACGGACAGAGGGTCGCTCCTCATGGGCGAGTGGTAAATGGCTCGGTCACGGTTGGGCGTCCTCCCTGATAGGCGAGCCGTCAGATGGTTGCGCGAGCGCCAGCGCCTGATTGTGCTCCAAGGCGATCTCCGCATCCGGGCGGCGCCGGTAGTCCGGCACGATCGCCTCACCTGACGCGACCGCCTCCGCGCGGGCGCCGAGGTCGCAGATCGCCTCCGCGCTCAGGAGGTGAAGCGGCGAAGAATCGGGCGGGACCGCTACGCCGGCGGCCTGTAGGTCTCCTCGAAAGCGCACGGCCCCGTCGCCGATCGCCTGCCACCGCCTGCCCTGCTCCTCTCCTATGGCTGTTTCTGCTTGCTCGACGACGCCCCCCAGATCCTCGGGGGCCAATGCGCGGGGCGGCACGAGCTCCTCGGCCGATCCTCGATCGGCCATCGCATACGCGGCCGCAAACGCCTCTCCGCGGCGTGCATCCAGGACCGCGAGGACGTGGTATGAGCCATCCACATCTGCCCGCAGCGCCGGCTCGGCGAGCGCTCGCAGACTCGATACCCCGACCAGATCGACCCCGAGCGACTGCGCCAGCCCGCGCGCGGTCGCGACCCCCACGCGCAGACCCGTGAAGGTGCCCGGCCCCAGCCCAACGGCGATCCGGTCGATCGCGCTCCAGCCGATGCCCGCGCTTCCCAGCAGCCCATCCGCCATCGATAGCAGTCTTGTGGCATGTCCGGGATGCACGTCGGTTCCGGGGTCATCGCGCGCCTGCAGTGTGCTCGCGTCTCCCATGCAAAGAGCAACCGCTGTGGACCGTGTGGCGGTGTCAAAGCCGAGCACGATCATCCCTGCACCACCTCGACCCGTCTGCGGTCCTCGCCCAGATGAGCCAACGTCACCCGTATGCGCGCGTCCAACAGCTCGGCGCTGTCCCGGATTGGCCACTCCACGAAAGCGATCCGCCCGGGACCCAGATAGTCATCCAGTAGGCCGGGGTCCTCGGCCTGCAGACCATCCGGGAGACGGTAGAGATCCAGGTGGGAGACGGTGGTCTGCGCGGCTTTGTAGCGGTGGCCAATGCTAAACGTCGGGCTGGTGATCGGGTCGCTGACGCCCAACGCCCGCGCGGCGCCTCGCACGAAGGTCGTCTTGCCCGAACCGAGCTCGCCGCGGATCAGCACCACATCTCCGTCCCGCAGGACGGCGGCCAGCTCGGCGCCAAGCGCCTCCGTTTCAAGGGGGTCATTCGTCTCGACGACGCTCACGCTCACGCCGAGACCTTAGAGCGGATCTCACCTCAAACGCGGGGAGATAGGCCTCAAACCCGGAGACAAGACGCTCAGCAGCGCCAGACGCTGCAGGTACTTAAACACGACCGGCCCGCGGGAGAGGGAAAGCGCGGGCCGGTCGTCACTACTTGGGAGGATGGAGACAGGACTCGTATCGACAACCATCTCGGTTTGCTTTAGCCCTTACCTCAAGAGTTTCGATAATTCCCCAAGATCCCCTTTTTTCGGGGAACATGGCGTCCAAAAGCGTCTAGAACAACCCCAGCTGATCGATCTCGGAGCCCTGCTCCTCAGCCGCTACTTGTGCCACCTCGGATGCCGCCTCTGGGAGCACCTCCGGCATCTCTGCTGAGTCCGGCTGCTCAGGGGCGCCCAGCGCCAGCAGCTCCGGCAGCCGCGTGAAGTCCTCGCGCAGCGTCTCGAGCATACGCGGCGTGTAGAGCGCCGCGGCGGGATGGAAGATCGGGTAGAGCCGCACCGCGCGTCGGCCTAGCGTCAAGACCTCCGGTTGCCCGTGCAGGCGCGTGATCCCGGTCGGGTCGCCGCGTAGCAGCTTCGTCGAGAAGTTGCCGAGCGTGCAGATCACGTTAGGCTGGATCAGCTCGACCTGACGGTGCAGATACTCCTGGCAGTTGTCGATCTCGACCGGCTGTGGGTCACGGTTACCGGGGGGCCGGCACTTCAGCACGTTGCAGATAAAGACCTCCGATCGCGCCATCCCGATCTCCACCAGCAGCTTCTCGAGCAGTTTGCCGGCTGCTCCGACGAACGGCACGCCTTGCTCGTCCTCGCTCGCACCGGGAGCCTCCCCGACGAACATCAGGTCGGCGTCCGCGTTGCCCGCGCCGAACACGACCGTCTTGCGCGTCGCCGCCAGCTCCGGGCAGCGTACGCAGCCTCGCGCCTGGGCGAAGACTTCCTTCAGTGCCTCACGCCGCTCGGCGGCCGACTCGCTCTCTTGGACTGACACGGCCTGCATGCTAGTGCCGCGTCAAGCGATGTTTGGCGAAACAGGTGACCAGACCGATCAGGAATCGAGAAGCGCCGCTCACTGAGCCGCCCTAGCATGACCGTCATGAGCACGGCCAAGCGGACGGACACGCCGTCGCCTGCGCTGCGCGATGCCGACAGCCACGATCTGATCCGCGTGCATGGCGCGCGCGTCAACAACCTCAAGGACATCAGCGTCGAGATCCCGAAGCGACGACTGACAGTGTTCACCGGCGTCTCCGGATCGGGCAAGAGCTCGCTGGTATTCGGCACGATCGCCGCGGAGTCCCAGAGGCTGATCAACGAGACCTACAGCGCCTTCGTGCAGGGCTTCATGCCGACGCTGGCGCGGCCCAAGGTTGACGTGCTCGAAGGCCTGACGACCGCGATCATCGTCGACCAGGAGCGGATGGGCGCCGACGCTCGCTCCACCGTCGGCACCGCCACCGATGCGGGCGCGATGCTGCGCATCCTCTTCAGCCGGCTCGGCAAGCCGCACATCGGCTCGCCCCAAGCGTTCTCCTTCAACGTCGCCTCGATCTCGGGCGCCGGGGCGGTCACCCTGCAGCGCGGCGGTCGCACGACGAAAGAGAAGCGAAGCTTCAGCATCCTCGGCGGCATGTGCCCGCGCTGCGAGGGCCGCGGCTCGGTGAACGACATCGACCTCACGCAGCTGTACGACGAGGACAAGTCGCTGCGTGACGGTGCGCTCACGATCCCCGGCTACAGCATGGACGGCTGGTACGGGCGGATCTTCTTAGGTTGCGGCTTCTTCGACCCGGACAAGCCGATCAAAAAGCTCACCAAGAAAGAACTGGGCGATCTCCTCTACAAGGAGCCGACCAAGATCAAGGTCGACGGCGTCAACCTGACCTACGAGGGCTTGATTCCGCGGATCCAGAAGTCGATGCTCTCCAAGGACGTCGACTCACTGCAGCCGCATATCCGCGCCTTCGTGGAGCGGGCGGTCACTTTCACCACCTGTCCCGAGTGCGACGGGACCCGGCTCAGCGCAGAGGCCCGGTCGTCGAAGATCAATGCGATCAACATCGCCGACGCTTGCGCGATGCAGATCAGCGACCTCGCCGCGTGGGTGGGCAAACTCGAGAACAAGTCGGTCGCGCCGCTGCTGCAGGCGCTGGCGGCGACGCTCGACTCGTTCGTGGACATCGGGCTGGGCTACCTCTCGCTCGACCGGCCATCGGGCACGCTCTCGGGTGGAGAGGCCCAGCGCGTCAAGATGATCCGCCAGCTCGGCTCATCGCTCACCGACGTCACCTACGTCTTCGACGAGCCGACGATCGGTTTGCATCCGCACGACATCGAGCGGATGAACGAGCTGCTGCTGGCGCTGCGCGACAAGGGCAACACCGTGCTCGTCGTCGAGCACAAGCCGGAGACGATCGCGATCGCCGACCACATCGTCGACCTCGGCCCGAAGGCCGGGACCGACGGCGGCGAGGTGGTGTTCGAGGGGACCGTCGAGGGGTTGAGGACAAGCGACACGATCACCGGACGGCACCTGGACGACCGGGCCGCCCTCAAGGAGGAGGTGCGGACGCCGGACGGCACGCTCGAGGTACGCGGCGCCAGCACCCACAACCTGAAGGACGTCGATGTCGACATCCCGCTCGGCGTGCTGGTCGTCATCACCGGCGTGGCGGGCTCGGGCAAGAGCTCGCTGATCGATGGCTCGATCGTCAGGTCACACCCGCCCCGCGACGGGGTCGTCTCGATCGATCAGGCAGCGATCAAGGGCTCGCGGCGCAGCAACCCGGCGACATACACCGGACTGCTCGACCCGATCCGCAAGGCCTTCGCGCAGGAGAACGGCGTGAAGCCAGCGCTGTTCAGCGCCAACTCCGAGGGTGCCTGTCCAAATTGCAACGGCGCCGGCGTGATCTACACCGACCTGGCGATGATGGCCGGTGTCGCCGTCCCCTGTGAGGTGTGCGAGGGTAAGCGCTTCCAGGCCGAGGTGCTCGAGTACAAGTTCGGCGGCAAGGACATCAGCGAGGTGCTCGCGATGCCGGTGGTGGAGGCAACCGAGTTCTTTGGGACCGGCAAGGGGAAGAACGCTCCCGCACACAAGATCCTCGACCGGCTTGCCGACGTCGGGCTCGGCTACCTCAGCCTCGGCCAGCCCCTCCCCACGCTGTCCGGCGGCGAGCGGCAGCGGCTCAAGCTGGCCACGCAGATGGTGGACAAAGGAACCCACCCACCCGACGTATACGTCCTCGACGAGCCGACCACCGGCCTGCACCTGGCCGACGTCGAGCAGCTGCTCGGCCTGCTCGACCGGCTCGTCGACTCCGGCAAGTCGGTGATCGTCATCGAGCACCACCAGGCGGTGATGGCGCACGCCGACTGGATCATCGACCTCGGCCCCGGCGCCGGCCATGACGGCGGTGAGGTTGTCTTCGAGGGCACGCCCACCGACCTTGTGACGGCTACCCGCCCGTCCCTCACCGGCGAGCACCTCGCGGCCTACGTCGGCGCTTGACCAAGGCCTCCTAAACTGGCGTCGTGACGCCGGAGGAGCTTGCCAACCTCGCGCACCTGCGCCGCGCCCGCGATCTGATCGACCGTGAGTACGCGCGCCAGCTCGATGTCGCCGCGCTTGCCCGCGCCGCACTGATGTCGACCGCGCACTTCTCGCGGCGGTTCCGCGCGACGTACGGGGAGACGCCCTACGCCTACCTGATGACGCGGCGAATCGAGCGGGCCAAGGCGCTGCTGCGCCACGGCGATGTATCGGTCACCGAGGCCTGCATGGCAGTCGGGTGTGCGTCGCTCGGCTCGTTCAGCGCTCGCTTCACCCAGCTGGTGGGTGAGACGCCGACGGCCTACCGGGCCCGTGACCACAGCGAGCTCGAGAGCGTGCCAGGCTGCGTCGCCAAGGACCTCACCCGGCCGAGTCGTCATCCGAGCAGGCCGGGAGCCGAGCAGTATCGGAGAAACGCGCTGGGCGCCGGCTCCCTAGTGTTGAGCGCATGAACCTAACTCTCTCCACATGCTTCGTCCTGGTCCATGACCCCGACCTCTCACTGTCCTTCTACCGCGACACGCTCGGCCTCGAGCTGCGCAACGACGTCGCCCGCGAGGACTTCCGTTGGATCACCGTCGGCGGCGCCTCTCAGCCCGGCGTAGCGATCGTCCTCACGAACTACCTGAACGGAAGTCCCGCCGACAGCGACGCGCTCGCCGCGCTCCTCGCCAAGGGCGCCCTCAACGGCGTTCACTTCCACACCGACGACCTCGACGCCACCTTCGAGAAGCTGCGCGCCGCGGACGCGGAGATCGTGCAGGAGCCGACCGAGCAGCCGTGGGGCACGCGGGACTGTGCAGTACGTGACCCGTCCGGCAACATGGTGCGCATCGACCAGCCACCCGCTGCGTAGTCGCGACACGGCCGACGAAGATGCCCCTACGCGCAGGCATCCGACCGGCTCGGTGGCCATAAGCGATGATCTCGCGATGGCGCCACCCTCTGAGCCAGACGCCAAGACGGCGGGCGATATCGCGCATACCTCCGAGCCAGAGGTCGGCGGTGAGCGCGCGGATCTCCAGGCTGTACGTGAGCGCCACGAGGTCGGCCTAGACGCCGCGCGTCCCGATGCGGTCGCCAAACGGCGCGAGCGCGGGCGGCGCACCGCTCGCGAGAACCTCGCTGAACTGGTGGACGAGGGCTCGTTCATAGAGTACGGGCCGCTGGTATTCGCCGCCCAGGAGCGGCGGCGCTCGCGCGAGGAGCTGATCGAGCGCACCCCCGCAGACGGTCTGGTCGGCGGGGTCGGCGAGATCGACGGGCAGCGCTGCGTGGCGATGTCCTACGACTACACGGTGCTCGCCGGTACGCAGGGGATGCGCGGCCACCAGAAGAAGGACCGGCTGTTCGAGCTCGCAGAGCGCAGCAGGCTGCCGGTCGTGCTGTTCGCCGAGGGCGGCGGCGGGCGGCCGGGCGATGTCGATGCGCCGATCGTCGCGGGCCTCGACTGCCGCGCCTTCAACCTGTTCGCGCGCCTCAGCGGACTGGTCCCACTCGTGGGGATCGCCTCGGGGAACTGCTTCGCGGGCAACGCCGCGCTGCTCGGCTGCTGCGACGTCGTGATCGCGACCGAGGACGCGAGCATCGGCATGGGCGGTCCGGCGATGATCGAGGGTGGCGGGTTGGGCGTCTACGAGCCGGCCGAGGTCGGCCCGATCGACGTGCAGGACGCAAACGGCGTCGTCGACCTGCGCGTGGCGGACGACCGGGCGGCAGTCGCCGCAGCCAAGCGCTACCTGTCCTACTTCGGCGCCCCGGTGCCGACAGATGATGTTCGCGTCCCTGACCAAACTCGGCTGCGGGAGATCATTCCCGAGCGCCGGCGGCAGATCTACGACGTGCGCAAGGTGCTCGCCACGCTGTTCGACGAGGATTCCGTGCTGGAGCTGCGCCGCGGCTTCGGCGCGGGCATCGTCACCGCACTCGCCCGCGTCGACGGCCGTGTGCTCGGGGTGGTGGCCAACCACCCGCCCCACCTCGGCGGCGCGATCGACGCCGACGGAGCGGACAAGGCCGCGCGCTTCATGCAGCTGTGCGACGCGTTCGAGCTGCCTTTGCTGTTCCTCTGCGACACGCCGGGCTTCATGGTCGGGCCGGCGGCGGAGAAGACGGCGACCGTGCGCCACTTCGCGCGGATGTTCGTTGTGGGGGCGAATCTCACGGTGCCGACGGGCACAATCGTCTTGCGCAAGGGTTACGGGCTCGGCGCACAGGCGATGGCGGCCGGCGGCTTCAAGGCGCCGCTGTTCACGGTCGGCTGGCCCACATCGGAGTTTGGCGGTATGGGCTTGGAGGGCGCGGTGCGGTTGGGAATGAAGCGCGAGCTGGAGGCAATCGCCGACCCCGAGGAGCGCGAGCGCGTGTTCGAGGCCACGGTCGCGGCCGCCTACGAGCATGGCCAGGGCGTGAACATGGCGGCCTACGGCGAGATCGACGATGTGATCGACCCGGCGGACTCGCGGCGCTGGATCGTGACCCTGTTCGACGAGCGCGCCGGCCAGTGGCAGCGGCGGGACGGGAAGAAGCGCCCGAACATCGATGCCTGGTGAGGGCGGCCGGATAGCGAGGACCGCCGACGGTGAGGACACCAGGTCGATCTGGACAGCCGACCCCATGTGCGATTACGCACATATCTCCACAGACGTCCTCCGCGGATGTATGCTTAAGCGAGTCGCGACCGGTATCCCCGAGGGAACTGGACCGAGCCAGATGAGCAGAGCAAACCATTCTTCGTCCATGAAGACGCTCCGCACCGTGAAGGATCTACGTGCGGCGCTCGCTCCCGACCGCCGGACGGGCCTTGAGATCGGCCTCGTCCCCACGATGGGGGCTCTGCATGAGGGCCATCTCTCGCTGATCTCCCGGGCGCGTGAGCAGTGCGACCGGGTCGTCGTCTCACTGTTCGTGAACCCCGCGCAGTTCAACGAGGGCACCGACCTCGAGCGCTACCCCCGTCAGGAGCAACACGACGCGCAGCTCGCGGCGTCGGCGGGCGCCGATCTGTTGTTCGCGCCATCGGTCGAGGAGATCTACCCGCCTGGTTTCGCGACGAGCGTCGAGGTCCTCGGCGTCAGCGAGCGCCTGGAGGGGGCCGCGCGCGGCGCGGAGCATTTCCGCGGCGTCTGCACCGTCGTCACGAAGCTGCTCTGTATGTGTCAACCCGACGCCGCCTACTTCGGGCAGAAGGACGCCCAGCAGGTCGTGGTGATCCGCCGGCTCGTCCGTGACCTCAACCTGCCGGTCCGGATCGAGGTCTGCCCGACCATGCGCGAGCCCGACGGCTTGGCGATGTCGAGCCGCAACGCGCTGCTCGCTCCCCGCGAGCGCGAGCAGGCGCTGGCCCTGTATGGCGCGCTGCGCTCGATCGAGGACTATGCCGAGCGCGGCGAGCGCCGCACGGCGCGGCTGCTCGAGGCCGGTCACCAGCGGCTCGCCGCGCGCGGGGTCCACCCGGAGTACCTCGAGCTCGTCGACCCCGAGACGCTCGAGCACCTGGAGTGGCTCAACCGCCCCGCGCTGCTGGCGGTGGCCGCCAACGTCGGCGCAACCCGCCTGATCGACAACTTGATGCTCCAGCCGGTTGCCGTGCCAACAATCGATCCCAACGCAGAAAGGGCGATGACCACATGCAGCGCGTGATGCTCAAGTCGAAGATCCACCGGGCGACCGTCACCGATTGCGACCTGCACTACGTCGGCTCGATCACGATCGACCCCGACCTGCTGGAGGCCGCCGACATCCTCGAGCACGAGCAGGTCCACGTCGTCGACGTCGACAACGGGGCGCGCTTTGAGACCTACACGATCCCCGGTGTCCGTGGATCCGGCGAGATCAAGGTCAACGGCGCCGCCGCCCGGCTCGTGCACCACGGCGACACGATCATCGTGATCTCCTACGGCCAGTACGACGAGGCCGAGCTGTCTCGATACGAGCCCCGCGTTGTCCACGTCGAGGCGCAAACCAACCGCATCATCACGATCGACGACGAGGTGGCGACCCTACTCGCGTAGGGCGTCAACCCCGTCAGAGAGGAATCACAAACACCATGTCAAGCCACACAGCCCCCGTCCATGCCCCATCCGATCCCGGCCGCCTGCCGATGACCCTGCCGCTGCTCGCCGAGAAGAAGCGCCTGGGCGAACCGATCGTGATGGTCACCGCCTACGACTACCCCAGCGCCCGCGCCGCCGAGGCGGCGGGTGTCGACCTCGTACTCGTCGGCGACTCGGCCGCCACGACCGTGCTCGGGTACAACTCGACGACCCCCGTAGAGCTCGGCGACATGCTCGTGCTTGCGCGCGCCGCGCGCCGCGGCCTGCGCACGCCGCTGTTGATCGGTGACATGCCGTTCGGCTCCTACGAGGTCTCCGACGAGCAGGCGATCTCCAGCGCGATGCGCCTGGTTAAGGAGGCCGGCTGCGAGGCCGTCAAGCTCGAGGGCGGCGGCCCCTCTTCCGTCAGCCGCGCTCGCGCGATCGTGAACGCCGGCATCCCCGTAATGGGCCACGTCGGGCTCACGCCGCAGACCGCGACCGCGCTCGGCGGCTGGAAGGCCCAGGGCCGCACCGCGGCCGCCGCGGCGCAGATCGGCGCCCAGGCACTCGCGCTGCAAGAGGCGGGCTGCTTCGCGCTCGTGTTCGAGGCGATTCCGGCAGCCGTCACCGACGAGCTGATGCCAGGCATCGAGATCCCCGTGATCGGGATCGGCGCCGGACCCTCGACGGACGGACAGGTGCTCGTGTTTCACGACCTGCTCGGCATCCGCGACGGCCTCGGCGCGCGCTTCGTCAAGCGCTACGCCAACCTCCAGGACGAGATGAATGCCGGTGTCGCGGCCTACACCGAGGACGTACGCTCCCGGCGCTACCCGGCACCCGAGCACACCTACTCGATCGACCCCTCGGAGCTGGCCGACCTGCACGCTCAGCTGTCGTAGACGATCTTCCTCAACACCTTCGCCGGCGCGCCCGCGGCGACTGAGAACGCGGGGATGTCGCGCGTGACGACGCTATTCGCGCCGATCACGCAGCGCTCGCCGATCGTGACGCCGCCGGTGACGACGACATTCGCGCCGAGCCAGCAGTTCTCGCCGATCCGCGTCGGCCCCTTCGTGGTGAAGCCCTGCCACGGCACCGGCTTCTCGGGGTCGTCGTAGCGATGGCTCGAGTCGGTAATGAAGCAGCCGTTCGCGAGCATGCAGTGATCGCCGATCTCGACGAGCTGCTCGGCGGCAATCATCACACCGAGGTTCAGGAACGTGCCCGCGCCGATCCTGACCCGCGCACGGCCCGGCGCCGTGATCCACACGTCGGGCTCGAGCAGCGCGCCCTTGCCGAGCTCGAGCCTGCCCTCCCGTAACGCCTCCAACACGTTTCCGTGCACCGGCCAGCGCACGAACGCCTCGCGGCGCATCGCCTCCCAGTGGATCCTCGCGCGGTTCCACGGCAGCGAGCTGCGCTCATACCAGCGCCACTTCGCCACCCACAATCTGGCCTGCCGGGCGAGATCGCCGTCGCTGCTCAAGCGGCGACCTTCGTGCGGGACGGTTTGCGCTTCGGGGCGGCTTTGCCCCGTGGTTTCTTCGCGCCCACGCGCTTCGCCGGCGTCACCAGCTCCGCGAGGAATTCACCCGTGTGCGAGATCGACTCGGCAGCGACCTGCTCAGGGGTGCCCTGGGCGATCACCACGCCACCTTCCTCTCCCCCCTCCGGACCCATGTCGATCAGCCGGTCCGCCGACTTGATCACGTCGAGGTTGTGCTCGATCACGACGACGCTGTTGCCCGCGTCGACGAGCCGTTGCAGCACCTCCAACAGCCGCTCGACATCGGCGAAGTGCAACCCCGTCGTCGGCTCGTCGAGGATGTACAGCGTCCTGCCGGTCGCGACCTTCGAGAGCTCGGTCGCTAGCTTCACGCGCTGCGCCTCGCCGCCGGACAGCGTCGTTGCTGGCTGACCGAGCCTTACGTATCCCAGCCCAACAGCGTTCAACGTCTCCAGCCGGCGGCGCACCTTCGGGATGTGCTCGAAGAAGGGCAGCGCGTCCTCGATCGCCATGTCGAGCACGTCGGCGATGCTCCTCCCCTTGAACTTCACCTCGAGCGTCTCGCGATTGTAGCGCTTGCCGTGGCACTGCTCACAGGGGACGTACACGTCGGGGAGGAAGTGCATCTCGATCTTGATCTGCCCGTCGCCCTTGCAAACCTCGCAGCGGCCGCCCTTCACGTTGAAGGAGAACCTCCCCGGCTTGTAACCCCGTGCACGGGCCTCCTGCGTCTTCGAGAACATGTCCCTGATCACGTCGAACAACCCTGTGTACGTCGCCGGGTTCGAGCGCGGGGTGCGCCCGATCGGGGACTGGTCGACGGCGATGATCTTGTCGAGCTGGTCGAGACCGTGGATCGCGCGGTGCGCGCCCGGGCGGCGGCGGGCGCGGTGCAGGCGGCTGGCGACGCTCTTGTATAGGACTTCGTTCACTAGCGTCGACTTACCCGAGCCGGAGACCCCCGTCACGCACGTCAGCACGCCGAGCGGAACCTTCACGTCGACGTCTCTCAGGTTGTGCTGGGTCGCGCCTTCGATCTCCACGTAGCCCTTGGGGGTGCGCCGCTTCTTCGGCGCCGCGATCGTGCGCGTCCCCGCGAGAAACTGCCCCGTGGCCGAGTCCTTCACCCGTTCGACCTGCTTCGCGGTGCCCTGCGCAACGACCTTGCCCCCGTGCACGCCCGCGCCGGGGCCCATATCGACGAGGTAATCGGCCGCACGCATCGTCTGCTCGTCGTGCTCGACCACGATCACCGTGTTGCCGAGATCCCGCAGCCGCTCCAACGTCCCGATCAGCTTCGAGTTGTCCCTTTGATGCAGCCCGATCGAGGGCTCGTCGAGGATGTACAGCACGCCCACGAGCGAGCTGCCGATCTGCGTCGCCAGCCGGATCCTTTGCGCCTCGCCCCCGGACAGCGTCGTCGCGGAGCGGTCCATCGACAGGTAGCCGATTCCGACGTTCTCGAGGAACCGCAATCGTTCGTCGATCTCGCGCAGGATCAGCCGCGCGACATGGCGGTCAGTCTCCGACAGCTCGATCTCCTGCAGCCACTCCAGCGCCCGCCGCGCCGACAGCGCGCAGAACTCGTCAATCGCCGTCCCCGCTACGAGCACCGCCCTCGACTCCGCGCGCAGCCGCGCGCCGCCGCAGACCGGACAGGGCCGCAGCGACATGAACTGTTCGATCTTCTCTTTCGTCAGCTCGCTCTCGCTCTCGCGGTAGCGACGTTCCAGGCCCTTCACGATCCCCTCGAACTTCGTCGCGTATTTACGCGTGCGCCCGAAGCGGTTGCGGTAGGTGATCGCCAGCCGCTCGTCGGTCCCGCTGAGGAACAGCTCGCGCATCTCCTCGGGTAGGTCTTCCCACGAGATGTCGAGGTCGACGCCGTAGCGCTCGGCGATCGCCTCGGTCACCTGCTCGTAGTAGGTCGACGAGCTTCCCGCCCACGGCGCGAGCGCGCCCTCGGCGATCGACAGGCCCGGATCAGGCACGATCAGCTCAGGGTCGATCTCCATCTGCGCGCCCAATCCCGTGCAATGTCCGCAGGCGCCGTGAGGCGAGTTGAACGAGAAGATCCGCGGCTCGAGCTCGACCAGCGACGGCCCGTGCACCGGACAGGCGAAGCGCTCTGAGAACGTGAAGATCGTCCCGTCCGCCGGCACCTCGCCGGGGACGATCTGCTTGGCGGCCTTGCGCGCGCCCTTCGCGCCGGTGGCATGCGCGGGATCGGACTCCGCCTGTGAGGAGCCCACAATCTCAACCTCGACCAGCCCTTCGGCCAAACCAACCGCCGTCTCGATCGAATCGGCCAACCGCTTGCGCAGGTCGTGGCGCATCACCAGGCGATCGACGACGACCGAGATGTCGTGCTTGTAGCGCTTGTCGAGCACGATCGACTCCTCGAGCATGCGCAGGCGGTCGTCGATCTTCACGCGTGCGAAGCCGTCCGCGCGCAGCTCGTCGAGCAGCTTGCCGTACTCGCCCTTGCGCCCGCGCACGACCGGCGCGAGCACCATGAAGCGCGTCCCGTCCCCCAGCTCCATCACCTGGTCGATGATCTGCTCCGCCGACTGACCAACGATCGGCCGCCCACAGATCGGGCAGTGCGGCTTGCCGACGCGCGACCACAGCAGCCGCAGGTAGTCGTATATCTCGGTCACGGTGCCGACGGTCGAGCGCGGGTTGCGCGAGGTCGTCTTCTGGTCGATCGAGATCGCCGGGCTGAGCCCCTCGATCGAGTCGACGTCGGGCTTGTCCATCTGGCCGAGGAACTGCCTGGCGTAGGCCGACAGCGACTCGACGTAGCGCCTTTGCCCCTCGGCGTAGATCGTGTCGAACGCAAGGCTCGACTTACCCGACCCGGACAGCCCCGTGATCACCACGAGCGCGTCGCGCGGCAACGACAACGTGACGTCTTTCAGGTTGTGCTCGCGCGCTCCCGTGACGACGATCTGATCGCTTGCCCGCATCTACCGGTCATTCTATGACCGCGAACAGACGTTCGCCTTCGAAGGTCGCCGGGACCCCTACCCCTCAACCGCGGCAAACACCTCGTCCAGCAGCTTCTGCCGATCCCCCAGCTCGTAGTGCTCGGCCAGATACCGGTCCGTGGCAGCCCGTGAGTCCCCGTTCAAAGCCATGTTCAAAGCAATCAGGCGCGCCCCGTCGAGGTCGCCGTTGCCGGCGCCCGCCCGCGGCTCGGATCGGGGCGGCGCTGGCGATGACGGCGCGGGCGGCGGCACTGGAGGGGCTGCCGCCGCGGCACTGTCCGCCGAGGCCGAGGCCGGGGTCGGTGGCGAAGGAGCGAGCGTGGCCGCGGGGACGAACTCGGCATGCCCCTGCACCACGGGCGCGGGTGCCGCGGGCGGGGAGTCCTCCTCCTGTCCGCGCTCGTCCGCCGCCGCATCTCCCCCGCGCCCCGCGGCCGCGTCGTACAGCTCGACCATGTTCGTCTCGACGGCAGACAGGTCGGTCGCCAGCCGCGAGGCCCCGGCGCGAAGCGACTCCACGAGCGCGGCGGACTGCGCGTCCATCGACTCCACGCGCTCGCTCAGCACGGCGGTGGCCTGGGCGACCGCGGCGACGTGCGCCTGGGCGCGAGCGACGGCGTCGGCGCGCGTGCGCTCGGCGTCCGCGTCGGCCTCCGCGCGCGTCCGCCACGCGTCCTCTGAGGCTTTCTGCTCGATGTCCGCTGCGGTCGCCTCGGCAGCCTCGAGAATCCCCTGCACCTGCGTGCCGGCGCTCGACCCGAGCGTCTCCCCCGCGCGGCTTTCCAGCGCGTAGCGCAGCTCCTCGACCTCGGCTGCGAGCGTCCGCAGGTGCGCGTCTACGGCGGCGGGGTCATACCCCCGCCGGCCGATCGGAAAGTCCCGCTTCTCGATGCTCTGGCGGTCGAGCTCCACGGCCGCCATCCTACATGCGTTGCAAGTCCGACTCAGGCAATCTCCCCGGCGGGCGCCTCACTCGCCTGGATCTCGCGCAGGTCTCGGCGTAGCTCGCGCAGCTCGTCCCTGAGTTGAGCGGCGTACTCGAAGCGCAGGTCCTCCGCCGCGACGGCCATCTCCTCCTCGAGCTCGACGACCATCCGCTCGAGCTCGTTCTCCGGCAGCTCCCTGCCCGCTCGGCCCCGCTCGGCCCCACGGCGGCTGCGGCCCTTCTTCGGGACCTTGCTGTCGGCCTGCAAAAACTCGGCGATGTCCGATATCCCCTTGACGATCGTCGCCGCGGTGATTCCGTGCTCCTCGTTGTAGGCGAGCTGGATCTCGCGCCGGCGATCGGTCTCGGAGATCGCCGCCTTCATCGCCTTCGTCTCCTTGTCGGCGTACATCAGCACCGTGCCCTCAATGTTCCGCGCCGCGCGACCAATCGTCTGGATCAGCGAGGTCTCCCCTCGCAGGAAGCCCTCCTTGTCGGCGTCGAGGATCGCCACCAGCGAGACCTCCGGCAGGTCCAGTCCCTCGCGCAGCAGGTTCACCCCGACGAGCACGTCGTACTCTCCCAGCCTGAGGTCCCTAATGATCTGGATCCGCTCCAGCGTATCGATCTCCGAATGTAGATACCTCGTCTTAAAACCCATCTCCAGGAGGTATCCCGAAAGGTCCTCTGACATTTTCTTCGTCAGCGTCGTCACGAGCACGCGCTCGTTGCGGTCCACGCGTTTGCGGACCTCGTTCATCAGGTCGTCGATCTGGTTCTTTGTCTCGCGCACCTCCACGCTTGGGTCGACGACCCCCGTCGGGCGCACGATCTGCTCGACGACGTTCGTCGATCTTGTCCGCTCATACTCCCCCGGTGTCGCCGAGACAAACATCAGCTGCGGGGTGATCGAAAGGAACTCCTCGAATCTCTGCGGCCGGTTGTCCATCGCGCTCGGCAGCCGGAACCCGTATTCCACCAGCGTCTGCTTGCGCGAGCGATCCCCCTCGAACATCCCCCCGATCTGTGGCACCGTCTGATGAGACTCGTCGATGAAACAGACGAAGTCCTTCGGGAAGTAATCGATCAAACAATATGGCCGCTCGCCCGGTTGGCGGCCGTCGAGGATCCGCGAGTAGTTCTCGATCCCCGAGCAGAACCCCATCTCCCTGAGCATCTCCATGTCGTACTGCGTCCTCTGCCGCAGGCGGTGGGACTCGAGTTGCTTGCCTTCTGACTCCAACTCCGCGCAGCGCTCGTTCAGCTCGCGCCCGATCGCTTCCACGCCAGCTTCGATCGTGCCCTCCTTGACGTTGTAGTGCGTCGCCGGCCAGATCGCGACATGCTCGATGTCGTCCTCGATCAGCTCGCCCGTCAGCGGGTCGAAGTGCTGCAGCCGCTCGATCTCGTCGCCGAACAGCGTCGCCCGGTAGGCGCTCTCCGCGTAGGCGGGGAACACCTCGAGCGTCTCTCCCTTGACCCGGAAGCCGCCTCTGGAGAGCACCGTGTCGTTGCGCGTGTACTGGATCGACACGAGTTTCCTAAGCAGTTGCTCGCGATCGATCGTCTCCCCCCGCCGCAGGATCTGCATGTTCATCTCATACGTTTCCGGCGAGCCCAGCCCGTAGATGCAGGAGACGGAGGCGACGACGATCACGTCGCGGCGCGCGAACACCGCCGCTGTCGCCGCGTGCCGTAGGCGATCGACCTCCTGGTTGATCGCGGAGTCCTTCTCGATGTACAGATCCCGGCTGGGGACGTAGGCCTCGGGCTGGTAGTAGTCGTAGTAGGAGACGAAGTACTCGACCGCGTTCTCAGGGAAGAACATGCGGAACTCGTTACACAGCTGCGCCGCCAAAGTCTTGTTGTGCGCGATCACGAGCGTCGGGCGCTGCACCGCCTCGATCGTGGCCGCCATCGTCATCGTCTTGCCGGTGCCCGTCGCCCCCAGCAACGTCTGAAAGCGCTCGCCCCGCTCAACCCCCGCGGCCAGCGCCGCGATCGCCTTCGGCTGATCGGCTGTCGGGGTGAAGGCGCTGTCGAGTCGGAAGTCAGGCATAGTTCCTACCGTAGCGAGCCGTCACGGCAGGCAGGGATCGGTTCAGCCCGAGCCGTTCGAGCTCAGCCCGAGCTGCTTGGGATACGTCGCGCGGTATTCCTTCTGCGCTTCGAGCACGCGCTGCACGTACGCCCGCGTCTCGGGAAACGGGATCGCGCTCACGGTCAGGGCTCCCCCTTCGGCGTGCGCCTTCGCCACCCAGCGGTCCACATTCGCCAAGCCAGCGTTGTACGCGGCCACGGCCAGCATCTCGTTGCCTTCGTAGTGGTCGAGCAGGTAGCGCAGGTAGTAGCTGCCGTAGGCCACATTCACCTTCGGCTTGCCGAGATCGCTGGTCGTGAAGCTATACCCCCCCGAGAGCTTTGCGAGGAACTGCGCCGTTTCCGGCTCGATCTGCATCAGGCCCTCCGCGCCCGCCGACGACGTCCTCGGTTCGAATTTCGTCTCCGCGTAGATCACCGCCGCGATCAGCGCCGGATCGAGCCGCTTCGCCTGAGCCTGTTCGCGGATCACGCTCGCATCGCTCAGCGGCAGCGTCAATTCGTTCACGGCGTGGTTCACATGCGCGATCATCACCCCCACTACCACCACGAGCGCGAGCCCGACCAGCACGCCCAGCGTTCGCCTGCGCCGCCGCCTCATCTCCCTAGCTTGTCAAGCACGCCCGACAACTTCCGCTCCAGTTCCTGCACACTGCCGTCGTTCTGTACTACGTAGGTAGCCCGCTGCGCCTTCTCCTCCTGGGTCAGCTGCCGCGCCGAGCGCTCCGCTGTGAGCGCATGCCCGCGACTCGCGGCGCGCTGCTCGCGCAGCCGCTCTGACGCCACCACCGCGATCGTCGCGTCATACATACCCTCCATCCCAGCCTCGAACAGCAGCGGCACCTCGACCACGATCGCGCGGGGGGAGGGTTCGAGTGCGCGCGCCTGCTCCAACCACCTCGCCATCCGCTCGCCCACCAGCGGCCAGACGGTGGCCTCCAACCACGCCCTGCCCTGCTCATCGGCGAACGCGCGCCTGGCAATCTCTGCGCGATCGACCGTGCCGCCGGGCGCCACCTCCTCGCCCCAGCGCGCGATCACCGCATCGCGCAGCTTCGTGCCCTCATACAGCTCGTGCACGACCGCGTCGCTCGACTGCACCGCCGCTCCGAGCCGCTCCAGCGCCTTCAGCGCGGTCGACTTCCCGGCGCCCATGCCCCCTGTGAGCCCGATCAGAGGAACGCTTTGCTCCACCTGCTCAGCGCGCTCGGCTGGGACCGTCTCAGTCCTGCGCGGGCTCGGGCTCGGGCTCGGCTTCGGCCTCGGGTGCCTCTGCCGGCTCGGGGATCGCCTCTGCCTCCGGCGCCTCGGGCGCAGCCTCGGCCTCGGGGGCGTCTGCAACCTCGGCCTCGGGGGCGATCTCGGCCTCCGCCTCCGGTGTCTCCGGCGTGTCCTCGGCCTCGGGCGCGGGAGTAGCCTCGGCCTCAGACGCCG
>Ga0302326_10004385_pt1 | contig 32683 bp, 30 predicted proteins | sample Palsa_T0_3_FD_202264 | JGI IMG/M metagenome (GOLD analysis project Ga0302326, IMG submission 202264) | Peat permafrost microbial communities from Stordalen Mire near Abisko, Sweden - Palsa_T0_3 | ecosystem: Environmental > Terrestrial > Soil > Palsa > Peat permafrost | place: Sweden: Abisko...
TGACTGGCTAACCGCTCCCCCTCAGTCGGGACCGTCGACTGAAAAAGCGCCCACACGACCATATGCCTGCGAGACTCGCGCGGCCCGATGTGTATCCCTAACCGGAGGTTGGCATGGCGGAGAGCTTTACCGCATCACTGAGATCGTCGGCGTCAGCACTGAGTCCTGGGAGGCAGCCGCCCGAGTCGCGGTCGAGCAGGCCTCGCAGACCGTGCGCGAGCTGCGCGTGGCCGAGGTCGTGCGCCAGGATCTGACGATTCAGGACGGATCGGTCCTCAACTACCGCGTCCGCCTCGGCATCTCGTTCAAATACGAGCCGAGCGCGTAAGCACAAGTCCAACGGAGACCGCTCGCTCCAGGCCACTTCGCGCCCGGGGCGAGTTCCTCCGAGCGTCGCCGGCCTATTCGAGCGCATGTGCTGTTTCCGTGGAACGGAAGTATCAATCGCGCCCCGATTCGGACGGCATTGGCCAGCGGCTATCGTGACCGCCGGACGAGATGGATCCGATCACCGTCGCTCAGCAGGCGGACGCGCTCGCGCGAGCGTGGTCACCGCCGACCGCGCCGTCGTCGTGGCGACTCACGGCGGCGATGTTCGCGACGCTGCGCGACGATCCCGAACTGCTGGCGCTGACCACGGAGATCCCCGCCGAGCGGCTGCCACCGCTGCTCTTCTCCGCGGCCACGACCCTGCTCGTGCGACAGCTGGAGCCAGAGCCGCTGCGGTCCTCCTACCCCATCGCGGGTGCGCCCCAACCTGAGCTCGCGCCCAACTTCGCGCGCGAGTACCGTGCCTTCTGCCTCGAGCATCGCGACGAGCTGCGCGAGTGCTGCGATGAACATCGCTACCAGATGAGCGAGCCGGGTCGCTGCGCACATCTCCTGCCCGGACTGGCGCTGGCCGCCGGTTCTCGCGATGTGGCGCTCGTCGACCTCGGGACGGGGGCTGGGTTCGCGCTGGCCCTGGATCGCTATCGCTACGTCTATCGGCACGCCGACGGCACGGCGACGACGGTTGGCGACGCTGCGGCGTCAGTCACGATCGAAACCGAGGTGCGAGGCTCATACCGCCCGCCGCTGCCGTCCGCGCCGCCGCGGATTGTCTCGCGGGTCGGGATCGATGCCGAGCCGGTCGACCTGGGCAACCCGAGCGTGCGCGCCTGGTTGGCGGCCTGCACTCCGCCGGAGGCGACCGCGCTCACCCGCTTCGAGCGCGCCGCGGACGTCGTCTTGGCACACCCTGTCTCGATCCAACGGGGCGATGCCGTCGACGCCCTGCTGGGGCTGATCGCGGATCTGCCAGCGGACGCGCTCGTATGCCTCATCGACGCGTATGTCCACGTCTTCTTTACTCCCGAGCAGCTCGCCCGCTTCGGCCAGCTTGTGGCTGAGTCAGGACGCGATCGCGATCTCGACTGGCTGTCGCTGGATCCGTTGGTGCCGCTGGGGCCACACGCACGACGCGCTGTGGTTGACGTCGACGTCCCGAACCCAATCCTCCAACGCGGCCGCAATGGAGGTGTGTTCGGGGTGCTGGGCCGGCGCTCATTCCGCGACGGCCGCTCGCGGGACTCGCTGCTCGCGCTTGGCCACCCCGGCGGGGCGTGGCTGGAGTGGCTGAGCGACACCAGCCCAGATGCTCGCCGGTGACGTTCGTGACGCAGGTTCGGCAGCGGCGAGCTGGAGCAACACCTGCACGGGCGGCTGGCACGGGTCAAGCTCGCGGATCTCGATCGCATCTGACCCGTCGGTCAGCTCGAAGATGCGGTGAACCGACCGGGTGCCGCGCAACACAACCAGCCGCCGACCCGCCTGCCGGGCGCGCCCACCGGCGGTGGCGATGGCGCGCACGGCGGTCATGACGATGAGGTTCAGTTCGCGCAGGTCGAGCACCACCACCCAGGCCTGCAGCTGAACCTCGCGCAGCGTGCGCGCGAGCAGCGGCACCGCGGCCAGGTCGAGGTCTCCAGCCGCGCGCACGAAGGCGGCTTCCGAACCACTGCTGGACGCCGAGCACAGGAATGCCGGCGCCGTCAGCTGCGGCTGACCACAATCCGCATCGGGGAGAACCAGTGTCAGGGCCATACCCACCTCCGGGGTTAGTTGAACCTCGGAAGTCCGCTCGTACCAGCCGCCGGCGTGGCCGTCGTCACGACGGGTGTCCTCCAGGCTTGACATTACTGCGACGGTCAAGCGGACCCGCCACCTGGCCCGACGCCGCGGGCGACCGCCATCAGTCGGTCAGTTGATCCCGATCATCACATCGGATGCCTTGATCACCGCCACGATCTCCGTTCCCACCTCGAGACCAAGCTGCTGCACCGCCTCGACCGTGATCGAGGCGACCAGGCGGTGACCGGCGACGTCGAGTTCGACGTTGGCGATCGCCTCACCCCGGTTGATACCGACCACGGTGCCGGCGAGCTGGTTTCGGGCGCTGATCTGCATGTCCCCTCCTCGGATTGTGGACGACGCAGTTAACAACAGCCACGGCGTACGGGTACTGCCATGGTCCGACTGTCTAGACCGATCGCACGATCGACGGCCAGCGGGATCGCTTGCGGGGCAGATCAGCGGATTGTCGACTCGCGCCGTCCCCAGACGTTTCCTCGCCCACCTGAGGCGAGGCTACGAAGGAGCTCTCGACGGCGCCGAGGATCAGCCAGTCCGCGAACGCGTCGGCCGACAATGGTCGGCTGATGTGGTAGCCCTGCGCGAGATCGCAGCCCAGGCTGGCCAGTCGCAGCAGCGTTGGCTCGTCCTCGACGCCCTCCCCGATGACCTCCAGGCCGAGGTCGTGACCGAGGTTGATCGTCGAGCGGACGATGATCAGGTCGCTTTCGTCCTGCAGCATCGGTGTCACGAACGATCGATCGATTTTGAGCTCGCTGATCGGGAGGCGCTTGAGGTTCGCCAGCGACGAGTACCCGGTCCCGAAGTCATCGACCGACAGTCGCACCCCCAAGTCGCTGAGGCGGGTGAGGATCGCGATCGCGCGGTCGGGATCGGACATGATCATGCTTTCGGTGATCTCGAGTTCGAGCGCATCGGCAGAGAGGTGGCACGCGGACAGCATGCGCTCGATCTCGCCGGGCAGATCACGTTCGAGCAGGTTGCGCGCGGACAGGTTGACCGCGACAGAGAGGTCCCGGCCGGCATGCCGCCACGCCGCACACTGCCAGATTGAGCGCTCGAGGACGTGGCGGGTCATCGCGCTGATCAATTGGGTTTGCTCGACCGCGGGCATGAAGGCGGCCGGAGGCAGGAGTCCCAGCTCGGGATGCGCCCAGCGCACGAGCGCTTCCGCGCCCCACACGCTGACGTCCACCATCCTCACCTTCGCCTGGTAATGGACGATGATCTCTCCCGCCTCAAGCGCTCTGCGCACGTCGCTCAGCAAGCTCAGGCGGCGAACCGAATTGTGATCGTGCTCGGCGGCGTAGAGCTGAGAGCCGCTCTGCGCTGCCTTGGCCGAGTACATCGCCACATCCGCCAGACGCAGGAGCACGTTGGCGCCACGGCCGTCGAGCGGATAGCGCGCGATCCCGACGCTCGCGCCGACATCGAGCGAGAGCTCATCGACGGCGAACGGCTCCTGGATGCAGGCGACGATCCGTGTGGCCAGCTTCTCCAGCGTCGCTGGGTCGAGGGTTCGCGGTCCGGGGAGAACCGCGAACTCATCGCCGCCGAGGCGAGCCACCACACCGGACGGGCCGACATGAGCGGCGAGCCGGACTCCAAGCTCACGCAGGACCACGTCGCCGTAATGGTGGCCGAGCGTGTCGTTGATCTCCTTGAAGCGGTCGAGGTCGATCAGCATCACCGCGAACGGCTCGCCGTCAACCTCGGCCGCTTGCACCTTTTCCCGCAGCACAGCGTGGAAAAACTCGCGGTTGGCCAGACCGGTGAGGTCGTCGGTGGTCGCCATCCGCTCCAGGTCCTCGCTGCGACGGGTCGAAAGCAGCAGCTGGCCGACCAGGTACTGGAAGACGACGAGCACGAGACCGAACAACGCGATGCCGATCGTGCCCAATTGCACCGCGACGTACACCGCAGCCACGGTCAGCAGCGCGGAGAACAGTTCGGCAGCCAGGATCGGCGCGAGCACCTCGCGCGTCTTGTGGATCAGAGAAGACCGATCGAGATAGCTTTGGTAGCCGGCGACCATGACGAAATTGAGCGCCATGGCAAACACGAACGCGGCAAACACCAACAGGTAGTAGCCCGGCGCGTTGGGGCGAACATTGGTCAGCCTCACCGCGCCGTGGAAGCACGCGCCGGCGATCAGCGGAAACCACAAGAAGGCCACCAGGTTGTTGCGCAGGTAGTGCGGCGACTCGCGCCAGCGCAGCCACCCGATCGCGATCGACAGCACTCCGACGACCGCCGCGGGACCCCCGCCGAGCAGCACGGCGGCGAGCATGATCCCGAGGAAGCTTCCGGACAACTTCAGCTTCGTGGAAGGGGCTTCGACGCTGGTCAGATCGCTGATCACCGTCAGGGTCGCGATCACCGCCAGCGGGGCCAGGCTCCAGCGCTCCGAGCTGGCCGTGAGGATCACGAGCGCCGCGCCGGCGAGCAGGGCGAAACCCTGCGTGAACGCGACGGCGCGACTCGGTAGCCGCCCGGACTGTTCGCCCGCGTCAGGTGTCGCCTCTGTTGGCACGCTTCAAGCTGTATCGGCCGAAATCGCCGAAATGCGTAGCCGCAGACACCCCTCCGACACACGGTGGAAAACGACCAGCTCGGTTAAGCGCTATTGCACCAATAACAGGGCAAAACGTCCATTATTGCTCCAGGGTTGACGGGAGCGTTGTGGTCGCTGCCGATGGACGATGAGGAATCGAAAAAAAAGAGGGGCCCGCCGTGAACGCGAGCCCCTCTGGTTATGTGAATCAGCCGCCTCTGAATCCCACGGGAGTCTCCTTTCGTGGGTGCTGCGGAGGCCCTACCGCATGTATCGGCTGCTTGGCCCCGGGACATTAATCTCGGGGTCATGTCGCCGGGCGGTACAGCGCCCGCAGTCCCGCTGCCGTCGATTGACCGCCGCCCACTCGCGGCCACGCCAGACGCTCGAAGCTATCCTCGAGGCTGTTCTCTACTCGACCGAGGAAACACATATGCAGCTGGAGATCTGGTCCGACATCGCCTGCCCCTGGTGCTACGTGGGAAAGCGTCGCCTGGAGGCAGCTCTGGCCCGGTTCGAGCATCGCGACGAGGTGCTCGTGACCTGGAGGAGCTTCGAGCTCGATCCGACGGCGCCACCCGAGCGCCACGGCGAGCGCGCGGCGCGGCTGGCAGAAAAGTACGGCACGACGATCGAGCAGGCACGGGCGATGGAGCAGCAGCTGACCGACGTGGCGGCGGCCGAGGGCCTGGATTTCCGTTTCGACCTCGCCCGCAGCGGTAACACGTTCGACGCCCACCGGATTGTCCACCTCGGACTCGAGCACGGGCTTCAGGACGAGACCAAGGAGCGTCTGCTGCGGGGCTACTTCACCGAGGGCGAGCTGATCAGCGACCACGCGACGCTGGCGCGATTGGCGGCCGAGGTTGGGCTCGGAGCGGACGAGGTCAGCGACACACTGGCCGGCGACCGCTACGCAGAGGAGGTACGCGAGGACGAGCGGACCGCTCAGCGGCTCGGGATCAGCGCCGTGCCGACGTTCGTGATTGATCGCGCTCTGGGCGCCTCAGGTGCCCATCCCTCCGACGAGCTGTTGGAGCTCCTGCGTCGGGGCTGGGCCGCTCACGCCGCCAGCAGTCCGGTCACGCCGAGCACCAGCAGTACCGCCCCGCCGGCGCCGGCGACCGCGGTGAGAGCGACATGACCGGCGTGGCGAAAGCGGGCCTCGCTTGACCGCAGCCATTGGTCAAACCCCCGGCCGCCGAGGCGATGGACCACCAGGATCGCCACGATTGGCGCCACGAACATCGCGTTGTAGACGACCAACAGGGATATCTCGACCGGGGCAGGCGGGTGGGCGGCGAGGATCGCCGCAATCGCACCGAAGTAAATGAACGCAGTCGGTAGCTCGATCGCCATGATGCCGGCGCCGAGCATGAACGCCGAGGGGCGGGTGTTGGTGTGACGCTGACGGGGCCGCTGATCGTGCGGGCTGGGCGGCGAGCGGAGCAGCACGAAGGCGAACGTGAGCGCGATGATGCCGCCGGCGGCCTCGAGCGCGTGCTCTACCGGACCGCGGATGTGGTGCAGCGTGGAAATGAGCGCCGGCCCGGGACCGAACACGAGCAGCAGCCCACCGGCGAGGTAGACGGCGAACGCCCCCAACGTAAAGCATCCGAGACGTCCGCCGTGTGGCATCGTCACCAGCCACAACGCGGGCAGGACAGTCGACGGGTTCAGCGAGTCGGCCAGGCCAATCGACGCGACGAGCAAGGCAAGCCCGAGCATCGCGACCCTACGCGGAGACGCCGATCACGTTGATCTTCCAGGGCCCTCAGGTTCCCGACGGCGAGCCCAGCTGGCGCAGCATCACGATGTGCTCGGGGTTGAGCCCGATCTGCTCCCCGGTCTCGGCCTCGACCACCCAAGCGAAGCCCATCAGCGATCCCCGCGCGGCATCAAGGATGATGGCCTCGACGGCCTTCGTATCTCCATCGACGCTATAGCGATCGCCGCCAACGACAGTGATTTCTGTGATCTGCTTCACGCTGAGTCTCCGGGGCACTGGTGCCGGTCGGCCACGAAAGCGAGCACCCAGTGCTCACGGTCAGGAACGGATTCTACGTCGGGAAGCCGCCTGCCGGCCGCGGCCAGATCGTGCCTGGGAGCGAGGACCGGCATGCGGACGCGGGCGCGCCCGATGCTCGGGCTCTGCGCCGCCCAGTCCGTGTTCGATCCCGAGCTGGCCCGCGAGCTGACGAACATCGCCATGCTCGCCTGCCCCAACGAGGGTGATACCGATTCCCTTGCGACCGGCGCGCCCGGTACGGCCGATGCGATGGACGTAGGCGTCACCGTCGGCGGGAGGATCGAAGTTGATCACGTGCGAGATCCCAGTGACGTCGATCCCGCGGGCGGCGACGTCGGTGGCCACGAGCGTGTCGACCGCACCGGACTCGAACCGGGCCAGGGCCTGCTCGCGTTGGCGCTGGGACTTGTTGCCGTGCATCGCCAGCGCGGGGACTCCATGGGTGGCGAGGCGCTTCACGAGCCGATCCGCTCCGCGCTTGGTGCGCACGAACACCAGCGTCAGCTCACGCTCGCGCCGCAGCTCGCTGACGAGCGCCTCGACACGACCCTCTCCCTGCACCTCGACGAACCGGTGCTCGATCTCCAAGGCAGCGCGTCGCGCGGTGGGGCCGTGCTCGTGGACGACCGCGTCACGCGTGTACTGCTGAGCAATGCGGCCGGCCTCGCCATCGAGCGTGGCCGAGAAGAACAATGTCTGGCGCGCTTGCGGGCAGGCGGCCACGATTCGGTCGACCGCCGGCCGGAAACCCATGTCGAGCATCCGGTCAGCCTCATCGAGAACGAGGATCCGGATCGCGTCGAGCGTGAACGCGCGCCGGGCCAGCAGGTCCTCGAGCCGGCCCGGAGTCGCCACGATCACGTGAGAGGCGGCGGCGTCACGGGCCTGCTTGACCAGCCCGACGCCACCGTAGACGGCCGTCACCCGCAGCGCTCGGGCATGGGCGATGCCGCGGATCTCCTCAACGATCTGGGTGGCCAGCTCGCGCGTCGGTGCGAGCACCAAAGCGGCGGGGCGTGGCCCAGCCGAATCGATCCGGTCGGCGATCGGAATGCCGAAGGCGAGCGTCTTACCCGACCCGGTGGGCGATTTCGCGAGCACGTCGCGTCCGGCCAGGACGTCTCCGATGACGAGACGTTGAACCGCGAAGGTCTCGGTAATGCCTCGTTGCGACAGCGAGCTGACGACAGCGCGCGAAACGCCGAGTTCAGCGAAGGACTGCGTGGACATGCGTGACTCCTTGGCGGCGCCAGAGGCCGCGTACGATCCGGGAGGCTATTGCTGACCCGAACCGCTACCTGCGGGACCCAAGCGAGCTGCCTCGCGGCCGACGGCGTCGACCGCTGCTCCTAACGTAGCAGCTTCGGACACAATCGCTCGTGCCCGCTCGGCGTGCGCATCACTGCGTTCAGGCGTCGAACTCCAAGACCGAGTAGGCGCGACAATCCAAGACCTCACGAATCCCTTCCGGCTCCCCAACCGTCCCCTGGCGATGCACGACGAATGGCTGTTGACGCCCGAGGTCGAAGATCGCCATCACGATGTCGCCGTGGACAGGGTCGGGCCGCCCGACCTCAGTGAGGCAGTCGAGCCCTCCCCGGCGGGACCACAGCTGCAGGATCCGGCGCTGGCTCGGACGCCGACCGACATCGAGCTCGACCGCTGCGCGCATCGCCAGGTAGGCATCCTCGGCGACCCGCCCCTGGCCCGTGAGCCCGGGGATAAAGAAGGCTGTCATGCCGGACTCAAAGCCCGCGCTCGCGGGCGTCACGGCTCAGCTCGACCGCGAGCGCCCCGGGCTCGAGCCGAGCGTCAAGCTCCGCGATCCGTCTGTCGAGCCGAAGCGACTCCCGGTGCACCGAGTCCTGAAGCCCCTCCAACAGACCTTCCAGGTGAGCCACTCGCCGTTCCAGGGCCACGAGCCGGGGAGCGTCCGGGTCAGTGAGATCGGCCGGTGGGCTCTGATTGGCGGCGGCGGCACGACGCATCTGCCTAATCCGAGTGACTAGGCTCTCGCGCTCGGGCATAGCCACCCTTACGTGCGCCGCTTAGGCTGGACCGGGCGCGGGGGGTAACGACGGCGCTCCTCGTCGGTCATCTTGCGGATCACCAGCGATCCCTCCTGAACCTGCTCGCGCACCAACTCGAGCTTGGCTTGGCGCCGTTCCTCAGCCCGCTCTCGTGTCGTTTTCATGCGTTCACTCCGATCGGGGAGAGATTCTCAACGTGCCCAGATCGCGACCGCGTCGGCAAAGAACCTCACAGGCGATAGGACCGCCCATCACTCCACGGTAACACCCTGACCAACTGATGCGGTGCCGGTGCCCGGCGGCCAGGTGCGCCGAGGGCCGGGAGCTTCTCTGCTCCCGGCCGCGGCGCATCCCTTTGGGGCTGTGCGGTCGGCGCCTAGTTGACGACGATCCCGGACGGCGTCGCCCCGGCCGGCAGCGGCGCCGGCGAGGACGCCAACTCGCTCAGGTTGCCTCCGTTGACCCTGAATGCGGTCACGACCGCGCCGCCGCTGCCCACGACATAGAGCGTTCCGCCGTCAGGGCTGAGACGAGCGTCCTCCGGTGCCAGCCCGGCCGGCTCCTTGAACGTCGTGCTCCCGATCAGCTTCAGCGATCCGTCGCCGCGGACCAGATAGCTCGAAATGCTGGGCACAGCGGTATTGACGGCAAACAGGAACCTGCCGTCGTGGCTGATCTCCACCCAGCACGGCGCGGTCTGGAGATCGGCAAACGGGGACGCCCCGATCGGGTTCAGATCGCCGTCGTGAGACACGCTGAACGCTGACACGGTGCCGGTGTCGGGTCCGACGTTGTGGGCGTTGGAGACGAACAACTGGGAGGGATTGGTCGGGCTGAACTCGCTGCCGAAGGGACCGAGTCCCTGCGCCGTGAACGGTGATCCCGGCGCGGCGGTCAGCCGGCCGTCCCCACCCACGGTGAAGCTGACGATCTGAGACGTGCCCACCAATGTGCCGGCGAGCTTCGTCCCGTCGCCGTTGAACAGGACATCACCCGGCTGCGAGCCGTCGGGCACCGACACCGTCGAGCCTGGAATGGGTCGCAGATGGCCCCACGGGCTGAGTCGGAAGCCGGTGAAATCGCTGCCGCCGACGCCGGCGTTGGCGACGTACACCAGGCGGCCATGGATGGCGATGCTCACCGGGTGGACGCCCCCGGAGCCGACGACTCCGCCCGGCACGAGGCGCAGCGCCCCACCCGGCAGGATCCGCAACACCGAGATCTGATTGCTCGCGGCGTCAACCGCGAGCAGATAACGACCGGACCCAGTCACCTGCAGCGAGCCCTGAGAGGCCACCGGAGCCCCTGGTCCGGCACCGCCGGCCGCAAACGGCGAGCCCGGTAGAGGTGTCAGTCTGCCGTCGGAATGACGGCTAAAGGCGGCGATGGTGTTCGTCCCCGCCGTATTGTCGTTGATGTAGACATGACCTGCGAGGGTGAACGCAGATGCGTTCGCGGACGCGGCCGCAGTGACAGCGAAGGCCAGTCCGAGCAGCGTCGCGCATAGCGACATGCGTATGAGCAAGCGCAATTGTTCTCTCCTATTTCGCCTTACTTGACAGTGTGTACGCTGAAGCGGCCGGCCCGGCAGCAACCGTGACAGATGTGACTTTTACCTTCCGAGCCGGAAGTCACTGTCATTGGATCAGAGCGATGCCGATACATCAATGGCAATCGCGCGATTGGAATTGAACGTTAAGACCTGGCCTGAACGGTGGGGCGGTGATCGGCCGATTCGCCCGCCGGCAGGCTGAACCGCACCCGGGTCCCGATCTCCGACGCGGCGAGCCAGATGCGCCCGCCGTGGGCCTCGACGATCGCGCGCGAGACCGCCAGTCCGAGCCCCGCACCCTCACCTGACCGCGCCGCGTCGACCCCACCGCGGTAGAAGGCGGTGAACACGCGGTCGCGTTCGGAGGCCGAGATGCCGTCGCCGCTGTCGGCCACCTCGACCTCGATTCCGGCCGCCACCGGCTCGGCCCGCACCACGACGCTCCCATCGGCGGGGGTGTGCCGGATGGCGTTCTGGATCAGGTTGAACAGGACGCGCTGAAGCTTCTCGGGGTTGGCCCGGGCGGGGCGCAGCTCATCGGCCACGTTGGCCACCACGCTGACGCCCTTGGCTTCAGCTTGCACCCGCATCGCTTCCACCGTCTCGCCGACGAGCTCACGCAGCGGGACCTGCTCAAGGGACCAGCTGATGTCGCCTGCCTCGAGCCGAGACAGCTCAAACAGGTCATCGATCAGGGCGCTCAACGCGTCAATGTGGGTTCCCATCCGATCCAGATACCCGCGCCGCACCTCGCCGTGGACGATGTCGTCCCCGACCGCGTCGGCCAGCAATCGCAGCGACGTGATCGGGGTACGAAGGTCGTGGGAGACCGCCGCGACCAGATCGCGCCGAGCCGCGTCTGACTGGTCGCGAGCCACTTGCTCGGCTTGGAGCTGGACGATCATCGCGTTCGCGGCGACCGCCAGCTGCGCCAGTTCGTCGTGGGCGGTGGTGGCGATGAGTACGTCACGCTCGCCGCGTCCGACCGCGCCCAGCCCGTCGCGGATCGCCGCCACGTCGCCGAGAATCCCGTCCGCCAGCAGCTTGGCTCCCACCACGGCGAGGATGCCGGCGGCGGCGACGATGGCGGCGACGAGGACGGCCGCGTGCCCGGAGACGACCATCAGCCAGGCCACGACGACCAATGCCACCAGCACCGGCGTCACGGCGATGGCCACTGCCAGGGCAAACTGCCGCGACAGCGGTCCCGCCCAGGCGCGAGCGCGCCCAGCGACTCTGGCCGGAAGTCCGGAGCGAGCCGGGCTGGGGGCTTGAATCAGGGTCATCGTCCGAACCGCCGAACGCCGCTCACGGCTGAAAGCGGTAGCCGACACCCCACACGGTCTGGAGGTGTCGCGGCTGCGCTGGGTCAGCCTCGATCTTGGATCGCAGCCGGCGGATGTGCACCGTGACCGTCGAGGTGTCGGTGTAAAAGGAGTACTGCCAGACCGCGTCCATCAATTGGTTGCGAGAGAACACCTGACCTCGATGACGAGCCAGGAACAGGAGCACGTCGAACTCACGCTGGGTGAGCTGTACCTCTTCACCGCGCACCGACACCCGGCGGGACGCTGGATCGATCGTCATGTCGTCGAGCTCGAGCGGCGCCTCCTGAGCCGGCGAGGTGTCGACCCGCCGCAGCACGGCGTCGACGCGGGCCACGAGCTCAACCGGCGAGAACGGCTTGACCACATAGTCGTCAGCGCCCAGGCGCAGCCCGATCACGCGATCGGACTCCTCACCTTTGGCGGTCAGCAGGATCAAGGCGATCCGGTCGCGGTCCTGATCTCGCAAGCGGCGCATGACCTCGAGCCCGTCGATTCCCGGCAGCATCAAGTCAAGCACGACGAGATCGGGGCGCTGGTCCGCCACGGCCTCCAGCGCCTGCAGGCCGTTCCCGGCCACGCGGGTCCGGTACCCCGCGCGCTCGAGGTAGCGGGCCACCACCTCGGCGATCGTCGGCTCATCGTCGACGATCAGCACTGAGCCGCGGGCATATTCATCCATGCCGGCGATTCTCGCAGCGATCGGGCCCGATCTCAGCCACACGCGGGCGAGTTCACCGGTTGTTCAGGACATTGGTGGCGGTCACGAGTCGATCCGGGCGGCGCTCGGACTCCCGCCACCGCCCTCGATTCGGTGCTCGCGGAGTGATGGCGACGAATACTGTGTAATCCTGATAAGATTGGTTGAGTTATTGGCCTTGACTGGAGTCCTCGATGCAGATCGACGTTCATCAGCACATCTGGACCGAGCCCCTGCTCGATGCGCTCGCCGCGCGCCGGACCCTTCCATTCATCCGTCGGACCGGTGGGCTGACCGTGCTTCACTGCGCTGACGAGCGACCGTACGTGATCGACGTCGGATCCGAATCGCCCGATCGCCGGACCAGTCTGATGCAATCCGACGGGATCGACCTCGCGTTGATTGCGCTCTCCAGTCCGACCGGAATCGAGGCGCTGGCCCACGAGGTCGCCAGCGACCTCATCTCGGCGCACCTCGAAGGCGTTTTGGCCCTCAGCAAAGGGTTCGCCGCCTGGGGACCCATCGCGATCGATCAGCCCGACCCTGACGAGGTCGACACCGTGCTGGCGCGCGGATGCATCGGAGTGTCCCTGCCGGCGGCAGCGCTCGCAGGCCATGATGCACTCGACGAACTCGGGCCGGTGCTCGCGCGCGTGGCCGCGCGAGGGGTACCGCTGTTGGTCCACCCGGGCCGCAGCACCGGTCAGAGCACGCGCGAGGCGTCGCTCACCGAGCCGCTGTGGTGGCGAGCGCTGACCGATTACGTCGCGCAGATGCAAGCGGCGTGGCTGACGTTCGTCGCGCTGGGCCGGCGCGAGCATCCCACGCTCACCGTCCTGTTCGCGATGCTCGGCGGTTGCGCGCCGCTACAGAGCGAGCGCCTGACGACGCGCGGAGGTCCAACGATCGACCTGCGCGACCCGCTCGTGTTCTATGACACATCGAGTTATGGCCCGGAGGCCGTGGAGGCAATGGCGGGTTGCGTCGGCGCGGGCCAGCTCGTGTACGGCTCCGATCGTCCGGTGATCGAGCCGATCCAGAGCGGGCGCGAGGAGCAGCTTCGCGCCAACGCCGCCCGGCTGGTCACGCAGATCGGTGCGACCGCGTGAGCCTTACGCTCGCCGAGCTCCAACGCTTCGCCGAAGAGCTGGCAGCCTCGCCGGAGCGCTGGCAACACCTCGTGCGTCACACTGACGACGCACGCGTGTACGAGCAGATCTGGGACGACGATGAGGTCAATGCATGGGTGATCTGCTGGAGCGAGGACCAGGACACGGGCTTCCACGACCACGATGACTCGGCCGCCGGAATCGCTGTCATCTCGGGCCGGGTGCGCGAAGAGCGACTGACGATCGGCTCAGCTCCGCACGCGCGCGAACTCGGCCCCGGCGCGGCATTCACGGTCCCGCCGGTGGCGATCCACAGAGTGCTGCATGCCGGCGGGCAACCCGCCGTCACGATCCACGTCTACTCCCCACCGCTCACCCGCACCGGTTCCTACAGCGTCGGTCCGGGCGGCGAGCTCGAGCGCGAAGCGCTCCCGCCCGAGGCCGAGCTGCGCGCCGAGCCAGCCCTCGGCTGACACCGTCGGTCATCTGACCAGACGCACGAGCGCTTCGAGCTCCTCTTCCGAGTTCCAGGCCCCGACCGAAGCCCGCACCAGCCCGAACGCCGGGATGCTGCGAACGATGAATCCATTTTCAGCCAAACGCTCAACCTCAGCTTGAGGGTCATCGGCCTGCCAGGAGACAAGCGTCGATCGCCCCCGAGGACCGACGACGAGCCCGCGCTCGGCCAGACGGTCAGCGAGCAGCGCGGCCAACGAGGCTGCGCGCTCGTGCACCCATCCCCAACCGGCGTCGCCCAGGACGTGCAACGACGCCAGCGCCGACGCGCTCCGCAGGCCGGCCGGAAAACCGTGGTCCAGGCGGGAGACCCCTGCCGCGGGCTCAAACTCGAGCGCCCGCGCGGGATCCGCCACCGAGCTGTATCCCGGCCACGGCACGAGCAGGTCGTCAAGGCGCTCTGGGCGTACGTACAGGCAACCGCTGCCCTCTGGACCGCACAGCCACTTCTGGCCTGATCCGGCGTAGAAGTCACAGTCCAACGCGCGGACGTCGACCGGGACCGCGCCGATCGCCTGCGCCGCATCGAGTAGCACAGGCACGCCAGTTGCCTTGAGCGCTGCGGCGTCCGCCACTCTGCCGCTGACCCATGAGACGTGCGAACAAGCGACCAGGCGGGTCGATCTGGACACCTCGCCCGCGAGCTCGGCGAACGGGATCACGCGGACCGAGACGCCGTGGCGGCGGCGCGCCCGCCCGAGCGGGGCGAGCAAGCCCGGGTGCTCCTCGTCACTGGTGAGGATCTCGTCGCCGGGCCGCAGGTCAAGGCCCGCGATCACGGTGTTGACCCCATCGGTGGTCGAGCCGGTCAGCGCCACGTCCGCTACGTCGCAGCCGAGCACGCCGGCATATCCGGCCCGCAGCTGGGCCGCGAGATCGATCAAGGCAGTGAAATACGGCCGGCCGCAGCGCCCGGCGGTCAACTCGGCGTCGATCCGCTGGTGTATCGCGTCCGCGGCCCGACGCGGCACCGGACCCTCGGTTCCAGCATTCAGGTACGCGATCCGTTCGAAGACCGGAAATTGAGCCCGGAATGCGGCGGGATCGCTCACGGGCTGATTAGCCAACGGGAAGCCCGGCCTTACGGCACTGGGTGGCCACCGCTTGTCCCACGCCTCCGCTGTATCCACCCGGAACCCCCACCTGACCGCACATCGCGCGGGCCGCGGCGCCGCAGCGGTAGAACTCCTGCCCGCCGATCGAGTATGGGATCGTCACGTCGACGCAGCCGTGAGCCGAGTGCCGGCCCGTGCTGGCGACCGCGATCACAACGACAATGATCAGGGCCGCAACGGCGCCCACGAGCCCACCGACCATCCATTTCTCCCGCCCGCGCAGCGTCCGCGGATTGCGAACTGCCTGCGCATGCCCCGGCGGAAGAATCAGCATCCACGCGAGTCTACGAGTTCGCGCTTGACCACTTTGCCGGTCGCGTTGCGTGGCAGCTCGTCGATGAACACGACCTCGCGCGGGACCTTGTAGCGCGCCAGGTTTGCCCGCACGTAGTCCTTGACCTCATCCTCATTCAGCTCGGCGCCGCTGCGAAGCACGACGAATGCCCGCAACCGCTGACCGAACTGATCGTCCGCCACGCCGATCGCCGCAGCCTCGGCGATCGCAGCGTGTCCAGCCAGGAGCTCCTCGATCTCGCTCGGAAAGACGTTCTCGCCGCCCGAGACGATCATCTCGTCGTCGCGCCCGTCGATGAACAAGCGACCTTGCGAGTCGAAATGGCCGACGTCTCCAGAGGACATCAGCCCGTTGACGTGCGCTTTGGTCTCCCCGCCCGTGTAACCCTCGAATTGAGAGCTGTTGCCGACAAAGATGCGTCCGGTGCTCCCGACCGGAACCTCCTGGTCGTGATCGTCGAGCAGCTTGACGACCGAGCCGCGCACGACCTGGCCGACCGAGCCTGGTTGCGCCGTGAGGTCCGCCGGAGTGGCGATCGTCGCGTAGGCGATCTCGGTCGACCCGTACAGGTTGTAGACGATCGGACCGAACGCGGCCATCGCTCGCTGGCACAGCTCGGCGCCCAGCTGAGAGCCGCCGACGAAGATGATCCTCAGCGCCGCCGAATCGGGGCGTGGCAGAAGGGGATCGCGCACCTCCAACAGTCGTTGCAGCATCACGGGTACGACGGCCATCGCCGTCGCGCGGTGCTGATCCAGGCTATCCAGCGTCGCCTCGGGATCGAAGCGGCGGCGCACGACGACGGTCGAGCCGAGGGCGAAGGCGAGCAACATATTCGCGAAGCCGAGTGAGTGGAACATCGGCACGCACAGCTCGGTCACCTCGCCCGCCCGGAACGGCACCTTGCTCAGCACGCCGCCCACGAGCGCCAGCGAACGTGGCTCGCTCCGCGGAGCCCCTTTCGGCGTCCCGGTCGTCCCGCTGGTGAGAATGACGACCCGCGGGGCGACACTCGCCTTGGGGGGAGAGTCGTGCGAGCCGGCCGCGATCAACGCCTCGAGCGTGTCGGTAGCCCCATCGACGTCCCCGTCGGTCCACGCGCGCCAGCGCCCGCGAGGCGGATCGACCCCCTCGAGCATATCCACGTACTCGTCGTCGCAGACGAGCAGATCGGTCCCCTCCCGTCCCGCGACCTCGCGGATCTGAGGCGCGGCAAAGGACGTGTTGAGCAACACGATGCGCGCCCCGCACTTGGCGCTGGCGAACACCGAATCGAGCAGTCCTCGATGATTTCTGGCCAGGATGGCCACGCCCTCGCCAGGCTCGAGGCCTCGCTCGCGCCAGGCGTTCGCCAACGCGTTTGATCGCTGGTCGAGCTCCTTGAACGTCAGCTCGCCGCGCTCGTCGATCAGCGCCACCCGATCGGCGTGGCGAATCGCTCCCAATGACACGGCCGCGGCGAGCAAACCGTGACGCTCGAACGCTCGCGCCATCTGCGCGACGCGCTGTGGTGACTCTGGGCGCACGACGCCACTGCGCACGAGCAGCGCCGCGAAGTAGGCCTCGTCGCCAACTCGTTGGGCCAGCCTCAGGCCGCCACCGAGGATCCCCCTGAGGTCGACGTCTACGATCGTTGGCTCCTCACGTCGGCACCAGGGTAAGCGATTCTCAGGCACGCAGGCCCTCGGTGACCTGCGCGCCCGGTCTGGGTGGGGGTGGGGCGACTCCAGAGGCTAGTTCCCGTACAAGCCGCTGTAGCCGCCGTAGCCACCGCCGTACCCGCCGTAGCCACCGCCGTACCCGCCGTAGCCACCGCCATACCCGCCGTAGCCACCGCCATAGCCGCCGTAGCCGCCGCCGTCACCGTAGCCACCGCCGTATCCGGATCCCGAACCGGAGCCGAGTCCGCTCCCGCCCGCGGTCCCCGTGCCTGCGCCAGCCGAGGTGGGCTCCCCACCGCTCGAGGACCACGCCACCGAGAACGAGGATCCATCGCTTGACAGCGCCGAGGGCTGTGCGCCCGCTGAGGACTGATCAGAGGCGAAACTCGCTCCGCCGAGGCCGGCCTCGCCACTGCTCCCGTCGAGCGTCACCGCGGCCGCCGTCCAGTTGGGGTCTGAGATCGTGCCCGTGTGTCCGTTGGCCGTGGCGCTGGCAGCGCTGAAGTTGACCGTGTTGAAGTCGGCCAGCGACAGCGGCTGGCAGTTGCTGGTCTGATCGCAGGTCGACGGCGCCTCGGCGATCCACTCCGCACTCGACGTGTCCGGGTTACTCATCTGCAGCGTCTTGGTGACCGATCCTCCAGTGGTCTGGTCGGACAGCGCAACCACAACCTGCGTCCCGTCCACCGTGACCTTCCCGGTGACATGGTCACCCGGATGCATCGCGAGGTCGAGCCTCACCGGCGCAGCCGGGACAAGCTCGTACCACGCGAAGTCGTCAACCGCACCCGTGCTCGTGCAATCGGCCTCGGTCCCCGTTTGCTCCAACGACCCCGACTGCTCTCCCGAGCCACCGAGGCCGACCCAGAACGCCGAGTAGCTCTGTCCGGTCGTGCATGTCACCGACGGCTCGACCCAGCTTCCCGAGACGCTTGAGAACTGCTCGTTGCCGCCCTCGGCCGAGTCGCCGACCACATATCCGGCCCAGTTCGCGCTCACCGCCTGCTGGACATCGGTGGTCGCGGCCGAAGCGGACGGCGCAGCGCCCACGGCGGTCGCAGCCATGATCGCCAGGATGGGAATTAATCGTCGAGGTTTCACGTGCATGGTTCGACCGTCCTTACTGTCCGGGAGAAAGATGGGGCTCGCGCAAGCAAGCGACCACAACTGTCCATCACAGCGGTAAGCGAGCGCTCGACCCCGACGAAGAGCGCCGTATGGAGTCCCGAAGAGATTCGTGAGCGGCTTAGTGGTCGCCGGTGCGCAGGAAGTCGCGTAGGGGCGCCTCCAGATTGCGCGCCCACGCGGTCCGCCCCGAGAGAGGCGCGGCCGGCTGCACCGTTTCGGCCATCGGTGTGACGTTATCCGCCGGTTGGTCCGAAGCGCTCGGTCCTCACTCGCTGCGGATCGTGCCCGAGTCGCACCAGTCCGCCTGCCACCTGCTCGACGAAGCCCGTCGGTCCACAGACGTAGACGAGCGGACGCTCCCCGGGCGGCCAGGCGATCTCCCGCAGCAACTCGTCGTTGACCCGTCCCCGATGCCCCGCCCAACCGTCGGGCCACTCCCGCGTCAGCGTGTAGCTGACCTCGAGCCCGGCGCCACTCGCGGCCGCATCGAGCTCATCGCGGTAGATCACCTCGGCCAGCGATCTCACCGAGCACAGCAGCCGTGTCGGAATCGCGCTACCGCTGAGCGCCCGGTGGCGCACAATCGCGCGCAGAGGCACGATGCCCGAACCGCCCGCGAGCAGCAACAGCGGCCCTCCGAGTGACTGCTGCCAGACGAAATAGCCGCCGATCGGCCCCCGTAGTTCCAGCTGGTCTCCGGGCCGCAACTCGTCGACCAGATAGGGGGAGACCTCGCCGTCTTCCAGCCGCTCAACCGTCAGCACAAGCTGGTCGTCCTCGGGCGCCGACGCGATCGAGTAACTGCGCTGGGCCTGATAGCCGTCCTCGGCGGTCAGTCGGACATCAACGTGCTGGCCGGCGAGATGGCCGGGCCAGCTGGGACAGCCGAGCACGATGCTGCGCACCCGGGCCGTCTCGTCCCGCAACTCGACGACGTCGGCGAGCGCCCAGTTCAGTCGCCCTGGTAGCGCTGCTCCAGCCACGGGTCACCGTAGTCGTGATAGCCATAGCGCTCCCAGAAGCCGGGCTCGTCGTTGATCGTCAACTCCAGCCCTCGCACCCACTTGGCGCTCTTCCAAAAGTACAAGTGCGGGACCAGCAGCCGGGCCGGGCCGCCATGCTCGCTCGGCAAAGGCTCGCCGCCGAAGCCCAGCGCGACCCACGCCCGGCCACCGGTCAGATCCTTCAACGGCACATTCGTCGTGTAGCCCCCGTCGCAAAACGCGGTGACAAACCCGGCCTCGGTCGACACACCCTCCAGCAACGTATCGATCGACACGCCGCTCCACACCGTGTCGAGCTTTGACCACTTCGTCACGCAATGAATGTCGACCGTCGGCGTCTCGCGCGGCAGAGCGGCGAACTCCTCCCACGTCCAGGAACGTTCCGTGTCCACGGCACCGCGGATCGCGAAGCTCCACCCGTCCAACGGCGTGTGCGGCGTCGGTCCCGCAGACAGCACCGGAAAATCGGTCGTCACGTACTGCCCCGGCGGCACCCGAGCCGGATCGACGGGCGGGCGGCGACCATGAAAGCCGCGGGAAATGAACGACATCACCGCCGCCCTGGCTCGTGCCGCGGGCTGGCCATCATCGGCCAAGTGTATGACTGTGAATTGAGCTTCATGGCGCTCCAGCGTTCGTCGGTCAAGGACCACAAGGGTCGCAGATGCCCAACCGGGTCCGGCATCGGCTGAGTGTCAGTCCTCGGCGACCCGGAGAATCAGTTTGCCATTGTGCTCGCCGGTAAACAGCCTCAGCAGCGTCTCCGGGAAGGTGCTCAGTCCAGTCACGATGTCCTCCTGGCTCTGCAGCTCGCCGCGCTCCAGCCAACCGGCCATCTCCCGCCCGGCCTCGCCATAGCGGTTGACGTAGTCCATGACCATGAACCCGGTCATGCTGGCCCGATTGACCAACAGGGACATGTAATTCCGGGGCCCGGCGATGCCCTCGGTGGCGTTGTACTGAGAGATCGCCCCGCAGATCACGACCCGTGCGTTGCGCGCCAGGCGGGCCAACGCCGCGTCCAGGATCTCGCCGCCGACGTTGTCGAAGTAGACGTCGATACCGTCCGGACAATGCCGACGAAGCGCGGACGCGACGTTTTCTGCCTTGTAGTCGATGGCGGCATCGAAGCCGAGTTGGTCGACCACATAGCGGCATTTCTCGGGTCCGCCCGCGATGCCGATCACGCGCGCACCCTTGAGCTTCGCGAGCTGTCCGACCAGCCCCCCCACCGCACCGGCGGCGCCTGAGACCACCACCGTCTGTCCCGGCTCAGGCCGGCCGACATCGAACAGGCCAAAGTACGCCGTCATTCCCGGCATCCCCAGAGCACTGAGGTAGACGGGCAGCGGTGCCAGCGCGGGATCGATCTTGTGCAGGCCGCGGCGATCGACGACCGCGTACTCCTGCACCCCCAGCAATCCCGACACGTGATCCCCGACCTTAAGCTCGGGGTGGCGTGAGTCGATCACGCGACCGATCGCGAAAGCCCGCATCACCTCACCGATCGCCACCGGGGCGACGTAGGAACGTGCGTCGTTCATCCAACCTCGCATGGCGGGATCAAGCGAGAGGTAGAGCACCCGCACCAGTGCTTCGCCGTCAGCGGGTTCGCCGACCGGCTGCTCGGTGAAGTCCCAGTTTTCGCGCGTCGGCAGCCCAACCGGCCGGGAGGCCAGACGGAACGCGTGATTGAGGATTTCGCTCGCCATCTCAGGGCGCCCTGTCAATCGCGGGGGGTTCGAATATCGACGTGCACATTGGTGATCCTCCATTCCGTGGCCGAGCAGCCCGCCGATTGGGGGGCCTCCCGCCACGCTACATTGCGCACCGCCTACCGGGCTGCGTCGCGCACGAATTGCGCTGCTACGTTGTATGTCCCGGTGAGCTTCCTCCGCGGCATCGACGACTCGCACACCGGCCGGCTGGGCCCGGTGGCGCCCGCCCCAGGGGCTCGTGAGCAGCGGCGGGACGCCCGCTCGGGGCGACTCGGCGCCGGAACCCTGGCCTGCGCCCGCTGCGATGCTCCGGTCGCGCTCACCCAGGGGCCGCTGTCGCCGAGCCACCCGCTGATCTGCCCATTCTGCTCTCACCGCGCGCCCCTGCGCGATTTTCTGTCCCTGGCCGCGCCGACTCGCCCAGCCCGAGTCGTGGTGCGGGTGGTGCAACACGACCCTCGCATCTGAGCCGGAGCGTGTACCGTAGGTTGTTCTCGACGATGATTGGGGATGGATGGCGGTTCATGGCACGGATGCAGAAGCAGCGCAGAACCGCGGCGTAGCCGCGCCGGAAGACGTTCCGGACGCTCAGATCGGCCAGCCCGACCAGCAGCTCCTGGGGATCCGTCATCGTCGCGACGAGATGGCCGGGCGGCGCGACCAAGCGGCCGGCAAACGCGACCAGCGTGCAGTCGAGCGTGACCTCGAGGCCGACATCGCCGACCAGACGGTGCTCGATCTGGAGGGCAGCGAGGAAGTCCTGGACCGGCGAACGCTGCGGGTGCAGGAGTTGCGGGAGCGCGGCCAGAGCGGCCGCCAGCGCGCGGCCCGCAGTCGTGAGCGCGCCAAGCGTGACCGTACCCTCGCCGGGGTCGATCGCGCCTTCGGGGCCGGCGACCGCCAGGAGTCCAAACGGGACCGCGAATTCGCCGCGACGGACGAGCTGACCGGTGCCCGCCGGCGCGGCGTCGGGCTGGAGGACCTCCAGCGCGAGATCGACCGCGCGCGCCGAACCGGCGAGACCCTGGTGGCGGCGTATGTCGACGTGGACGGCTTGAAGGCAGTCAACGACGAGCACGGCCATCAGGCGGGTGACGAGCTACTGCGGAACATCGTGGCCCGCCTCAGACGCGATATGCGCCCCTACGATCTGCTCATGCGCCTCGGCGGCGATGAGTTTCTGTGCGTACTCTCGGGCGTCGATGCCGCTGAGGCGCGGCGGCGCTTTGAGCGCCTGGGCACCGAACTGCGGGCCGGCCCGACCGTGCGATCGGTCAGCTTCGGGCTGGGCGAGCTGCGCGACGGTGAGGGCCCGCAGGAGCTGATCAACCGCGCCGACCAGGACCTCCTGGCGGGGCGCGCGCGTAGCCGTCGCGCCTGACCAGGGCCGGTACGCGAAGCCGCGGGCGGGTCGTCAAGATCCGCTTGGGTTCGGATGAAACGAGCGTTCAGCACTCCGCGTCGGCCCTGGGCGGACGGCGCCCCCGCCGTGATCGGCCAAGCGGTTCGACAAGCCGGGCGCATTGATCGGTCGGCGGTGTCGCTGCGTGACGGCCTCGTGGCCGCGATCCCGGTGGTCGCGCTGCTCGCGACGGGGACCGCGGTTGGCGACCGTGTCGCCGCTGTGACAATGGGCGCCGGCGCGATGCTGGTCGGCGTCGCGTGGCGGGCCGGCGGGGGCCGGCCACCGTTGGGCACGATGGCCACGACGACCGCGGTGATGGGCCTGTCAACGTTTGCCGGCGCGGCCACGGGTCAATACGCCGGGCTCCATTTCGCCGTCGTGGCCGGGTGGAGTTTTGTCGCGGGCCTGCTGGTGGCGCTGGGACCCCGCGGCGGGACCGTCGGGCTCCAGGCCATCATCGCCATCATCGTCTTCGGCCGCTTCCCCCAGCCGCTACCGGCGGCAGCCGGGCTCGCCGGTCTGGTGGTTGCGGGCGGATTGGTTCAGGTGCTGTTCTGCGGTCTGGTCGGCCTGTCCCCGGGACTGCGCCCGCAGCGCGCCGCGCTGGTTGTGGCGTATGGCCGACTGGCGTCGTTGGCGGCGTCCGGGGGTCCGTCCGTGCCCGTGTCCGCCAGTCTCGACGACGCGCAATCCACATTGAGGTCTCCCGCGTTGATCGGTGATGCCGCGGCGCTGGCGTTCTCGAACCTCGTCACCGAAGGACGTCGAATCCGCCTGGAACTGGTGGGTTTGGGACTCCTGGTCGACCAGTACGCGCGGGCCCACCGGACATTCGACAGCGCTCTGCACCGTGCCACCACTCGTTTCCGTGACAGCGCAGCGGCGGTGCTGCAGGGAATCGCCGACGCGATCGACGGTGACGACGACAGTGCGGTACTTCGCCTCGGATCGGCCGCCGGTGCCCTCAGCGGCCCACTGGAGGCGGTCACCGCGGCGGCCGAACATGACCCGGCGCCACTCGCGCCCCGGGTGGTCGAGCATGCCGCCGCGCTCGCCGGACAGGTGCGTGCGGCGGTCGGTTTCCTCACCGGGGCATCGGGGAATTCGCTGGCCCGAATGCCATTGAGGCTTCCGGCTGGACAGACCTACCGGGGACTGCTGGGGCTGCGGAATCGGTGGAATCGGCTGGCCTCGATTCCATCGGGGTGGGCAGGGACGTCGGACCGTCTTCGTGAGCGCATCGACCAGCTGCGCGCGAATGCCTCCCCGCACTCGGTGGCCGGACGGCACGCCGTTCGGCTGGCGGTCGTCGTGAGCGCGACCGAATTGCTGGCCGAGCATCTGCCGATCCAGCGCAGCTACTGGATGGTTGTCGCCGCCGCCGCAGTGCTCAAGCCCGAATTCGGTGCCACGTTCACCCGCGGAGCCGAGCGCGTCCTGGGAACGTGCGTCGGCGCTGTGGTCGCCGGCCTGCTGATCGTCGGGCTGCATCCAAGCGGCTGGGGCACTGTCGCGTTGGTTGGCCTGCTCGCCTGGGGGGCCTATGCGATCTTCCCCGCCAGCTTCGCTGCCGGCATCGCCTTCCTCACGGGGATGATCGTCTTCTTGCTCAATGTGGTCACGGCCGACACGCTCGCCACCGCGGTCGCGCGAGGGCTCGACACGATCATCGGCGGCGCCATCGGTCTGCTCGCCTACGCCATCTGGCCAACCTGGTCGCGCGTTCCCGCGCGCCAAGCGCTGGCCCACCTCGTCAGCGCCCAGCGGTCCTATCTCGCAGCGGTGCTCGACCCCCTGATCGGAGGGGTCACAATGCCGCCGGACGCCGTGTCATCGGTGGCGCGCCGTGCCCGTCTGGCCTGGACGAACGCTGAGGCCACGGTCACCCGCTCGCTCACCGAACCGATGACTCGCCGAATCGACGCCGAGCAGAGCCGCGGCCTGCTCGCGGGTCTGCGCCGGCTCGTCCACGCGGCTCACGTAATCCGGCTCGAGGCCCAACGGCACACCCCCCGAGCCCCGCGTCCCGAACTGCAGCCGCTCGCCTCGACACTCGACCAGTACCTGGCGAAGATCACCCAAGCCCTCGGGCCAGACGGCGCTCAGACCGCGGCGCTGCCGCCCTTACGGGCTCTCTACCAGACGCTCAGCGGTGAGACGGCCGGTGACCCGGCGGACGCAGTGCTCATGGCTCAGCTCGACGACATCGTCGACGCCACGAACACCGTCAGCGAACTGGTCGGGCTCGAGCCGAGCAACCTGAGCGCGGCCGACCCCGCTCCCGCGAGGGATAGCTGAAAAAGGCTTTTGAACCGTCGCGCCAGTAGCAACGGTTGACTCCGCAACGTCGAGGGTGAGATCGAGAGGACGGTCCGCGTCGCATCGTGTCGGCACGAGCGTCCAGGCGCTGACTCGGTAGCCTGGCGCGCGGTGTTGATGCTCTGGACGTACTCGAGGCTTCGCGTGCGCGGGGTGCTGGTCCTGTACATGTGTGGGGGTGCCCTGACGATCGCCCTATCGATCCAGCCGTCCGCCGCGTGGTCGGCGACGCGGATCCGGGTCGGAACGGTGCCGCATCTGGCGCCGGGTGCACGGGTCGTGGGTCCGTTGCCCCGCGGCACCCAGATCGGCGCCACGGTGACCCTGAAACCCCGTGATCCCGCCGCCCTGGCGGCCTATGCGACCGCGGTCGCGACGGCCGGCTCGGGCGTGTTCCACGACTACATCACGCCGGCGCAGTTCGCGCAGCGGTTCGGCCCGAGCACCGCGCAGATCGCTGCGGTCTCCGCGTCGTTGCGGGCGCACGGGCTCCACCCCCAGGCCGTGAGCGCCAACGGACTGGCAATCCGGGTCGCCGGCAGCGCGGGTCAGCTGGCCAAGGCCTTCTCGACCTCGTTCGAGCGTGTCGTCGTGCCCGGGAGCCGGGCTGCCTACGCGAACACCTCCGCCCCGGCGCTTGACGCCAGCGTGGCCGGTCACGTGCAAGGCGTGCTCGGGCTCGACACGGTCTCGCTGCCCCAGCCACTCGCCTTGCGGTCGCGCCCGACCGGCGCCGGCCATCTGATCGCGCCCAGGGCCGACACCGGGGGGCCGCAACCATGCTCGGCGGCGACCGCGGCCGCTCCTGCCCAGAGCGCGTACACGGCGGATCAGATCGCTTCCGCGTACGACTTCTCAGGCTTCTACGCCGGGGGCGATTTTGGGGTCGGGCAAACTGTCGCGCTGTATGAGCTCGAGGGCAATTTTCCGGCGGATATCGCCGCCTATCAGAGTTGTTACGGGACGAGCGCAGCCGTGAGCTACCAGGAGGTGGACGGGGGACCGCCCGCGCCCGTCTCCGGCGATGACGGCCTCGAGTCCGAACTCGACATCGAGGACGTGATCGGGCTGGCGCCGCAGGCCAGCGTCATCGTCTACCAGGGCCCGAACAACGCCTCCGGCGCACCCGGGTACGGCCCGTACGACACGTTCAACGCGATCATCAGCCAGGATCGCGCGCAGGTCATCTCGACCTCGTGGGGCGAGTGTGAGCCCAGCACGTCCACCTCCCCCGAGAGTCAGGTCCTGGCTGAGAACACGCTGTTCGAGGAGGCCGCCACACAGGGCCAATCAATCTTCGCGGCCTCCGGCGACGACGGATCTGAGGATTGCTACGGATCGGCCACCGGGTCGAGCGCCGATGCTTTGGCGGTGGATGACCCGGGGAGCCAGCCGTTCGTCACCGACGCGGGTGGGACGACGCTGAGCGCGCTCGGACCGCCTCCCCGAGAGAGCGCCTGGGACGACTCCGGCTACGGCGCCAGCGGTGGCGGGATCTCGAGCTTCTGGCCAATGCCTGCCTACCAGTCCGGTGCACCGGCAGCCCTGAACGTGATCAATCCGAACTCGTCAGGGTCGCCGTGCGGGGCGCCCGTCGGCGCCGATTGCCGTGAGGTGCCTGACGTCGCCGCCGACGCGAGTGACGAGTCCCGATACCTGATGTATTGGGACGGCGGCTGGGTCGGCATCTACGGGACCAGCGGCGCAGCGCCAACGTGGGCGTCGTTGGCCGCGCTGGCAAACGCCTCGCCGGCGTGCGGTGGGTCGCCGATCGGCTTTGCGAATCCCGCCCTCTATCGCGCCGCGGGCAGCAGCGCTGACGCGAGCATCTTCAACGACATCACCTCGGGCAACAACGACTTCCTCTCGGGGCACGCCGGCTTGTTCCCGGCTGGCGTGGCCTACGACATGGCGACTGGGCTCGGCAGTCCGGTCGCGTCGAAGCTCGGCGACGCCCTCTGCGACAAGGTCACTGTCGCCAATCCGGGCCCACAAACCTCCACTGTCGATGGCTCGGTGAAACTCCGCCTCACCAGCGCGAGCTCGGCCGGGGCCAGTCTGCAATATGCCGCGACTGGCTTGCCGGCCGGGTTGTCGATCAACCGCTCCACGGGAGTCGTGTCGGGGGCGCCGACGGGCGCCGGCACATGGGGCGTCACCGTGGTCGTGTCCTCAGCCGACGAAGCCACTGCCAGCGCAGCGTTCGCTTGGAACGTCATCCCCGCACCGGTCGGGACAGCCACGCCAGCGTCGGTGGTCCTCGACCACCCTGCCAACCAGACCGGAATCGTCGGCAAATCGGTGAAGCTGCAGCTCCACGCGCACGACAGCCACGGCGGCGGGTTGAGCTACGGCGCGAGCGGGCTGCCGCACGGCGTAGCGATCAACGCCTCCAGCGGGCTGATCTCCGGTAGGCCGACGGCGGCGGGAACATCGATCGTGGCTGTCAAAGCGACCGCTCCGGGTGGCGGATCGTCGACGGCAGCGTTCAGATGGATCGTCCGTGCCGCGGCCAGCGTCGAGCGCGCGTCGGTCTCCGGGATCGGTCAGGGTGCAACCACGGTGTCGTTGATGGTGGCGGCGGCGGACGGCTCGCCGTGGCTGAAGAGACTCGTGATCGGGTTACCCGACGGGCTGCGCTTCTCCACCCGGTCGCGAAGTCTGGTGGACGGGATCGCATTGACGGGACCCGGTGGCAGCTCGCTGAAGTTCACCGCGAGGGTGAGGGCCGGGACACTGACGATCGCGCTCAAAGGCTCGGCGAACGAGGTCCAGGTGACGATCTCCAGCGTCGCGCTGGCCATGACCAACGGTCTGACGCGGGCGCTCGCGCACAAGCGGGTCAAGTGGTTCCCGCTCGTGGTCAAGGCAACCAACGCGAGTCAGACCACGACTCGGTTCAGCCTCACGCTGAAGGTCTGAGCATCCGATCGCCGCCGGGAAGGCTTGGCGGTGATCGGCGTCTAAAAAACTGGAAGCGAATGTCCCTGCCGCCGGTCAGATGTCACGCACGAGCTCGTCGATGAAGCCGAGCTTTTCGATCACTGCCGGTCCGAGCACGAACGGATAGATGTCGCTCGCCCCCATGCTGCGGTTGAGCGCGTTGAGCGCGTAGGTCATCGGCAACCAGGTGTCGAGCAGTTCTCGGATGCCGCCTGACACGACAGCGGGGAACGAGTACAGCGGAGACTCGTCGGTGTTGAACACCTCCGGTCCGACGACCGTCACGCCATAGGCCACCGAGGTTTGCAACGTGTCGCGGATGTGCAGGTAATGCGCGAAGGTCTCGGCCCAGTCCTCCCACGGGTGCATCGTTGCGTAGGCCGTGACGTATCGGCTCGACCAATCGATGGGCGGCCCGTTGCGGTAGTGACGGTCGAGCGCCGCCTGGTAGTCGGCGCGCTCGTCGCCGAACAGCTCGCGGTAGCGGGCGCGAGCCCAGGAACCCTCGGGGCACAGGATTGGCTCGTAGTAATGGGCGATCTCGTGGCGCATGTGCCCGAGCAGCGTCCGGTAGGGCTCCTGCATCTCGGTGCGGAGCCGCTCGCGGTGAGCGTCGTCGGCCTCCGCCAGGTCGAGCGTGATCAGGCCGTCGGCGTGTCCGGTCGTCACTTCTCCCCCCTCGCTGTTGAGCAAGTCGAAGGCGAGGCCGCCCGGGCGCTCGAGGTAACCGACCACGGGCAACCCGAGCTCGAGCAGTTCGAACACCAGCCGCCGCTTGGCCACCTCGGCCTTGGCAAACCGCTCACGGCCGTCCTCGTCGTCATCACCGGCGCGGGTGCGCGTCAGCGCACAGCTCACGCAATAGCCGCTCGCATTCGCCAAGCCGTTGCACGAGGCGAACTCACGGTTGGCACACGGAACCCCAGCACTCAGCGGCGCGAACTCACGCACCTGCCAGTCGAAGCCGAGCGCGGTCTGCGAGTTCAGGCACACGAGGTTCTCGAACACCACGAGATGACGGCAATCGGGACAGGTAAACGCGCGCATCGTGTCCCCATCATGCCCATCTGCGACCGCGGCCAACCACGTCAGCTTGCCGGCGCCGATTGGCTGCTCCCCGTGGCGGGGGTGGAGGACGATGGAGTCCAGGCCTCGCCGGCGGTGGCGACGTCGGTGGGATAGGTCTTGCGTGCCCGCAGCAGGAACACGCCGGCCGCGGCGAGCGAGCTCAGCATGATCAGGAAACTGACCTGGAGACCCGTCGCACCGGCGGAGGAGACGACCCCGTGGGTATGGGTTCCCACGGGAGTCTGCTGAGGCACGAAGCCGGCGACGAGGTCGGCGAGGGCACCGAACACCAGCGGCGCGATCGCGGTGGCAAGCGAGCGCAGGAATGTGCGTGTGCTCTCGGCTCGTCCCCACAGGCCTGAGGGCATGATGTCGAGCCGGGCGGCATCCAGCGGCGGATTGGCGGCCGAGATGAGCGCTGCGCCGGCGACGTAGAACCAGATCGCCGGAGTGAGCTGGCTGCTCAGCAGGCCGGGGATGAGGCACGCCGCGGCGCCCACGTAGCACACCGCCGGGACCCACACCCGGGCCTCGAGCTGGCTGCGACGGACGAGCGCGTCGGTGATCGGTCCGCTGACCAGCGTGCCCACGAGCGCGCCGAGGACGAGCAGGCCGAGGACGAGCGTGGCCGTCGCCTGACTGGCGTGATAGTGCCCGCGCACGAACACCACAGCGAACGTCTGCAATCCCGCGAAGAAGAAATATCCCAGCGACGATCCGATGATCAGCAGCATGTTGGTGGGAACGCGCAGGATGTAGCGAACCGCCTCGCGCAGCGACATCCGATTGGGGTCTGTGCGCAACACGAGCTTCGGGTTGGGTGCGAAGCCGCGCCGGGTCGCGGCTTCGCGCGCGAAATCCTGCTCGCGGGCTGCGGGATCGTCGTCGCCAGCCGCCTCGGCCGCCCGATCTGCGTCGGCGCGCGCGACCGTGAGATCCTGTGTGCCGGGCTCGAGGCGGCTCTGCCCACCGCGTCGCGGTTCGGGCACGGTGCGCCACAGCGCGCGGGCGAGCAGGAAGCCGGGCAGCGCGAGCAGCCAGAACGCAGCCCGCCACGAGAACACGCTCGCGACCGTACCGCTGACGATAAAGCCCACCGCGGTACCGGCGATCTCGCCGCTGAGGATGTAGCCGTACACGCGCCCCCGCTCGCGCGAGGGGAAGTAGTCGCCGGTCAGTGACGCGATCGCCGGTCCCGCCGTCGCGGCCACGGCGCCGAGTCCGACGCGGGTGAGCAACAGACCCGAATAGGAATGCGCGAGTCCACCCAGCAGGGTCGCCACGCTCCAGAGCACGATACTCGCCGCCAGCATCGGCACGCGACGCACCCGATCGACCAGCAGGCCGGCCGGAATCACGGCCACCGCGGCCACGAGCAGCGCGACCGAGTTGAGCAGGCCGATCTTCGTGTTGCCGATATGCAGCGAGCTCTCCAATTGGGGCGCGATCGCCCCGACGGTGGCGATCTGCGCGCTGCTGAGGGCGAGCACACAGCCGAATAGCACGATCACGCGCGCCCGGGCGGGTCCGCCCACGAACTCGACGACCTGGCCGCTCAGCACGCGTCCCAACCACCGTACGCCCCCCATCAACCGGAGCACGAACCGCTCTGGCGTGCCGAGATCGTTCATGTCAACACCGCCGGGCCGGATCGCGGCGGACATGGCGGGTGGGTTGCTGGCAGCGGCGTACGATCACGGATGGCGGGCAGGTGGTCGAGCGTACCGACCCTGCCCGGCGGGCCGTCAAACCCAAACGGCGGCCGCCCTCGGAACTCGCCACCCGCGGCGACCGACTATCGAACGATGGATCGAACGCGGCGTTCGACGGGGCCCTGCTGATCGCCGTTCACGGCGCGAGCCGCCTGACCCCACAGGATCACCGGGCCCGCGCCGATTGCCCTCCGTGCAGCGCTTTCGAACCTACCGACCCCGAGTCGGGTCCTCGTCCGGTTGTTCTCCGACCGTGCGACCTTGCGTCGGGTCCTCGTCCGGCCGCTCTCCGATCTCGCGCCCGGCAGTCGGGTCCTCGCCCGGCCGCTCTCCAATCTCGCGACCCTCAGTCGGATCCTCGCCCGGCCGCTCTCCAATCTCGCGCCCGGCAGTCGGGTCCTCGCCCGGCCGCTCTCCAATCTCGCGACCTTGAGTCGGGTCCTCATACGGTTCCTCGCCCACCCTGCGCCCCTGGGTCGGATCGTCGCTGGCGGTCATCTCTGGCTCCTCTCGGCTGCTCGCCTCGCACTCGCGCGATGCGTTGGTGCCCCGCGCGAACCCCTCGTCGTATATGCGTGGTTTAGCACTTCCGGCCACTCGGCGGGCGAGATAGTTGTGTTGCCGCCGGCCCGGCATCCCTTTGCGTCAGTGCGAACGATTGCCCGTCAGCGGGCGGCGTCGTCGCCAGCGAACGTTCCCGCGAGCGAACGCAGGATCGCCGGGCTGGTGATCCGGATCGCGAGCTCGCGGTTGTACAGCAGCGAGGTCGAGGAGAGGTTCTGCGACCCGACGAGCGCGACGCGCCCGTCGACCAGCAGGATCTTGGCGTGGATGTACAGCGGCCGCTGGCCGTACAGCAGGTGGACGTGGGCCCCGCAGCTGGCCAGCTGCGCGAGCGCGCGGCGGGAGTCGGCGCTATAGGTCATCACGATGCGGACATCGACATGGGGCGCGGCGAGGCAGAGGGCGCGGGTGGCGGGCGCGTAGGCCATCTCCTCGTTCTCAAGGTCGATCGACTCGCGCGCGCCGTTGATCAGGGCCAGGACGCTCGTCGCCGCACCCGGAGACCACACCAGATCGCCCGACCCCGCGGGCGGGGTGAGCCGCTGATGCGCGAAGTCTGCCTCGAACGTTCGCTGGATCGCCTCGACGTCGCCGGGGCGACTGTCGATGATCGCGAAATCGCGCGTATCGGTGGTACTGGTGAGATTCAAGCTCATGATCGCCGATTCCCGACCGTCGACCGTCAGCGTCTTCTGATGAGTGAGCGCGAAGTACGCCGGCGACCAGCGAACCCGCACGCCGTGGTCGGCCAGGAAGTCATAGGCGGCGATGTTCGTGTCCGAACCCGAGCCGTAATAGCCGTCGCTCAACAGGACCTCCACGCTGACCGCGCGCTTGGCGTCGGCCACAAGCGCCGATTCGATTCGCCGGTCTGTGAGCTCGTACATCGTCATCTGCACACTGGCTCGCGCGGCGTCGATCATCGTCACGAACGGCTCGTCTCCGGCCGCCGGCTCGGTCACCAGTCCCAGCGAGGCGCTGGCGGCTACCTGCGTGCTGTGCGCGCGTGCACCGCGTTGAGATTTCCGCGCTGCGCGCAATGCGGCGTCGTGGACCGTCCCGGCGCCGGCGGCGTCGCTCGTCGGGCCGGCGGCCGCGCACCCGGCCAGAGCCGCGATCATCACGACACCGGTGAGCCGCCCGAGTGGGCGAGCCAGACGCAAGCGGACACTCCGATCTGATCGCGAGGTTGACGATCCGGGAACTGCAATCATCGTGTCATGCCCACGGCAAACCCGCCGACGGCCGATCGCGGTCCGGTGAAGATCAGCCCCCAGAAGCCGTTCCCGGATGACGCTGCCACGACACCCGAGGTGACCGCGTGACCGAATGCACTGTCCTGGAGCTCGCCCGTGAGCGGGTCCTGCAGCGAGGCGAGGGACTCGGCGAGGAGTTGGTCCTCGAGGTCCTGAACCTAGGCGAGGACCGGCTCGACGACGTCCTGGCCCTGGCCCACGAGGTGCGCATGCGGTGGTGCGGTCCCGAGGTGGAGGTGGAGGGCATCGTGAGCCTGAAAACCGGTGGCTGCCCTGAGGATTGCCACTTCTGCGCGCAATCGGGCCGGTTCGACACGCCCGTCCGGGCGGCCAGGCTCGACCTCCCCTCGCTGGTGGAGGCGGCGCGTCAGACGGCGCAGACCGGCGCGACCGAGTTCTGCATCGTGGCCGCCGTCCGCTGCCCCGACGAGCGCCTGATGGCCCAGGTTCGCGACGGCGTGGAAGCGATCCGCCGGGCCGTCAGCATCAACGTCGCGTGCTCGCTGGGCATCCTCACCCGCGCCCAGGCGCAGGAGCTGGCCGCGCT